>Ga0066256_1004641_pt1 | contig 12079 bp, 14 predicted proteins | sample ThiBio_1000_biof_FD_87107 | JGI IMG/M metagenome (GOLD analysis project Ga0066256, IMG submission 87107) | Wastewater bioreactor microbial communities from Cape Town, South Africa - Thiocy_expt_1000_biof (version 2) | ecosystem: Engineered > Bioreactor > Thiocyanate-remediating >...
GAGCCCGAGCACCAGCAGCTCGCCCGCGAGTTCCGCGCCCTGGTCGCCGCCTACGAGGCGAACCGCGACCTCGTGCTGATGGGCGCCTACCGCGCCGGGGCCGATCCGCTGATCGACCGCGCGATCGCGATGCACGAGGCGCTGACCGGCTTCCTCTGCCAGTCGGCGGGGCAGGTCATATCGCTCGACGACAGCGTGGCCATGCTGACCCAATTGCTGGGCCCCGGCGGCTAGCCGATGGCGCCCGACCACAAGCGCCTGGCCCGCTTCCGGCGGCTCGAACGCGTCCGCGCCATCGCCAAGCAGACGGCGGCGACGGCGGCGGCCGAGGCCGAGGGCACGCTCGCCCAGCTCCAGGCGCTCGCCTCGCGCACCGACAGCCTTGCCGCCGACTATGCCGGGCGCAACGACGCCCGCGACGGCATGAGCCTCCAGCAGATCGGCCGCTTCGCCGGCGGGCTCCAGGGGATCAGCGAATCGACCAAGGCCGACGCCCTGCGCGCCAAGTCGATCGCCGACTCCCGCCAGTTGGAGCTGGCCGCCGCCGAGCGCCGCCGCGCCGCGGTGGAGGAGCGCGCCGCGCAAGAGGCGCGCGAGCTCGCCGCGCGCCGCCAGACGCCCGTCCTGGGCCGCCGCAAGGCAATTGGCACGGACCTTGAATAGTATCTCTCGTACACTCGTGAGGGATCAGTTCCGATGGTCGATATTGCCGCTTCGCTTTCCTTGACCTCCGCCGGTTCGGTTGCCGACCCGGCTGCGGTCCTGGGCGCGGAAACCGCGGATAATCAGGCTTTCGGCAATATCCTCGCGGGCCGCATGGCCGGTCAGGCGGGTGCCGTGCCCGATGCCGCCGCCCCGGCCGGCCCGCTCCCGACCCTGCCGCTTCCTGCCGGCAACCGGCAACCGGGCGGCAAGATCTTGCCGGATCAGGCCGCCGCCTTGCCGGATGCAACTGCCGCCGCCGATGCCGCCGCATCGGTCGAAGCGCCTGCCGTCCCGACCGCCGTGCGGATCGCCGTCCCGGCGCTCAAGGCGCTCGACCTGCCGCCGGCCGAGACCGCCGAGCCCGCGCCCGCCAAGCCTGCCGAAGCCGCTCCGGCCCGGACCCTCGTCCGGATGCTGGCCCAGGCGGTGCGCGGCCCCCGCGCCGCCGACAAGGACCCCGCGCCCGCCGACCGGGACGCGCCGGCCGCCGATGCCGACACCGACGCCGGGGAGCCCGCCGTGGCCGATGCCGCCGTAGCGATCCCGGTCCTCGATCTGCCTGCCCTGCCGGTCATCGCCGCCGCGACGGCGCAGGCCGTTCCCGTCGCTAAGGGCGGCACGAGCGCCAAGGCTTCCGCCGCGCTCCCGGTCCTGCCGCAGGCCGCCGCCGGGAAGACCGCCGAAGCCGCGCCGCAGCAAGGCCAGCCCGGCGTCAAGGCCGCGCCGGCCCAGAACGCCCCGGCTGCCCTGGCCCAAGCCACCGCTCCCGCCGTCTCCGTCCTGACCGTGCCCGCCGCGCCGGCCGACGCCGCGCCGGCTGTCGTGACCGTGGCTCCGGCGCAGGCGCCGGTGCAGCCCGCCGGTCAGGCCGTCACCGCGCGGATCAAGGTCGCCGCCAAGGCCGGGGACAGGCAGTCCGCCGCTTCCGCCGATCCGGCCGAACGTCCGGCCCCGGCCCTGCGCGCCGCGCTTGCCGACCGCGCGCCCGCTGCCGCCGCCGAGCCCGTCGCTCCCGCCATGCCGGTCATCGCCGACGGCCAGGCCCAGGCGGCGCCCGCCGCTCCGGCGGCTTCCGCCACGCCCGCCGGCCTGCCGCGCCACGACTTCGCCGCCCTGGTCGACCGCCTGATCGAGGCGCGCAACGCCTCGGCCACCAACCCGGTCCATGCCTCGGTCAACCATGTCGAGTTCGGCCGGGTCTCGCTCCAGTTCCAGCAGGACGGCAAGGACCTCTCGGTTTCGATGAGCAGCGCCGACCCCGAGTTCGCCGTCGCCGCCCAGGCGGCCATGCCCGCCGATCGCCCGGCCGCGAACGCCGACACCGGCGCGCGCGGGCAGGGCCAGTCCCAGGCGCAAGCGCAGGCCCAGTCGGGCGGCTATTCCAACCACGAGGCCCCCGGCCAGCGCGGCGCCGATGCCGCGGCCGACCAGCAGAACCGCAACGGCCAGCCCCGCAACCCGCGCGGCGGCACGGAGACTTCGAACCCCTCGCAGCGCTGGGCCGAACGCGAACGGCCCGAGGCCCGCGGCGGCATCTTCGCCTGACCTCACCATTCTGATCCGGACGAGAGACCATGAGCGACAAGACTGAGAAATCCACCGAAGCCAAGCCCAGGAAGGGCAAGGGCCTGCTGATCAAGGCCGTGGCCGCCACGGCGCTGCTCGGCTCGGGCGGCGGCGGCGCCTTCGCGCTGATGCGCACCGGCGTCATCGGCGGCGGGGCCCACGTCAAGGAGGACAACAACCCCAAGCTGGTCCGCAAGGGCGAGGAAGATCCCTATGCGCCCAAGAGCGACAAGGAGGGCGAGGCGGTCCACGAGGTGCTCGGCGACGGCGGCAGCGAGTACCGCACCGCCTATTACGTCTTCGCCGACGACCTCACCCCCAACCTCCAGAACCGGGCGGGCCTGACCCGGGTCAGCCTCGCCGCCTCGACCCGCCGCGACGGCCGGGTGCTGATGTGGATGAAGAAGCACGAGCTGGCGATCCGCTCGTCGATGCTCGCCGTCCTCGCCGACACGCCCGAGGAGGAGGTCCATACCCTGGAGGGCAAGGAGCGGATGCAGAAGCGCCTGACCGACGCGATCAACAAGGTGCTGACCGAGCGCGAGGGCTTCGGCGGCGTCGATGCCGTCTACTTCAAGAGCTTCCTGGTCCAGTGAAGCCCGAACGCGCCTTCATTGCTGAACGCGCGCTGGCGCAGCATTGCCCCGAGCTGCTCGGGGCGGGTGCCGGCGCCGCCGCGCCCGTCGAGCTGCTGCCCACCCTGGGCCGCGCCGGGGCCAAGCTCGCCCGCGCCTTCGCCGCCGCGCTCTCGCCGCTGGTCGGCGGGCAGGAGCTGGCGGTCCAGGCCGCCGCCCCGCGCGAGGCCACGGCCGCCGTCTTCGTCCAGGAGATCGCGCCGCTCGCCGCCAACAGCCTGCTCGGTTTCGGCGGCCTCCAGGGCGGGGCCGCTCTGCTCGCCTCGTTCGACGCGGGTGCCGTGCTGCGGATGATCGACCGCGCCTTCGGCGGCACGGGCAAGGCCCCGGCCGAGATGCCCGCCATGTTCCCGGCCTCGGCCGGGGTGGTGATCCGCCAGCTCGAAGCCATCGTCGCCCAGGGCTTCGCCGCCGCGACCGGCGCCGCCGGCTTCGAGCCGCTGCGCCGCGGCGGCAACCTGGTCGAGCTGGAGCCCTTCGCCGAGGCGACTCCGCTGGCGATCCTGACCCTGACCGTCGCCGAGGCGGGCAGCGAGCCCTGGCCGGTCCACCTCGCCCTGCCCTTCGCCGCGCTGGAGAACCTGGTCGGCGAGGGCGTCCAGGCCCCGGCCCGCCTGGCCGCGCCGCGCCAGCCGAACCCGGCCGAGGCGCCCTATGCCGATCTGCCGCGGACCCTCCCGGCGGTTGGTCTCCACAAGGCCACGCCCCAGGGCGTCATCGGCTCGGTCGACGACCGTGTCGCCATCCAGATCACCCAAGCCTTCTAAGCGCAAGGATAGTAAAAATGACCATCCAACCCCGCGGCTTCGATTTCCTGAAAGACGTCGACGTCCGCCTCTCGGTCGAGCTCGGCCGCGCCGAGATGAAGCTCAAGGACGTCCTCGCCCTGACCGAGGAAAGCGTCGTCGCGCTCGACCGGCTGACCGACGAGCTGCTCGACGTCTCGGTCAACGGCAAGGTCATCGCCAAGGGCGAGATCGTCACCCAGGGCAATCGCTTCGCCCTGCGCATCGTCGAGATCGCCGGCGCCACGGCCCCGGCCGACGAGGCCGCCGCCTGATGGTCTGGTACATCGTCAAGCTGATCGTCCTGCTGCCGCTGATCGGCGTCCTCGCCTGGGGCTGCCTGAAGTTCGCGCAGAAGATGCAGGAGAAGGCCACCGGCGGCACCGCCGGCAAGGCCGTGAAGGTGGTCGAGACGACGATGCTCTCGCCGACGCTCAAGCTCGCCGTCCTCGAATTCCATGGCCGCGAGATCCTCGTCTCGGTCTCGCGCCAGGGCCTGACCCGGCTGGCCGAGGCGCCGGCCCGCGCTGCGGCTCCGGCGGAGGTCCTGCCGTGAAGCGTTTCGCGAAGATCGCCGCCGCCGTCGCGGCGCTGGCCGCGCCCGTAACCGCCTTCGCCCAGGCCGCCGCCGCTGCTCCGGCCGCCGTGGCCGCCCCGGCTGCCGCCGCGGTCCCCGGCGCGCTCGACCGGGCGTTCAGCGCGATGAACGGCGGCCAGGCCTCGGGCATGACCATGTCGCTCCAGCTCCTCCTGATCATGGGGCTGCTGACGATCCTGCCCAGCCTGATCCTGATGATGACGAGCTTCACGCGCATCCTCGTCGTCATGTCGATCCTGCGCCAGGCGCTCGGCCTCCAGCAATCGCCGCCGAACCAGGTGCTGGTCGGGCTGTCGCTGTTCCTCTCGCTGTTCGTCATGGCTCCGACCCTGGAGAAGGTGAACGCCAACGCGATCTCGCCCTATTCCGCCGGCACGATCAACGCCGAGCAGGCGATCCAGAACGCCGGCACCGAGTTCCACGTCTTCATGGTCCGCCAGACCCGCACCCGCGACCTGGAGATGTTCGCCGACATGGCCAAGGCGCCCAAGTTCGCGCGGGCCGAGGACATTCCCTTCTCGATCCTGCTGCCGGCCTTCGTCACCAGCGAGCTCAAGACCGCCTTCCAGATCGGCTTCATGCTGTTCCTGCCCTTCCTGGTGATCGACCTCGTCGTCGCCTCGGTCCTCATGTCATTGGGCATGATGATGATGAGCCCGACGATCGTCTCGATGCCCTTCAAGCTGCTGCTGTTCGTCCTCGTCGACGGCTGGGCGCTGCTGATGGGCTCGCTCGCCTCCAGCTTCGGATAGCCCGCGATGGAAGACGCAGCCCTTCTTGCCCTGGCCGACCGGATGCTCTGGGTCACGGCGCTGGTCGCCGCCCCGGTACTGCTCGCCAGCCTCGCCGTCGGCCTCGTCGTCGGCCTGGTCCAGGCGGCGACCTCGGTCAACGAGCAGACCCTGACCTTCGTGCCCAAGCTGATCGTCACCGCCCTGGTGCTGGTCCTGTTCGGCGGGGCGATGATGGCCCTGATCGGCGACTTCGCCACCGAGATCTTCGCCCAGATCGCGAAAGGCGGCGTGGCGACGTGATCGGTCTCGACTTCGGTTTCGGCCATCTCGAGGCCGAGTTCTGGCGCTGGATGTTCGTGATGACGCGGATCGGCGCGGCGATGCTCGCCGCCCCGATCTTCGGGGCGAGCGGCGTGCCGATGCAGGTCCGCGTCGCCGTGACCGGGGCGATCGCCGCGCTGGTCTGCGCCTGGACCAACGTCGCCGCGCCGGCCGCGCTGCTCTCCGCCAACGGCATCCTCTGGGTCGCGGGCGAGGTGCTCGTCGGCCTCGCGCTCGGCTTCGTGCTCCAGCTCGCCTTCGCCGCGCCGCTGATCGCCGCCGAGGTCATCGGCGGGGGCATGGGCATGTCGATGGCCAGCGCCGCCGATCCCAACACCGGCGCCCATTCGACCGCGCTCGGCCAGTATTTCACCGTCGTCCTGACCCTGATCTTCCTCGCGCTCGGCGGCCACCTCCAGTGGCTCGACCTCGTGGTGAAGTCCTACCAGACCTTCCCGCCGGGCGAGACCTGGCTCGGCGCCGACCGGATCGCGGGAATCGCTGCGTTCGGCTCGGCCATGTTCCTGACCGCGGCGGCGATCGCCCTGCCGGTCACGCTGATCCTGCTGGTCGTGCAGGTCGTGGCCGGCGTGCTCAGCCGCTCGGCCCCGGCGCTCAACCTGTTCTCGCTCGGCCTGCCGGCGGGCGTCCTCGCCGGCATCGCCGCGCTGATCATCTCCGCCCCGGTCCTCTCCGACCAGTTCGCCGACCTCACCGCCCAGGCGCTCAGGCAGACCCAGGAGGTCATGACCCGATGAGCGAGAGCGCCGGTGAGAAGACCTTCGCGCCTAGTGAGAAGCGGCTGCGCGAAGCCGTCAAGAACGGCGACGTCCTCCGCTCGCAGGACCTCGGCACGGCGGTCGCCATCCTGATCGGCGCGGCCTGGCTGCGGTTCGCCGGGCCGTGGATGCTGCGGGTCATGTCGGAGACCCTGCGCGCCGGCTTCATCTGGAGCCGCGCCGACCTCGACGACTTCTCCCCCGGCCGGCTGATGCTCGGGATCGGCGCGCTGGTCCTGCCGCCGGTCCTGGTGCTCGGCGGCGCGGTGATCCTCGGCGCGCTGGCCTCGCAGCTCGGCGCGGGCGGGGGCGCCTTCATCGGCGGCAACCTCGCCCCCAAGGCCTCGCGGCTCAACCCGCTGAACGGGCTCAAGCGGATGTTCGGCGCCCAGGGCGCGATCGAGATCGGCAAGGGCCTGCTCAAGGTCGCGCTGCTCGGCTCGCTGGTCTATGCTTGGTCGCGCGGGCGGCTGGCCGAGATGACCCAGCTCGGCCGCGGCGACCTCTCGGCCCAGCTCGGCTATGCCTGGGCCTCGCTCAGCTCATTGCTGTTCTACCTCGCCGCCGGGCTGGTGGTGATCGCGCTGGTCGACTTCCCGGTGCAATGGGTCCGCCGCTTCATGCGCCTGCGGATGAGCCACCAGGAGCTGCGCGACGAGCACAAGGAGGCCGAGGGCTCGCCGGAGAAGAAGCAGGCGATCCGCCAGCGCCAGCGCCAGATCGCCATGGGCGGCGTCGCCCAGGCCATGCGCGAGGCGCAGTTCGTCATCACCAACCCGACCCATTTCTCGGTCGCGATCGCCTATGACCCGGCGATCGCCCCGGCGCCGGTCGTGCTCGCCAAGGGCCGTGGCGAGAAGGCGCTGGCGATGCGTGAGCTGGCCGCCGAATATGCGGTGCCGGTGCTCGAATACCCGGCCCTGGCCCGCTCGATCTACTACACCACGCGCGAGCGCCAGGTGATCCGCGAGGAACTCTACGCCGCGGTCGCCGGCGTCCTCGCCTTCGTCTTCTCGCTGAAGCGCGGCGAGCGGCCGCAGCGCCCGGTGATCGACGTGCCGGTGGCCCTGCGCTTCGACGCCGAGGGCCGCCTCGATGCCGCGGTGGGGGCCTAGTTCGGCCCCGTTTCCACGTCAGTGGATCAAGCCCCAAGGCTTAAATCGATGCGAAACGGGCCGTTCTACCGATCATGACGACGACCAGCTCCACCAGCACGACCAGCACGGCGACCAGCCAGCTCCTGACCTCGCTCGGGGCGGGCAGCGGGATCGACTTCGCGTCGCTGGCGGAGAACCTCGCCATCGCCCAGTTCGCGGCGAAGACCGACCGCCTCTCGACGCAGTCGGAGACGCTGGACAAGCAGATCTCGACCGCCTCGACCCTCAAGAGCTCGCTGCTTAGCCTGTCGAGCTCGCTCGGCGACCGGGTCCGCGACGGCGACCTCTCGCCGCAGCCGGTGATCGCCAACGGCTCGGTGGCGAGCGGCAAGCTGTCGGGCACGGGGCGGCCGACCGGCACCTACACGCTCGAGGTCTCTCAGCTCGCGACCAACCAGACCCTGGCGAGCACGCCCTTCGCGGCGAGCACCAGCACGGTCGGCCCGGGCACGCTGACCCTGCGCTTCGGCACGGTCGCCGCGGGCAGCTTCACCGAGGACACGAGCCACGCCTCGGTCGACATCACGATTCCCGCCGGGGCCACGCTGGCCGATACGGCGGCGGCGATCAACGCGGCCAATACCGGGGTCTCGGCCTATGTCGCCAACACCTCGGAAGGGGCCAAGCTGGTGCTCAAGGGGCAGGAGGGCGCGGCCAACGGCTTCATCCTCCAGGCCGCCGAGGACCCGGCCAACCCCGGCCTCTCGGCCTTGGCCTGGGAGCCGACCACGGGCGCGGCCTCCCAGCTCCTGACCACCTCGGGCGACGCGGCGTTCAAGATCGACGGGCTCGACATGACCTCGCCGAGCAACGCGATCGAGGACGCCATTCCCGGCGTCAACCTGACCATGACCGGGACCAACGCGGGCGCCGCGACCAAGCTCAGCTTCAGCGACACCAGCAGCGCGATCACCACCGCGATGCAGGACCTGACCTCGGCGCTCAACGAGATCGTCTCGCAGCTCTCGACCGCGATCGACCCGCAGACCGGCGACCTCGCCCGCGACGGCGGCGCCCAGGCGCTGCGGCGCACGCTGTCGGCGCTCGGGACCACGGTGATCATGCCGGGCGCGCCCGAAGGCACCCCGCGGACCTTCGGCGACCTCGGCATCGCGATCCAGCGCGACGGCACCTTCACGCTCGACACGGCGCGCCTGTCGGCGGCGCTCACGGCCAACCCGCAGGCGGTCGGCGCGATGTTCACCAACGGGCTCTACGGCGTCTACGGCTCGATCGACGGGATCGTCCGCAAGGCGACGGCGGCGACCGATCCGGGCTCGCTCGGCGGCTCGCTGGCGCGCTACACCTCGCAGAAGACTACGGTCACGTCCGACCAGGCCGACCTCGCCGCCAAGCAGGAGGCGCTGCGCACCCAGCTCGTCTCGCGCTTCTCGGTCACGGACACGCAGATCACCGCGTCGAAGTCGACGCTGTCCTTCCTCCAGGCCCAGATCGCGGCCTGGAACAAGACGAGCAACTGATGCTGGCGCAGCGCAATCCCAGCGAGGCCTATCGCCGCGTCGACTTCGACGCGCGGATCGCCACGGCCGCGCCGGGCGAGCTGGTCGTGCTCTGCCTGGAGCAGTTCATCTCGGGCACCGGCAGCGCGCTCGTCGCGCACGAGCGCAAGAACAACGCGCTCAAGAGCCAGGCGATGACCCGGGCGATGTCGGCCCTGACCGCCTTGCAGATGGGGGTGGACGGCAACGGCGGGCTGGCCACGGCGCTCGGCCAGTTCTACGGCGCGGCGCGCAAGACCCTGCTCGACAGCGTGCTGACCTTCGACGCGGCGGCGATCGCGGCGCTGCGCCAGGATTTCATCGAGGTCGCCCAGGCCCTGGCCGGCGCGGCGCGGGCGTCCTGACGGGAGCTTGATCCGCTTGCGCTTCTGATTCAGCCGCGCTGAATCGGGTCCGGAGACCATCTTCCAGTTCCCTCCGTTTCCGATTGAAATGCCTGCGAAACTCGAAGAGACTTCATGTTTTCCCCTAGGCGAATCCTGCTAAGGGATAACCATGCGCAGCATTTCCAAGATTTTCCTCGTCGACAGTGACATGCGTCGCCGGGCAAGTATTTCCCATTGTCTTTCTCAATGCGATATTCATGTCGATCCTTACGAGAACGTCTCGGAACTGCGCGGGCGCATGTCCGACTTCGGGCTTGTGCTTATCCATGACGAAAAGAACGAGATTTCGCGCGCGATCGACTGCATGGCGGAGGCCGGCAACTGGCTGCCCGTGATCGGCTTCGCCGAAAACCCCGATCCCCGCGCCGTGGCCCGGGCCATCCATAGCGGCGCGATCGACTATCTGGCCTGGCCCTTCGCCGAGGAGGAGATCGTCGGCGTCATCGACGACGCGGCCGCCGCCGCCGAGACCATCGGCGCCCGCCGCAACCGCGAGTTCATGGCGCGCAAGCGCATCGACCGCCTGAGCAAGCGCGAGCGCGAGGTGCTCCTCTCGGTCGCCAACGGCCTGTCGAGCCAGAAGATCGCCGAGCAGCTCGACATCAGCCCGCGCACGGTCGAGATCCATCGCTCGAACATGTTGAACAAGATGGGCGCCAGCAACACCTCCGAAGCCATCCGCTTCGCCGTCGAGGCCGATTTCATCGCCTGACGACGATTCCGCTTGACAAACTGAACCATATGGGTTATGTGCCCCGCCGTCGGATCGGTGGATAGCAACACCAGCCCGACACGCAGCGGGTGCGGGGAGGCGGTCAGCGCTTCGCTTCCTTGCCTCTTCCGCTAATAACGGCCGGCGCTCAGCGGACCTGAGTGTCCGTTCCAATGGCCAAGGACCTTGCCCCGAGGCGGCCGCTTGCGAGCTCGACCCGCCTCCTGTCCTTAGCCATCCCAGGGCCGAGCCAGCGGGTTCCAGGTGTGCCCCGCCAGCCGTTCGCACAAATTCACGCCGAACCAAGCCTGTATGGTCCAGGCACCTATCGCCGGCCGTTTCCCGCCTGCGTTCTTTCCCTCCCGGCGTTACCCCGCATTCGCCAGCGGGCGATCAGGCGTGTCCGATCGAGAACGAGCTATGGTTCGCGCGAAGACGCGAAGGCGCGAAGAAGAAAGTGGAGGTTCGTGCAGAGCCCGCAGAGAGCGCGGAGGTGTTGCGCCGCAGGCGCCTTCACCCCGTCATTCACATCCTTTTGATCGGCAAGCGGCTTCGCCGCGGGCGTAATCTCTCTGCGTCCTCTGCGCGAAACCAAATCTTCTGCTCTTCGCGCCTTCGCGTCTTGGCCCGCAGGGCCCCCTCAAAACGCCTCTGCGCGCGACGCTGGAAAAGGAAAGCGGGACCCCGGGTCAAGCCCGGGGTGACGATGGGGAGTGGGGATAGGGAGTGAGGACGGGCATGGAAGCGCCGGCCCTACCCACAACCGGGGAAGCACTCGCCCCACGGCTGGACAGATCGCCCGGCCGCTGGCTACCAGCCGCCGGATGAGCATCGTCGCCACCATCATGAACAGCGCCACCGGCCAGCCCATCCAGAAGATGACCTTCGGCCGGATGCCGAAGCCGTGGATCAGCTTCAACCTCGCCAGCGGCGAGCTGGTCACGGCCGAGCGGATCGCGGTGGGCAAACCGGCCCCGGGCAAGTTCGTCGCGCCGGTGGAAATCTGGGTCACGCCCAAGGTCCAGGGCTGACTTCGCGCTGACCTCGCGCTGGCCCCGCGCTGAGCCAGCGCGCGGCGGCTCGCCGCGGGCGGGACCGGCGCGCTTGCGGAATGGGGGCGGGGGGCCTATCTGCCGGGCTTCCGATCGTGCCGCGATGCCCCTTGCCGGCGTCGGTGCGGCATCCGCCAGTGAGCAGGACCATGACCTTCGACAGCCTTCCCGCGCTTCTTTCCGAAGCGCTCGCCGGGCGCGGCTATAGCGCGCCCACCGCCGTCCAGGCCGCCGTGCTCGAGACCGAGGCCGCCGGGCGCGACCTGATCGTCTCGGCCCAGACCGGCTCGGGCAAGACCGTCGCCTTCGGCCTCGCCATCGCGCCCGAGCTGCTCGACGCCGCGGGGCGGGCGCGGCCCGCCGCGGCGCCGCTCGCCCTGGTCGTCGCGCCGACCCGCGAGCTGGCGCTCCAGGTGAGCCGCGAGCTGGCCTGGCTCTACGCCGCGGCCGGCGCCCGCGTCGCGACCTGCGTCGGCGGCATGAACCCCTCGGTCGAGCGCCGCGCCCTGGCCCAGGGCGCGCAGATCGTGGTCGGCACCCCGGGCCGCCTGCGCGACCATCTCGAACGCGGCGCGCTCGACCTCGCAGGGCTCGCCGCCGTGGTCCTCGACGAGGCCGACGAGATGCTCGACATGGGCTTCCGCGAGGACCTCGAGGAACTGCTCGACGCCATGCCGGCCGAGCGCCGCACCCTGCTGTTCTCGGCGACCATGCCCCGGCCGATCGTCGCGCTCGCTCGCCGCTACCAGCGCGACGCGCTGCGCATCTCGACCGTCGCGGAGGAGCGCGGGCACGGCGACATCAGCTACCAGGCCGTGGCCATCGCGCCTGCCGACATCGAGAACGCCGTCGTCAACCTGCTGCTCTTCCACGAGGCGGAGACGGCGATGCTGTTCTGCGCGACCCGCGACAACGTCCGCCACCTCCACGCCAGCCTGATTGAGCGCGGCTTCGCGGCGGTCCCCCCGTCCGGGGCGCCCAGCCCCAACCAAGGCCACCCCGCCCTCCCCGCCCCCCGCCACCGCCCCGCGCCGGGCCGCGGCGCCCCCCGCCCCGCGGCGCGCGGCCTCCACCCCCCCCGCCCGCCCCCCGCCGGCCCCGCCCCGAGCCCCCCCCCGCCCGGGGCCCC
>Ga0066256_1004642_pt1 | contig 12078 bp, 5 predicted proteins | sample ThiBio_1000_biof_FD_87107 | JGI IMG/M metagenome (GOLD analysis project Ga0066256, IMG submission 87107) | Wastewater bioreactor microbial communities from Cape Town, South Africa - Thiocy_expt_1000_biof (version 2) | ecosystem: Engineered > Bioreactor > Thiocyanate-remediating >...
CTGTCGGCACATCGCGTCGCGTGCCATCTCCGCCGCGTCGGCGCGAAGCGGACATGCACCACCGAGCCGGCGCGCAATTCACTCCCACACACGGGCAGCAGCAGCAGCGGTGAGCGAGGGTGCACGCACGTGAGTTGCTTCCCTTGTTGCTGCCGGCGGCGGTACGACAGCGGCAGGGTGACATCCAGCGGCCGCTGGCGCCGGCGCAATCAGCAGCCGAAGCAGCAGGCGGCTGTCGCATGACATGCTGCATCAGTGGCAGCAACGCCCACAGCGGCGGGCAGTAGAAGCACGGGCAGCAACAGAGGCAGTAAGGGGTGGCTGCTTGACGCGTCGCTGCGTGCGTGACACCCACAGCCGCCCAGTTTCCTGCCGCGCGCCGCGCGCACACTTCCGTTGCGAAGGGTGCCTGGTGCCGAATCCAGGGTGCGTACACAGCGGCTGCGTGACACGCGCGGATCGACCGTCAGTCGCCACTGGTAGCCGTGGGACCGCTATTTATCGGCACACACGCTCACCAGCAAGCACAGCCTTGGCGGGAGCAAGGGTTGGACAATGCTGTGTGCAATCACGTTGCCAGCAACCGCGTCGCGCACGCGTGACATCCGTGGCCGCGGTTGCTGGAACTGCAGGCTGCACATGATGCTACGCCACCTGCAACGCAAAACGTGTGTATTTCGCACCTTCCCGCGGTCGCTTGCCTCGCCAGCCCGTTACCAACACGCCCGCGTGGTGGCTGGATGCCGGCTGACGGTGGGGGATGACATACGGGGCGTGGCACACCCATGAGTTGGCGCGTCGCGTGACGGAGCGCGTGCCCATCAGCAGGCTGCAGGTGTCCGCAAATGCACGCACACTTCACCATGGCACAACAGTTGCGTTGTTGACACCATCACCACCGCCCACAAACACGCACACACGCACCGCGCGCAGTTGCACGCCGCTGACAAACAACAACATTACTATCAATCAAGTGCTGGGGTTTGTGGTACCGGCCGGCGTGTGTGACGTCAGCGCCATCAAGGTGACAACACGGTCACGTGACGGCGGTGACGCGGCACAACCGCCCGCCGGCAGGGCGCCGCGGTACCGTACTCCAACGCCCAAAGTAGTGAGGAGGCATGGGCGCGTGCGGGTCGCTGACCGCTGCGGCGGCAATCCGACCCGTGGGCGGCGGCGGCGGCGGCGACGGCGGTGAAGGTGACGGCGAGAGCCAGCATGGCGGCGTTCATGGGCCGTCCAGTGGTGCCGGTACAACAGCGGCGGCGGTCGGCAGCGGCGCACCAGCAGGGCAGGTGCGTGCCATTGCGGCGGAGGTGGCGGTGCTGAGTGCGGCAGGCTTGATGCCGCGGTACACGCGGCACGAGCTGGCAGTGGTGCTGGCTGCCGTGGGTCAGCCCGCCTTGCTGGTGGACGCCTCACACACCGTGGTGTGGGCCAACGCCGGCGCGGAGGCGCTGCTGGCGTACCCGCCCGGCGGTCTGGCAGGCGTGCCAGTGACAACCCTGGTGCCCGCTGACGCACAGGCAGCGCACGGCAGCGGCATGGCGGCGTACTTTGCGACCGCGGCGGCGACGAGTCGCGGCAGTAGTAGTAGCCGCACCGCCGCGGCGAGCACGCCAGGCGGCGCGCACGCACTTGCCACGGGGTTGGCGGGCGTGCCAATGGTGTCGCCCGGCCGACTCACTGCCGCGGTGCGTGCGGACGGCAGTGAGGTGGCGGTAGAGATCGCGCTGCGGCGCGCCACCTGCGACGGCGTCATGTACGTGGTAGCGACGATGGTGGATGTAGCGCCGCGGCTGGCGGCGGCCGACATGAGCCGCAGCCTGGCGTTTGCTGACGCTCATGTGCGCCACGCCTCCACCATCATGGCTGCCGTCAGCCACGACCTGCGTGGCCCGCTGACGGGCGTCATGGGCGGCGTGGAGATGCTGGCGATGGCGCTCTGCCCGCCTGTCGGCGGCGGCGCGCCGGGCGGCAGTGGCGCTGCCGCACGGCGGCGATCCAGCACGCTCCTAACCACACCACGGCTCCCCGGCGGGCCGCATGGGCCCGAGATGTCACCTATCTTGACCGCCGCCGCAGCATCGCCGTCCGCGTCGGTGGCCACAGTTGGCGGCTCGCCGCCCGCCAGCGCGCCGTCACATGCCGCCGCCCTGTCGTCAAATACGCGCGCCGCCATTACCAAGACCATCCACATGATGCGGCTGAGCGCGGACGCCATGACCGACACGCTGGATGCTGCCACCGACTTTTTCAAGCTGCAGGACGGTACCCTCGCGCTGCAGCGCGTGCCATTTGACGTGCGCGCCACCGTGCACTCTGCGCTGGCGGCATACTGGCTGCAAGCTGCCATGCGGCACGCCGCGCTGCGCGTGCGCGTCACGGCGGCGGTGCCCACCACGCTGCTGGGCGATCCGCGCCGCCTCGCCGTCGTGCTGTCCAACCTGGTGAGCAACGCCGTCGCGGTGTCGCCCGCCGGCGGGAAGGTGACGGTCAGCGTGGCGCCCGTGGCGCCGCCCACAGTCGCCAGCACGCGCCTGCTCATCTCTGTGAAAGACAGCGGGCCAGGTATCCCGCCAAGCATCGTGGCCGCGCTGACGGGCCGGCCGCTAGATGACGACGGCGCGGAGACGTCGACGCCGGGGGAAAGCGGTGCGGCGCTGCCCGGTGCGCTACTGCCGGCACCGGCGCCGGCTGTACCCAAGCGCAGTGGCGGCAGCACACCCGTTGTGCGCGCACCGGGCGCGGTGCCTGGCATGGGCTTGTACATATGTAAGAAGCTGGTGGCGCTGATGGGCGGTGAACTGCAGTTTGCTACCGGACCAGGCGGCACCACGGTGTCATTTGTGGTGGACGTGGCAGCCGCGCCGGCGGGGGCAGGCGGTGGGGGTGCCGCCGCTGCCTCCAAGCGTGCGGGCGTGGCGGCGGGTGGCATCGGCGCTGCAAGGACGGGCGCCAGCATTAGTGGCGTGGGCAGCAGCAGCATGGCGTCGCGGTACGGCGTGGATGGCGGCGCCACCATGTGGAGCCGGTCCATGGGGTCGGACGAGGAGGGCAACGAGCTGGAGGAGGAGGGTGACGAGGGCGACGGCTTTGGCAGCGGCGCGGTGCGGCAGAGCAGCGGCGGCGGTGGCGGCGGTGGAGGTGGCGGCGGCGGTGGTGGCGCGTACGGCAGCATGCCCGGGTTTCGTCGAGGCTCTACGTCCGCGGCGGCAGCGTCATCGTCAGCGCCGGAGGGTCGGGGCGCTACCACCGTCACCGTCACCAGCACACTGGCGACGGGCGTCACTACGGCGGCGACCAGCCGGCTGGCCACCGCTGGCGAGGTCACGCTCACGGAATGCGACGTGCTGCCTGGCACGGCGGTGGCCGAGCCGACCCTGATGGGGCCGGCGGGGGGCCCCCCGGGGGCCGTGCGCCGCCCCCCCCCGCCCCGATCCCCCCCCCCCCCCCCCCCCCCGCGGCGCGCGGCTCCTCGCCCACGGTGGGCACAGCCGCGCGCGCCGCACGACCCCGTTGTGCGCCGCGTCGTGCGCAAGCTGCTGCAGTCCATGAGCGTGACGTGCGAGACGGCGGCGGACGGCATGCAAGCGGTGTCCTTGCTGACGCGCCGCGGCTCCGCCTACGACGCCGTGTTTATGGACTTGCAAATGCCGCGCCTGGACGGCATGACGGCGGCGTCGGAGGTGCGCGCGAAGGGCGTGGTGGCGCGTGGCCCAGCGCGCACCCTCATCCCCATCATAGCCATCACCGCGCACGCCATGCCGGAGGACCGGGCGCGCGCCGAGGCGGCGGGCATGTCAGACTTCCTGCCCAAGCCGCTGCGCGTGGCAGACTTGTCCGCGGCGTTGCACCGTGCCGCGCTGGCCACCGGCGCCCTGTCGCCTGACGCGGCCGCCGCTGCTGGCGCTGGCGTCGTTGGCTCCACGCCGTCATTGCTGCTTGCCCTGTCCGCCAGCGGCGCGGTGGCCACCTCCGTCTCCACCACCTCTCGCCAGGTTACCGGGTCCGCCGGCGGCGCTGACACCATGGCTGTTCACACGGGAGGCCGTGTCCGCCGCCCCTCCCCGCTCTCCACCGCGCGCTCACGCATGGCATCCACCGCCACCGCGCCTGCCAGCGGCATCCTCACGCCTGCCGACACGACGCCAAGCTCCATCACACTCCCCGTCGCCCACGCGGCGCACTAGCTGCAGACGAGACGGTCGCAGTGACGTTGGCCATGGCCGCCATGCTTCATGATGTTGTATTTGTTGCGGCCACTGTGCCGCTGCCAGCGCCTATTGCTGGGGTTCTTTCCTTCTGACTTGCCGCCCCAACTTGTGCCCTGTGCCGCTTGCCGTATGTTGTTGCTGTTCCCTCACTGCTGTTGCAATGCAGTAGTAGAGCTGGCGCCCCACCCTCGCCGTCTGACTCTCCCGGTAACTCTGCCCATTTGCACGTAGACCGACTTACTTATCTGGTGATCGTACCGCTTATCTTGGACGTGCCATTTCATGCTGCGTCGCGCGCATGGCTTGGGAGAGCAGGTGCCGGTGGCCTTGCGAGTACCCAAGTTGTGTGCGTGTGCGCGTGTGCGTATGCATGTGTTGTATCCCCCCGCTTGCCTCCGCTTCCCTCCGGCGCGTCACTGTGCCCCATCCCACATTCAGCGACTGCAGCCCTTCCAATGCTGCCGCAACTGTTTCAAGTACTGTATGGTATGCTGCCCTGCCTGTATTTGTGACAGTAGCGACGGTGCGATATGGCTGCAGGTGGCGCCGCAGCAGCAGGGGCTGCAGCAGCAGGCGAGGCAGCAACGGCAGCGCACCCCATCAACGGTGGCACAGTGCCCCCGCTGCTGCCACCGCTGCAGGCGATAGCAGGCGGATCCAGGAGTGTGCTGATAGATTCCCCACCAAGTGGACCACCCCAATCGGCGTCGGCAGGGCGCGCTGGCGAGGCTGCGAGCGGCGGCGGCGGCGGTCGCAGCGGCAGCAGCAGAGGTGGTGTGCTGCGGTGGCTGAGCGGCAGCAACAGTGATACTAGCGCCAGCGCCAGGGCGGAGACGTCATCGCGATGGTGGCCACCGTCACGCGGGCGCAGCGGGCGCGGCAGTGGGTTGTGGGGGTCCCGTGGCGGCACCAGCGGCGGTGGCGAGGCGGCAACAGTGGCACCAAGTGTGCGCGACGCAGCGGCTGCGAAGGTGGCAGCAGAGCAGCTACAAGCGGGTGCAGAGCTGCTGTTTGCGCGCATGTACGCGCTTGAGGCATGTGTCGTCTGTGGGTACGCCTTTGGCGTGGCGCGCCCCTGTTGTGAGGCGCACGTCTGCAATGTGTGCTACTACGCGGGACTAGCCGACAGCGACGACACAGCAACAACGGGTGAATCAAGCGGCGGCAGCGCGTCGCTGTTGGCACTGGATGGCGCTGACTGGCTGGCGGGGTTACAATGCCCACACTGCAGCGCGCCTGTGGCAGATGCGCTAGGTGTGGAGGCGCTGCGTGCGCCGCATACCACGCGGTGCCAGCGGCGCGCATGCGGTGTCAGCATTGTGGCGGCGGTGCTGCTGGCGCTGGTGGGCGTGGTGAGCGGCACACAGTGGCAACGTGCGTCACGGTTTGCGGCATCCGCATTGGCTGCCACCACTGGCAGCGGGACGCGCGCTACAGATGTCAGCTGGTTCGGCGGCACATGTGAGGCAGGCGGCGGAGGAGGCGGGCTGATGACGCGCGCCTGCTTTAATGCGTCGTCATTCACGGCGGTGGGCGGCGACGGGCGGGACCGATTCTACGAGACAGTGGTCCCTTGCGCCGGGCAGCCAATTAACGATGCGCCGCCAGACTACTGGGACGGCAGCGCCGCACTGGCAGGTTGGCTGCCAGTGCAGCTGGCGGGCAAACCCAACGCAACTTGCCTGTGCGCTGCCACCTGCGTCACGCAGTCGTGCGTGGCGGCAGACAGCGGCGGCGCTGTGGGGTGGGACATTGTGGGCACGCCTGACGACGGCTCAGCGCCGTCGTGGCAGGCGGCATTCGATTCGTTTGCGGTAGCGCCAGCAACCGGCGCGCCGCTGCTGGATGGCACACCAGCGGTGGGGAGCGGTGATGCCGTCCGCCTTAGCATGCCGGCTACGCTGGGCCCGCTGTGGGCAGCGGTGCGCGGCGGCAGTCATTCTACTGGGTGTGGTGCGGCTCACAGCGGTAGTGCTGGAGGTAGTGGGGACGCGCTGGCACTGCAATTTGGTGGCGACAACCCACGGTGGCTGGCCACCGCGCCGCTGGACACGCACACCGGCGGCGTGTGGAGCTTTGGGTTGGCATACGGCAGCGGCACGCCCACCTGCCCTGCCGCTGCATACGGCACGGTTGTACTGGAGGCGGCACAGGATGCCACCTCCTGCACCTTTGATCTGCTGTCCGTATTAGCTGCTGTTGCCGCCGCGGGCGTCCCTGCCACCTCGCCGCTGGTGTGGGATGGCATTGGGCGCATTGAGGGTGTGAGTGCCGCGGCCCCGCTGCCCGCAACGCTGGGTGAGCTGACGGCAGCGGTGGCTGCACGGGCGCCTGCCGCTGTGTCGGCTGCCACCCTGTTTGCTGCCGCCCTCCCATTCCTTCATCAGCCGCTGACCATGCCGCTGCTGTCCCCTTTCCTGGCGGACACACAACCGGCTGTCGCGGAGGTGGTGTTGTACCACATTCTCGCGTCTCCCACCAATGCCGGCGCGCCGCCGTTGGTGGCAACAACCTGGAGCGCTAGCCAGCTGGCAGCCACCCTTGCTGGCGCGCCGGTGGTGGTTGATGACGACGGCACGCAGGTGTCGCCGCTGTACGGGGCGCCCGTAAACAGCAGCGCCTGTCCGCCGCCAGCGCTGTGCGTGTCCAGCTTGGTGACGGCAGCGGGCGTGGGCGCCCGCGTCGCCATGGATGCTCACCTTGCATCCCTGCCGTGGCGCCAGGTTGCCACCTTTCCTATCGGTTTGTACCGGCCGACCCCTGGCCAGCTGGCGCCAGCCTCGGTGGTTCTGCCGACCGCGGCACGCGGGCAGTGCATGCGCTTCCGGTGGCGGCAGCCGCAGTATTGGGCCGCGGTGGATGCCTGGGTGTTGGACAGCGTGGAGTATGCGCGCGCGGCCCCAGCTGCAGCTGCGCACGCGCAGCACATTGCAGCTGCGGCCGCCTCCCTGGCGTCATGCTGCAGCGGGTGCACAGCGTGCCCCGCCCACGTTGCGTCACAATGCTCCACGCTGCTTGTCACGCTCGGTGCAGCTGCAGCGCCGACGGCCGACAATGGCAGCGCACTAGTCAATGGTTCGGCATACCATCTCCGCACCCGCCTGCTGTATGAAGATGCCGCGTCGGTGGTGGTGCTGCTTGCGGCTTTGGCGTCTCTTGCCCGCGCCGCCCTGGGCGCCGTGTCGCTTGCAGCAGCCTGCCTGCTCCCGCTCCCTTGTCGTCGCCGCGCATGCCAAACCCTGTGCCTGGATGCACCACTGGCGCTTGCTTACGCCCTCCCGACGTTGCTGCTGACGGCGCACCGGGTTGGCGCACGCATGTTGCGCTGCCTCTGCCGGCTGCCGCCACCCGCCCGCGTTGCGCCTGCTCCGCTGAACCCCGGCGCCAATTCACCACCGTCGTCTGCACACGCGGCGGGTAGTGCGCGCGCGCCGCCACGCGTACCCCGCACCGGTGCCAAGCCGGTGTCACAAGCCTCGTTGTATGCGTTGACTGCTGTGGCCGACCCGTTGCCACCACCACCACCGCCGCCAGGTCGTCGCGCCTCCATTGCCGCGCGGCGAGCGTCAGCTGTGGCAGCAGCAGGAGGTACCTCGCCACCGCCACCTGAGGCACCGACAGCTCCACCTGGAGGCGTCGATGAGATGGCGGCGCTGCGGAAAGCAATTGCATACACGACGGCAATCATCGTAGAAACGGGAAAGGGCAAGGCGGCACTCGCGGTGGCAACGACGGCATCCTCCCGCCTGCCCGATGCGGCAGCGGCGGTGGAGGTGGGGATGCGGGAGAGGGCTGACGTGGGTGCCGCGGCAACAGCAGAAGATGACACTGCGCGGCAGGCGGCAGACGAGTACCGCAAGCGCTGCCTGGCGCGTGCCACTGACGACACGGTGCAGTACCCTGGCGCCACGCTGGCGGCCAGCGGCACTGCGGTGGGCACCGCACTTGCCTTGATCATTGCGATCGCCCTTGCCGGAATTGTGGCGCCGGCACAGGCTGTCATTGCGCTGCTGGCGGCGGCACCGCGCCCGCTGTTCCCGTCGATTGCATCCGTGCCGGTGGCGGCATCCGCCGTGGCGGTGGCGGCCGCCATGACTCCGGATGCGGGGCCCAGCATGCGCACCTTCCCACGTTTTGACGCCGACTACGCCGGCCCCACGCCGCCGCCTGACGAAGGCGTGTTTTCCTCGCAGTGGGTGCTGGTGGCGGCGCTGGTGGTGGACGTGGTGGCTGTCGGCCGCCTGCTGATACACGCCGCCGGCAGCAGTGGACGCGCAGCGGGCGGCTGCCGCGCGCTGGCGACGCGCTTGGCAGGGCGGTCACCCACCACCACCGCCCCACTCCAGCCGCTGCAGCACGTTGCCAGCGCACGCACGGACCTGTATGCAGCTCTCAGCGACGCGGTGTTGCAGGTGGCAGCGGGTGGGCCGGCGGGCGGCGCTGCACCCCTGCGGCTTGCCGCGCTGCGCAGCGTCACCTACAGGACCGCGCTGTCACTGTACCTGCCATGGGCCGCCGTTTGCCTGCTGTCTGCCCTGCCGTTTGCCACCATTGCCGTTGCAAACGCTGCAGCACCCGCCATGGCGGGTGGCGGCGGCGTCGCGCTGACAGCGCTGGCGCTCATACGTGTGTGTTTGGGTCCACATGCCCTGTGGCACGGCGCGTGGTTGGTGTCCCTTGTAGCAGCGGTGCCCAGCCGTGCCGCCGCCGCCGCAGCGTCGCGGCTGTCCCAATTGTGGCAGCCGCTGTCTGACGACGAGTTGGAGCGGCTGGCTGCCACGCCGGGCACACCAAGTCGCCCCGGCTCCCGTGCTGCCAGTCGGAGGGGGCGATCTGCACAGCCGAAGGCGGCGGCAGCGGGTGGTGACGATGAGCTGGAGGTGCTAGCTGCCCACTGTTGCGGCTTTCGTGCACGCCGCACGGCCGCCACATGTGCACTGGCGGCATCCGCGGCGTCTGGTGCGGCAATTGCTGCGTTCCTCCTGTTTTGGATGGCGGCTGCAGCGCGCCCCATCATGCCGCCGCCGGACGCTGCGTCCGGGTCCTCCACAGGGCGCCTGGCAGCGCGCATGCTGGCGCACATGGGCGTGCTGGCGCCTGACGGGCGCGCTGGGTCGCCTGCCTCCATGGCAGGCACACTGGCGCTGCTGGCACTTGGACTACCCCTGGCTGCGGCGGCACTTGGGTGGCTACGTGGCGCCTGCCTCGGCTTGCCGCTGTGTCTACGCATTGGTGTGGTGGGGTTTGGCCCTGGCGCGCTGCGCATTGTCGCTGGTGAGCCCACGCCGTCGGACGTGGTGCCAGGCGTGCCGGCGTGCCTGGCATGCGGTGAGGGCCGGCCGCGCAGCATCTTTGCGCCCGTGCCCGGCACCTGCGTCGGCCGGTGCACGCCCATGGTGGATGCCGTGGGTGAGGTGGGCGGCTGCCGGGCGCCAGGGGCGGCACACTGCATGCTGCGCCCCAACCCAACGCGGGAGACGGTGGTGCTGCTGCTGGGTGTGCCGTCCGACGCCGTGACGCACCTGGCGCACGTTCTGCGTGCGCCAGCCTGGTACGCTGCCGCGGCCGCCGCCAAGCGCGCATCAGAAGACGCGCTGGCTGCCGCGGCTGCCGGGCCTCCGCCGCCCGGCGATGCCGCCAGCAGCAGCACCGTCGGCAGCGCTGCTGACGCTGTCTAAACACCGGTACTCAACAGTAATGAGTTGAAAGGTAAGGAAGGAGTAAGGAAGGAGTAAGGAAGGAGTAAGGAAAGAGTAAGGAAAGTAATGATAAACTAACCATACAGCGCCATTGTGCCACGGCGTACATAACTACCTGAAGTGGCGAACGTGGGCAGGTGGGAGGTACTCAATACTCTGACGCAAAGGCGAGCACGGCCCGCTCGTGGCGCGAGAGCGCCAAACCGGGGGGCGCGGTCGGGCGGCGGGCGGCGGTGGTGGGCGCCTGCCACAGCGGCGTGTCCGCCGGGGCAGTGGCCAGCGGCGCCGCGGGGGCCGGTACGGAGTCGCCCATGGCGTCCAGCGCTGCGCGCCAGGCCAGGTCGCGCGTGCTGCCAGTGAGCAGGTCGGTGAGCCAGTCAGGGTGGTCCACGGCCTCAAACTCGGGCGCCACGGGCGGCTGCGGGCGCGGCAGCGCGATGGCGGAGGGCGGCACGGGAACGCAGGCAGCCGGCGGCAGGACGGAGCTCTGCAGCAGGGAGGCGGCGGCGCAGGCGTCCACGTAGTCGCTGAACGACAGGCGGCAGGTGGCGTCCGGCGGCAGCGCAAAGACGCCGCGGACGGCAGGGTGCAGCGCCGCGTCTGGCAGCGGCGGCGGCGGCGCACCAGCGGCGGCGCCGGCAGCATCGCCGGTAGCGCGGCGTAGGAAGGTGGCGATGCCGCGCACTGCCTTGGCGGCCATGATGGGGCTGGACGGGAACACGTCACTGCACGCGCCCGCGGCACCCGCACGTGGCTGCTCCAGCATGGTGCCCATCGCCGCCGCCGCGATGACGCGCGTCATGGTGGCGGTGCGCTGCCGCCACTCGCGCCCGGGGTCCGTCATGGCGGCGGCGCAGGCAGCCAGCACGTTGGTCACGGCACGGTTGCCGCCCTCCAGCGCCGCAGGGATGACGCCCGCCGCCAGGTACACAAACACAGGCAGGCGGACAGTGTATGCCAGCGCGGTGTAGTGCGGCAGCAGGTTGCCAAACAGCTGCCACGGCTCCACCGTGGGCGCGGGTGCCAGCGGCGCGGGTGCCGGCGGCGGGGCGGGCACGGGGGCGGGCGGCGCGGCGCTGGGGCCGGGGACGCACTCCGTCGTCAGCTCCCGGTCGATGAGGGAGGTGTTCAGTGCCATGCGGCGCAGGGGCGACACCGCGGCCACCACCAGCGGCAGGGTGTCATCGTGCGTTACCGCGCCGCCGAAGCCGCTGTCCCAGCTCTCCGCAAACGACACGGCGGACAGCGCGGGCGAGTGCGGGGCGAGGGGCACCCGCACAACCCCCGCGGATGCCTCGCCCACCAGCGACGGCCGGTCGGTGTGGACGGGCGACGGCGGCGCCGGGTCCGCGTCGCCCAGTTCAATGGCGGCGGCGACGGGGAGGGGGCGCAGCAGGCCGCAGCCCCCAGCTGCTGGCGCCGGCGTCGGGCTCGGCGACGACACGGCCGCCGGCAGCGGCAGCGTCTGTGTGTACACAAACCCGTCGGCGGGCTGCAATGGTGGGGGGGTGGGTGTGTGTGGGGGGGGGGGGGGGGGGGGGGGGGGGGGGGGGGGGGGGGGGGGGGCGGGCGGGGCCCCCCCCCCCCCCCCCCGCCGCGGCGGAGGGGGGGGGGCGCGGCGCGCGGGAGCGCGGCGCCGGCCGGGCGTCCGGGGTCATCTCCCCTGCCGTTGGAGCTGGCTGCGGCACAGCATGCGCCGAACCAGGCGGCGGCGGCGGGGCAGGCGCCGCCGTGCCGGTACCGGTAGTACCAGTACCGTACGGCGCCAGCATGGCGTCCGCATCCAGGCCGGCACCGGCAGCGGCGTACGGCACGACGGAGAAGCCGTCCATGAACACGCTGCGCAGGTTGCGGGTGGCGCCGCGGGGGATCCACATGGTGGCCTGGGCCGCCGCTGCCATGCTGGCCAGGATGTCGACGAGGCGCGCGTGCGCCAGCTGCCGCACCAGCGACACCGCGGTGGCGCGGCCCGCCTCCAGCGCGCGCTCCGCGCCCGCCTGGCATGCGACGCCCAGCAGGTAGTGCAGCGGCGAGCCGGGCTCGCAGCCGGTGTACGGCGCGGCGCGCGACACGAGGCACACGGGCGTGATGGTGACGTCCGCCGCCTTGGCGCTGCGCGCCGCCAGGTTTTGCGCCAGCGACGCGTACGACGGGCTGTGAGG
>Ga0066256_1004644_pt1 | contig 12071 bp, 11 predicted proteins | sample ThiBio_1000_biof_FD_87107 | JGI IMG/M metagenome (GOLD analysis project Ga0066256, IMG submission 87107) | Wastewater bioreactor microbial communities from Cape Town, South Africa - Thiocy_expt_1000_biof (version 2) | ecosystem: Engineered > Bioreactor > Thiocyanate-remediating >...
CGGATCGCGTCCCGGTCAACGGCCGCCAGCGTTGCCGGCGACCATTTCGGCTGCCGGTCCTTGTCCACCAGCTGCGCCCGCACCCCCTCGGCAAAATCCGGCTGCCGGATGGTGAACGCCGCCAGCCGGAGGTCGAGATCGAGCACGGCGCGCACGTCTGGCATCTGCCGCGCCGCCCGGTGCTGGGCGACGATGGTCTCGAGGCTACTGGGCGAAAGCCGGCCGAACGCCGCCATATAGGGCGCAAGCGCCGGCACCCTGCCGGCCGCCGCCGCGCATGCGGACACGATCGCAGCCGCGCTGGCACCGGTGAACGCTTCCGCCGAGAGGTCGGCCGCCGCGCACAGCTCCCGCTCGCCAGCCTGGATGCTCTCGGCCTGCATCAGCGCCACCAGCGCCGGTTCCACATTGCCGGTATTGGCGGCCGCCACGATACCGCTGCGCACCTCCGCCAGCCGATCCGGCGCGATGCAGCAATCCGCGAGCCCCAATGCCAGCACGTCCGCCCCGCGCACCGGCAGCCCGCTCATCAGGAACAGCAGCGCCCGCGCCTCGGGCGCCTTGGCCAGCACCCAGTTGATGCCCACGTCGCAGAAGAACCCGATATTGGCCTCCGCCAGGGCGCAAGACGCTTCGGGCGTGGTGAAGCGGAACGCCGAGCCGGCCGCCCATGACGATGCCCGTCGTAAGCGAGATCCCCGGCTTGGGATAGGTCGCGATCAGCCCGTCCATGTCGTATTCGGCGGCAAAATAGGCCTCGCCCGCCTCCAGCCGGCCCGCCACCACCAGTTCACGCAGCTGCCGCACGTCGCCGCCCGCACAGAAACCCCGGCTGCCGCGTCCTTCGAACAGCACCGCATGGATAGTTGGATCGTCGCGCCAGGCAGCCAGCTGCGCCGCGATGCCCTCGATCATGGCGAGGCTCAGCGCATTGATCGCCTCGGGCCGGTTGAGCGCGATCACCCCCAGATGTCCCTCGGTGCCGATCTCCAGTTGCGTCGTCGTCATGGGCGGGCAGGCTCCTCGATGGCTATCCCGCCGGGCAGCGCGGCGGGGAAGCCACCACTATGGGGCAGAAGCCACCCGGTCCACCACCTCTGCGTTCGATGCAGCCTCGGACCACTCCGGGAAACCCAACGCGGCAGTTCCAAACCCCTCATCCGGGTGCTAAGGCCAGCGCTCACATGCACAGCTTTGCTCCCCTCACCAACGTTCACCCCACCGGCATCGCGCGCGATCTCGCGGCTCGGGCCGAATCCGGCCGCCCGATCCGTATCGGCGTCATCGGTTCGGGCGAAATGGGCACCGACCTCGTGACCCAGGGCGCCCTGATGCGCGCCGTCCATGTCTGCGCCTTCGCCACCCCCCGCCCGCACACCCCTCGCGAGGCCCTGTTGATCCCCTCCGTCACGCACGACCGCGCCGCCAAACGCGGCGGCACGAAAACTGCCCACGCCGCCATCGAGACCGGCAAGATCGCCATCACCTCCGCCGAGACGCTGGTGACCACGCCGCTGCTCGACGTCATTATCGATGCCACCGGCAAGCCCGGCGTCGCCGCCGACTACGATCTCATGGCGATGGAGCACGGCAAGCACCTCGTCATGATGAATGTCGAGGCCGATGTCACCATCGGGCCGTACCTGAAGCGCGAGGCCGACCGGCTCGGCGTCGTTTACTCCGTCGGCGCCGGCGACGAGCCCAGTTCCTGCATGGAACTGATCGAGTTCGCCACCGCCCTCGGCTACCGCATCGTCGCCGCCGGCAAGGGCAAGAACAACGCCTTCAACCGCGACGCCGTGCCTGATGACTACCGCGAGGAGGCCACGCGGCGGAACATGAACCCGCGCATGCTGGTCGAGTTCGTGGATGGCTCCAAGACCATGGTGGAAATGGCCTGCATCGCCAATGCCACCGGCCTCGTCCCCGATGTGCCCGGCATGCACGGCCCCGATGCCGCCCGCGACGAGATGGCCAAGGTGCTGATCCCCAAGGCGGACGGTGGCATCCTCAACCGCAAGGGCGTGGTCGATTTCACCATCGGCAAGGGCGTGGCGCCGGGCGTGTTCTGCATCGTCGAGGCCGAGCACCCGCGCATCATCGAACGCATGAACGATCTGCATATCGGCAAGGGCCCGTATTACAGCTTCTTCCGCCCCTACCATCTCACCTCGCTCGAAGTGCCGCTGACCGCCGCCCGCATCATGCTCTACGGCAAGCCGGACATGGTGCCCCTGCCCACCCCCGTCGCCGAAGTCTGCGCCGTCGCCAAGCGCGATCTCGCCGTCGGCGAAACCTTCGATGCCATCGGCGAGACCTGCTATCGCAGCTGGACCATGACCGTTGCCGACGCCCGCCGCGACGGCGCCATTCCGGTCGGGCTGCTCGAAGGCGGCAAGGTCACCGCGCCGGTCCGCAAGGGTGAGCTGCTCACCCGCGCCAATGCCGCGCCCGATGCCGGCACGCGCCTCTTTGCCCTGCGCCGGCGCCAGGAAGAGATGCTGGGTTGGACCGATGCCTGATCCGAATTCACCGAGCCTCTGGGACGGCATCGCCGCCAGCTACGACGGCATGCGACCCGACCAGGGCCTGACCGACCCGACGGCGCGCGCCGCCTGGCTGGCGCTCATCGGCGGCCTGCTGCCCAGGGGCCACAACCGTGTCCTCGATGTCGGCTGCGGCACCGGCTCGCTCAGCCTGCTCCTCGCATCCGAGGGCCACGAGGTGACCGGGCTCGATTTCGCCCCCGCCATGATCGGCATCGCCCGGACCAAGGCCGCTGCCGCCGGTGCCGATGTCCGCTTCGTTGTCGCCGACGCCACGGCCCCGGACTTTCCGCCCACCAGCTTCGATGCGATCCTCTGCCGGCAGACCCTGTGGGCCTTGCCCGATCGCGCGACGGCGCTGCGCAACTGGGCCACCCTGCTGCGCCCGGGTGGCCGGCTGATCCTCGTCGAAGGTCTGTTTGCCTCGGGCCGCGGCATGTCCGAGGCCGAAATCCTCGCGGCCCTCCCCGACGCCTTCGCGCCGGCGGAGGTTTCCGATCTCGGCCTCAACCACGCCCTGTGGGGCGGCCCGATCCCCGATCAGCGGCTTCTCGTCACCACCACGCGGCTCTAGCGCGGCAGGCGGTCGATGTGGCGCGGGTCGGCTTCGGCCTTGCCGAAGGTGCCGGGGAACGTGCCCGCCATCCACTCGTAGGGATAGCCCAGCTTGAGCGGCATGGCGTCGGTCAGCTTCTGGCGGACCTCGGCGGCAAGGTCGTCATCGCCCGCACTCAGGTTCTCCGTCACCTGCTCGATGCGCCGCGCCCCGATGATGGCGGCGGTGACGCGGCCGTCGCCGAGCAGCCAGCTGAGCGCCACCTGGCTCGGCGAGCGCCCCAGCTCGGCCGCGGTCTCGACCAGCACATCGATCATCTTGAGCGCGTCGTCGAACCAGTAGCGCGGCAGCGCGATGGCGGCCTGGATGCCGATACGCGACTTGGCATCGGGCTGGTCGGCCCCGCGGTACTTGCCGCTCAGCATGCCGGCGGCCAGTGGGCTCCAGCAGATCATCCCCAGCCCCTCGGCGTCGCAGGCCGGCAGGATTTCGCGCTCGATGTCCCGGCGCAGCAGATTGTAGAGATGCTGCGCCGAAACGAGCTTTTCGTAGCCGTGCAGCGCCGCGACGCCATTGGCGCGCGAAATCTGCCAGCCATAGAAGTTGGAGCAGCCGAGGTAGCGGACCTTGCCGGAACGCACGAGGTCGTCGGCGGCGCGCAGGCTTTCCTCGATCGGGGTCTGCGGGTCCGGTCCGTGGAACTGGTAGAGATCGATGTAGTCGGTGCCCAGCCGCTTGAGGCTCTTCTCGCAGGCCTCGACGATGTGCTTGCGGGAAAGCCCGCGCGAGGTGGGCTGCCCGTTGGTCGGGAACCAGCATTTCGTCGCGATCACCAGGTCGTCGCGGCTGTGCTCCTTCAGCGCATTGCCGAGGATCGTCTCGGACTCGCCGGCCTGGTACATGTCGGCCGTATCGATGAAGTTGCCGCCACCATCGACGAACTTGCGCACGATGGCGGTGGAGCCCTCCTGATCACACCCCCATTCCTTCTGGCCGAAGGTCATGGTGCCGAGGCACAGGCGCGAGACGAGCAGGCCCGAGCGGCCCAGATAGCGATACTTCATCGAATCCTCCACGGTTTGGGGAGACTGGAACAGCCAAATAGGGGCGAGGTAAAGCCGTGATGGCCCGCGATCCGTTCGATACGGTGCAACTAGGCTCCGGCGATCTCCTTGAGCCGCGCAACGAGGCGGTCCCGCTCGAGCGTCAGCCCCTTGTAGTCCAGCTGGGCCGCATCGAGCTCGAGCAGCTGCCCGACGAGCGCCCCCGCGATCGCTGCGGCATCCAGATGCGCCTCGAGGGCGGCCAGCGGGTCGACATGGATGCGGATGGTGAAGACGATGTCGCCGCTTCCGGGCAGCCGGCGGAGCGTCTGCCGCTCGACCCGCATGAATACGGCCTCGGCCCGCTCGCCGGCACCGAACCGCCGATGCGCCGGGTCGGTGGATTCGGGATGGAACAGCGCATCGTCGCCATAGATCGACCAGTTCCAGCGGATCACCGGCATTTCCGGCCGAAGATGGTCGAACATCCGCTCGATCATCATGGCATTGCGGGTGCCGGTGCCGAAATCCGGCACCGGATCGTGCACCGCGTGCATCGGTCGACCCAGCTTCTCCCGCAGCGACCAGGACGAGGGAAAGCTCAGCGCCCCGGCGACGACATGCCAGGCCTCGCCGCGCTTGCGCAGCAGGATCAGGTCTTCCTGCACCAGTCGGGCAGCAACCTCGAGCGGCGCGGCCGACGGATCGTCGAGACGTACGCTGCGGTCCGCAGGAAGAATGGCGAGGGACGCCCCCTCGCGCCGATAGGTGTTCGGAAAGCGCGCCGGCAGGTGCTCGGCCAGCAGGTGCAGGATTTCCGACTGGGCCGCCTCCGTCCCCGCTTCGGCGGCAAAGACAGCGTCCGGATGAACCGTCGCCAGCCGCACCTTCTCGTCGAGATAGGCCGGCAGGCGTTCATCGACCTCGATCCACTCCGTCGGATCGAGCGGTCTGACCCCGATCTGGAACAGCCGGGCGCTGCCGTCATAGGGCGTCGGCAGGCGCCGGCTCACCGCCGCACCTACTCCGCTGCGGTCGGCAGGTTGTGCAGCTCGTCGCGGTAGGGCTTCGCGGTCGGCGGCAGCTCGCGCTTCACGTAGTAATCCTCGTAGCGCAACTGGCGCAGGAAGGCCGGGACCATCTCGCGATAGCCGTCGATGATCGAGGCATTGGGCGCCGGCAGGTCGTGCTTGATCACCTCGTGCAGCTTCGGCAGCTGATGGTACGGCACCACCGGGGACATGTGGTGCTCGACGTGAGAGTTCATGTTGAGATAGATGAACCGGCTGATCGGGTTCATCAGCACCGAGCGGGTATTGAGCCGGTGGTCGGTGACGTTGTCGGCAAGCCCGCCATGCTGCAGCAGGCCGCACATCACCATGTGCCAGGCCCCATACATGCGCGGCAACCCGACCAGCATCAGCGGCAGCCACGACTGGAAGCCGATCGCCGCCACGATGGTGACCGCGTAGATGGCTGTCCAGATCCGGGCGATACGGATCGCCTTGGGCTGCTCGCCCTTGGGAATGAAGCTCTTCTCGGCCTCGCTGAGGTTGCCCGCGGCATTCCGCAGCATGTCGGTCATGGCGTACCAGACATCGACGATGCCGACGAAGTTGAGCACCACGCGCAGTAGATCCGGGGGCCGCATCACCGCGATCTCGGGATCGCGCCCGACGATGGTGGTGTCCGAATGGTGCCGGGCATGGCTCCACTTCCAGGTGATCGGGTTCCGCATGATCATGAAGCACGCGATCTGGTAGACGGCGCGATTCATCCACGACGTCTTGAACGCCGTACCGTGGCCCATCTCATGCCAGCGCGAGTCGCTGGCCGAGCCGTAGAACACGCCATAGACGAAGAAGAACGGCACGCACCACCACGTGCCCCAGAACACGATCCCGCCCGCCGCGGAGCCGATCAGCAGCGCGAACCAGATCAGCGTGTCGCGGATGGCCGGGCCGTCGTCGCGCTGCATCAGCGCGCGCATGGTCTCGCGCGGGACATCGGTGTGGTACCAGTCGGCCGCCGCCAGCCCCATCTGCGTGGCGCGCTCGGTGTCGCGTCCGGTCAGGCTGTAGTCGCGCTTCTTCCCGCTCGTTGCCGGCATGGTCACGTTGTCCTCCCTGCATGAATCTAGTCGGAACCGCCCGCCCGCTGCAAGCGGCGCGCCGCGGCAGGCTGGCGGCACGACGGGATTGGTGTATTGCTTGCCGCGCTCGGCGCGAACGGACTTCCCATGCTGTACGACAATCTGGCGGCCATAGTGGCGCGGGCCCCGGCCGGCAACGGGCTGCGGCACGAGGGGCGGACGCAGACCTACGCCGCCCTGCTGGAGCGCATCACCCGGCTTGCCGCCGGCTTCCGCGAGCGCGGCGTCGGGCTCGGCGATCCGGTCGTCATCCTCATGGCCAACGGGCCGGAACTGTTCGTCGTGCTCCACGCCCTGTGCGCGATCGGCGCCATTGCCCTGCCGCTGTCCCCCGGCGCGACGCTCGCCGAATGCGGGTTTGCCGCGCGCAAGGCAAAGGCCCGGGCGGTACTGGCCCAGCCGGCGCAGCTGGAACTGGCCGGAGCGCTGGCGACCGAACTGGGGATTCAGCTGTTCGCCGCCGGCGGCGATGGTGACAATGGCACCGCCACGCTGGAGCGCAATCCCGCCGCATCCCTGCCGTCGCTGCCGGGCGATACGCCCGCCTTCTACCTCAGTTCATCGGGCTCGACCGGGCTGCCCAAGATCGTGCCGCATACCCACGCGGAGCTGCTGGCCGACGCTCGCCGCACCAGCACCGCCTGGCAGCTGACGCCCGACGACATCGTGTTCGACATGCTGCCCCCCAATTTCGCCATGGGCGTGCTGCTGGGACTCACCAACGCGGCCGAAGTCGGGGCAACCACCGTCTACTGGAACGACCCGCGCCCCCTCGCGCTGACCCGCGGCCGGTTGCTGGAAACCCTCGTCGCCGAGCGCGTCAGCTTCATGGGCGCCGTGCCGACCATGTACGACATGCTGATCGGCGCGAAAGGCGCCGATGCCCTCGCCCTGCGGCTCGCCTTCTGCGGCGGCGCGGCAATGTCGCGGGCGCTGTTCGAGCGCTTCCGCGATCGCTTCGGCGTCTCGCTGCGGCAGTCCTACGGCTCGACCGAGGCGGTCTTCGTCGCCCACAACGACGCGCCCGATGCCGATGCGACGTGGGACACCGTCGGCCGCCCCGCCGGCGACGCAAGGGCCCGGATCGCCCGCGATCCCGATCTCGGCGATGGCCTGGGCGCGCTGCTGCAGCAATCGTCCTCGCTGACGGCCGGTTAACTCGACGATACCGTGGCCAACACCGCCTCGTTCGAGGCGGGCTGGCTGCGCAGGGGCGATCTCGCACGGCAGAACGCCGACGGCACCCTCACCATCACCGGCCGCCTCAAACTCCTGATCGAGGTCGGCGGCTACAAGATCGATCCGCTGGAGGTGGAGGCAGCGCTGCTGCAGCATCCGGCGGTGGCCGAAGCAGTTGTCGTCGGCGTGCGCGACGGCAGCTATGGCGGGCCCCGGCTGAAGGGGGGGATCGCCGCCCCCGACGCCGTGGACGCCCACGGACTGACCCGCCCCCTGCGCCACAGGCCGTCGTCGCACAAAGTGCCCCCCCCCTGTTCGATTCCGGCGCCGGGCTGCCGAAGAGCTGCGCCGGCAAGATCCTGCGCAGCCGCGTCGACTGATCGCCCTATGCCGCTTCCCAGCGCGGGAACGGATCGGGCAGCGCCGTCCACGCCTCGGGCGTGAAGCTGCGCGCCGGAACGAGGCAGGCATCGAGCGTCCGCCGCAGCGCCGCCTCATCCATCGGATCGGTGCCGATGCATACGATCTCCTGACGCCGGTCGCCCCACACCGGATCGAGATAGGGCGCCATCGAGCGGCGCCAGTCCGGATCGTCGGGCCAGCGGCTCTGCGGCACCGCCGCCCACCACAGCCCGCGGCGCCCGGTGCGGACCAGCGCCCCTGCCTGGCTCAGTTCACCCACATGAAACGGTCGAGTGGCCAGCCAGAAGAAACCCTTGGCGCGAACCACCCCGGGCCACGAACGACCGACGAAATCGGCGAGCAGCTGAGGATTGAAGGGCCGGTGCGCCCGGTAGACGAATGAGCGGATGCCATATTCCTCCGTCTCCGGCACATGGTCGCGGAAGCCGTTGAGCTCCTTGAACCAGAGCGGGTTCGTCTCGGCCCTCTCGAGGCTGAACAGCCCGGTGTCGAGCACCTCGTCGAGCGGCACGCGGGCAAAGTCGGTTTCGATCAGCCTCGCATCGGGATTGAGGGCCTTGACGATCCTCGCCGCCGCCACACGCTGTTCCGTCGTCGCCGTCGATACCTTGTTGAGCACCACCACGTCGGCGAACTCGATCTGCTCGACCAGCAGGTCGACCAGCGCCCGCTCATCGCCCTCCCCCGCCGTCTCACCGCGGTCGCGCAGGAAGTCGTGCGACCCGTAGTCCTTGAGCAGGTTGGCCGCATCCACCACTGTCACCATGGTGTCGAGGCGGGTAAGGTCGGAGAGGCTTTCGCCGCGCTCGTCGCGATAGTCGAAAGTGGTGGCGATGGGCAGCGGCTCGGCGATGCCGGTGCCCTCGATCAGCAGGTAGTCGTAGCGGCCGCTCTCGGCCAGCTTCCGAACCTCGTCGAGCAGGTCGTCGCGCAGCGTGCAACAGATGCAGCCATTCGACATTTCCACCAGCCGCTCGTCCGTGCGGCTGAGATTAGCGCCCCCGTCGCGCACCAGCGCGGCATCGATGTTCACCTCGCTCATGTCGTTGACGATGACGGCGACACGCCGGCCTTCGCGGTTGTTGAGGATGTGGTTGAGGAGGGTCGTCTTGCCGGCGCCGAGGAAGCCGGAAAGGACGGTGACGGGGAGCTTCTTCATGGCCATGTCCGTGGGGCTTGAATGAACCCCCCTCCCGCGGACGAGAGGGGGCAGCGAGATCAGTCGTGGTCGTGCGTCTCGCCCGACCCGCCCACGGCGACGATGTTGTAGGGCTTGCCCGCCACCGCGATGTCCTTGGCCAGCGTGAAGCCCTCCGCATCGACAATGTGCACCTTGCCTTGCAGCGGATCGGTGATGGCGATCTGCCCGCCGGCCACCGCGACGCGCGGGCGCGGCAGGCTCCACTCGCCATCCATCGAGTAGGGCTCGGTCACCTTGAGGCTGCGGGTGATCGCGGCGCTCACCACGTCGAGTTCGAGCAGGTTGCCGTCTTCGGTGAAGACGTAGGCGAAGCGCACCCGCTGCGGATCGACGGCGAAGTGCACGCGCCGCGTCGGCAGGTCGACAAGGCGGAACGGCGTCGCCGCACCCGGCTCGATGATCGCCACCCGGTCGGCTCCATAATTGCCGAGGAAGTACTGCATGCCGACGCCGCCCAGCAGGGTGGTCGACTTGCCCGGCGGCAGGTCCGCCGCATAGGGCAAATGTTCGATCACCGGGCCGGCAGCAGCGCTGCGCGCCAGCAGCAGGCCACTGGCGCAGGCGAGCGCCAGCGTATCGCCCGAAGCGGCCTCGCCATGGAGATCGGGACAGTCGTGCAGATCCCCGACCGGCTTGCCGTCATGATCCAGCACCCGCACGCCAACCGGCAGCGCCGACGGGTCGGCGGCATTGGGCTCGGAGAGAACGAGGTACTCGCCCATCTGCACTGCGACGCCGTGATGCGGCGCCGGGGCAACGTAGTCGTGGCTCTCGATCCTGCCTTCGAGCCAGTCGTGCTCGTGCACCAGCCGCACCGTGCCACTGCCATCGAAGAACACCGCAATGTGTCCGTCGTGCTCGACGAAATGGACCGGCGCCTCGCCCTCGAGGACGGCGGCGATCGATGCAGGAGCCGCGACCTTCAGGTCGCCGTGATCCCCGTGGTCCTCGACGGCGATGCCGGTGGCGATCGCCGCCACCTGGTTGGCGCCCGTCTGCACCGCGTAGACGCCAGCCTTCGAGGTCGTGGCGTAGAGCGCCGCCGGTCCCGCGAGATCGAACCGGCCGATCGCCTCGCCCGAGTCGAGATCGATGGCGGTCACCAGCGGCTCGGCGTGATCGGCGACGAACAGGCGCCAGGTGCTTGCCTCGTCGGCAGCGGCGGAGAGCGTGGTGCCCAGCAGCAGGGCGAGGCCCAGGCCGGTCAGCAATGATTTGTGCATGCAGGTGCTCCTTGCAACCCCGCGGCAGCCCTCTGCCACCGCGGCACCGCATGCGTATGTTATACAATTACATTCCGGTAGACTGCAATGTCCAACGTAACTATGTTACGTGTGAGCACTCTCGTATCCGGCGCACCCAGGGGCCTTCAGGGTGTCCGGCCGCCAGGGCGGGCCGCTCCACCGTGCGCTGCCGCCCCTTGCTCCCACGAGTCGCCACCCGCGGCCGCAGCAAAACCGGATATGCCCACGCCCCCCGACTCTCCCGCACCCCGCCGCATCCGCATTGCCGCTGCACTCGTCGTCGGCAGTGGCGGCCGGATCCTTCTCGTCCGCAAGCGCGGTACGACAGCGTTCATGCAGCCTGGCGGCAAGATCGACCCCGGCGAAACGCCCCTCGACGCACTCCGCCGTGAACTGCACGAGGAGCTCGGTCTGGTCGTGCCGCCCTCCGCGCCGCACTACCTGGGCCATTACACCGCCCCCGCGGCAAACGAACCGGATGCGCTCGTCGACGCCGAGCTGTTCCGCATCGCCGTCGTGCAGCAGGTGCAGGCCGCGAACGAGATCGCCGAGGTCCGCTGGGTCGATCCCACGGCGCCCGGCGATCTCGAGCTTGCCCCGCTGACGCGTGATCACGTTCTTCCGATCTCGCGATCCGTCGTGGCTCCGTGAAACAATTTGATGGCGCATGGCGTTGCTGCGCGGGCATGGCGATCGATATGGTCACCCGGCACTGACGCTCTCTTCCCCACCGTCGAAAGTGACTGGTTCATCTCATGTCCGACCTTCAATCCCTGCTGACGGGGACATGGGAGCTCTCCCGCACGGTCACGGGCGGACATGTCATGGTCGGCAGTGCCGAATTCTCGCTCCGCCCCGATGGCATGCTGCACTATGCCGAAAGCGGCACCACTCTGTTCAGCGGCGCCGATCGTCCGATCACCTTCTCGCGCAGCTACCTCTATCTGGTGGGGACGGGTCCGCTCACCATCTTCTTCGACGAGCCGCAACCGCGCCTGTTCCAGCATGTCGAGCTGATCGAAGGCCCCGCCGGATGGCGCGGCGAAGGCTACCATCTGTGCACCCCTGATACCTATCGCTCGCGCTACGATTTCGGCCGCGACGGCCAGCTGCATATGCGCCACGTCGTGGCCGGCCCCCGCAAGGACTACGTGATCGAGACGCAGTTGCTGCGCCCCGGCGCCACCCCCACTCTTGCCCCACAGGATCCCTCATGCTGATTTTCGCACTCGCCTACCTGGGGGGCGTGCTCACCATCCTCAGCCCCTGCATCCTGCCGATCCTGCCATTCGTGTTCGCACGGTCCGACCGGCCATTCGTGCAGAGCGGCCTGCCCATGCTGCTGGGCATGACCATCACCTTTGCGGGCGTCGCCTCGCTCGCCGCCGTCGCCGGCGGCTGGGCCGTCGCCGCCAACGAATACGGCCGCATCGCCGCAATGGCGCTGCTGGCGGTGTTCGGCATCATGTTGATTTTCCCCGCGCTTTCGGATCGGCTGACACGGCCGCTGGTGGCACTCGGCGAACGCCTCACCCTCTCCGCCAACGGCAAGTCGTCGGGCCCGCTCGGCGGGGTGCTGTCCTCGCTGCTCCTCGGCGTGGCCACCGGCCTGCTCTGGGCTCCCTGCGCCGGGCCCATCCTCGGCCTGATCCTGACCGGCGCGGCGCTCGAAGGCCCCAACGTCACCACCTCGCTCCTGCTCGTCGCCTACGCCGCCGGCGCAGCCC
>Ga0066256_1000854_pt1 | contig 12068 bp, 16 predicted proteins | sample ThiBio_1000_biof_FD_87107 | JGI IMG/M metagenome (GOLD analysis project Ga0066256, IMG submission 87107) | Wastewater bioreactor microbial communities from Cape Town, South Africa - Thiocy_expt_1000_biof (version 2) | ecosystem: Engineered > Bioreactor > Thiocyanate-remediating >...
GTATCTGAAAGCATTAAAAAATGTTTCAATAAATGAACCTATTTTTACCGGCCACTTTCCCAAGAACCCAGTAATGCCAGGAGTTCTTATGCTAGAGGCTTTAGCTCAGGCTTGTGGCATTTTATCTGCAGTATCAGAGGCCCACTCCGAAAATACCATTCTTTTGTTCGCAGGTATCGATAAGGCAAAATTTAAACAAATCGTGGTGCCAGGGGATCAATTGCGCCTCGAAGTTCGGTTTGTCGGCAAAAAAAGAGAATTTTGGCGTATGCATGGTGAGGCTTTTGTGGGTGAAAAACTGGCTTGCTCCGCTGATTTGTTAAGCGCAGTTAAGGAAGTAAAATAGTGATTGATGAACGAGCAATAATCCATCCTCAGGCCAAAATTGCAGCTAATGTAACCATTAGTCCTGGTGCTGTAATTGGTGCAGATGTGGAAATTGGAGAAAATACCTGGATTGGCCCCTATGCGGTAATTGAGGGGCCAACTAAAATAGGTAAGAACAATAAAATATTTCAATTTGCCTCTTTAGGTAATGCCCCGCAAGACATTTCCTATAAGGGTGAGCCTACGTGGCTTGAAATTGGCGACAATAATATCATTCGTGAATACTGTATGATAAGTCGAGGTACGGCTAAGAGCGCGGGCATAACTCGTATTGGCAATGATAATTTTTTAATGGCTTACTCCCATATTGGGCATGATTGTATTTTAGGTAATAATATAATCATCATCAATTACGGCGCGCTTTCTGGCCATGTAACTGTTCAGGATTATGCAATTATCGGTGGTTATGCGGCAATTCATCAATTCTGTCATATTGGTGCCTACGCCTTTATTGCACGCGCCACTTATGTGACTAAAGATGTACTGCCTTATGTCATGATTGCAGGATATACATCCTCTGTTTATGGCATTAATACCGTTGGCTTACGTCGAAGAGGCTTTTCTTCTGAAGCAATTAGTGGATTGCGGCGTGCTTACAAGGTCATTTTTAGAAAGGGTTACACAGTACAACAATCAGTTGCAGAATTAGAAATAATGCAAGGGGAGTGTCCAGAGGTAATTCCGATGATTGATATGCTCAATCAATCAACAAGGGGAATTGTTCGATAATTCCTTTGTAAATTTACTCTGTAGTCTTTTTCCCTTTAGAATAAACTATGTCATCTACAATTCAGGCGCTGATCGTGAGCATTAGCGCCTAAATCACTCTAAATTCAAATTACTTCCGATGATTCCATATGCATCTAAGGCGTTGAGCGGAGTTTTTATTGTTCTTAAAATCTACCATCGATTGTTAAATTATTGTAAATAATATGTTCTTAATGCTCTCTTAATAAACAAAACGCAAAGCTATTATATATTTTAATTAGAAAATATTGAAATTTCTAATTATTTAGAGCTGAGGTGTCTATGGGCATCAAAAGAGTAGATTTAATAAAACTCGCTGGGGAATGTGAGCGTTTGCTAAGTAATGACGAGAGCTTGCGTAGTCGTTTTGAGTCCTCAATTAATCATTGGTTAGGTATTATTAAACAATTCCCTGATGAGCAACCCGCCGCTGGAGAGGTTAGTAATTTAACCTTGTTTAATCAGTTTAAACAAGCAGATGGTGCTTTGAGGCAGATTAAAAAAAATATTGCGACAACTATTGGCCCCACAGCTTTTTTAACTGACGAACAAAAATTTAGTGCGTTAAAATCACAAATCTCTCAAGATTTAAGTCAAGCTAAGCCTTATCTCCAGAACAGTGAGCCTAATTCCCACTTACAAACATTAATTAATCAGATTACTCATCAAGAAAAACAAGCCTATCCTAATTTACTGCGGATGATTAACCAGGGATTGCAAAATAAAGCCGCACCGCTATCGTACGCAGACGCAAATAATTTATTGCGATCATATCAGCAGCAGTGGCAACAATTGGATAAAGAACTACGTGCCCAGTACGTCCAGATAATCGAAGCTCAGGATACGCGACAAGCTCAACGTGAAGCTCTGGCAGCAACACTGAATAATGCAAAAAGCTTAATCAATCGCGCGCAAATGCCGGGTGACGACCCCAAAATTTCAGAATACAAAAATCACTTACAGGAAAAAATAATCCAAGCTGAAAATGATAATGTAGGTAATATCCAGGAGGTTATACAAGCATTAAATCTGGATATTGCAGAATTAAATCAGCTACTGATAAGCCAGGAACAGGCACGTATTCAAAATAAAGCTGAGATGAACCAAAATATCATTGATTTGACCTTTGCTTTTGAGGGACGTTCAAAAGAGCTGATACAACAACGGAAGGAAGCGGGTTTAGATAGTGATGTGGTAAAGGATCTTGCACAAGCCTTTCGTGAGGAAAATTCGCATTACCCCCTTTCAGCAGATGCTTCCCACGAAGAAGTCATCTCGTTTACCAAGCAAAAATTAGATAATTTGCGAGCAATCAGTTTACAACTAGAGGAGCACATTCAAGCAACTCAAGAGGAATTAAGTCGATTAGCGCAGGATAAAATAACGCCATTGAAAGATAATATCGCTCAGCAATTTTTAAAGCTCGAGACACAGTTAGAGCCCTTTAGAAGTAACTTGTCAGACGTCGATTACCAACAATTTTTAGTCATTAAATCAATTCATGATGAAGTGATGAATCTGGATAATCAAAAAGTAAATAGTGTGGAGCTTTCTAAACAGATGCAATCACAATTGCTGAATACGCAAGAGAAATTTACTATGCAAATTTCTGAGTTTGATGCAGTCTTGGCAGAACACCGAGCGGCACAGGCGCTTGCAGAAAATTTTACACTAGCTGAATTAAGTGATTATGCGCAAAATCATGAGGATAAATCGACCTTATTAAATTATGTCCAGGACTATGGTCATATTAACCAAATTGAGGCAGCATATATTCTAAAAAATGCAAATCTTTTGGATACAGCAAAAGAAAGACTATCAGACAAAGCTTTTTGTGAAGCAGTAATAAAGTTGAATCACCTTGACCAGGCAACTTCTACACATCTGGACGCCCTTATAGCAAGAAAGCGTAAAGTGGAATTTTTCCTTCATGGCAATCATGTTCAGGCGCAAGATATTAACCAGTCAGATACGCTTCTTTTTGAAGATGATAAGCAGTTTAAACAATGGGTAATATCCATGTTTTTGCATAAGGATAAAAAAGATACATTAATAGAATCTTTAGAGCGGATTAAAACACTTGCCCCAAAACAATATCGTCAGGATTTGTTTATGCTGGCGCAACAGAATGAAAACTTTGCTAAATTATTAGAAAAATCCGAACGGATTGAATTAGTTATTCCGTTCCTGTCGACTATTGTTTCAGCTAGTGAAGAGGCATCCTCAGTAAAAGTTATAAGAGGAAAAAACTATACTCGAGACGATCTAATCGCTCTATTAAATGATCGCGCTGAGGCACAAATATCCCTAATCTCAAAAACTTTAACCTTCACGGATCAAAAATTAGAAAAAATACAAAAATTAAGTAATACTAAAAACCTTGAAATTACAGAGAAAAGCAATACCTTAAATGAATTCAGGCATAGAAGTTTGGAAATTTTTCTTGAAAAAGATCAACCCTTAGAGCAGGAAAAGCTTCTTTCTAAAGCGGCACATCAGATATTTCCAAGTAATGATTGGGGTAAAAAGATAATTAACTCTCTTATCGGTTTTATCAATAAAGTAGTTCATCTTTTCTCTAAAGAAGCTGATGAAATAAAACCTCTCCCGAGTACCACTCAAAAACAATATCGCCATACCTTAAAAGAAGGCAGAGATCAGCATAATGAGCTCGATAAAAAACCTTTACGAAATGATGACGAACGAATTAAAGAATATGATGATGATGTTGCATCCAATCCGGCACCAACCTAATAACTGTATAAAATAAATGCATTAACTATAATTAAAGAATCATCCACCTCTGGATTATTCATTATGGTAACACAAGCTATTGTAAAAATGGGGAATAAAAAGTTGGCGACACCTTCAACTCCTGTCGCCAATTTTAAAAATCCTCTAAGTGGATGTCCTGAGCTTGCTTTACTTATTCAGAATATGAAAGATACCATGATTGCTAAAGAGGGTGTGGGTATAGCCGCACCGCAAGTGGGTTGCAATAAACGCATCATCATGTTCGGCTTTGATGAAAATAAACGTTATCCCAATAAACAACCCGTGCCCTTTACGGTGTTAATTAACCCGCAATACCGACCCTTAAGTGAAGAAATGATCGATGGGTGGGAAGGATGTTTGAGTGTGCCTTGCATCAGGGGGTTGGTGCCCCGTTATCTAAGCATTGAGTACAGTGGCTATGATTTACAAGGGAACTTGGTCACTCGACTGGCAGAGGATTTTCACGCACGCATCGTGCAACATGAATGTGACCATCTCGATGGTATTCTTTTCCCATATCGACTTAAAGACCTTAAAGAATTTGGCTATGAGGACGAACTTGGTGAGCAAATTTATCTTTAAATAATCAAGATAATTTCTTTAATAATTCACTGAAAAATTGTAAAAAGCCATGCTATAGTAGTTCATCTCGGGTTGCCTGCATATTATTATGGACCTCAGCATGCCAATTTTTTTTTGTAAAAGAACAGGGTTAACTTTTTTCTTTTGTTCACTTTTATACCTCTGCTCAAGCACACTTCTCGCAAATAGATTAAATATGCCTCAAGAAGCTAAGCCGCTGGCACCTCTGAAAGATGAAGTGGTCCTGATCCATGGATTAATGCGCACTCCTTTAAGCATGTATTCTTTAAAAACCTATCTGCAACGGCAGGGGCTGAATGTGGAACTTTATGGCTATATCTCGGCACGTTATACGATTCATGAACATGCACAAGCGTTTAAAAAATATATTGAGCACCTAATTTACAAAAATCCACATTATAAAATTCATATTGTCGGCCACAGTTTAGGGGGAATTATTGCTCGTGAAGCTTTAGCGGGATTAACTGCTCAGGAAATGAAACATATTCATTCGTTAATTATGCTCGCTCCACCTAATAAAGGTTCTCGCTTAGCATTGTGGTCAACGCGGGTGCCTGGTTTGTCTGCAACTATAAAACCTTTAGCAGAGCTTAGTTCGGATGATTCGTCTTATGTACACAAAATTCCTATCCCTAAGGTAAAAATAGGAATCATTGCCGGTAAATTTGATGCAAAGGTTCCACCTGAATATACGCGTCTACAGGGACAAGCGGAACCTGTTGTTGTGAACAGTACTCATACATTCATCATGAATAATCCCGTAGTCAAAAGATTAGTTTATTCATTTATTAAAAAAGGGCAGTTCAGTTAAATCATTCCTGGAGCGTTTTTTCAAAATGACCACAATGATCACAATAGGGTAAAAGTGAATAACGAATTTGTCCGCATTTCGTGCATGGAGCGAAGAGCCTCTCCCCACAAGCCGGACACGTATATTGATTTATCGCACTTATTTCTTCCAAACATGGAGTGTTGGTCAATTGTTCAGAAAATAGAAATTTTCCAGACGTGCCCGGCTTAATTGCAAACTGACAAGATGGGCAATGATTTTTTTGATACGCCTCTCTATATTGTTTTTGTAACCAAGGATTGTGCGCAGTGGTGGCTAATTTCAGCCTTGCAATGAGAAAACGTCCTGTCACAAAAATTAAGACTAAAACGAGTAAATAGCGAAAAAGATAAGAAGGGAAATATTCGTGCATGACGACCACGGCTTTACTAAAAAGTGCGATGGTAATTGCTACCCATAGGGGTTTATATAAATTATTTTTGGCGCGCCTAAGGAAAAAAACACTGAGAAGTAATAAGGGAATAAGCACCAAGAGTTGTAGAAAAGCCAGGTACCAACGAAATTTTTCAAACTCCTTTTGATAGAGCTTATAGGCCTTTTCTTGTTGTTGATGAAGTCGCTCATTTACAGTATTCAATTCTTTTGCTTTATCTTGCATAGAATTTTTTTTATGGGTGATTTCCTTATTAAGCTCTTGGTATTGTTGTTGCTGTTGCAGATAAAGCTGAGTCATATTTTGTAAATTTTGATCCGCATTTTGCGATTGTGCCATTCCTTTTTCGAGACCTAGTTTTTTAAGATCAAGCAGTTGGTTCAGGGTGTCATGATAGCTATTGACACTATTTTGGATGAGTCGCTGTTCCTCTGTTGCTTCATTTATTTGATTTTGCTGCGCGTTTATTTGCTGTTGTAAATTTTTTTGTTGCTGCTGAAGTTCAGGTTGCAAAATTTTTGTTTGAAATTTTTCCAATGAAGGTCCTGGCTGATTACCAATATCGGAAAGGATAAAATCCATAAGCCAATAGATTAGTAAACCCAATATGAAAAGAAGCGAATAGATTCCTAAGCGATAACTTTTAGAGCCTGCAAATTTGCTGTCCTGATTTATATTCATTTTATCCTTCCTGCTGTTTCTTAAATCATAGCAGACTTTAATGGGGTACCTGAAATTCGCTAATTTATGGTGACTTATCAGTCACGAGCTGGTGCTGTAATTTTAATTTAAAACTATCGGGATATAATAGGTTTTTTAATTTTTGACAATTTAATGCAAATATTATTTGACAGATACGTCACTTTCAATTTATAGTGGTAGTCACTTGGATGTGAGATGAAACACATTCAAATGTGGGGAAATCGCTTAAATTAATGAGGAGATAGATATGAATAAATTAAAAATGGCATGTGTTGCATCTTTATTCGCTGCAGGTATCGCTCAAGCATCAACTCCCTGCGACGGATTTGAAATCAAGATCAAAAACAGTCTTCCAGATGATTTACTGGTTACAAAAATTGATTTACAGGGTGGTGAGCTTCAACCAGGTGGTATTCAAAAGGTTGATGGTAAATCAGAGCAAGTTTTTACTGTGAACAATACCGGTGACGCGGTAATGAAAGGAAGCCTTACGTTTCATACAATAAGCTTGCCTAGCAAAACGGTTAAAGTGCAATTTGATTTGGAGAATTCCGGTCTAATTTGTGAACATACTGATACTTCACCAGCAAGCGATTATAATGTTGAAAAAACACGCTTACCTGGAAAAGTAAACTACACCATTTCGGCTAAGTAAGAAACCATTGGCCAAGGATGGGCTCCCTTTGAATTAAGTTCCAAACGTTTCCATAAGAAGGAGTAAAAGTCATGAATAAAGACATTTTTGAAGGTTCTTGGGAAGAAGTTAAAGGTAAAATCAAACAGGCTTGGGGTAAATTAACGGATGATGATCTAACCCAAATCAAAGGCAGCCAGCAAGAGATTTATGGGAAATTACAGCATCATTATGGTTACACCAAAGAACAGGCACAAAAAGCGGTGAAGGAGTTCTTCAGCACCAACAACTAGTGCCTATCTATGCTGACAGCAAACTGTCAGCATAGCCAATCTCTACACCCACTCTATTTATATTCTAAAGATACTTTATGACCACCGAATTTTAGGGGGTACTATGATTCACAACCTGAAAAAAATACTCTTGATCAGCATGTTTACCTTGCAAAGCTTAACCTGTGGCTATGCGGCGGATGAATTAAGGCTCAATGACGGCTTGCCACAAATGGTCGATAGCAAGACCGAGTTAAATGATATCTACATTAAAGGCATGACTGTAACATACACCTATCAACTCAAGAACATCGATGTTCAGGAAGCTAAAGAAATTAAAGAAGTGAATAAAGATTTTATCGAACATAATGCGTGCAAGGATGAACAAATACGATGTTTATTGCAAAAGGATTTAGATGTGCAATTTGTTTATAAAATTAAGAACGAAGAAATATTGCAGGTTAAATTAAACCGCGATTTATGTCATAAATTAAATGAAGCGAATCAGGGTTCTTGTTTAGGTTAGAGTAGGGTCTGTTGACAATTCACCTACCGCCTACGTGCCGCGGCTTGTCCGCGGCATCCAGTAGATGGTCAAATTAACATTTGTTTTTTATAATTCATGGCTCAATCAGAGCAAACTCATAATATAACGGTATATAACGGTTCTGATAGCAAGTATAAAACGAGTTTGCAATGCTTAGACTAATGCTCCATGATGAGCTAAGGTTCAAGCTCAAGGAAAGCATGCTACACCATGGAATTTATGACACGCCTAATCTACGCAGGATAGTCGAGGTAATGTTATATCGTATGCGCGTGGGCTGTTCTTGGCGAGACCTCCCGACAGATTTTGGATGCTGGAATTCAATTGATCAACCATTCAATCGATGGTTCTCTAAAAATAAGTTAATGCGCATTTTTAAAACGTTTATACAAGAACCTGACTTAGAATGGAGTGTAATTGACAGCAGTATGATTAAAGCTCACCAGCATCGTGCGAATTGCTTCACTTCATTTCTATGAAAGTAAAGTACGAGTCCCTTCGAGCATGCTCCATATTCCTTCAATTAAAAATTCTCTTTACGGCTCTAAAGTGGTTCGGTTAGTTCCTTGTTTTTTTCGGGTGTTATGGATGAATCGTTTAGGGTAACTAATGAGGATCGCGCATCACGATGATATTCTTCAATATTGTCGATTGCTGTGTAAATATTAATAATTCTTTTTATTTCAGTTTTAATCTTACTCAGCAAGGTGTATTTTCGCTTTAAATAAACATCAGTTTTTTCTAGAGATACAAGTTGATGTAAAGACTTTTCAATCTCGCGTTGGCGCATATAATTTTTATAGTTACTGTAAGCAAAAGATGCACCGAAATAGAAGGTAAGTAAGATGGCCAGGCAAAATTCGATGGCTTGTGAATGCGGATTGCGCAAGCTATATTCCAAGTAAGTCCAGCCTAATTCCTTTGCCACATTCGGACCTCCGGTCAAAAAGACAAACATCGAAGCAAATCCCCCTAATAGGGTTGGGATGCTTCCTGCTACTAAGGCAAGTAAATTTTGTTGAAACCAATTTTTATGTATAGGTTCAGGTGTATAATTTGTCGCATTTTGACTGGAAATAATTTGAATAAATGATAATTGCGGTGCCAAATTCGATTTGCTGTATGAGGGAAGTTTTGAACTATCGTCGTCAATAAACCAAGTTTGCATAATTTTTTTGTTCAATGTTTCCACAATTTTAAGTAATCGTTCGCGATAAAAATGATAAATCTTATCTTTACTGATCTGCTTTATTTTAGTTTGGATGCTCTCAGTTAGAGTATGGATTAATTGGGTAAATTCTTCATGGTGATTAAATTGAATTAACTGTTGCTCGTCATCAGGAAAAAGTGGATGATGATTTTTAATTGAGGATTTACTCTGAATATAGTTCACCGAATGATTTATATATTTGATGGCTGATTCAAGCGTATTTTGTTGTTTTTCAATAATTAATTTTAAAACCTTAAGCTGCACATTATGTATTTTTTGTTTATAAACAGCTGCACGAGCATTTGCCGAGGTTAATGCAAAACTAAAATAACCTACAAGAAGGCTAATAATGAGCGCGGTGCAGGTGATAATTGCCAAGGCAGCGTGAGTTAAATGAAGGCCTGAAAATCCGGAAAATCCCATCCACGCCCCAAATACACTGGTAACGATTGTATTCAATACCACTGCCACATTCCCTGATTTTTCGATTTTATTAGCTGAGACGTTAAGTTTTTGTTCGAGGTTTAACGAGCCTAACTGCAATAAACTGCGAAATTGTTCTTCACTAAGTTGTGATTTTAAATGTCCCTCACCGAGGCGAAGATGACCTAATAGAATGTTTAATTCTGATAAGTTAAGGTGTTCTAGTAGAATTCGAGGAGGCATAATACATCTCTCCATTTATTTTAACCCATAAAAATGATGTGACGCTTACTGTCAAATCATTCGTGTAAACCATTATACATTTTTTTTGTTAAATTTGTCACAAAATACTCCATTAATACGAAAGAATTTGATAAACTAAACTTTTGCAACACGTTATTTGGAGAAAACTATGTTGATTACACGAGAACCAGGAGCTGAGAATAAAATTCAATTTCGGATTAGAATGACGGAGTCAATATACCGGGAAATCGATGAGTATTGTCAATGGGCTGGTATCCGTGTCCGCGATTATTTTATTGAAAAAGCATGTCAGTATATTTTTAAGAATGACGAAGACTGGCTAGAGTATAAAAAAAACCGCGATAATCCGTAGCAATTTTTTTTACCCTAGCCGTTTACGAAATTTGCCCATAGCGGATGTTCTCCTTATGCTCCGCTAGAGCTATTTCGTGGATTCTTAATTACTCTGCGATTTCAGCACATTGTTCTAGTTGCTTTAGATATAAGTTCCACTCGGCATCTTTAGCAAAAAGGTCAAGTGCAGATTTTTCAATAAAATAGCCTAAATCATATATTCCCGCCCATTGACAATAATTTTCAATCTGCTCAAGAATGGCTGGATTAACTTGTGCTTTAATCGAGCTCGTATCTATACTTTGCTTACTTTTAATGATTGGCATCTTTTTTCCCTATAACTACATCAAGTGAATGCTCAGCTACAATAGTTTGAGCACGAATTACAACATGAATAAGTTCATGGTAATGATTAGATTCTGCTGCTAATAAGGGCAGGCAGGCGTTCGAGTCTAAGTGGTTGTAAAAAGGTGTAAAAGAATTTAGAGAAATTAATAAATATTTTTTGATATGAAAAATATTTATCTCATTAGATTGTATCATCAAGATGGCTTGGTCATCTACTTGCCGTCAAATTATACACTAATTTATGTAAAATCCATCATTATTTAAAAAAATATTTTTTATTTGAAAATACACTCCGTTAAAGAGGGTCCAATTAATTTTTAGAGAAAAACCTTGACCTCTTTCCTGTTAATATCCGATGATTGCGTCATTAATTCTTAAGGGTAATACTGGTAATGGATGGTAGCTTTATTTTAGGCTTGATAAGCGGTGTAGTAATCGGGGCAGCTGGGCATTATTATTTACAGAATAAACTGCGCTCGGTCGGTTATGTTCAAAACAGCAAACCTGTATACGAAGAATTAAATGAGTTATTCAATGAGTTTCCTGAATTTATGGAGCAGTTCAAACAAGACTTATTAAATCCAGAGTATGATGATATTGATGAGTTTTTTCTAATTCCAAAAGAGGCGCTCATGACCTCACTCACTCAGCGGTTGCGTTATGACTATTCTGAAGAAATAATGCCTTTATTTCATAAATTAGAGAATTTAAATTATATCACCCGATTGCCTAATGATGCCTTACTCTTCAGGATAGAGCAGGAATTTCATATTGCTTTAAATCAGTACCTAGAAAAGTTAAATACCCGTGCAGATGAGGTAAAAGACCAGTTACCAAAACTTATTCTACCGGATGAAGCAATTTAGAACGCTCGTTCCAGGGCAAAATTTGCTAAATCGGTTAAACTTTTTTTATACAGGGAGTCGGGGAGAATGATCAAATTTGTTAATGCCTTATCAATTTCCTCGGCAGCTACTTGTTTGGTATATTCAATGGCTTTGGTCTCTTGCAAGGCATCGAGAATCACGGGTAAATGTTGCAGAGATCCATCTCTTAAACTGGAAACAATTTTTTGTTTTTGTATCTCGCTGCCATGCTTTAATGCATGGATAAGCGGTAACGTTGCTTTACCATCAGCTAAATCATCACCGATATTTTTACCTATAGTTTTTGCATCGGAGCAATAATCAAGGGCATCATCGATTAATTGGAATGCATTGCCTAAATGTAACCCATAGGTATAAAGTCCATCCTGTATCTCCTTAGAGGCACCACTAAGCATTGGGCCAATGCATGCTGCGGCAGCAAAAAGTAAGGCAGTTTTAGCTCGAATAACTTCAAAGTATTCAGCAAAGGTAAGGGTTGGGTTATGACGATTTGTTAACTGCTTCACCTCACCACAGCTAATTTCTAAAGAGGTATTTGCAAAAAGTTTTAAAATTTCCGGAGTTCCATGCGCAACCATCAGCTGGATTGACTGGGTAAATAAGTAATCACCTACTAGGATGCTTGCTTTGCTTCCCCAAATATTATTGGCAGTTTCTCGTCCTCGGCGCAGAGTAGATTCATCAACCACGTCATCGTGTAACAGAGTTGCCGT
>Ga0066256_1004646_pt1 | contig 12068 bp, 12 predicted proteins | sample ThiBio_1000_biof_FD_87107 | JGI IMG/M metagenome (GOLD analysis project Ga0066256, IMG submission 87107) | Wastewater bioreactor microbial communities from Cape Town, South Africa - Thiocy_expt_1000_biof (version 2) | ecosystem: Engineered > Bioreactor > Thiocyanate-remediating >...
GAAGGTATCGAGTTGCCCGTCGCCGGCAAAGGTCTCGACTCCCTCCACCTGCTTGGGCGTCCGGCTCCAGCCGCGCAGCTTGTAGCCGAAAACCCTGAGGTGCTTGATCGCATCGAGCCCCAGGACGCCCAGCCCCATGATGCCGACCGTGGCTTCCCAGGCCGGTGGCGGATAGAGCTGCACCCAGCGCTTGGCCTGCTGGTCCTCGGCGAACCGGGTCCAGAGCCGCGTATGCATCGCCACGTTGGCGACCACGTAGTCGCTCATGCGCTGCGACAGGTCGTCGTCGATGAAGCGGACGACGGGCACGTTCCGCGGCAGCCGCGGATGCTTCAGCAGCGCGTCGACCCCGGCCCCGAGGGACAGCACGGCCTTCAGCCCGGTGAGATTGTCGAACGCGTCGAGCTTCGGCTTCCAGATGAACAGGTAGTCGATCGTCGCCGGATCGTAGTCTTCGTCCCGCAGCACGACACGGTGCCCCGGCAGCGCGGCCGCAAAGCTGTCGCGCCACTGCGGCTCGTTGAAATCGGTGATGTGGAGCAGGAGCTGCGCCAAGTCGGGTCCCCTCGAAATGACGCGAGCCGCACCCTTCGGCACGGCCCGCGTGGTGTCTCAGCAGCTTGCGGAGCCTACTGTCCGGGCGTCGCCGCGGCGCCGTTGGCCGGTGCTTCGGTCGTGGCGGCCGGTGCCGGCGTCGCAGGCGCGGCGGCGGGAGCTTCGGCGGCAGGCGCAGCGCCTTCTGTGCCGCTGCTCACCGGCGTCCCCTCAACCGGGGTCTCATCCTCGGTGACGGTCGGCGTCTCGATGGCATCGGCCTCGGTCGCGACGGGCGCGTCGCCAGCCGGAGCTTCGGCGGTGGCAGCGCCCTCGCCGGCAGCGGCCTCACCTTCGGCTGCAGCGGGCGCGGGCGCCGGGAACGGCGGCGCGTTCGGCGTGTCGGAGGCGAGGTAGGCGATGATATTGGCGCGTTCGGCGTCGTTCTTGAGACCGCCGAAATTCATCTTGGTGTTCGGGGCAAAGGCCTTGGGCGCCATCAGGAAGTCGTTGAGGTGCTCGTAGGTCCAGGTCTCGCCGGCGGCGCCCATGGCTGCCAGCGCGTCGCCATAGGTGAAGCCCTCGTGGCTGGCGATCTGGCGACCCACCAGGCCGAACAGTTCCGGCCCCTGCTTGTTGCCTTCGCCCTGGCCGAAGTTGTGGCAGCCCTTGCACTTCGAAACGGCGGCGGCGCCCTGGTCGGCATTGGCGCTGGCGAGCAGCGTGCCGATATCGATCACGGCGACGGCCACCGGCTCGGATGCGCCACCCTCCTCTGCTTCGGGAAGCTCGTAGCCGGGCCCGCGCCCTTCGATCGGCGCGTAGATGGCCTCCGCGAGGAAGCCCACGCCCATCACGAACAACAGCGTTCCCATGATGGCGCCGAGAATTTTGTTGAGCTCGAAGGAGTCCATTTGCGCGCTAAATTCCTTTGTCGGCCGAGGCGAAACGCAGGAACGCAGCAGCAGGCCTTGTCGCCTCGCAAAGCCCCCCGTCCCAACGCGGCGCGACCATAGTCCCTCCCCTGTGTCGAAGCAACGGGGTGCTCCCCGGGTGCGACAATTCCCCCGGGATTCCTAGGCTTAACGTCCGATTGACTTGGCTGGGGCCGGGAGCGATACGTTCCGCGCGTTCCGACAGGTCAGATCATGAAGCTCAAAATCGCGTTCCAGGGCGAGCCCGGCGCCTTCAGCCATTCCGCCGCCCACGAGCTGTTCCCGAAGGGCGAGGCGATTCCCTGCGTCAGCTTCGAGGATACGCTGGCTGCGGTGAAGCAGGGCGATGCCGACTATGGCGTCGTGCCGGTGGAAAACTCGCTCTATGGCCGCATCACCGACATCTATCATCTGCTTCCGAACAGCGGCCTGTTCATCGTCGGCGAGCATTTCCTGCGCGTCGAGATGAACCTGCTCGGCGTGCGCGGCGCCACCCTCAAGGACATCAAGACCGTCCAGTCGCTGTCGGTCGCGCTCGGCCAGTGCCGCAAGTTCATTCGCAAGCATCAGTTCAAGACCGTCAACGCGGTCGATACCGCCGGGTCGGCCCGCGAAATCGCCGAAAAGGGCGACACTTCGGTGGGCGCCATTGCTTCCCGTTTCGCCGCGCAGGTCTACGGGCTCGATCTGGTCGCCGAGAACATCGAGGACGCCGCCCACAACACCACCCGTTTCCTCGTCGTGGCGCGTACCCGCAAGGATGCGCGCCCCGGCCGGGCGGTGAAGACCACCTTCGTGTTCCGCGTCCGCAACGTTCCCGCGGCGCTCTACAAGGCGATGGGCGGCTTCGCCACCAATGGCGTCAACATGATCAAGCTCGAAAGCTACATGCTCGACGGCTCGTTCACCGCCACCCAGTTCTATGCCGACATCGACGGCCACCCCGACGATCGCAACGTGCAGCTTGCCTTTGAAGAACTGCAGTTCTTCACCGACCACTTCCACATCCTCGGCGTCTACCCGACCGGCAAGGTTCCTGCCTGATAGGGTAGCGCGCCTTCAGTAGAAGTCGTCGTCCTCGTCCGGATCGAGCGTGAAGCCACCGGCCACGGCACGGGCGTCTTCCGCATCATATCGGGCATGGCCGGGTGCCGACTTTTCGTAGGTTGGCGCCTCAAGATGGAGCGGGATGCCGGCCTCGCGGCTCGGCGCCGCAAGGGCACGACGGCGCATCGCGGCAAGCATCGCGGGCGAGATCTCGTACATGCGCATGGCAGGCTCCTTCAATGTGGGGAAGGGCGGGGAGGTGCCTCGACCCACGATGGCTACAATGCGCCCCGCTTTCTTAATGAGTCCTGAGCGAAGGATTCAGCAGCCCGAGCGGCGTCCCGCCCTGCTGGGGCGTCCTCGCCGGCCTCTTGCGCTTGCCGTTCCGATGCCCGATATAGACCCCGGGAGGTTGGCGCGGACGTGTTCCTCGCCAACCGGGTCAGGTCCGGAAGGAAGCAGCCCCAACGAGACCTTCACGGGTCGTTGCCAGCCTCCTGCTTGAGCCTATGATGCCGCGATGGCACCCGGCAGATTCCTTAAATCGAGCGGCAGGAAAGGGCACCAACATCGTGGCTGAATCCCCCACCTCGCCCTATCTGGTGCTGGCGCGAAAGTACCGGCCGAACAGCTTTTCCTCGCTGATCGGCCAGGACGCGATGGTCCAGACGCTGTCGAACGCGTTCCGGTCGGGCCGCATTCCGCACGCCTTCATCCTCACCGGCATCCGCGGTGTCGGCAAGACCACCACCGCCCGCATCCTCGCCCGCGCGGTGAACTACGAGGACGCATCCGGCCGCCGTCCGTCGCTCGATCTCGACGCCGAAGGCATTCACTGCCGCGCCATCATCGAGGGCCGCCACGTTGACGTGGTCGAGATGGACGCCGCCTCCAACACCGGCATCGGCGACATCCGCGAGATCATCGATTCGGTGAAGTACGCGCCTGCCACGGCGCCGTACAAGGTCTACATCATCGACGAAGTGCACATGCTCTCGACGGCGGCGTTCAACGGCCTGCTGAAGACGCTCGAAGAGCCGCCGCCCTACGTGAAATTCATCTTCGCCACCACCGAGATCCGCAAGGTGCCGGTGACCATCCTGTCGCGCTGCATGCGCTTCGATCTGCGCCGCGTTCCCCCCGAGACGATGACCGCGCACCTCGTCGATCTGCTCGATCGCGAGGCCATCGGCTACGAGCCTGAGGCACTGTCGATGATCGTACGCGCCGGCGAGGGCAGCGTGCGCGACAACCAGTCCCTGCTCGATCAGGCGATCAGCCACGGTGACGGCCGGGTTACTGCCGCGACGGTCAAGGCCATGCTGGGGCTGGGCGATCGCGCCCGCACCATCGATCTGTTCGAAAATCTCATGCGGGGCGATATCGCCGCCGCGCTCACGCTGCTGCGCGAGTTGTACGATGCCGGCGCCGATCCGCAGACCATCCTCGCCGACCTCTGCGATTTCACCCATCTCGTCACCCGCATCAAGGTGGTGCCGGCGGCCGCCGACGACCTGTCGCTGACGCCCGACGAGCGCAGCCGCGGCAAGGACCTTGCGGGCCGGCTCGGCATGCGGGCGCTGTCGCGCGGCTGGCAGATACTGTTCAAGGGCTTCGACGAAGTGGCCTCCGCCGGCAATGCGCTGCAGGCCGCCGAGATGGTGCTGGTGCGTCTCGCCTACGCTGCCGACCTGCCGACGCCGGATGAGCTGGCCGGCCGGTTGTCCGCCGATCGCGGCTCGTCGCCCGCCCCCACCCCGCCGGTCCCCGTGTCGCGCCCCATGGGCGGTGGCGGTTCGGCCCAGGCCCTGCGCGTCGAGGCGCCCCAGCCCCGCTTCGAGCCGGCCGCCGCCCCGACACCCGGGCCCACCGCGCTGGCGAGCCCACGCTCGTTCCCCGAACTCGTCGCGCTGGCCGGCGAGAAGCGCGATCTGCTGCTCAAGAACGCGCTCGAATCGGCGCTGCGGCCGCTGTCCTTCGCCGAAGGCAGCATCGAGGTGGCGCTGGTCGAAGGGGCCGATGCCGGCGCCGTGCAGCTGCTGCAGAACCGGCTGAAGCAATGGACCGGGCGCAACTGGCTCGTCTCGGTGAAGACCACCACCGAACTGGTGCCGACGGTGCGCGAGACCGAGCGGCAGAAGGACGACGAGCAGAAGGCCGCCGCCCACGACGACCCGCTCGTGCGCGCCATTCTCGAAACCTTCCCCGGCTCGCGCGTATCGAACGTCACCATCCGTGAGAACGTTTCGCCCGATCTGCCTGAGCTGCCGCCGGTCACCGCCTACGACGAAGAGGACGACGACGAATGAAAGACCTGATGGGCATGATGAAGAAGGCCCAGGAGCTCCAGGGCAAGATGCAGGAGTTCCAGGACGGCCTCCACACCCTGATGATCGAGGGGCGTTCCGGGGGCGGGCTCGTCACCGTGACGCTCAGCGGCAAGGGCGATCTCAAGGGCATAAAGATCGATCCGTCGCTGTTCCGCGACGACAGCGTCGAAATCCTCGAAGACCTGCTGATCGCCGCCCACAAGGACGCCAAGGACAAGGCGGAGGCTGAAGTTCAGGCGAAGATGTCCGAGATGACGGCCGGCCTGCCGTTGCCGCCCGGCATGAAGCTGCCGTTCTGATCAGCGCGCGGCAACGGCGCGTTCTGGCACCCTGACATGGCCAACGGCGGACCCGAGATCGAGCAGCTGATCCAGCTCCTGGCACGCCTGCCGGGGCTCGGCCCGCGCTCGGCCCGGCGCGCCGTGCTCCAGCTGATCAAGAAGAAGGAGCAGCTGATGATCCCGCTCTCCGCCGCGCTGGAGCGCGCGGTGGAGGCGGTGCGCACCTGCGAGGTCTGCGGCAATGTCGATACCGTGTCCCCCTGCCGCATCTGCACCGATCCGCGCCGCGCCGAAACCGGTCTGCTGATCGTGGTCGAGGACGTCGCCGATCTGTGGGCATTGGAGCGGGCCGGCGTCGGCGGTGTCCGCTATCACGTCCTCGGTGGCGTGCTCTCGCCGCTCGATGGTGTCGGCCCCGAAGAGCTCAGCATCGGGCCGCTGCTCGAGCGCGCCGCCGGCTTCTCGGAGATCGTGCTTGCCGTCAACGCCACGGTCGGGGGCCAGCCCACGGCCCACTACATCCCCGCCCGGCGGGCGGGCACCGGTGTGCGCGTCCCCCGCCTCGCCCACGGCGTGCCCGTCGGCGGCGAACTGGACTATCTCGATGAGGGAACGCTGAGCCAGGCCCTCAAGGCGCGCACCGAAATCTAGCGTCGCCGTCCGCCTCAATGGAGGCGGCGGGGCACCGCATCCTCGTTCCAGTCGAGGTCGTCCGGATCGGCCTCGCCGTTTTCCTCCTCCAGCGACTCGTCGTCGCTTTCGGCGATCATTTCGAGCTCGTCCGAATCCGGTGCCAGCGTTTCGCGGTGATCGAGCGGATCGTCCTCCAGCATCCCGGGCTCGCCGACGAACTGCGTCTTGGTTTCGAGCAGCCGGATCGCGTCCTCGATCTCGGCCAGCAGCGAGCCCGGGTCGCCATCCGCGAGATCGCCTGCCTGCCGCTGGCGCAGGTCGTCGGCCAGTTCCTGCAGCCGCCCGATACGCTCCCCCGACGATCGGTCGTCGCCGTAGATCAGCTCGCTCACCTCATCGAGCGTGAACGGCAGCTCGTTCAGCACCTCGGGGCTGCCGTCGGCGATGCGCGTATCGGCGGAAATGATGCGGTGCGGATTGGGCGGCTTCATCTCGGTCTCCCTCATGGCTCCGCAGCACAACGCGCCGCGCCGCGCCGGGTTTCACCCCGCCGGACGTACCGGCGCGCGGGCCCGCTTTACCGACTCTTCACCATCTGCCGCACGCAGGTCGGGTTTTCCCCGTGTCGCAACCAAGTCTTCACCGGTCCAAGGCTTTGCTTGAGCTGTATTTTGGGATTCTACCTATGCATTCAGTACTGACGACGCTTTTCGAACAGCATGATTTGCGGCTTGTTGCTCTCGCCGCGCTGGTTTGTGCCCTGTCCGCGTTCGCCGGCATGAGTCTGCTGCGCCAGGCCCGCCGCAGCGCGGGGGCGATGCGCGCCGTCTGGCTGACGGTCGCGGCGATCTCGGTGGGCTTCGGCATCTGGGCAACGCATTTCGTCGCCATGCTCTCGTTCAGCCTCGGCATGCCGGTCGGCTACAACGTCGAGCTGACCATGGCCTCGCTCGCCATCGCCGTCGTCATCGTCGGCAGCGGCTTCTGGTTCGCCAGTCTCGCCAGCCGTGCGGCCGATCTGTTGCTTGCCGGCGCGGTCGTCGGCATCGGCATCTCCGCCATGCACTATGTCGGCATGCTGGCTATGGTCATCGGCGGCCAGATCGTCTGGGCCTCGGACCTCGTGCTCGTGTCGATCGCGCTCGGCACCCTGTTCAGCGCGCTGGCGCTCTGGATCGGCAGCGGCAAGGGCCGGCGGATCGGCCATCGGCTCGCCGGCGCTGGCCTTCTGACCCTTGCGATCTGCTCCATGCATTTCATTGCCATGGGCGCGGCCGATCTCTCCAACTGCTTCCCGGTGATCTCCCACGCCGAAGGCACGCAGGTCTGGATGTCGCTGGTGGTCGCCGTGATCAGCATCCTGATTCTGCTCTTCGCGCTGGGCGGCATCTATCTCGACATCCGCGAGCGGGCCCGCTCCGTGTTGGAGGCCGAACGCATGCGCGGCCTCGCCGATGCTGCCGTGGAAGGCCTCATCGTCTGCCGGGACGGCGTGGTCGTCACCGCCAATCGCAGCTTCGTCGCGCTGGTCGAGCGCACCGAGGCCGAGGTCGTCGGCACGCCGATCGTCCAGCTGTTCGGTCCCGATGTCCTCTCCATGCTCGAATTCGATACGCGACAGCCGGTCGAAGCCGATCTCCTTCTCGCCTCGGGCGGGCAGGTGCCCGTCGAGCTTATCGCTCACGGCATCGATTTCGGCGGCGCGCCGCACGTGGCGCTCGCCGTCCGCGATCTGCGGGCGCGCCGTTCGGCCGAAAAGCACATCCGCTTCCTTGCCCATCATGACGCTCTCACCGGCCTGCCCAATCGTGCCAGCTTCAACCGTGCGCTGGAGGAGCAGATCGCCATCGCGCGCCGCAGCGGCAATGGCTTCGCTGTCCTCTGCCTCGATCTCGATCGCTTCAAGGAAGTGAACGATCTCTTCGGCCACCCGGCGGGCGATGCGCTGCTGCAGCGGGTCTCCGCCGCGCTGACGCGCGTCGTCGAAGGGGTGGGCAGCGCGGCCCGGCTGGGTGGCGACGAATTCGCCGTCCTCCTGACTGACGCGCCGACGCCCAACCGGGCGGGCCGGCTGGCGGAATCGATCATGGATGCCTTCAGCCACAGCAACGAGGGGGTCAGCTCGGGCCCGCTCATCGCGGCCAGCATCGGCATCGCGCTTTTCCCCAACAATGCCGACGATGCCGAGCACCTGATGAGCTACGCCGACACCGCGCTCTATCGGGCCAAGCAGGATGGTCGCGGCGTCTACCGCTTCTATTCGGTCGAGATGGGCGCCGAGGTGCGCGAGCGTCGCCTGCTCGAGCACGACCTGCGGCACGCCGTCAGCCGCAACGAGCTGTCGCTGGTCTACCAGCCGCAGATCGACATCGAAACCGGCGACGTCACCGGCTTCGAAGCCCTGATCCGCTGGCAGCATCCGACCCGCGGCGCCGTGTCGCCCGGCGTCTTCATCCCGATCGCCGAGGAGAGCGGGCTGATCCTGCAGATCGGCGACTGGGTCATGCGCACGGCCTGCCGCGAGGCAGCCAGCTGGTCGGCGCCGCTGTCGATCGCGGTCAATGTTTCGGGTGTCCAGGTGCTGGCGCCCAACTTCGCCCATTCGATCCACGAGACGCTGGTGGAAACGGGGCTGTCCCCCAGCCGCCTTGAGATCGAGATCACCGAAACGGCCCTGGTGCGCGATATGGCGCGGGCCGTGTCGACCCTGCGCATGGTACGCGCCTTCGGGGTCCGCATTGCCATGGATGATTTCGGCACCGGCTACTCGTCGCTCGCCAACCTGCGCGCCTTCCCGTTCTCCAAGATCAAGGTCGATCAGTCGTTCATCAAGTCCGTGCACGACAACGACCAGTCGGCGGCCATCGTGCGGGCTGTGCTCGGCCTGGGGGCCGGCCTTTCCATCCCGGTGATGGCGGAAGGTGTGGAACGGCCCGAGGAACTCGATTTCCTTCGGAGCGAAGTCTGCGACGGGGCTCAGGGCTTCCTGATCAGCCGCCCGGCCGGCATCGAAACCTTCGCCGCCGTCACCAGCGGCATGTCGACCCGTATCGACGCCGAACCCGAGCAGATGCGCCGCGCCAGCTAGGGCGCGGCAAACAGGCCCGTCGCCTAGAACAGGCCGCCCGATGCCTTGCGTTCGGGCACAAGCGGCAGCACCACGTCGGAGACCGGCTCGTCCAACTCCAGTTCGTCGATGCGCTGGCCGCGGCGGACCACCTTGCTGGTCGAGGTGAGGATCTCGCCGATATCGGTATTGGCCTGCGCGAAGTGCTTCTGCAGCGCGATGACGCGGTCCTTGAGCCGGCCGACATCGCCCAGCAGTTCGCGCACTTCCTTCTGGATCGTGTGGGCTTCTTCGCGCATCCGTACGTCGCGCAGCAGCCCCTGCATCACCTGGATCGCGAGCATCAGCATCAGCGGCGAGACGATCACCACCCTTGCCCGCATCGCCTTCTGCACCACGTCGTCGAACCGCTCGTGCAGGTCCGCGAAGATCGATTCAGACGGCACGAACATGAACGCCGTATCCTGCGTCTCGTCGGCGATCAGATAGCTCTCGGCGATGGTCTTCACGTGGTAGCCGATATCGGTGCGGAAACCGGCCGCGGCGAGCTTGCTGTCCTGCTCGCTTTGCGCGGTGCGCAGCCGCTCCCAGCTTTCCAGCGGAAATTTCGCGTCGATCACCAGCTTGGGCCCGCCGTTCGGCATGAACACCACGCAGTCGGGCCGCTTGTTGTTGCTGAGCGTGTACTGGAAGGCGAAGGCGCCCGGCGGCAGGTGGTCGGTGATGATCGCTTCCATCCGGCCTTGGCCGAAGGCGCCGCGCTGCTGCTTGTTCGACAGGATCGATTGCAGCGTCACCACCTGGCTCGACAGCTGCGTGATCGTGCCCTGCGCCCGGTCGATCACCGCCAGCCGCTCGTTGAGCGCGTTGAGCCGCTCCGTCGTCTGCAGGTTGGTTTCCGACAGCGCCTGCCCGACGCGGTGGCCCTGCGCATCGATCCGCTCGTTCACCGCGCGCATCAGGTCGGACGTGCGCGAGCCGAAGATCTCCGACATCGTCTGCATGCGCGAGTTCATCTCGTATTGGCTCTGCAGCACGCCGGCGAGGTGCTTTTCCAGCTCGGCGCTCTTGGCCTGCGCCGCCTCCGCCTCCAGCCGCCGCGCGTCGGCCTCGGCCTGCCGTTCCCGCGCTTGCCTCAGGCTGATCACCAGCATGACGACGAGCAGCAGCGCGAACAGGCCCGCTCCCCCGAAGACCAGCATCTCGACGGTGATCGGCTGCTCGCCGAGCGTGAAAACGATTCGATCCATGCCCGACCCTAGCACAGCCGGTTTATGATTTGTTCTATCGAGTTCGGTTGACCCACAGGGCGGATATCCCATATGTGACGGGCATAAATTCGAAGGATTTTGCCCCGATGGCCACGCGCCCCATCCTGATCCTGCCCGATCCGCGTCTGCGCGCCGTCGCCGATCCGATCGATACGGTCGACGCCGATATCAAGGCGCTCGCCGCCGATATGCTCGAGACCATGTACGAGGCCCCCGGCATCGGCCTCGCCGCGCCGCAGATCGGCGAGCTCAAGCGCATCGTCGTCATGGACCTCGCCAAGGAAGACGAGCCCAAGAACCCGATCGTCATGATCAACCCGGAGATCCTGAAATTCTCCGAGGATACGGTGGTGAGCGAGGAGGGGTGCCTGTCGATCCCCGAGCTCTACTACGATGTCGAGCGCCCGGCCGAGGTCACCGTCCGCTACACCGATCTCGAGGGCAAGGAGCAGGAGGTCGAGGCCAAGGATCGCTTCGCCATCTGCGTCCAGCACGAGCTCGATCATCTCGATGGCGTGCTCTACATCGATTACCTGTCGAGGCTGAAGCGCGACCGGGTGCTGAAGAAATTCCAGAAGGCCGAGAAGTTCGCCAAGCGCGCGAGCTAGCCCGATGCGCATCGTCTTCTTGGGCACGCCGGCCTTCGCCGTGCCCACCCTCACCGAAATCGTCGCCGGCGGTCATGAGGTGGCGGCCGTCTATACCCGGGCGCCGAAGCCGGCTGGGCGCGGCCAGGCTGAGCGCCGCTCGCCGGTGCACGATGCCGCCGCGGGTTTCGGCCTGCCGGTCTATACCCCGCGCAGCCTGCGCGATGTCGGCGAGCAGGCGACCTTCGCCATGCACTCCGCCGACGTGGCGGTGGTCGTCGCCTATGGCATGATCCTGCCGCTCCCGGTGCTCGAGGTTCCCGTGCAGGGCTGCCTCAACCTGCACGGCTCGCTGCTGCCGCGCTGGCGCGGCGCCGCCCCGATCCAGCGTGCGGTGATGGCCGGCGATGCCCGCACCGGCGTCATGGTCATGCAGATGGATGAGGGCCTCGATACCGGCCCAATCGGCCTCGTCGATGAGATGCCCATCGGCCCCGATGAAACGGCCGGTGAACTGCACGACCGGATGATGCTGATCGGCGCCGATCTGATGGGCCGGGCGCTGGCGGCGCTGGAGCGCCGCAGCCTCGATTTCACCCCGCAATCCGCCGACGGCGTCACCTACGCCAAAAAGATCGAGAAGGCCGAGGCCCGGATCGACTGGAGCAGGCCCGCGGCCGAGGTGCACAACCACATCCGTGGCCTCGCCCCGTTCCCCGGCGCCTGGTTCGAGCTCGATCTCGCCGGCATCCCGACGCGGGTCAAGGTGCTGCGCTCCACCCTGGCCGAGGGTGCCGGCGCACCTGGCACCATCCTCGATGCGGACAGTCTCACCATTGCCTGCGGCGCGGGCGCGGTCCGGCTGGTGCATGTCCAGCGCGAGGGCAAGTCCGGCATGGATGCGGCCGCGTTCGTGCGCGGTGCCGGCGACCTGCCCTCAGCGGTGGCCTAGCACGTCCCGCAGCGCCGGCAGCGGCTCGCTGACGCGGTAGACGAAGAAGCGCTCGAGCTCCTCCTCGCCCGCCATCCGCCGCGCCTCGCCCACCATCTCCACCTGCGCGAAGTAGCGCTCGGGGATGCCGCTGCCCATGCTGGTGGTGACGACCATGAGCGCGGGAGAGCTTGCGATGCCGTCGTCCAGCGGCGGCAGGAACGTCCAGCGCGGCGCCTCGTTGGTCCCCCACAGCAGGGGCTGGCGGTCCATCCAGCGTCCATGGAGGGTGAGTTCCCCGGCGAGCCCCTAGTCCCACGGCCCCACCGCGATCCAGCGCGCATCCTCGCGCGCGCCGGACAGCGCCACCCCGCGCTCCACTGCCTCCCAGCCGCGCATGTCGCGCGTCCGGTCGCGCAGCGGCCGCACCCCGAAAGGCGCCCCCCCCGCCC
>Ga0066256_1004647_pt1 | contig 12068 bp, 5 predicted proteins | sample ThiBio_1000_biof_FD_87107 | JGI IMG/M metagenome (GOLD analysis project Ga0066256, IMG submission 87107) | Wastewater bioreactor microbial communities from Cape Town, South Africa - Thiocy_expt_1000_biof (version 2) | ecosystem: Engineered > Bioreactor > Thiocyanate-remediating >...
GGGTCCCCGGCGGCCGCTGGCGGGTGCGGTCTCATCGCCTGACGCCGGCAGGGGGCTGGGGGGGGGGGGCGTGGCTTCCCTGCTGGCGGTGCCGCCGGGGGGCAAGGCGGCACTGCTGGCGTCCTCCCCGATGCGCGCCGCGCTGCTGTCTGCGCTGACCGACGCCGACGCGCGTGTGCGTGCCACCGCCACCACCGCCTACCTGGCGGTGGCCGCCTACCCCGCGGGGCTTGCCGCCCTCGTGCGCGCCCTCCTGCCGTCGCCCGACACCGCGCGCCGCGTGTTTGGCGCGTCCGCGGTGGACGAGCTGGTGCGCGTGCTGGAGAACGACGACCCCGCCGCCGTCTCCTCCGCGCTGCACCTGCTGGACTACCTGTGCGACCCCGCCACGCCGCCCTCGCCGCGTACCGTCGCCGCACCCGCACCCGCCGCCGGCGCTGCTGCCGCGCTGGCGGCGCTGCGCGACGCGCTGCATGGCGAGGAGAACGTACGCCTGTTGGCGGGCGGCGCCTTCCCCGCCATCGTCCACGGCACGCCCGCCGCCGTGTTCGCCGCCGGCGTGTGCGTGCGTGACCGCGACCTGCTCACCGCGCGCGCCCTCCTGGCGCGCCTCGAAGCATTATTGGGTTAGCCAGGCGAGTTCCCTATCCCTATATGTCGCTGCTGTTTGTCTCCCCTCCGCGCTGCCGCTGCGCGCTGCTGCGCGGCTGCTGCGCCTCCTCCTGTGCCGTGTACCCACCCTGCCCTGTATTGCGTTGATGCTTAACTGTAGCGTTGTGCGCAGTAGCTGCGGCGGCCGCCCACCGTTCAAGCGTCGTTGTCAATGACAGGAATACACACACACATATGCACAAGCACACGCACAGGCACACGAACGAATACGGCGACGCACAGCACAGGTTCACAGCAGGCAGGCGCGCAGGCAGTACCGATAAGTATAAACTGCCTACAGCGCGTCCAGGTCAGCCATCATGGAAATGGGGGTGCGGGCAGGCGCGGCGGCGGCGGCGGCGGGTGTTCCAGTCGGCACGGCGGGCATGTCGGGCAGCGGCGCGGGGACGGCAGGGAAGACAATGGCGGGGGCGGGGGCAGCGGGGGCGGCAGCGGCGCCAGCGCCCCCAGCCACGCCCCCCGGTGCAGCGGGTGCCATGGCGCCCACCGCCGCGTCCTCCGCCAGGCCGTCCAGCTCCGCCATGAGGTCCGCCTCGTCCACGTCTGACCGCACCCACGACGCGCCCATCGCGTCCTCGACCTCGCGGTGCGCGTCGGCCAGCTCCTCCGCCTCGTCGCGCAGCGCGTCCATCGCCTCCACGCCCGCCACCGACTGCTGCGCGCGGATGCCCGCGTTGGCGGCGCGCATGGCGTCCATGAAGTGCACCGTGTGCGCGCCGCTGCGCAGCATCATCACCTGCGCCTCCACCGTCTCCGACATGCCCATGATCTTGTTCACCTCCTTCTCGCACAGCTTGTAGCGCTTCATGTACATGAGCGCGCCGTGGTTGTCCTTCTTGGCGCGCGCCTCCAGCGCCTTCCGCTTGTGCCCCTCCCCCTGCTTCTCATACGACACGCGCGTCTTCTCCAGGTCGCCCAGGTACGTCTCCAGCTTGGCGATGTTGGCAGACACGTCGGGCGCCGCCACGGAGGCCGGCACCGGCGCCGCCGCCGGCGCCCCTGCCGCCGGCGACCGCCGCTGTCCAAACAGTGCGGCCATCATTTTGGGGCGTGGGGTGTTGGGGGATAGGTGTGCGGGTGTCGCTAGGTATGATGGTCAGTGATACAAGTGGGGTGGCAATGTTGCGTTGTCACAGAAAACTGCACACGGGGGCGTGGTGAGGGTGGCGGCGGTGGAGTGGCGACACACAACGAGTACACCGGTGCGTGTGGGCGTGTTTTTAGGTCGCTGGGGGCGCGTGGCGCCGGTGCCGGTGCGTGGGTGCGGCGGGGAGTGCGGGCAGCCAGAGAGGCGCCTCAAGCTGAGTATGATGCCAGCCGGGACACGTGGCAGGCAACGCGTGATAGCACCAATCCACCGCACGGGTGCAGTGCCACATGCATGAGGTTTGTCATCCACCCCGCTTTCGCGGCGCCGCACCGTGGGATCCGGCAGTGTGAGTGTATTAAGGTGGTGAGCGGGGAGGAGGAGAGGAGGGGATGAGGTGGAGATGGTTGGGAGTGGAAAAGAGGGCAGGGAGAGGAGCCACGACGTGCGCCAGGCCACAGCGGTGGTCTGGGTATAGGCCATAGCGGCGGGGGCACCTAGCCGGCCACGGCGGCGAGTGCGTGCGCTGGCGGCACCAGCTGGTCGAGTGTGGAGGGAGAAGAGAAGAGGACCTTACCCTCCTTCATCTAGACCCCTCCCCCCCCCTCCCCTCCCAAGCTCGGCCTCGACTCCCTCTCAGCTACCTCCCCTCTCTCCTTCTCACTTTGTCCCCTCCTCTACTCTCCTACTCTCTCCTCTCCTCCTCCTCCTCCTCTCCTCCTCTATCACTACTCCTCCTCTCTACTCCCTCTACTCTCCCAGTAGAGACAAGAGAGAGGGTACTAGAGTGTAGAGAGGGGTGCTAAATACCCAAAATAAAAAAATGTGTGCGGGCGACGCCAACAAAGCGCGGCGGCGCTCCCAACTCAAACACAAACCAACGAGGTCATACGCACCGGTAACGTGGCAGATTTGCGGGCGCGCACCCACATTTCCGCCGCCCGCACGTACCCCCTTCATTGCTCTACCCTCTTTCTTTCGCTTCTTTTCGGCCTGGCCCGCCTATCTTTTTTCAGATTCTCTTCACACTACGTGATATATCTGATGGCAGCAGTGACATGTGCATGTGTGTGGTGTGCAAAAGAATTGGGGCCGCAAAAAGGACATTTGGGGTGGAAGGAATGCGGGCGGCGGCTTGGAATTTGTGTGCGATTTAGTTTTTGTGATGAATTTGTTGCGGGAGTATAGGTTGGTTGGTAGTGACGCTTCTGGTGTCGCTGCTGCTGCTACTACCCTACTTACTTGCCGCTACTGCCGAGTTGCTTGCTTCTTCTGAGTGGCTGGCCTGGCTGTCTGTCTCACTCTTGTTGTTGGCGTCACGCTCCTGCGCTGGAACTACCTGGAATCGTAGCAGCCGCCGCTGTCCAACCAACGTCGCCAACCGTCCAACGACCATCAACCACCAACGGCTACAACCAACAACCGCAATACCAAATGGCGCTGGTGGGCACGTGCACGGAGCTGTGCCCGGCGGCGGAGGCGGCGCAGCGGCGGGCGACGGGGGAGGTGGCGGCGTGCGAGGGCGAGGTGCTGGTGAAGCGGTACACGCGGCCGGCGGCGGGGCTGGAACCGACCCCAGCCGACGTGCGCACGCTGCCCACCCTGCTGCGTGCCACCGCATGGTGCCTGGGTGGCGGCGTGGCAGGCAATGCCGCGCTACCGCTGCTAGCCCGCTATGAGTTCGTGGCAGACCGCCTGCGTGCGGTGCGGCAGGATGCCGCCGTGCAGGGCGCCACCTCGCTGCCCCTGCTCACTGCCCTGCGTGCCATGCTGCGCTTCCATGCCGCCGCCGCGTACCTGTTTACCGGCACGCAGCCGGTGCTCGACGACGCCGCCGCCGCTGCCGCCGCCGCTGGTGCACCACCACGTGCTAGCGCGGCGGCGGCGTTTAACGCCGTGCTGAATGACGACCGGCTGGCTGACATTCTAGACAGCGGCCTGGCGGTGGCGGGCCGCCTGGCACGCAGCAGTAGCGGCACACCCGATGGTGAGCTGGCAGCCATGACGGACGAGTTCATGGCAGCACGCATTCTGCTTGCGGCGCCCGACCCTGCCGCCTGCGCCCTTGTGTTCCGTGGCATGCCCGCCCCGCTGCCGCCCCGCTCCGTCGCCGCGTATGCCATTGCTGCCGCGTGGCGCGCCGGCAACTGGCACGGCGCTGCGTCACGCATTGCGGCGCTGCCGGCACGCGGCGACGACGCCGCGCTCACGCTGCGCTGCCTGGCACACCGCCTGCTGCCCACCTGCCGCCTGGGGCTGCTGCAAGAGTTTGCCGCTGCCCTGCCCTCCCGCCGCCCCGCCCTGCCCCTCTCATTCTGTGTCCGCGTCCTGTGCCTCGGCCACTCTGTGATGGATGGTGGCGGCGGCGGCGACCATGGAAGTAGCAGTAGTAGTGGTAGTGTTGGCGGTAGTGGTAGCAGTAGCAGTGACGGAGGCGGCGGCAGCGGCAGCGGCATGGCGCCTTGGTTGCATGCTGCTCGACTTGCACGAGGCCTGGGGGCACGCATAATACTGCCAGCTGGCGCCCTGCCGCCAGACGCGCCGCCGCCCCTGGCCGCTGAGTTTGCAGCGGCACCGGCGCCGGGCGGTGGTGACGCGGAGTTGACGCCGCTCGCGGCGCTGCGCTTGCAAGCCGCCCTGGGACCACGGAATGAGCATGGCCACGCGGCCGTCGGTGACGCGCTCGCCGTTATCTTTGATGCGCCGACGGTGCCGCCCAGCCTGCGGCTGGCGGCCGTGCACACGCCAGAGCGTGAAGACGACGCCATCGCACCGAACCTGTGGCCCAACCGCATACTGGCGGCGCTGGCGGTGCCGGTGTAGCCGGGTATAGATGTCGAGTCTTTTGTTGACGTGTCGAGTGGATGCGCGCTCGCCAGGATACGACGCAGTAGCACCGTGGCGAGCGCGGCGCGCCAACAGTGCAAACAAGAACGCTACAACGGCACGTTTAAATCACAATTTTATGAAAGCAACAAGCAAACTGGTTCATTTTTAGTGCAGGGGCACCCGCTTTTACTTGTAATTTGACTTTTCTGAGCGGCAGCTATCACAACCAACTCGACCATACCGGTAGGATGGCGGCAGCAGCAGCAGCAGAAGTGGCGGCGGCGGCGGCGGTTGCGGTACGGTTCGTGCCGACGCATGTGCGACAGAGCCACAACTGGGACTGCGGACTGGCATGCATCAGCGCGGTGCTGCACGGCCTGCAGCTGGCGGATGACGGGCGATGGCTCCCCGCAGCAGCAGCAACAGCAGTGGTGCCACCGGTGGCCGCCGCTGCCGTGGCAGCACCAGCAGCAGCCCCAGACGCGTCGCCAGCTGCCAGCTCCAGCGCCCCAACAGCAGCGCCGCCGCTGGAGACGGCAGCCGGGACGCCGGTCATGCCGGCGCTGGTGGCAGGCGTGGGCACGCGCAGTATCTGGAGCGCTGACCTGCTGCTGCTGTGTGCCCGCCTGCACCTGCCGCGCCTGGCGTTCCATAGTACGCTGCTGGCGGTGAACCCGGAGTACGCCGGCCTTGCATACTACGCTGGCTCTCTGGCAGATGACACGACGCGTGTGGCAGGCGCATTTGCTGCCGCCGCCGCGGGCGGTGTCGCCATGCACCAGCACCACCTGCCGTCGTCTTACTTTTGTGACCGCCTGGCCGCCGGCGCCGCCGTGTTCATTGTGCTGGTGGACCTGCGCTACCTCAAGTGCTCCAAGTGCTGGCTCAAGACGCCGCTGTTTACCACCTCCTACTCCGGCCACTACATCGTGCTGCTATCCTACGACCCCGTCACAGACGCCATATGCTACATGGACCCCGCCACCGACGCCGCCTGCTGCTTCATGACGCCGGCGCAGTTTGACACGGCGCGCACCGCCACCGGCACCGACGAGGACGCCATCGAGATCTCGCTGCTGCGCACCACGCCGCTGCCGACGTAACCAATCGCCAGCGCTTCAATACGGCGGCCACAAACACACACACAATTACAATTATGGTATCGCGGCAAACGCGCAAACGGGAGGGCGCCCCTAATGGCGCATGGCAGATATGCCGGCAGGCAGGAAGGTATGCGCGCCGGGTGCAAGCACGGCAGACGACAGCACGCCAGTTGGCGGGCGCATGAGGTGCAGGTACGCCGGCGCGCCAGGTATGAGCGTGGAGGCCGGCGCCGCTGTAGCCATCTCCTCGCTGCCAGAAGTGGACGGCGCCGCCGCTGGTGCTGGTGCAGGGGCTGGTGCCGTGGCTGGTGCGGGGGCAGGGGCCGCTGGTGCTGGGGCCGCCGCCGGCGTCGGTGCTACTGCCGCCACCGTCGTCGCATTAGCCGCCACCGCTGGTGCTGCTGGCGGCAATGATGGTGGGCCGTCTAGTGTGCCCAGCGAGTCGCGCAACGGCATGGCGTGCGCGCTGCCGCTGGCCAGCGTGACGCCCAGGCCGGTGGAGGTGACGGGCAGCTTGACAGTGCGCACGGTGTCGGTGGCGGCGTCCAGCACAAACAGGGTAACAGTGGGCTCAGTCGTGTCAGCCATGTAGGCGCCAAAGTCGGTGACGGCGGTGAAAGCCACGTCGACGGCACCAAGCAGGAAGTCGCGGTGTGGTCGGAGCCCCGCGGCGGCGGCGGGCGACCCCGCCTCCACCTCCGTCACATGCAGCACGCCATCCACGCTGTCTGCCTCGTACACGTCCCACCGCACCTGCATACCCATCAGGCCCGCGCCGCCCCAGTCGGACCGCGGCACCACCTGTACCGTGCGCCACCGCCGCGCCTTGATGTTGTACACCGACATGATGACCGGCTTACCCACGTTGGCCGCCAGCTCCGCCTCAAACACGCCGTCCTCGCTGGCCGCCGCATCCAGCGGGATGCCATTCACATCCACAATGACGTCCAGGTACGGCACCAGCGGGTGCGGCGTGGCGGCACGGATGCCGGACCGCGCGGCGGCAGCGTCGGGGAACACGATGGCGGTCGCCGCCGGTGACCCGGCACTGACGCCCAGCACGCGGTACCCGCATCCTGGCAGGGGCGCCTCCGCGTTGCTGCCCCGGCTTGGCGTTGACGCCTCGGCGCCCATGGTTTGCGGGCTGGTTGGGGGCGAGACATCGGAGGTGGTGTTGTGGACACTTCTCTCCTTTCAAGCCTCCACCTGCCTCTGCCCCGCTCTTGCTCTCTCCTCTTCACGTCTGACCTCCCTCACCTCTGCCCAATCTCTCCTTGCCTCCCTCTCACCCTGCCTGCTTGCCTCTCTCTCTCTCTCTCTCGTACTTCCCACTCACTCATTGACCGACCAATCTCTCACGCCCCTCTCTCTCTACTACCGGTATTGCCACAGTCTGCCAGTAGCTGCCTACGGGGAGTATGACCGGAGTATCCTCACACAATTTCTTCAGCGGGGACTGCTTCAACCAATCCACTTTGCCGACCCGCCTCACAACCCCATCGCAGCCACATACGCGCAATTACACAGCACGCGGTCGCTGCCACATGACGCACCATTATGCGTGCATTGCTGGTCGTATCCGACGGTTTCATTTCTATTTCCTAGGCAACTTTGCGGCCGTATTTCACCGCCACTTCAGCAAGCCAGCACTACTCTACCACCGCCATCGTGTACCTACCCCACTCAAATACCCAGCGGTGCCACCTATACTATCATAAGTATTGTGAATGGTGAGAAATAGGGGTCGGACTGTTGGCAGTAGGCAGCGAGAGAGACTTGGAAAAAACCGGTCACGCGAGACACCACGAACGCACAGTGGTAGTGTGCCACGGTGCTATTGTGCAACTGTGCCTCCCGACCCCCTCATTTTATTGGATGCACCGCGCGCCACAGTTGTAGTAGCAAGGAGGAGCGAGAGAGGTGCAGAGAGTGCGAGTGAAGCAAACAATCAGCAGCAGCAACCACAAGAGGGAGAGAGGGAGGAGGAGTGGTGGTAATGAGCAGCAGTAGTACCAGTGAGCAGTAAGCAGCAAGCAGCACCAAGCAGCAAGTGAGGAGTAGTGCCACGCAGGACTGGGAGGAAGCAGCTGAAACAGCAGCGTGCTGAGCAGCAGTGAGCACCAACCATCGGTGGCTGAGAGCAAGAAGCAGTAGTGAGGACGAGGACCACCTAGCAGTGACCAGCCAATAACCAACCAACTCCAGCTCTCCTACTACCAGCCAATAGCAGCGCCGCCATGGAGGACACCCTGTTTCCCCGCGGCAAGGTGACCCCTGCCGCCGCCGCCGCCGCTGCCGGCGGTGCCGGTGGCGCCACCCGCGCACCCCGCGTGGAGCGCCTCTTTGGCGGCCACACCAGCAGCACAACCGAGCGCGGACGCAGTGCCAGCGGCAAGCGGGCTACCGACGGCAAGGGGGAGAAGGGCGAGGCACGCAGCCGCCCAGCATCCTCCACCCGCCGTGCCGCTGTCACCTTTGAGCCCACCGACGCTGCCGCCGCCGCCGCTGCCGCCGCCTCCCGCCGCGCCGACGAGCTGTCGTTTAAGGTACGCGCCGCTGTGGCTACCGTTGTTGGAGCAACGCCCCCGTCCCTGTAACCACACCCACAATGCCCCCACCCCACCCCACCCAATCACACTGCAGCGCCTGCGCGTGGGCATGCAAACCATGTGCCGCGTGCGCCGCGTGACGGCGCGGCAGCTGGTGCTGTCGCTGCCCAACGGCCTGACCGCCACCGCGTCGGCAGAGGACGTGAATGCGTCGTTGCCGGCCACGCTGGCGGCGGCACGAAAGGAGGACAGTGACGACGATGATGATGACGATGATGACACCTCCTCCGATAGCGGCAGCGACAGTGGTAGCGACAGCGGCAGCAAACCCACAGCCACAGCCGCCGAGGCGGGGGCGCGCGGGCTGCAGCGGTACTTTACGGCCGGCCAGTTCCTGGTGGGCACGGTGGCGGGCGTGGGCGGCGACCTGCTGGCGGCGCGCGCCGCCAACCCGGCGGTGGGGCTGGCGCGCGACCTGACGACAACAGCGGGCGCGGCGGCGCGCGGCAAGAGCGGCGGCGAGAAGCGCATTACGGTGTCGCTGGCGCCCGAGCTGCTGAATGCCAGCCTCAGCCTGGGTGCACTGACGCCCGGCATGACGCTGCATGGCTACGTGAAGAGCGTGGAGGAGCACGGCTATGCGGTGGCGCTGGGCGTGCCGGGCGTGCATGCCTTCCTGCCTTCCAAGAAGTGTGACGGCAGCACGGGGCTGGTGGGCGGCGTCATGCCGCGCGGCGACGCCGCTGTGGGCACGCCTGTGCTGGTGGCGGTGGCGTCCGTTAATGCGGCGGCACACACCGTCAGCCTGCCGTGTGCCGCGCCCGCCACCGCGCGCGCCGTCGCCACCGCCGCTGGGGCGCACACCATCTACACGCTGAAGCCGGGTATGCTGGTGGATGGTACCGTGGACAAGGTGCTGCCGAACGGTGTGGCGATCACCTTCCTGGGCTTCTTCCGCGGCACGGTGCACATGGCGCACCTGCCGTCCCCCGCGCACGCGCTGTGGGCCAACGGCTACGCCAAGGGCACGCCGCTGCGCGCCCGCATCCTGTACGTGGACCTGACCGACAAGGTGGTGGCGCTGTCGGCGGCGCCACATGTCGTTGCGCTGGGTGTCGATGGGCCGCACTTTGACGTGGTGGACGGCACCGTCGTGCGCGCCGCCACCGTGCTGCGCGTGGACATTGACCAGGGCATGCTGGTGGGCTGGCGCGACGAGGATGTGGCCGGCGGGGAGGGCGCGGTGCGCCTGCCGCTGGAGGCGCGCCTGGAGGCGTGTGCCACGTGGGGCCACACGGCGTACGTCCACATTTCGCGTGTGTCCGACACGCGCGTGGAGCACCTGGAGCGCCTGTACCGCCCCGGCGCCATGGTGCCGGTGCGCCTGGTGGGCTTCGCTGGCATGGACGGCGCCGGCGTGGCAGCCGCCAAGCCCAGCATCGTCAACGCGCCGGTGCTGCGCGCCAGCGACATCGTGGTGGGCTCGCTGCTGGAGGGCACGGTGGCAGAGGTGCTGCCCACCAAGGGCGGCGACGACGCCGCCGCCGCCGCTGCGGCGCCGGACTACGCCGCTGGTAAGGGCGTGCTGGCACACGTGACGCTGGGGGAAGGCGTCACTGGCGTCATCACGCCGCTGCACGTTGCCGACGTGCTGCCCGTGCACGCGCTGCGCAGCGCCAAGGCGCGCGCCGCCTTCCTCAAGTCGGTGGGCCTGGTGACGGGCGCGCGCGTGCGCGTGCGCGTAGTGGCGGTGAACCCCGCCCGCGGCCTCGTGACGCTCACTCTGAAGAAGACACTCCTCACCTCCCCCCTGCCGCCCATCGTGTCGTACGAGACCGCGGCGGCCGCGGTGGCGGAGGCACGCACCGCCGGCACCGCGCTGCTGGCGCACGGCTTTGTCACCGCCGTGCGCGAGAGCGGCGTGCTGGTCACCATGTACAACAACGTGCACGGCTTCCTGCCGGTGGAGGACCTGGTGGCGGTGGGCGTGCTGCCCGCCGACGCACTGCTGCCGGCAGCCGCCGATGGCACCAAGCGCAGCGTCGTGCCGCTGCCTGTGCTGGCGGAGCGCTTTACCATGGGCCAGGTGCTGAAGGTGCGCGTGCTGCGCGTGAGCGCGGGCGCGCACCACATGCGCCTGTCCCTCGACACTGCCGCGCCGGCAGCTGGCGGGGCCGGTAGCACTGCGGCGGGGGCGAGTGGTGAGGGTGAAGGTGCAGCGGCGGCGGCGGCGGCGGCGGCGGCGGCGGCAGCAGCTGCGGCGGCTGACGCTGAGCTGCCGCCCGGCGGCACGTTTGTGGACGGCGAGGTGGTTGGCAACGACGCGGCGGGCGGCCGGCTGGTGGTGCGGCTGACCACGGTGCGCAGCGACGACGGTGCGCCGCCGACGCTGGTGCGCGCACACGAGTGGTACGCAGAGGTGCCGGTGGAGCACTTGGCGGACGCGCCTGGCCATGGCGTGCCGCTGGCTGCCAGCCCTGCCTGTGCCCTGGGCACCGTCCTCACTCACCTGCTGGTCCTGGCACCCCTGCCCGCAGCGAAGCGCCGCGCACTCGTGACGCCTGCCGGCACGCTTGTGCCCGCCCTGCTGGCCTCTGCCAAGCCGCTGCTACGCGCCATTGCTGCGGCGCAGCCAGCCAGCCTGCCCGCCTCCGTGGATGCTGCGCGGCCCGGCCTGCTGGTCGCCGGCTACGTCACCTCCATCACGTCGGTGGGCGCCTTTGTGCGCTTCCTGGACGGCTGCACCGCCCTGGCGCCGCGCTCCAAGTGGCCTCGCACGCAGCTGCCGTCCGGCAGTGGCGACGGCAGCGGCAGTGGCAGCGACAGTGAGGGCGAGGGCGCCGCGAAGTCGTCGGCGGTGGAATTCGCCGTGGGGGAGACGGTGGTGGGTGTGGTGGATGCCGTCACGCCTGGTGCTGACGCGCGCAAGGCGCGGTTTGTGGTGAGCCTGTACCCCGGTGCGGTGGCGCGTGTCCTGCCGCCCGCGCTGTTTGCCCGCGCCGCCGCGCCGACGCTGGCGTGGGCGCCGTCCGGCGACGCGGCCGCAGGGGCACCCGCTGGCGTGCGGCTGCGCGGCTGGCTGGCAGAGGACGAGGCTGTGCGTGGCGGCAGTGCCAACGCCGACGCGCGGCGCGGTGTGTTCCCGCCCGGCACCGCCGTCACGGCAACCGCTGTGGCGTCCAAGGCCGGTACCACGGTGTTTGACGTGGCGGTGGGCACCACGGGGCGCAAGGTGCGCGGCTTTGCACCCGGCGCCGCCCTGGCGCGCGGCGCTACGACGGCCGCCACTGTGCTGGACATGACACCGGACGGCCTGCTGCGCCTGGCGGTGGAGCCCACGCCTGCTGCCGCACCGGCGGTGCGTGCTGCGCGGCCGGCACTGGGTGAGCTGGCGTCAGGTACCGTGGTGGCTGCCACGCCCGGCGCGCCGTACGCCGTGGTGGCACTGGCGGCATCCGCCGGCGGCGGCTACGCCTTGGCCGCCGCACGCGACATTGTGTGCCGTGCGCGGCCGCTGACCGAGGGCGACGCAGTGGAGGGTGTGGTGGTGCAGGTGCCGTCCACCACCTCCAGCAGCAGCAGCAGCAGCAGCCGCGCGCGTGGCGACAAGGGGCCCGCGGCGGGTGCGGTGGCGGCGGTGGATGCCCTGACACTGCTGGCGGCCGCGGTGCCGACGGTGGCGGCGCGGCGGACGATGCTGGATGCCGACGTGGCGCACCGCGGAAGCAAGGCGGCGACGGCGGCCATCAAGGCGGAAGAGAGCAGCGCGGGTGGCGAGGAGGTGGAAGTGGGCGACCTGGTGCCCGGCATGACGCTGCTGGCGGTGTT
>Ga0066256_1004648_pt1 | contig 12066 bp, 6 predicted proteins | sample ThiBio_1000_biof_FD_87107 | JGI IMG/M metagenome (GOLD analysis project Ga0066256, IMG submission 87107) | Wastewater bioreactor microbial communities from Cape Town, South Africa - Thiocy_expt_1000_biof (version 2) | ecosystem: Engineered > Bioreactor > Thiocyanate-remediating >...
AGAATCATAAGCGTTGAGAGTACACAGGCAGTGGAGGTGTGCAAATGACACCGATGTAGTAAGTGTACATCTCTCAATATCAAGGCTGCGCAACGCCGACGGAAACGTTGCCAGAGCAGGTGCATCGATGCAGGTGGTGCGTGCCACGCGCAGCGTGCGCAGGCGCGTCAGGTGGGCCAGCGACCCACCGGGTGGCCATGCTCTGTTCTCATTCTCAATACCGGAAGCACTTAACCCAATGTCAAGCACCTCGAGCGACGGTGGCAGGCTTGCAATGGTGGCAGCGCCGAGGACGGACTTGAGGCCACTGCACTCCAACACACGCAGGGCGCGCATGTGGCTGAAATCGGAATCCTTGTGCAGGATGCAGAAGTTCATGCGCAACTCGCGCAGCGAGGGCGGAAGGTGAGCCACCCCCGCCGCCACAATTGAGGTATTGCCACAATTTAACACCTCCAGCGCCGCCAGGTGCGCAAGGCTGGCTAGTCGTGTCAGCCGCTCGCAGTGCGACACGTCTAGCAAGCGCAGCGTCGGCGGCAGGTGTGCGATGTCGGCGTCGCAAACCATCTCACATTCTTGGGGTGACCCGCGGCTCAGCGTGCAGCCTTCCGCCGCTGGCAGCGCCGCGCGCCACCGTTTCACGTCGCACACGGTAGTTGTGGTGTCGGCCCACGGCACGTCTGCAACTGCCACCGCAATCGCTGGGTGCAGCCGCCGCAGCACGGTGGCATCAATGGTGTTCAAACACGCTGCCACCATCGCTGCGGTGACGACGTTGCCTGCCAGCACGCGCACCAGCAGTGGTACCACTTCAAATGGAGGAGGAGCACCTCGCGGGCATGACGGCGGGGGCGCCGCATGATTGGAGCGGCTGCGCCTCCCCATTGCGTTGTCCGGTGCTAGAGAAAGTCAGATGCAGCCCCCGAGCAGGGCACTCATCAGCGCACTACCGGTATGCAGCAAACACAAAGTGTTGCAACGCAGGCGCGGGCGTGCGACAACGTTCTTTAACGGCTGCGGTAGCGGGTGGCGTGTGTATGTGATTTGCCCGTACTGGTCGCTGGTGCGCACTCATATTATGACTGGTGGTCGCGCGGCGTGGAACTCGGACAGGCCACGACAACGCGTGGCGTTGGCTTTCAACGTGCTAAGTTTCAAGTCAGTTCAAGGGTGAGACGCGCGTTGACTGCGCCCCAGCCTACAGTGGCGCCTGAACAACATCGTCCAGGAGCAGCTGCCACAGACGCATGCCATGCCCGCCTGTTGCCAGGCGGCCGCCCGGCAGAGGCACAAGCGCCGTGACCCCGTACCCCGCACCCACCAACTCCACTGTGAGCGTCGGGGGCGTCGGCTCACCACCTGCGGCGTCACGCGTGTCCCACATCAGCAGCTTTTCGTCATACGTCAATACGCCCAACCGGTTGCTGCCCGAAAGCACTGCCAGGTTGCGGGCGTGCACTGGCAACGCGCCAACGCAGGTGCGGCTGCCCACGTCCCACAGCCGCACCGTCTTGTCCGATGCCGCGCTCGCTAGCTGACCATTTGTCAACACAACCATTGAGATTACGGGGCCTTCGTGCCCTCTCAGCCTTGCGGTGCACACGCGGGCGGTCACGTCCCACAACTTCACCGTCGAGCTCCATGATCCGCTAGCAAAACAAACATATGATAGCACCACGAGTGTTGTTACCTTCTCGACGTGCCCTTCCAGTGTCGCCACCACGGCTTTTGCCTCGACATCCACAATGCACAGCATGCCGTATGCAAACCCAACAGCCAGCTGGCCGTTGGGCAGCGCTGCCAGCGCTGTGGCTTCCATACCGGTACCATTGGCAAACCCAATGGTTGTGGGGATCGCCACCCGTGCTGCATCGCGCGTGTCCCACACAGCAATGCCACTTGGCGCTGTGTGGCCCCATCTCCTGGCAATCGCAATGCGGTGGCCGTCAGGCAGCACCGCAAGGGCACACACTTGCATTGGTTCTTCGATCTGTACCTCTGCCATTGGCGGCCCGCGATGCCCGCCCGTCCACAATGCCACCCGCCCAGTGGATGTCAGACTGACCAACCGGCCGTCTGGTAGTGATACCAGATATGCGTTTTGTGCACTTGCGTTGGCCAAGTTACCATCGGCCAGCGCGGTGCATCCACGCGCGCGACACAACGCAATTGCGGCGGGCGACACGTCTGTCCCTGAGCTGTGCAACTCTCGCAGCGCTGTCAGGTGGTCCAGGCGGGCGTGCTGCGTTCCGTGGCGGCGGTTGGCCAGGTGCAGCTCCCCCAGACCCGGCGGCATGCGGGCAACCGCCGCGTCTCCAATCCCCGTGTTGCGCATGTTCAGCACCCGCAGTGCCGGCAGGTACGGGAACACCGCTGCTGGCGTCAACCACTCTGTTTGAACCCAACTGTGGACGTCAAGCGACACCAGCGAGGGGGGCAGGGTGGCCAGTGCGCCGTCATCAAATTCCGAACGGCTGGCATTCAGCGTGCGCAGGCAGCGGAGATGTGCAAATGAAGTTGCCGCAGCGAGCTTACATTCCCCAAGGTGCAGGCTGTGTAACGAGGGCGGAAACGTTCCGACTGCAGCTGCATCAATGCCGGTGCGCTCCATGCCCAGCACGCGCAGGCGGGTGAGATGGGCAAGCGACCCACCGGGTGGCCACTTATTGATCTTATACCACCAGCCGCCAATATCAAGCACCTCCAGTGACGGCGGCAGGCTTGCCATGGTGTCAGCGCTTAGCATGGTGTATAGGCCAACAAAATCCAGCACTCGCAAGGCGCGCAGGTGACTGAAATCGGTAGACTTGTGAGGATCTTTGTATCTCATGCGCAACTCGCGCAGCGACGGCGGCAGAAAGGCCACCCCCGCCACGGCAATAGAGGTGCCGCTACAGTCTAACGACTCCAACATCAGCAGCTGCGCAAAGCTGGCAGTTTGCGTCAGCCCCCGGCAGGATGACACATCCAGCGAACGCAGGTTGGGCGGCAATCGCGCAATGTCGGCGTCGCCCCGCAAGGGCGGGGTGCGGCCGCCGCAGCACGGTGGCATCGGCGGTGTTCAAGCACGCTGCCACCACCGCCGCGGTGACAACGTTGCCGGCCAGTAGGGTCACCAGCAGCGGCACCAACTCGGATGGAGGGGCACGACGCGAGCATGACGGCGGCGGTGCCGCTTTGTCGAAGCTGTCGTCGTGGTCTGCCATTGTGGCGTTGGAGAAGCTTGTCCACCACCCAATGCTGGTCTCTGCCGCCCGCACAGCAAACGCAGAGTGCCGCAATGCAGGCGCGGCGCACGACAATGAGCAGCAGTACTGTTGCGTCAGCGGGCGTGGTGTGATTGTGATTTGCCCATACTGGCTGCAAGCGCGCGTTGATTTGGTTTGACTGGTTGCTGCGCCCGCCGTGCAACTCGGACGTTCAAGAAGCAATGTCGCCTGCAGTGCAACGGTGGCGCCTACACAAGACAGGAGGCAGCTGCCACAGGCGCAAGCCACCGGCGCGAGTTACCAGGCGACCGTCTGGCAACGACACAAGCGTCGAAGTACGAAGGCTCTCAAGCGCAGTGACCACTGGCGGCGGTGGCGCACGTGTGGCGTTGCGCGTGTCCCACACCGCCAGTCTGCCGTCCCACGCTGCACAGGCAAGCCGACCGCCTGACCACACTGCCATTGCACTTACGGAATACCCCGCGAACAAGCTGATGCAAGTGGCGCTGCTGCGGCTGCGCGTATCCCACAGGCGCACCGTCCTGTCGCATGATCCGCTTGCTAAGCGGCCGTCGGGTAGCGCCGCCAGCGCAGCCACGGTGTCTGTGTGCCCCACCATCCTATCGACGCACACCCGCCTGCCCATGTCCCACACCCACACCCTGCAATCACTACCGGACGCCGTGCTGGCCACCCTGCCACCTAGCAGCACCGCCAGCGCCTGCACCTCTGTGTGATGTACTGGTAGTTCAGGTGGTGACCACGGCCTCATTGCAGTTGTACCGGTACCGGTACGCTGCCCCAGCGTTGCCACCACGGCGGCCTCGCCGACATCCACCACGAGCACACTGCCGTTCTTGCAGCCCGCCAACAAGTGGCCGTTGCGCAACACCGCCAACTTGCACACTCCGGCGCCGCAGTCAATGGATAAGCGGGAGGCCTGGTGGGGAGCGCGCGGAGCGCTGCTTGTGTCCCACATGATGATGCCCCCGCCTCCCCCTGTGATTGATGCCATGCCAATTGCCGCGCGGTGGCCGTCTGGCAGCACTGCTAGCGCTGAGCACTGCAAGCGAATATCGCGGAGCTCCAGCTTTGCTACGGCATCACCGCCTCGAGAGGCGTCCCACAGTGCGATGCTGCCGTCAGACGTGCAGCTCACCAAACAGCCGCTCGCTAACAACGCCGCAGCGGTCACAGATCCAATCGAGGGCTTCTTGCACAAGATGCCGTCTGCGGGCGCAAAGCCTCCACGCGACCGGCACGCCTCGATCGTGGCGCGGGGCAGGTCCGTCCCAGATGACTGCAGCACGCGCAGCACCACCAGGTGGTCCAAGCTAGCGTCCTGCGTGACATTGACGCAGTCTACCATGTGCAGCTCCTCCAGACCGCGTGGCAGGCTGGCAACTGCCGCATCGCCGATGCCCGTGTTGCTCACATTCAGCATTCGCAGCGCCAGCAATTGCGGGAACACCGCCGCCTGTGTCAGCTTTCCATACCGGTACCCATAATGCGCGTTCTCGAGAATAAGCGACACCAGGGATGGCGGCAGGGTGCCCAGCATGCCATTGCATACGCCCGCGCGCAGGAGGTTGAGGGTGTGCAGGTTGGTGAGGTGCGCAAATGAGGCACCCTCCTTCAATTCATGGCAGTCCTGCAGGTCCAAGACCTGCAGCGAAGGCGGCAGTGTTGCCAGTGCCGCGTTGTGGATGCCACCTTCGTGTGCACGCAGTACGCGCAGGCGGGCCAGGTGCGCTGCCGACCAGTCGTGTGGCCACTCGCGCTTCACGGCGCACAACTCGAGCTCCTCCAGCGATGATGGTAGGCTGGCAATGCTCCTTGCGTCATACAAGTCATAGCACCCCAGCACCCGCAATGAGTGCATATGGCTGAAGTCGTGTGTGGCCCGAGACGTAAAGACCAACTCGCGCAGACTCGGCGGGAGGCAAGTCAACGTTGACTTGGTGCCCGAGCAGTCCAGCGCCTCCAACGCCGGCATGTGCATGAAGCTAACAGTCTGTGTCAACCGCCCGCAATACGACACATTCAAGCGCCGCAGTGTGCGCGGCAGGGCCGCAACATCCGCGTCAGTGACGTAACTGTATTGGTTCATGTCCAACACCGTCACGCCGCGCAGTGCTGCCAGCTCAAAGCGTACACCATACCGACTCAGCTTGCAGGCCACCGCCACCGGCAGTGCAGCACGCCACCGGACGGTATCGCGCACCCCAGTTGTAGTGTCAGCCCACGGCACCGCCGCCACGTGTGCTGCAAGCGCCGGGTGCAGCCGTCGCAGCGCGGTGGCATCCGCCGTATTGAGGCATCCTAGCACGGCCGCCGCCGTAACAGCGTTGCCGCCCACCACCGTCACCAGCAGCGGCACGTCATCGTGCCGGTAGACGCTGCTTCCCGCTACTGCTGGGCGCTTGCTACTGGCACCTGTGCCGGTGCCGGTAGGAGCGGAGGGCGCTGCCATGTTGGCGTGTGTTGTGGCACTGTTGTACGGCCAAGACGTTCAAGGCAGCAGCGCCGCCGCACAAAACAACATTACGGGCACAACATGCTGCATCACTTCTGCATTCTACAGGGCGCTGTGCTGCCTGCCGTGCCAAACGTGTAGATGCCGGCATCCTAGTGGTGGGTGGCGGCGGGCAGAACGACTCGGAGGACGACAGCGCGCCCGCCTCAACTGTTCGTGCGCAAATTGGCATGGGGCTTGCCTGCACGTAAATTGTCACGTAACACACATTCAATCAAGCAGCTCCACCGTGTGTAGCACGTTGGGTGTGCCCCCGTGCCATGTCTACAATGGCGCCTGCGCTTCTGGGGGCAGCAGCCACAGGCGCAAGCCACGCGCGCAGGTTACCAGGCGGCCATCCGGCAGTGACACCATGGCCGAAGAACATTGGCTCTCCAGCATGACGGTCACTGGCGGCGGTGGCGCCCTGGTAGCGTTGTGCGTGTCCCACACCATCAGTGTGCCGTCCCACGCTGTGCTGGCAAGCCGGCCGCCCGGCAACAGTGCCAGTGCGCGAACGAAATGGTACCCTGTTGGCAATTTGACGAGGCAGACGCTGCTGCGGCTGCGCATGTCCCACAGGCGCACCGTTTTGTCATGCGACCCGCTGGCCAGCCGGCCGTCGACCAGCACTGCCAGTGAATTCACGGTATTCGTGTGACCCTCCAACTTGTCGACACACACCCGCCTGCCCAACTCCCAGATCCACACCATGCAATCGTCGTGGGTCGTGCTGGCCACCCTGCCGTCTAGCAGCACTGCCAGCGCTTGTACCTCATTGTTGCAATCGGATGACGCCGTCCCTGCCGTTGCATGACCTTCCAGCGTTGCTACCACGGCGCCTGCGTCGGCATCCACAATGCGCAGTTTGCCGCCTGTGCAGCCCGTCAGCAGGTGGCCGTTGTGCAGCACCGCCAGCTTGCACACTCCGACGCAGGCGTCAAAGGGTATGCAGGTGGGCACATGGGTGCCGTCGTGCGGAGCACTGCGCGTGTCGCACACGACAACACCTCCTGTGCGCAAAGAAGGCATGCCAATCGCCACACGGTGGCCGTCAGCCAGCACGACCAGTGCAGAGCATCTTCGGCTACCGGTAACGTTCAGCGTTGCCGCGGCGTCCCCGCGGGCGGCCTCCCACACTGACAGACAGCCGTTATACGTGCAGCTCACCAAGCGGCCGCTTGCCAATAACGCCACAGAGACCATTGTGTCGTACCGGTTGGAGGGGTTCGTGCACAAGTAGCCATCGGCGGGCGCAAAGCATCCACGCGCGCGACATGCCTCGATTGTGGCGCGGGGCAGGTCCGTTCCAGAGGATTGCAGAACACGCAGCGCCGTCAGGTGGTCCAAGCTGGCGCGCTGCGTGACACAACCGCAGTCGACCATACGCAGCTCCTCCAGGCCACGCGGCAGGCTGGCCACCGCCGCGTCGCCGATGTAGGTGTTGCTCACGTTCAGCACCCGCAGCGCCGGCAAGCGAGGGAACTCCGCCTCTGAAGACAGGAATTGATGCTTTCCCTCCAGGTTGAGCGACACCAGGGATGGCGGCAGGGAGGCCAGCATTCTGTCGCAAACGCCCACGCTGTTGAGGTTGAGCGTGTGCAGGCTGGTGAGGTGCGCAAGAGAGGCACCACCCCCCATGGACTTGCTACTGCACTCCAGGTCCAGGATGTGCAGCGACGGCGGCAGCGCTGCCAATGCGCGGCCGTGAATGCCACAGTGGGTGGCACGCAGTACGCGCAGGCGGGTGAGGTGCGCTGCCGACCAGTCGTGCGGCCACTCGATGTGCGACAAGCCATGGCTTACGTCAAGCTCCTCCAGTGACGGCGGCAGGCTAGCAATGATATTTGCGTCGCGCAACCCGTGGCACCGCAGCACCCGCAACGAGTGCAGGTGGCCAAAGTCGGCCACTTTGGGAGGTGAAATGGCCAACTCACGCAGCGAGGGTGGAAGGCCGGTTGGCATTGACGTACCGGTAATGCTCAGTGACTCCAGCGCCGGCAGGTGCGTATAGCTGACAGCTTCTGTCATCCCCCAGCAACTCGTCAAATCCAAGCGCCGCAGCGTGGGCGGCAGCGCCACAATCACCGCATCGGAGATCTTACTGCTCTCCAGGTCCAACACCGTCACGCCGCGCAGCGCCGCGGGTGCACCCTCTTCCAGCACCTTTGGCCTCCCCTTGGTACGCCACGTCGTACCACTTATTAGAGTACCAGGAGCAGTTGTACCCAGCTTGTAGCCCACGGCTGCCGGCAGTGCGGCGCGCCACCGGGCCGTATCAAACACCCCGGTTGCTGTGTCAGCCCACGGCATCGCCGCCACGTGCGCGGCAACCGCCGGGTGCAGCCGCCGCAGCGCGTTAGCGTCCACCGTGTCGAGGCATGCAAGCACCGCTGCCGCCGTGACGGCGTTGCCACCCACCACGGTCACAAGCAGCGGCACCGGTACATCGTAGGTGCTGCTTCCTGCTGCGGGGCGCTTGCTACAGGTCGCTGCCATGGTGGCGTGTGTTGTGCCGGTACCGGTACGGCCAAGACAGCAGCGCCGACGTACAAAACAGCATTGCCATCAGAACCGCGCGCTGTGCTGCGTGCCGTGCCAAACTTGTAGTTGCCGGAATCCTAGTGGTGGGTGGCGGCGGGCGTTCCCCCGAAGACTCGGAGGACGACGGCGGTGGCGTACCGGTAGTCGCCGCCAACATGTGCAGTGCCCGCCAACATGCCTGCCACATTGTACCGGTACCGGTAATTCCAGCGTCTGACCGCCGAAATCCGCGCGCAGCGGGCCAGCCGCAAATCCACTCGTTCTGCGCCCGCAAGAACACACAACCGGGTGTTGCCGCGCCGCTGCCGCCACTGCTGCTGCCGGTGCAACGCTGGAATGTCATCTTTACACTGCCTGCCATGGGGCTGGCGGGCGCATTGTGTACCGGTAACTTTATGACCACCACCGCCAGCTTTACGGTAAACTTTACCTCACCTTCCTGCCGCCACCCGTGCCCCTGCGCACGTTGGCCTCGCGTCGTACCAGCTGCAAGACAGGCGTGAAGACAACCCGACGCGGCGGGCATCGCCAGGCGAAGGACGGGCGGAGGAGCGGCCCGCACCAGCCGCACGTCACCCGCATTAATTCGCGGGCAGCCTCCGCATAAATTAATGCAAAAAATGGAAAAATTAAAGCGGAAATTAACCCACTGGCACTCACATCCCACACAGCACCCCCACGGCCGCGTGCGGCATTTTACCCCCACAGTGCTCCACATAGCCACGCAGATTTCGCGCCATTCCCGCGCATTTTTTGGGCGTAATACCCACCGCAGCGCGCGAAATCCACGATTTTCTCGCACGTTTCTCTAGTCGCCTAGCGTCGAAAATTTCGCGCGCGTATTTCGGGGCTACGCCGGTGCATTTGGTCATAACACGCGTGCGCGTCGTATTATTTAGCTGTGGGCGGTGGTGTGCGTTGTGCTGCGAGGTGTGCCGCACGCGTGGTAAGTGTGTGTGGGTGCTCGAAACTTCCCTCTTGCCGCCTACTGGAGACCTACGCACACGGCGGCGCACATTTTGCGCACACCAGTGCACGCTGACGCAAAATACGCATACCCTGTAGTACACCATTGGTGTGTCCGTGTTTGCGAACATTTGTGGCGCTGGATCCGACCTGGTGGTCAAGCTTGCCGCGTCGAAACTTCTCTCTCGCTGCCTACTGGCAGGCTACGCACACGCCCACGCCGCGTTATTGTGCGCCGGTGACGCACAGGCGCGATACTCGACAGCAGTACACTCAAACGGGTGCATACTGTGGGCCTGCAACTTTTTGGCGTCGGAGCCAGCGTGCTGGGCTACTTGCGCTGATCGAAACTTCTCCCTCGACGTCTACTGGCAGCTACGCACACGCCATTTGTGTGCGTAAATCGACTCACTGGAGTGGAACCACGCGCCTGCAGTGGTGCGCTTACCTTAATCATCCCACTGGGCGTCTTCAGTATCGGTGCTGGTCCGTCATTCGACCTTGCCGGCTCGCTCCCCCCCTCGCCGCCAGCTGTTCGGCCTACGCACACGTCATAATTCGGGCATTATCGACGTACATAGGTTGGAATACGCACGCGCAGTAGTGCACTGACGACGCCTACCTACCTTTCCATCTCCTCTCGCACTACTGACCCTCATCGCGGTCAACATGGCAGGCAGCACCGCCGTCATCGCGGCACCGCCGCCGGTACCCGCAGCAGCGGCAGTAGCTGCCGACATCACCGCCATGGCGGTACTGCCGCCGCTGCCTGCCACGGCAGAGGCGCTGGAGACGGTGGCCACCGCCGTCGCGCCGCTGTCCGCCTGGCGCCCGCTGCGCATGCTGGCGGCGCACGGCATTGAGGTCGCTGCTGGATCTGGCGCGCCGGCTGCTTCTGCCGGTGGCAGTGGTGCGGCCGCTTCACCGGCGGCTGCTGACACCGACGCTACCACCACCGCCACCACCACCGCTACCACCACAACCACAGCACCTACTACAACCGACCCCGCGGGGTGGGCCGCCGGCGGGCTGGGGGGCGTGCCGACGGCGGAGGTGGTGGTGGCGGCGACGTGCGGCGCGGTGGGGCACCCGTCGTCATCCAAGACGTATGCGGTGCGCGTGATGGCGGAGGCGGTGCCGGGGCGTGCGCCCGGCAGTGGTGGCGGCGAGGATGTGACGGCGGGGCCCGGCGACGGGGGCATTTCCGTCATGGCCGCGGCGCCGCCGCACCCGCACGTGGCACGCTTGTGGCGCACTGCAGATCTGCGCCTCCCGGCCGCCGCGTGGGATGCGCCGCCGCCCGCCGCCGGTGGCGCACCCCGGGGCGCGTCGTCATCGCGCCCCGCACCGCCGCCCGCTGCCGCTGCCGCTGCTGCCGCCCTGCCACCGCTGCTGCGTACCGCTGCGGCGCACATGCCGCGGCTGGGCGACGGCGACGGCGTGGCAGCTGACGCGGGCGGCGTGGCGGTATCGCTGCTGTTCATGGACGCGTACAGCAGCAGTCTGGCGAGGTGGCGTGCGGAGCAGCCGACGCCGCTGCCGGTGGCAGACCTGCTGGCGGTTGCCACCGCGCTGGCGTCGGCGCTGGCGCACTGCGCTGAGGTGGGCGTGGTGCACCGCGACGTGTCGGCGTCTAACGTGCTGCTGCGACGTGGCGGCGGCAGTGTGCCCGCCGTGCCGGGCGGCACGCTGACGGGCGGCTGGGTGCCGGTGCTGGCAGACTTTGGGTGCGCGTTAGCGCTGCCGGGCGACACCTGGACCATCCCCATGACGCCGTACAGCTGCGTGGGCGGCGCGCCAGGCAGCCTGCCGCCCGAGGTGGTGGCAGCCGCCGCGGGCCTGGTGGCAGACAAGGCTGCATCGGCGAGCGTGTGCTACGCCAAGGCCGACACGTGGGCCCTGGGCGTGCTGCTGACCAGCCTGGCCACGGGGTCGCACCCCTTCCCTGGCTACCCCGCTGCCCTGGCAGGCGGCGGCGCCGGCGGCGGCCGGCCGTGGGCGCTGCCGCCCCTGCCCGCCTACCCGCCGCACGTGAGCGAGCTGCTGGCGTGGATGCTGGCGCCGCACCCGGCGGCGCGGCCGGCACCGCGCGCCCTGGCGGCACGCCTTGCCGTGCTGGCGGCGGGCGGGCCACCCCGCCCCGTGCCCTCTCTCACCCTGCCTGCCGTCCTGCCGACAAACGCCACCACCGGGCGGCCCGCGCCTGACGCGGCGCCGCCGGTGCCGGCTGGGTGGACGTTGGTGCACGTGCGCACGCCGTGGGGTCTGGCCGCTGCCATCCCCGTGGTTGCCGACCCCGGCGTGGCGGGCACGGAGGGCGGCGCGGTGACGTGGGGCGACGTCATCCGCATTGCGGCGGAGGTGTTGCCGCTGCGGCATTCGGAGGCGGTGTGGCCGTCCGGCACCGCGGACCCTGCTGCCATCCTCTCCCTGCTGCACGCCGGCCGCAAGGTGGACCCTGGCATCCCTGTCACCGCCCTGCCTGCCCTCCTCGCCGCCTCTGCCCTCACACTCACCGCTGGCGCCGCCGCCGAGCCGCCCGCCATCACGCTACGCGGGTACGGCAGCCTGGCGGGCATGGGCGTCGCTGCAGGGTTTGCAGGCATGCGCACGGGCTCCGCCGGTGACGGTGGCGCGGCTGGCGCGCGGGGGCGCGGCGCGGTGGCCACGTCACCTGAGGCGGGCGACGGCGGCGGCCCCCTGGCGGGGATGCCCGCCCGCGGGGCCGCCCCCCCCGCCGCCGCCCCCCCCCCCTCCCCCCCGCCCCCCCGGCAAAGGCGGCCCCCCCCCGCCCGCCCCCGCCCCCCCCCCCCCCCCCCCCCCCCCCGCCCC
>Ga0066256_1001404_pt1 | contig 12063 bp, 10 predicted proteins | sample ThiBio_1000_biof_FD_87107 | JGI IMG/M metagenome (GOLD analysis project Ga0066256, IMG submission 87107) | Wastewater bioreactor microbial communities from Cape Town, South Africa - Thiocy_expt_1000_biof (version 2) | ecosystem: Engineered > Bioreactor > Thiocyanate-remediating >...
CTCGCGCCGCGACGTGACGTTCGTGTGGGGCGGCGATGTCGCGGGACAGGGCTTCGGCATCAATCCCGATGACGGCGGCATGTTCACCTTCAAGGCGATGCGCGGACACAACCCGGATTTCCTGCTGCATAACGGCGACACTATCTACGCCGACGGCATCATTCCCTCCGAGGTCAAACTTCCCGACGGCAAGGTGTGGAAGAACGTCACCATTCCGGAGAAAGCGAAAGTCGCCGAGACGCTCGACGAATATCGCGCCGCGCACAAATACAATCTCCTCGACGAACATCTGCGCGCCTTCAACGCCGAGATTCCGATCTTTGTACAGTGGGACGACCATGAGGTGACCAACAACTGGTCGCTGTCGAAAGAGCTGCCCGCCGCGTACAAGGAACGCAACGTCACTTTGCTGGCCGCGCGCGCCGCCAAGGCGTTCCACGAAATGTATCCGATGCGCGAGAGCATCACAGAGCCGGGCCGCATCTACCGCACCATCAACTACGGTCCGCTGGTGGACGTGTTCATGCTGGACGAGCGCAGCTATCGCGGCCCGAACGGCGAGAACCTGCAGGCCGAATACGGACCGGGCGCTTACTTCATCGGCCCGGATCAACTCGCATGGCTGAAGCGCGAACTGGCAAGATCGAAAGCGCTGTGGAAGGTGATCGCCTCCGACATGCCGCTGTCGATCATCGTCTATGACGATGCCGTCGCGAAGAAAGGCTCCGAAGCTTTCGCGCAGGGCGACGGCCCGGCGCGCGGGCGCGAACTCGAGATCGCCGACCTCTTGCGCTTCATCAAGGCCGCCGGAATCCGCAACACGGTGTGGCTGACCGCCGACGTGCATTACACGGCGGCGAACTACTACAACCCCGACAAAGCCCAGTTCCAGGATTTCGAGCCGTTCTGGGAATTTGTCTCCGGCCCGTTCCATGCCGGCAGCTTCGGACCGGGCGCGATGGACAACACCTTCGGCCCCGAGGTCCGGTTCGTGAAGGCGCCGGGCGCCGACCGGCAGAACCTGTCACCACTGGAGGGCATGCAGTTCTTCGGCCATGTCAAAATCGACGGCAAGACCGGCGAACTCACGGTGACCCTGCGCGACCGCAAGGATGCTGCGCTGTGGGCGATCACGCTCGATCCGAAGATGGGTTAAGGCGAGGGACGGCAGATCACGCCGATGCCCGCCACGACTGCAGCGCTATCCGCAGATTGTCGAGCACGTAGGGTTTGATCAGCACGGCAACATCCGCGAAGGCCGCTGGCACGCCGCCGGTGCCGACATAGCCGGTCGTGAAAGCGAACGGGATCATCAACGTCTTGAGGCGCTGCGCAACGGCGAAACTCTTCTCGCCGCCCAGCCTGAGGTCCAGCAGCACGAAATCCGGCTTCCGCTCGTCGATTTGCTGCAAGGCTCCCGCCACGGTGCCCGCTGTCCGCACCGAGGCCACCCCGAAAGACATGATGGTCTCGCTGAGATCGAGCGCGATCAGCGGGTCGTCCTCCACGATGAGAACGTCGCCGGGAAGATCGGCAGGGCTCTGAGCCGCCGGCTGGCCAGCGTCGATGGTTGTCATGCGAATTGTCCCGAAACCGTTGAGCAAAGGCCCGCAGGGACACCGGATGCCGCGAATGCGACCCGCTGGTTCCCGCGTGGAACCGACCACAAAAGCACCCTCGGCGTCTGTGCACTTTTGCACATAAAAACCAACGAAATTTGCGCTACATTCTGGCCCGATCACGAGGGAGCCATGACACGACAAGCGATGCGGGCCGCCAATGACGGCCGCCCATTCAATAATCTGCTGCGGCGCCTGAACGAGTGCGACTACGCATTGATCGAACCGTTCCTGGAGTCTTCAACGGCGACGCCCGATGATCTGCTGTACAATCCCGGAGACGACGTCGAGACCGTGCACTTTCCCTGCGGGCCGAGCCTCGTTTCGTTTCTCGTGGCGAATGAGGATGGCCGCGATGTCGAAACCATTCTGGTGGGCCGCGAGGGAGCAGTCGGCGGCATTGTCAGTCAGGGATTTCTGCCGGCCTACACGCGCATCACCATAAAGGTCGGCGGGCCGTTCGTGCGGCTGCGGGTCGCCAAGCTCGACGCGGCCAAGGCCCAGTCGCCGACGCTGCGCTACCTGTTCGCCCGTTATGCCGACTGCATGATGGCGCAGATGTTTCAGTCCACGGCCTGCAATGCGATCCACTCCATCGAGCAGCGCACCGCCAAATGGATTCTGTCGGCGCAGGAGCGGACCGGCGACGATCTCGTTCCCCTCACCCACGAACAGCTCTCCACCATGCTCGGCGTGGGCCGCAGCTATGCCAGCCGTGTCATCCAGATTTTCAAGGCCGAGGGCATCCTGGAGACCCGGCGCGGCGCCATCCTGATCAAGAATCATGAGGCCATGGCGGCCCGGTCGTGCCTGTGCAACGAGGCCGTGAAAACCCATTTCGAGGAAGTGCTGCGGGGCGTCTATCCGGTCGATGACGATGCCTCCAAATCAGCCTCGGGAGCGCCGAAATAGGCCCTCGGCGCCCTCAGAATCGCATTGTTTTTCGGGAATTCCCGACTATATTGCGCCGCAATGAGTGAAGCGTGCCCGGTTCTGATGGACCGGGCACCGCGTTTTTTGGGCCCGCAAGCCCCGCACGGACGAGACCGTCCTCCACTCACCCGTCGCAAAGACACCAACGCGAAGACGCTGCACTCGATAGCTGGAAGACATTGAACCCATGAATCTGCGAAACATCGCCATCATCGCCCACGTCGACCACGGCAAGACCACGCTCGTCGACAAGCTGCTGCAGCAGTCCGGCACCTACCGCGACAACCAGCGCGTTCAGGAACGCGCGATGGATTCCAACGATCTGGAAAAAGAGCGCGGCATCACCATTCTCGCCAAGTGCACCTCGGTGCAGTGGGGCGACACGCAGATCAACATCGTCGACACCCCCGGCCACGCCGACTTCGGCGGCGAAGTCGAGCGCATCCTCTCGATGGTCGACGGCGTGATCGTTCTCGTGGACGCCGCCGAAGGCCCGATGCCGCAGACCAAGTTCGTGGTCGGCAAGGCGCTCAAGCTCGGCCTCAAGCCGATCGTCGCGATCAACAAGGTGGATCGTCCCGACGCGCGCATCAACGAAGTGGTCAACGAGGTGTTCGACCTGTTCGCCGCGCTCGATGCCACCGACGAGCAGCTCGACTTCCCGATCCTCTACGGCTCCGGCAAGAACGGCTGGATGGGCAACAGCCCTGAAGAGAACGACAAGGGCATGACCCCGCTGTTCGAACTTGTTCTGAAACATGTCGCGCCGCCGCAGGTCGAGGAAGGCCCGTTCCGCCTGCTCGGCACCATCATCGAAGCCAACCCCTATCTCGGCCGCATCATCACCGGCCGCATCGCCTCCGGCAGCGTGAAGCCGAACCAGGCGGTGAAGGTGCTGTCGCGCGACGGCAAGCTGGTCGAGAACGGACGTATCTCCAAGATCCTCGCCTTCCGCGGCCTCGAGCGCGTGCCGCTCGAACTCGCCGAAGCGGGTGACATCGTCGCCATCGCGGGCCTGACCAAGGGCACCGTCGCCGACACCTTCTGCGATCCGACCGTCGAAGCGCCGATGCAGGCGCAGCCGATCGATCCGCCGACCGTGTCGATGACCTTCATGGTCAACAACTCGCCGCTCGCCGGCACCGAAGGCGACAAGGTGACCAGCCGCCTCATTCGCGACCGTCTGCTGCGCGAAGCCGAAGGCAACGTCGCGCTGCGCGTGGTCGAAGCCGCCGACAAGGATTCGATGGAAGTGTCGGGCCGCGGCGAATTGCAGCTTGCGATCCTGATCGAAACCATGCGCTACGAGGGCTTTGAACTCGCCGTGTCGCGTCCACGCGTCGTTCTGGAGAAGGACGAGAATGGCGAGTTGCAGGAGCCGATCGAGGAACTCGTCGTCGACGTGGACGAGGAATTCTCCGGCGTGGTCGTGCAGAAGATGAGCGAGCGCAAGGCCGAGATGATCGAGATGCGCCCCTCCGGCGGCAACCGCCTGCGCCTCGTGTTCTACGCGCCGACCCGCGGCCTGATCGGCTACCAGAGCGAACTGCTGACCGACACCCGCGGCACCGCGATCCTGAACCGCCTGTTCCACGGCTATGCCGCCTATAAGGGCGACATCCAGGGCCGCCGCAACGGCGTGCTGATCTCCAACGATCAGGGCGAAGCGGTGGCTTATGCGATGTGGAAGCTGGAAGACCGCGGCCCGATGATGATCGAGCCCGGCTGGCGCGTCTATCGCGGCATGATCGTCGGCGAGCATACCCGCGAGAACGATCTTGAGATCAACGTGCTCAAGGGCAAGCAGCTCACCAACATCCGCACCACCTCGAAGGACGAAGCGGTGCGCCTGACGCCTCCGATCAAGATGACGCTGGAAAAGGCGCTGTCCTACATCGAGGACGACGAGCTGGTGGAAATCACGCCGAAGTCGATCCGCCTGCGCAAGCATCACCTCGACCCGAACGACCGCAAGCGCGCCGAAAAAAGCAAGGAAGCGCTGGCGAGCTGATGGCTTTCTCATAAGACAGTTTCAAATGCCCGGCCTTGTGCCGGGCATTTCTGTTTCAGCCATAACTCACGTTCGCGTCGTTGCGAGCCAACGGGTCGGCGCACGCGCCGCCCGATGATAAACTCCGCGGAGCAATCCAGAGCCACAGAAAGAAGCCGGGTTGCTTCTTCGCTGTCGCTCCTCGCAATGACGACCTATATAGTCGGCCTCGCCCTGTTTCCGGAACCGGCTTTACATGTCCCTTCCCTCTTATATCGATGTCGCGATCATCGGCGCCGGCGCTGCGGGCCTTGCCGCCGCGCGCACGCTGGAAGGCGCGAACCTGTCATCCATCGTGCTGGAAGCACGCGACCGGATCGGCGGACGGGCGCACACGATGATCGTCGGCGACAACATTCCGTTCGATCTCGGCTGCGGCTGGCTGCATTCCGCCGACCAGAATCCGTTCGTCGCCATCGCCGAACAACTCGGCTTCGCCGTCGACCGCGCGATGCCGCCGTGGCGGCAGCGCAGTTACAAGGAGATTTTCCCGCAGGCCGACCGCGACGAATTTTTTGCCGCGCTGGATGCGTTCTTCACGCGCACCGAAGCCGCAGCGAAGGCCGCGCAGGACAGCGTCGCGTCCGACTATCTCGAACCCGGCAACCGCTGGAATCCGATGATCGATGCGATCTCGACCTATATCAACGGCTGCGAACTCGATCAGGTCTCGGTGCAGGATTTCGAGAACTACGAAGACACCGAGATCAACTGGCGGCTGCCGCGCGGCTATGGCGCGCTGGTCGCAGCCTATGGCGCGCCCTGCAACGTCGCGCTGAACTGCAACGTGACACTGATCGATCATTCCGGTCCGCGCATCCGGATCGAGACCTCGCGCGGCACGCTGACCGCGGACAAGGTGATTGTCTGCGTGCCGACCGATCTGGTCGCCGCCGAAGCGATCCGCTTCTCGCCCGCGTTGCCGGACAAGGTCGATGCCGCAACAAACCTTCCGCTCGGCGCCGACGACAAGGCCATGCTGGCGCTCGATAGCGATCACGATCTGCCCAAGGACGGCAATCTGCGCGCGCCCACCATGCGCACCGCCATGGGCACCTATCATCTGCGCCCGTTCGGACGGAACTGCATCGAAGGCTTTTTCGGCGGACGTTACGCGCGCGAACTGGAAAACGCAGGCGACGGCGCGATGGCGGCGGCGGCGATCGATGAAATCGTGAGCCTGCTCGGCAATGATTTTCGCGGGAAGCTGACGCCGCTCGGCGAGTCTCACTGGTCGCGCGATCCGTTCGCGCGCGGGGCTTACTCGCATGCGCTGCCGGGACACGCCGACAAACGCGCCGTGCTCGCCGCGCCGGTGAACGGCCGCATCTTTTTCGCGGGTGAAGCGACCTCGCCGGATTTCTTCACCACCGCGCACGGCGCACAGCAAAGCGGCGTGCGGGCGGCGAGGGAGGTAGTGGGGGGAGTAGTTAGTGCTTGACGCCCTATAATTCCGCCGTGCGTTAACATAGCTTTCTAGAGGATGGATTTTTGTGAACACAAGTAGATCAGCCTCAGCCTCTTTCAAGACATGGCGCAATGCTGTTGATTGCTACTTACAAGATACTTACTGCATAACCATCGCCGATGCGGGAATCGACGATGAGCGACTCGCCTATCATTGGAAAGTCAACGATCCACCTAGAGAATTTGTGGAATGGTTCGGAGCGAAGCACGCCCTTGACTCGAGATGAAGTGCTAGGTTCCTTTGAAAATATTATCTCGGTGAAACTTCAAAAAATGCGTATTCGGATGAAAAGTTTGATCCGTTGGAAGATTCAGCATTCGGTTCTGGTTTATCAGACGCAGCGCATCATCCGGAACATGATTGTTCGCGACGAGAATGTGATAGTCATCGTCAATCGAGATAAGCCCTCGATCAAACATCCAGTGAACCGTGCCGGATAGCGCCAAGCCATTCCGTACAGAATCGGGACCATTTGATGCAACTGGCTGAATGTGAGCCGCTTGAACTTCGGGTCGGCCGCCGCCATTTATCAACCGTAACCCGGTAATCGCACACCGATTTGCATATGCTGCACGGACATTATGCATAAACGACCTCTCGCGAAATGGACGAGAGACTGTCATCTCAACCACTGGCCTGACAAATAGCTGCGACGGCTCCGAGAAACCTTGCGTAGCATTTTCTGCAGGGAAAGTTTGCTCCGTTAAAACGGGGGCAAATCCAGCTTTCAGAATCAGATCAAATTCATCATCTGGAACGAGACGTACGGCACGACCAAAGGCGCCTTTATTGGTGCTGCCATCCTCCTTCCGCAATGCACTTTCGTAATAAAGCGCAACTTCAGCAAAGGGCACCGGCCTATCAAAATCTAGATAATCACCCACGATTGCGTAGTAGTGATCCGGCTGTTGCTCATCCTCGATGATTGATTCGCCCCGAGCAACGCCAAAATATGACTGCCTACCCCCGCCGCTCGAAAGATCCGCACTTGATCGCCGTGGCTCATAATACACAACATAATCGCCGACCGTTTGCCGAGCGTAGTTGAGATACGTTTTTGGAAAATGATACCGGACCTCTGGCAGGTCGTCGTAGCTCGGCGTCACCTTGGTAGTAAAAACTGCTTTTGCCATGAACAGCCAATCAGAACGGCTTCGGTCAATTTAATCCGCAGACCAGTATATATACGACCGATCCCTCGCGTCGATGATCACCTCTTACCCGTCGTACCTCGGACGGTCTGCGCGCCCTGCCCCGCCGTATCCGCGATCAGCGCACCTAGCATCCCCTCATCCCCAGCCTCCGCAAGCCAGTGGCCTTCCTTGCCGAACGGCGGCAAGATCTGAAAATCGATCTTGCCTTCGCTTCCCTCGACGAACGCATCGGCCATCTGCTTTGAAAATTCCGGCGGGAAATATGAGTCGTTCTCCGCCACGAGCCATGTCACCGGCACGCGCGCGTCTTCGCCGAACTCCCTCGTGGCGGCGATGAGTTTGTCCGGCGCGCAGATGCTGTTCGCGCGATCGTCCTTGCGGCCGCCGCGGCCCGGCGCAAACACAACGATCACAGAAATATCTTTCGGGCTGCGGTCGGTCAGCGCCAGCGCGCCCCATCCGCCCGCTGAATGACCGACAACAACGGACGCATCCTTGCGCGCGAAGGATTGCGCGCGGATGAAGGTCAGCGCGGTCATGATTTCTTCGGCCGTGGTGCGCGCCGACATCGCATATTCGGCGTTGTCGCAGCCTTCCTGATCTTCAAGGTACGGCCCGCCGGTCTTGCCATGGCCGAGCCGCTGCGGAATGAGCACTGCAAAACCCTTCGCCACCAGCGCCGAAGCTAGCGCCGGATACTCGGGCTGCGGCATCTGCGCACGCGCCAGCCGGTTCTGGGTCGAGGCGTGAGCGATCACCGCGATGCGGAACGGACCCTTACCTGGGGGGCGAAACAGCACCGCTCGCGAAGGTGTGATCTGGTCCTGCGTCGGCACCAGCCAGTCCTGACGCCGGTTCGGCGCGCCTTCCGCGCCCTGCGGCCCCAGCCGCGGCTCGCCCCATACGGGCCCCGCCTGCGACAGGCCTACCGCGAGAGCCATAACCAGCGTCACGGCCGCGGATGTGAACGATGTGATTCCCCTCATATGGGGGGATCATTGCCCGTGCCGCAGCGCGAAGCCAAGCGCTTCCCGGCGAGCGCTGTCCTCTTTCGGCACAGCCTGTCACCCCCGTGATGCAAAAAGTCCACATATTAACCGATAATTAACGATGGACCTTGAAGGCAGCCCGCCGACTTGCTTTGATTACGTCATGAGCACAACCCTTATCGAAGTCCGGCCAGCCAAGGCATCCGATGCGTCCGCAGTCGCCGCGACGCATGACGAGGCATGGCGCTCCGCCTATCAGGGAATCATCCCGGGGGCCGAACTCGAGAAGCTGATCAATCGCCGCGGTCCGCAATGGTGGGATTCAGCGATCCGCAAGGGCAGCCGCGTCAGCGTGCTGTCGTTTGGCGACAAGGTTGCCGGTTATGCCAATTACGGCCGCAACCGCGCCCGCAGCCTGCATTTCGAAGGCGAAATCTACGAATTGTATCTGCGCCCGGAATTCCAGGGCCTCGGCTTCGGCAGCCGCCTGTTCGCCGCCGCCAAGCGGGACCTGATCCAGAGCGGCCTGCGCAGCATGGTGATCTGGGCGCTCTCGGACAACGAGCCGGCGGTCGAGTTCTACCGCACCCTCGGCGGCCGCATGGTGGCGCGCTCCTCGGAGCGATTCGGGCCGAAGTCGCTCGACAAGGTCGCATTCGCCTGGACGGCGTAACCGCCGCCGGTGTGTTCGGGCCGATCCGGCCTTAATTATCCTTTTGGCCGAGGTTTTCGGGCTTCCAGCCCCGCCTGCGATTCGCTAACCAGCGCGCTAGACCCGAACAACCACAAGGCCTCTCAATGCGCATCGACGCGATTTCTATCGGAAAGAATCCACCCCAAGAGGTGAACGTCATCATCGAAGTGCCGGTCGGCGGCGAGCCGATCAAGTACGAGATGGACAAGGACGCCGGCACGCTGGTGGTGGACCGCTTCCTCTACACCGCGATGCGCTATCCGGGGAATTACGGCTTCATCCCGCACACCCTGTCCGACGACGGCGATCCCTGCGACGTGCTGGTGGCCAACACCCGCGCCATCGCGCCGGGCGCAGTGATCGCGGTGCGCCCGGTCGGCGTGCTGTTCATGGAAGACGAAGCCGGCGGCGACGAGAAGATCATCGCGGTGCCGACGTCCAAGCTGACCCAGCGCTACGACAAGGTGCAGAACTACAGCGACCTGCCCGACATCACGCTGCAGCAGATCCAGCATTTCTTCGAGCACTACAAGGACCTCGAGCCCAAGAAGTGGGTGAAGGTGCTGCGCTGGGGCGACGCCGAGGAAGCGCGCAAGCTGATCGTCGATGGGATCGAGCGCGCGAAGAAAAAGTAGCACCTGCCGCGGCGCGGCCGCGGTCAGCCTTCAAAGGGATTGACCGATGCGCCGCCCGCTCAGGCTTCTTCGCAACATCATCCTGATCCTGATCGCGGCGGTGATCGTTCTCGCCGCGGTCCTGATCGCGAACGCGTTCCGCATGCCCTCGCAGCAGATCGCGGTGACGCCGCTCGCGCCCGTGACCATCGACAAGGATACGGCCGCGCGGCGGCTCGGCGCGGCCGTGAAACTGCAGACCATCGCCAGCGCCACCGACGCCGAGCAGAGCGCCGATGCCTTTCTCGCGCTGCATGACCTGATCGCGAAAGACTTTCCCGCATTCCACGCCGCCGCCAAACGCGAAATCGTCGCCAAATACAGCCTGCTTTACACATGGGAAGGCAGCGACCCGAAGGCTCCGCCGGTCGCGCTGCTTGCCCATCAGGACGTGGTGCCGATCGCGCCGGGCACCGACGGCGACTGGCAGGTGCCGCCGTTCAGCGGCGCGGTGAAGGACGGCTTCATCTGGGGCCGCGGCTCGTGGGACGACAAGGGCAACCTGTTCTCGATTCTCGAAGCCGTCGAGCAACTAGCGAAGGAAAACTTCCGCCCGAAGCGCACGGTCTATCTCGCCTTCGGGCACGACGAGGAAGTCTCCGGCAAGCGCGGCGCCGCCGCGATCTCGAAACTGCTGCAGTCGCGCGGTGTGCGGTTCGACTACGCGTTCGACGAAGGCCTGCTGATCACCGAAGGCGTTCTCAAGGGCATCGACAAGCCGGTGGCGCTGATCGGCGTGGCAGAGAAAGGCTATGTCACGCTCAATCTGTCCGCCACGGCGACGCCGGGCCATTCCTCGCTTCCGCCGCGCGACACCGCCATCGGCAAGCTGAGCGCAGCGCTGGCGCGGCTCGAAAACAATCCATTTCCGGCGCACATCGGGGGCGTGATGCGCGAGACGCTGGAGACGGCCGCACCGGAGACCGGCTTCGGCATGCGTGTCGCGCTTTCCAACCTGTGGCTGCTCGAACCCTTGGTGAGGATGCAAATGGAGGCCTCCTCGCAGACCGCTGCCACCATCCGCACCACCACGGCGCTGACCATCTTCAACGCGGGCAACGCGGAGAACGTGCTGCCCGGCCACGCCGACGCGATCGTGAATTTCCGACTGCTGCCGGGCGAGACGGAAGACAGCGTGATCGCGCGGGTGAAATCGGTGATCGCGGATGAGCGCATCAAGGTGACGCCGCTTCCCGGCAACACCAATCCGCCGCCGGTGACATCGACCGATACCGCGAACTATCGCGCCGTGAACCGGACCATCCGCGAGATTTTTCCCGACGCGCTGGTGGTGCCCGGACTGATGGTCGCGGCGACGGATTCGCGCAACTATCTCGAGATGACCGACAACATCTTCCGCTTCTCGCCGGTGCGCGCCACGCCCGAAGATCTCAAGCGCTTTCACGGCACCAACGAACGGCTCAGCGTGGACAACTATGCCGACATGATCCGGTTCTACCGGCGGCTGCTGCAGAACACGGCGCAGTAGTTCGGTGTCGTCGCTGAAAGCCGTCATCCTGAGGAGCCGCGCCCTTGCGCGGCGTCTCGAAGGATGCGGCGCATATACGTCATCCTTCGAGGCTCGCCGAAAACGGCGAGCACCTCAGGATGACGCGGCAGCTACACGCCCGGCGCTTGCAATCTCCTGATGGCACACGCCGCGCGCAGCGTGTTCACCAGAAGGCATGCCACCGTCATCTGGCCGACGCCGCCGGGCACCGGCGTGATCGCGCCCGCAATCTCCAGCGCTTCCTGATAGGCGACATCGCCGACCAGCCTGCTCTTTCCATCCGCGCCCGGAATGCGATTGATGCCGACATCGATCACCGTCGCGCCGGGCTTGATCCAGGAGCCTTTGACCATTTCCGGCCTGCCGACCGCCGCGAGCACGAGATCGGCCTGCCTGCAGATGCCTGCGAGATCGCGCGTGCGCGAATGCGCGATGGTCACCGTGGCGTTTTCATTCAGCAACAGTTGCACCAGCGGACGGCCCACCAGATTCGAACGACCGATCACCACGGCGTTCATGCCTTCCAGCGACGCATGCACGGTCTTCGCAAGAATGATGCAGCCGAGCGGCGTGCAGGGCGTCAGCGCAGGCAGCCCCGTCGCCAGCCGCCCGGCATTGATCGGGTTCAGTCCGTCGACATCCTTGGCGGGATCGATGGCGTTGATGACCGCCTGACTGTCGAGGCCGGCGGGCAGCGGCAGTTGCACCAGAATGCCGTGGACGCTGGCATCCGCATTCAGCTTCGCGATCAGCGCCAGCAGATCTGTCTGCGGCGTGTCGGCGGCGAGCTTGTATTCGAACGAGGCCATGCCCGCCGCTTCGGTCTGCTTGGCCTTGGTGCGGACATAGACCTCGGAGGCGGGATCGCTGCCCACCAGCACCACGGCAAGACCCGGCGTGAGGCCATGCTCGCGCTTCACCCGCGCCACCTCGCCGGCAACGCGCGCGCGCAGACCGGCGGCAACGATTTTT
>Ga0066256_1004651_pt1 | contig 12058 bp, 9 predicted proteins | sample ThiBio_1000_biof_FD_87107 | JGI IMG/M metagenome (GOLD analysis project Ga0066256, IMG submission 87107) | Wastewater bioreactor microbial communities from Cape Town, South Africa - Thiocy_expt_1000_biof (version 2) | ecosystem: Engineered > Bioreactor > Thiocyanate-remediating >...
GAGGATTTTCACCGCTTCCTGCACGCGGGCGGAACGTTCGCCCGGCGGATGGCCGAAGGTGGCGAAGGCGAGCAGCGCGACGCGCGGCTCCATGCCAAGACGGCGCGCCACACCCGCCGCTTCGATGGCGATCTCGGCGATCTCCTGGGCGGTCGGCATTTCGGTGATCGCCGTGTCGGCGACCAAAACGGTGCGCTCGCGCGCCAGAACCAGCGAGGCGCCCATCAGCCGATGGCCGGGCTTGGGATCGATGACGCGGCGCACTTCCTCGAGCGCGGTCGAAAAATTGCGCGTCATGCCGGTGACCATGGCATCCGCATCGCCCAAGGCCACCATGGTGGCGGCGAAGTGATTGCGATCCTGATTAATCAGGCGCATGCAATCGCGGAACAGATAGCCCTTGCGCTGCATCCGCTCATAGAGGAATTCGGCATAGGCCTCGTTGCGCTTCGACAGCGCCGCATTGTGGATCTCGATCGACTTGTCGGAGAGATCGACGCCGATGCGCTCGGCCGCCTCCTTCACGCGGTCCTCACGACCCACCAGAATGGCAGTACCCATTTCCTGCGCGACGAAAGACAGCGCGCCCCGGATCACCTGCTCCTCCTCGCCTTCAGCGAAGACGACACGCTTGGGGAAACGGCGCACGCGCTGGACCACGCGCTGCAAGGCGCCCGCCACCGGATCGCGCCGGGCCGACAACTGGCTCTGATAAGCCGCCATGTCGGTGATCTGCTTGCGCGCCACGCCGGTTTCCATCGCCGCCTTGGCGACGGCCGCCGGCACGACGCTGATCAGGCGCGGATCGAACGGCACGGGGATGATGTAATCGCGGCCAAAGCGCGGACGCGCGCCCTGATAGGCAGCGGCGACATCGTCGGGCACGTCTTCCTGCGCCAGCTTGGCCAAAGCCATGGTGGCGGCGATCTTCATTTCCATGTTGATCGTCGTCGCCCGCACGTCGAGCGCGCCGCGGAAGATGAACGGGAAGCCCAGCACGTTGTTGACCTGGTTCGGATAGTCCGAACGCCCCGTCGCGATGATCGCGTCCGGACGCGCCGCGCGTGCCTCGGGCGGGGGGATCTCGGGATCGGGGTTGGCCATCGCGAAGATGATCGGCTTCAGCGCCATGTGGTTGAGCAGCTCGGCGGGCAGCGCGCCTGCGGCCGACAGGCCCATGAACACGTCCGCGCCCTCCAGCGCATCGGCCAGCGTGCGGCGATCGGTGGCGACGGCATGGGCCGACTGCCACTGGTTCACCCCTTCGCGGCCCTGATAGATCACGCCGGTCCGGTCGAGCATCAGCAGGTTGCCGTGCGGCAGCCCCATCGCCTTGATCAGCTCGGCGCACGCGATCGCCGCCGCGCCGGCGCCGTTCATCACGACGCGCGTGTCCTTGATGTCACGCCCGGTCAGATGGAGCGCGTTGATCAGGCCCGCGGCGGCGATGATCGCCGTGCCGTGCTGGTCGTCATGGAACACCGGAATGTTCATCCGCTCCCGCAGCGTCTGCTCGATCACGAAGCATTCGGGGGACTTGATGTCTTCCAGATTGATGCCGCCGAAGCTCGGCTCGAGCAGCTCGACGCAGTTGATGAAGGCGTCGACGTCCTCGGTCTTCACTTCGAGGTCAATCGAATCGACATCCGCGAAGCGCTTGAAGAGAACGGCCTTGCCCTCCATCACCGGCTTGGAAGCCAGCGCGCCGAGATTGCCCAGCCCGAGGATCGCGGTGCCGTTCGAGATCACGGCGACGAGATTGCCCTTGGCGGTATAGTCATAGGCCGCCGCCGGATTCTCGGCGATCGCCAGCACGGGCACCGCCACGCCGGGCGAATAGGCCAGCGCCAAGTCGCGCTGCGTCGCCATCGGCTTGGATGCGATGACTTCGATTTTTCCCGGCCGGCCCTCGGAGTGATAGAGCAGCGCCTCGCGCTCCGAAAACTGGACGTTCGATTCCTCAGACATTCTTCTCTCCAGATTGCCTCCCCTTTAGGGGGGCCGTTCCGACGCCGCAATGTGCCGAATGCGACGGATTCCCATGCATCCGCCACGGATCGGCACGGATCGACCCGTCCAGATGTGCGGATTTCCGCACATCCGGCCTTTTCCCCAGGAAAATGCCCCGCCGGGGTGTTGATCGCGCACCGGGTTCCGCTAGGCCGCAAGCCATGTCCTCCGCAGCTCCCACCCCTATGATGGCGCAATATCTCGCCTTGAAGGCAGAAGCGGAGGATTGCCTGCTCTTCTACCGGATGGGCGATTTCTTCGAGCTGTTCTTCGACGATGCGAAGATCGCCAGCGCCGTGCTCGACATCGCGCTCACCGCGCGCGGCGAGCATGACGGCGAGCGCATCCCGATGTGCGGGGTGCCCGCGCATGCGATGGAGGGCTATCTCGCCCGGCTGATCAAGGCCGGCCACCGCGTCGCCATCGCCAACCAGACCGAGACGCCCGAGGAAGCGCGCAAGCGCATGGGCTCCAAGGCGCTGGTCAACCGCGCGATCATCCGCGTCGTCACCGCCGGCACGCTGACCGAGGAATCGCTGCTCGACAGCCGCACCGCCAATTGGTGCGCGGCGATCGGCGAGGCCGGCGGAAGCGTGGCGATCGCCTGCGCCGACATCTCCACCGGCCGCTTCGAGATCATCGCTTTCGACAGCGCCGGCGGGGAAGCGCGGCTGAAGCGGCTGTTCGGCGTGGCGACGCTCGACGGCTTCGGCCAGTTCTCGCGCGCGGCGCTCGCCGCCGCCGGGGGCCTCGCCGCCTATCTGGAGCACACCGCCAAGGGAGCGCTTCCCTTCCTGCGCCCGCCGCGTGTCACGCGCACCGAAGCCGCGATGGCGATCGACGCGGCGACCCGCGAGAGCCTCGAACTCACGATCAGTTCGGCGGGCACGCGCAGGGGCAGCCTGCTCGATAGCGTCGATCGCACCGTCACCGGCGCCAGCGCCCGCCTGCTCGGCAGCGATATCGCCGCCCCGCTGATGGACCGGCCAGGCATCGAGGCGCGGCTCGATCTCGTCACCCATTTCCACGACGATGCGGGCCTGCGCGAGATGGTGCGCGGCGCGCTCCGGGCGATGCCCGATATCGGTCGCGCGCTGGGCCGCCTCGCCGCCGGGCGCGGTTCCCCGCGCGACGGGGGCCAGCGGCGCGAGGGGCTCGACGGGGCCTGGCGCCGCGCGGAGCGGCTGGAGGCGACAGGCATCCCGCCCCTGCTCGCCGATCTCCTGCCCCAGATGCGCGGGCATGGCGCGCTGATCGACCTGCTCGGCCGCGCGCTCGTCCCCGAGCCGCCCATCGACGCCGCCAATGGCGGCTATATCGCCGAGGGCTATGACGCCGCGCTCGACGATCTGCGCGACGCGGGCGCCGGCGGCCGCCGCGCGATCGCCGCGCTCGAAGCCGAATATCGCACGCGCACCGGGATCGGCTCGCTCAAGATCCGCCACAACGGCGTGCTCGGCTATCATATCGAAGTGCCGGCGAAGAACGCCGATCCGCTGATGGCGCAGGACAGCGGCTTCACCCATCGCCAGACGCTGGCCGGCGTCGTCCGCTTCAACGCGCCCGAACTGCACGACGTCGCGGTCAAGGTCACCCAGGCCGGCGCTCATGCGCTCGCGGCCGAGGCCGCGCATCTCGAGGACCTTACCACCCGCGCGCTCGACGCACGCGAGCCCATTGCCCGCACCGCCGACGCGCTCGCCCGGATCGATGTCTCGGCCGGCCTCGCCGAGCGCGCCGCCGAGGGCGGCTGGGCGCGTCCGCACCTCGTCGAGCATGCCTGTTTCGAGATCGAGGGCGGCCGCCACCCGGTGGTCGAGGAAGCCGTCGCGAAGTCGGGCGGGCGCTTCGTCGCCAATGACTGCACCCTCTCCGAGTCCAGTCGCCTGTGGCTGGTCACCGGCCCGAACATGGGCGGCAAGTCGACCTTCCTGCGCCAGAACGCGCTGATCGCCGTGCTGGCCCAGGCCGGCAGCTATGTCCCCGCCGCCCGCGCCACATTGGGGCTGGTCGACCGGCTGTTCAGCCGCGTCGGCGCCTCGGACAATCTCGCCCGCGGCCGCTCGACCTTCATGGTCGAGATGGTGGAGACCGCCGCGATCCTCGCCCAGGCGACGCCGCGCAGCTTCGTCATCCTCGACGAAGTGGGCCGCGGCACCTCGACCTATGACGGCCTCGCCATCGCCTGGGCCGTGGTCGAGGCGATCCATGAGGACAATCGCTGCCGGTGCCTGTTCGCCACGCACTATCACGAGCTGACCCGGCTCGCCGAGCGTTGCGACGCGCTCACGCTCCACCATGTCCGCGCCCGCGAGTGGAAGGGCGACCTCGTCCTGCTCCACGAAGTCGCGGAAGGGCCGGCCGATCGCAGCTACGGCCTGGCCGTCGCGCGGCTCGCCGGCTTGCCGCCGGTGACGATCCGGCGCGCCAAATCCGTGCTCGACAAGCTGGAGGCCGGCCGCGCCGCCACCGGCGGCCTGGCCGCGGGCCTTGACGACCTGCCCCTGTTCGCCGCCGCCGCGATCGAGGAGGAGGAGTCCGTCGACGCGCTTCGCACCGAGCTGGGCACGCTCGACATCGACAGCCTGAGCCCCCGCGATGCGCTCGAGGTCCTGTACCGGCTCAAGGGCCTGGCGGCGGAAGGCGCATGAACGCCGCCGACCTCATCGACCAGTTCCTCGCCATCCTGCTGCGCGAAGTCGGCGGTACGCGGCGGCGGTGGCGGAACGTGATCGGCCCGGTGAAGCGCTACAGCGCCGCGACGCATCCGCATTGCAACTGGTCGATCACCCCCGGCGGCGAGGCCGAGGAGAATGCGGCGGTCGAGCGCATCGCCGACCGGCTGCGGGACAGGCATCCGATCATCGATTGAGCCCATGTCGCCGTCCCGGCGACGCCCGGCCTCGTTGCTCGCTGGCGATATTCAGGACCGCCCCAGCTTCTCCACCAGGAAATCGACGAAGGCGCGCACGCGTGCCGGGCGGGTGGCACCGCCGACATAGAGCGCGTGAATGTCCTCGCGATCGCCGGGGTTGAACGGCTCGAGCAGCGCGACCAGCCGCCCGGCGGCAACATGGTCCTCGACATGGAAGCTCCCGACCCGGACGACACCGACACCGGCAAGCGCGAGCTGGACCAGCGTCTCGCCATTATTCGCCTCGATATTGCCGCCGACGGGCAAGGCATAGTCGCGGCCGTCGCGCCGGAACGGCCAGACCGGCTCGGCGCGGCGGAAGTTGAAATTGAGGCAGTTATGCGCGTGCAGGTCCTCGGGCAGCGCTGGCGTGCCCATGCGCGCCAGATAGTCGGGCGAGGCGGCGATGGTGCGGCCGGTCTCGCCGAGCTTGCGGGCCGTGAGCGGACTGTCCGCCAGCGGGCCGAAGCGGATCGCGACATCGGCGCGGCCGCCCGCGACGTCCTCCAGCGTATCGCTGAGGCTGATGTCGACCAGGATGCCGGGATAGCGCGCGACGAATGCGCCGAGCAGCGGCACCACCGAGAGCCGGCCATGCGCCAGCGCGGCGCTGACCCGCAGGCGCCCGCGCGGCGCGGCCTGGTCGGCGAGCGCGCCCTCCACTTCGGCGATGTCGGCAAGGATGCGCTGGGCCGCGTGGAGATAGGCATCGCCCTCGGGCGTCAGCACCAGCCGGCGCGTGGTGCGCGTGATCAGGCGCACGCCCAGCCGGGCCTCGATCCGGCCGAGCGCGCGGCTGACCGCGGAAGGCGTGAGGTCGAGCCGGCGCGCGGCGGCGGAGAGGCTGCCCTCGCGCACTGCCGTCACGAAGATTTCCATCTCGCCCGATCGATCCGCCATGATGCGTGTCATTCGTGATTCCCAAGCACAGATGTTTCGCCTTTCGACGCTCTACTGGACGCGTGCATGCCGGTCCATTTGCATTGCCGCACAAATCCCGGAGCCCTATCCATGAGTCCCCGCCTCGCCCTCACTGCGCTCGCCATCGGTGCCTTCGGCATCGGCGTCACCGAATTCACGCCCATGGGGCTGCTTCCCGTGATCGCGGGGGATCTCGGCGTCTCGATCCCCGCCGCCGGCCTGCTCGTCAGCGCCTATGCGATCGGCGTTCTGATCGGCGCGCCGCTGATGACGCTGACCACCGGGCGGGTGCCGCGCCGCACGCTGCTGATCGCGCTCGCCGGCATCTTCACGCTCGGCAACCTGCTGGCGGCGCTGTCCGACAGCTATGCGATGCTGCTGGCGGCGCGGATCGTGACTTCGCTCAACCATGGCGCGTTCTTCGGCGTGGGATCGGTGGTGGCTGCCGGCCTGGTCCCGCCCGAGCGCCGGGCCGGGGCGATCGCGACGATGTTCATGGGCCTGACGATCGCGACGATCGGCGGCGTGCCGCTCGCCACCTGGGCGGGCGAGGCGTTCGGTTGGCGCGCGGTGTTCGCGGCGATCGCGGCGATCGGCGTGGTGACGATGGCGGCGTTGCGGCTGTTCGTGCCGGCGCTGCCCGGCCAGGCGGACGCCGATATGGGCGCGGAGTTGCGCGTGTTGGGCCGCGGACCGGTGCTGTTCGCGCTGGCGCTGACCATGGTTGGATTCAGCGCGATGTTCACCGTCTTCACCTATATCGCGCCGATCCTGCGGGAGGCGGCCCATGCTTCCACCTTCCAGGTGACGGCGGCGCTGGTGCTGTTCGGCATCGGCCTCACCGCGGGCAATTGGCTGGGCGGGCGCTATGCCGATCGCTCGGTCGAGGCCGCGCTGGTCACGATGACGGCGGCGCTGGCGGTGCTGCTGGTGCTGTTCGCGCTCGGCATGTTCTCGTTGCCGGTGGCGATGCTCCTGCTGCCGCTCTGGGGGGCGGCGAGCTTCGCGCTGGTGCCGCCGCTGCAGATGCGCGTGATGGACGCCGCGCACGAGGCGCCCAACCTTGCCTCGGCGATGAATATCGGCGCGTTCAACCTGGGCAACGCGATCGGCGCTGCGCTGGGCGGCGAAGTGATCCGCCAGGGGCTGGGCTATCCGGCCGTGTCGCTGGCCGGCGCGGCGATGGCGCTGGCCGGGCTCGCGATGGTGCTCGCGCCCCGGCTGGCGCGGCGACGGCGGGCAGTGGCGGTCGGCTGAGGGGCGCGCTAGGGAAGGCCGATGACCGACTTTCCCAAGCCGCCCGTCGCCGCCACGCGCCCGCACAGCTTCACGCGCCACGGCGTCACGATCGAGGATCCCTGGGCCTGGCTCAAGGACCCGGCCTATCCCAATGTCGCCGACAAGGACGTGCTCGCCTATCTCGAGGAAGAGAACGGCTATTTCGAGAAGGTGATGGCGCCGCTCAAGCCGCTCAGCGAGACGCTGTTCACCGAGATGCGCGGGCGGATCAAGGAAGACGAATCCACCGTTCCGCAGAAGGACGGCGATTGGCTCTACTGGACCGACTACGAGACCGGCGGCGAATATCCGCGCTGGTGGCGGCGCCCCGTGGGCGGCGGCGCGGACGTGATGATCCTCGACGAGCCGGCACTGGCCGAGGGCAAGGAATATTTCCGGCTCGGCGCCTTCTCGGTGAGCCCGGACGGACGGCTGCTCGCCTATGCCGTCGACGACAACGGCTCGGAGCGGTTCGAAGTCCGGGTGAAGGACCTCGAGACCGGCGAATTGCTGCCGGACACGATCCCCGGCATGCTCTCAGAAATCGTCTGGACCGCGGACTCCCGAGGCTTCCTCTATGGCCTCGCCAACGAGAACTGGCGGACCGACAATGCCCGCTGGCACAGGCTCGGCGAGCCCGTGGCGCAGGACGTCGAGCTCTTCAAGGAAGCCGATGAGGGCTACCGCGTGGCGGTGGGCGAGACTCAGTCGCGCAACTATCTGCTCGTCTCGACCGGCGACCATGTGACCAGCGAAGTCTATCTCCTCTCGCCCGAGGATCCTTCCCGGCCGATGGTCTGCGTCAGCCCCCGCAAGCCGGGCCGCGAATATGACGTGGACGAGCATGACGGCACGCTGTTCATCCACACCAACGACGTCGATCCGCAGTTCCGGCTGGTAACCGCGCCGGTGGCGGCGCCCGGCGAATGGACCGAGCGCATCGGCCCGTCGGCGCATTTCTACATGACCGGCGTGACCTGCTTCGCCGACTATTTCATCGTCGAGGGGCGCGAGGACGGGCTCGATCAGATCGAACTCCACCGCTACGACGCCGCCATCGCCCCGGTACGGCTGAAATTCCCCGAGGCCAGCTATGTCGCCGGGCTGGGCGACAATCCCGAATATGCGATGGACAAGCTGCGCATCGGCTATGAGTCGATGGTCACGCCGGGCACGGTCTATGACTATAGCGTCGCCACGGGCACGCTCGAGACGCTGAAGGTGCAGGAGATCCCGTCGGGCTATGACGGATCGAAATACCGCACCGAGCGGCTGAAGATCGCCGCCCGCGACGGCACCGAGGTGCCCGTGTCCATCGTCTATCCCAAGGACTTCCCCAGGGACGGCACGGGCAAGCTCTATCTCTATGCCTATGGCGCCTATGGCTATGCGATCCCGCCCGGCTTCTCGACCAGCCGCATCTCGTTCCTCGATCGCGATGTCGCCTTCGCCATCGCCCATATCCGCGGCGGCGACGATCTCGGCCAGCAATGGTATCTCGACGGCAAGCTCGAGAAGCGCACCAACAGCTTCAACGATTTCGTCGATGTGGCCAGGGGGCTGATCGACCGGGGCTTCACCCATGCCGGCGGCATCGCCATCGCGGGCCGCTCCGCGGGCGGCGAGCTGATGGGCGCGGTGATCAATTCCGATCCCGACCTGTGGGCAGTGGTCGTCGCCGACGTGCCCTTTGTCGACGTGCTCAACACCATGCTCGACGAGAGCCTGCCGCTCACCCCGGGCGAATGGCCCGAATGGGGCAATCCGGTGACGGATCCGGCGGCGTTCGCGCTCATCCGCTCCTATTCGCCCTATGACAATGTGACTGCCCAGGCCTATCCGCCGCTCTTCATCTCGGGCGGGCTCAACGATCCGCGCGTCACCTATTGGGAGCCCGCCAAATGGGCCGCGAAGCTGCGGGCGACGCGGACCGACGACCAGGTGCTGGTGCTCAAGACCAACATGGGCGCCGGCCATGGCGGCAAATCCGGCCGGTGGGAAAGTCTGCAGGAAGCTGCCGACGAGATGGCGTTCGTGCTGTGGAAGCTCGGGACCACAGCCTGAGTCCCGCCCGACTATCCCACCGGCCGCACCGCGAGGCGGGTCTCGCGGTGGCATTGGTGGCAGAAGGCGAAATCGAACGTCTCGCTGAGCGCCCAGGCCTGGGAACTGACGTCCCATTCTGCCCAGGCGTCGCGCGTAACGGCAACACCGCCGCAACGTTCGCACGCATACTCGACCCGAGGAGCTTCGCCTTCTGCCACGCCCGGCAGCATAGGGGATCTCCGATCCGTTTCGGCGGTAACCATCTCCATAATGGACAAGGTTGCGCGGCCGTTGCGGATCAGAGGAAGGAGGCCTAGCCTCGCCTTCTCCGACCAAGGGAGCGAATCCATGCGCACTTCCATGCTCGCACTCGGCGCCGCGGCGGCGCTGTTCACCGGCCTCGCGGCCACCGCCCCGACCAGCCGCGCCGTCGCCGCCGATCCGGCCGCGGACGTGATCGCCGGCCGCAAGGCCGCCTTCCTGCTGTCCGGCGCGCTGTTCGGCCAGATCAAGGCGGGCATCGATCGTGGCGATGATCCCAAGGCACTGGGCTTCGCCGCCCGCGCGCTGGCCGGCTGGGCCCGGGCGATCCCCGGCATGTTCCCCGCCGGCAGCGGCGCGGCGCCGTCCGAGGCGCAGCCCGCCGTTTGGAGCGACCGCGCCGGCTTCGAGGCACGCGCCGCCGACTATGCCGCAGCGGCGACCAAGCTCGCCGAGCTCGCCAAGGCCGGCGACAAGGCCGGCTTCGCCGCGCAGTTCGGCGAAGTGGGCAAGGCCTGCAAGGCGTGCCACGATGCCTATCGCAAGCCCGACGACCATCATTGAGCAAGCCCGCCCGGGCGCCCGGTTCCGGTTCAGCGCAACGAAAGCGCGGCTTCGCGATTTTCGACTCCGGTGTTAACCCTAATTGCCTGTGCACCATCCGCCGGGGCAAGGCTGTATGGTTCGGGGAGTATTGCCGATGCACGACTGCATGAAACGCCGCCTGCTCTACGCTTCCAGCCAGGCCTATCAGCCGGCCATGCACGTCCATGGCCGCAATGTCGGCTGGATCGAGGCGCCCTTCGTCGTGCGCCGCGAGAGCGCGCTCGGCCAGCGCCAGATCGACCAGGCGCTGGTCGGCCGCACCTCCCAGGGCGTGGTGGTGGCGTTCCGCGGCTCGCTCCCGCCCTTTTTCGGCAGCGCGCATGACGGCTGGGACGTGGTACTCGACTGGCTGAACGACGCCTTCTCGCTGTGCGTCGAGGATTCGCATTATGGCGGCGGCGTGCATTTCGGCTTTGCCGAATCGACGCGCCGGCTGTGGAACGACGCGGGCTCGGGCCCCGGCGTGCGCACCGCGATCCAGGCAATGCTCGACCAGAGCCTGCTCGACCGCAAGGCACGGCGGCATCTGTTCGTCACCGGCCATAGCAAGGGCGGCGCGCTCGCCAATCTGGCGGCGATGCGATCGGCCCAGGTGAAGGAATGGGCGGACCTGCCGGTGAGCGTCGCCACCATCGCCGCGGCGCGCGCCGGCAATGCCGATTTCGCCGCCAGCTATGACCGCACCCGCATCGCCTGCCTGCGCTACGAGATGCCGGGCGACGTGGTGCCGCATCTGCCGCTGAGCCCCGCCACGCCGGCCTGGGCGCGGGCGATCGCACGCGGCGTGTTCCCCCGGCTCGCGACCGCCGATTATCGGCCGGTGGGGCTGCTCGTCGCGCCGCCGCCTGCGCCCAAGGCGGGCCACCAGGCCTGGGCCGGCTCACGCCGCCCGGTGCGCAGGCTGCTCGACCGGCGCGGCACGGGGCTCGAGGCGCTGACTCCGGCGATCCTAACTGCGCATGCCATCTGCCCGGGCAGCGGCTATGACCGGCTGATCTGCGACGGCGAAGCGGTGTGCGATCACGGCCAGGAGCCGAAGCGCAAGCGGGCCTGAGCGCGCGGGTTCGGCCGCTACGAGTCCGTTTCCGTACAAGGGCTTCCGAGCCCCGGACCGAGTCCGGCATCGACACGACGAAGCAAGCGGCGGCGCGCGCCCCCGGGGAGCCGCGCCGCCGTTGCCGTGCCGTCAGAAGTGCGCGATCAGGCCGGCCATCGGGCGGAAGCTCTTCGCGTTGTTGAACGTGTTGATCTCCATGCGCAGGCGCACGCCGCTATTGCCGGTGACGCCGCCCAGGCCGATGTCCCTGGGCCCGACCTCGACGCCGGCGCCATAGGTCATCGCGTGATAGTCGCGGCTGTCGTTGCCGAGCGCGTCGAAATTGACCCATTGATAGCCGACCTTGCCATAGATCATGCCGCTCTCGCCCGCGCGCAGGCCGAAGCGGCCGGCGGCGCCATATTCCCAGTCGATATCGCCCTTGATGCCCTTGGCGACATTGCCCTCGGCACCGACGAAGACCGGCCCGAGCGGAATGTTGATGCCGGCGACGCCCTGGACCAGGGCACCGTCATAGGCCTTGCCGCTCGCGGGAATCGGGATGCCGGCGTTGGACTGGCGATCGAACCGCTCATAGCCGCCCAGGATGCCGATATAGGGCTCGATCCCGAAGGCGCGGGTGCCGTCGGGCGCGGTCCTGGCCGGCATGGCGGTGGCGGCCGTCTCGGCAGGAGCGCTGTCGGTGCCGGCATCCTGCGCCGGGGCGGCGGGGACGACGAAGGGCAGCGCGGCGAACGCCGCGGCGGCAAGGAGTTTACGCATGTCGGGGGAACCTCGTGGCTATTTCAAACACTCGCCCCGCCGAAGGCGACCCAGATACGCGGGCGCTGGCGGCGGGGCATGGGGTCAATGCACGAGGAGTCCGCCGGGTTGCATTGCAGCATGGAATTGCGGCGGGGGTGTTGCATAGGGGACACGGTTGGGGTTTCGGCAGGAGTGCGAAGCTGGTATTTTCCTGACATGAC
>Ga0066256_1004426_pt2 | contig 12051 bp, 8 predicted proteins | sample ThiBio_1000_biof_FD_87107 | JGI IMG/M metagenome (GOLD analysis project Ga0066256, IMG submission 87107) | Wastewater bioreactor microbial communities from Cape Town, South Africa - Thiocy_expt_1000_biof (version 2) | ecosystem: Engineered > Bioreactor > Thiocyanate-remediating >...
GGTGCGGGCGATCAGGTCGCGGGTCTTGCGGTAATAGTCCTCCTGCTCGTTCACCAGGTCCATGACCTCGGCGAAGCGCTCGGGCGAGAAGGTGCGGCCGGTTCTCGCTTCGAGCCGGGCGATGACCTCGCGCAGCTCGGCCACCATCAGGTCGAGCCGCTCGGCTTCGAGTGCCGTATCCCAATGCTGCGGCACGCGGTCCCACCAGTCTTGGAACAGGTCGGGCCGAGGGTCATAGCTGCGCTCGTAGACGTAGCAGTCGGCCCCGGTCTCGGCCGCCCAGTATTCGAACAGCTTGAGCGTGGGGTCGGACGAGGCGACCGCGTGGAGGAAATCGGGCTTGGGCAGCCCGCCCCAGGGCGCGTTCCCGGGATCGTCGTCGAAGGCGGCGGCAAGGCCTTGCGCGCTGTAGGCTTCCACGTCCGCCGGATAGTCGTGCGCGCGCAGCAGGGCCTGATAGCGTCGCGATTGCTGCTTGGCGGCGACGATCGAAGCCCACCACTGGTTGACCACGAAGGGAATGCCGAGCGCGCGGAGGATTTCCTGCGGGGCATTGGCGTTGACCACGGCGAAGGGCGCGCCCTCGGCGACCTGGCGGCGCACGTCCGCGAACCACTCGCGCTGGTAGGCGTTGAAGCTGGCGACCGAAGTAAGCGACTTGCGGCTGCGCGTTTCCGGAGCCGGCTTGGGCTTGGCGGGTGCAGGGCGCGGTGAGGCGGGCGTTGGTGCAGGCCCAGTGTCCTGACGACCGGCGAGGAAAGCGGATACCTTGTCCGAAAAGCTCTCGTCCGGTTCGGCCGCGCAGCGCAGGGCGGCGAAGGGCACCGCAGGCAGGGCGCGCCTGATCGCGGCGACGTCCCAGGGCGCGGCCTCGTCCCCGCCGATGGCAAGGTGCAGGACGCAGTCGGGTTGCAGCTCGGCGACCTGGGCGGCTACGCGCGCGCCGACCTCAGCGGGGGAGTCGACCCGTGGGGTCTTGCGGGCGGGATCACCGAACGGGGTGCCCCAGGGATGGTCGTCGCCGACGATCACCGCGCCGGCGGCCTCGATCGCGCGATAGACCGCGAGGCCCTCATGCGCCGTGCCGCAGACGAACACGCGCTTGCCGGGGAGCGGTGCGGTTGCGGCGAGGAGGGGCAGCGCGGCTTCCAGCGCGGCGTTATATTCTTCGGGCGGCAGGATCGCCGCCGCGCCGATCACCTGCAAGGCATCGGCGCCGGAGATGCGGCTCTCCCCGCGCAGCACCGCCAGCCGGGCGAGTAGTTCGCCTTGGCGGCCGAGGGAAGCGCATCCCGCGCCTTCGCCCAGCCAGGCGCGAAGCTGGGCCAGACGCGCGGTGTCGTAGTCGCGCGAAGCCTGGCGATCGATGTGGAGCAGGTCGAGGAAATGGACGCGCTCGGGCACCGCCTCGCCGAGCCGGGCCAGCTCGCGCAGGGCGGCGAAGATCTGCGGCTGCTCGTCGTCGGCTGCGGTGATCAGCACCGGGACTTGCGTGTCGACCGTGGCCACCAGCGTTTCCAGCAGCCGCTTGCCGCGCAGGCGCATCGCCGCCGTCCCCATGATCGCGTCGGCGCGCGGCGTGGCGGCCAGCGGTGGGGCGACCAGGCGGGTCGGCTGGAATCCGGCCTCGGCCAGCAGCGCGCGCGGCGCGTCGAAGCCCAGGGTGCGGATCGGCTTGTGTCCCGCCGCCAGCGCGCGGGCGACCTCGGCCTCCGGATCGGCGTAGGCCTGCTGGAAGCGGCGCAGCATCAGATCGCGCCCGCCGCGCGCAGCTCGGCCAGGCGCTCGTCCGAATAGCCGAGCAGGCCCTTGTAGATGCCGTCGTTGTGCTCGCCGATCTGGACCGGCAGGGCCTCGTCGAAGCCCGTCTCGGCGCCGGAGAAGCGGATCGGCACGCCCGCGGTGCGCAGGTCGATGCTGGAGCCGTAGCTCGGGTGCTCGACCGCCATGGTCTCGTGCCGGGCGACCACGCGCGGGTCGACCAGCGCGTCCTCTGGATGCTTGACCTCGGCTACGGGAACGCCCTGCTCGTCGAGCAGGCGGATGACCTCGGCCAGGGGCAGGCGGCGCGACCAGTCGTTGATCGTCGCCTCCAGCACCTCGGCGTTGGCGACGCGGGCGTCGCGGTTGGCGAAGCGCGGGTCCTCGCTGAGGTCGCTGCGGCCCATCGCCGCGAACAGCCCGCGCGCCAGCGGCTCGTGCACAGCGACGATCGCCACGTAGCCGTCGGCGCATTCGAACACGCCGAAGGGGGAGAGCCGCTGGACGGTGAGGCCGGTGCGCGCCGGCATCCCCGCGGCTGCCATGGCCGACCAGTTCTCGATCGCGACGAAGGAGGTCAGCGCGCCGAGCATCGAGACGTCGACGTGCTGGCCCGTGCCGGTGCGGTGGCGCTGCTCGATCGCGGAGAGGATGCCGATCACGGTGAAGACCGGGGCGAGCATGTCGGCGATCGGGATGCCGATGCGGACCGGCGGGTGGCCCGGTTCGCCGCTGGTGAACATCGCGCCGGAGAGCGCCTGGATGATCACGTCCATCGCCTTGCCGCCGCCCGGGTCGTCCGCGCCGAAGCCGCTGAGCGAGGCGAAGACGATGCGCGGGTTGGCTGCGGCGCAGGCCGCATAGCCCACCCCGAGCCGGTCGGCCGTGCCGGCGGTGAAGTTCTCGACCACGATGTCGGCCTGGCGGACCAGGTCGAAGAACACCTCGCGCCCCACAGCCTGCTTGAGGTCGAGCGAGACGCCGTACTTGCCCCGCGCGCGGGTCAGGTGGGAAAGCGAGATGTCGTCGTCATGGCGCCGCTCGACGAGTACGCCGTCGCGCCCGAGGTAGGGGCTGTTCTCGCGCGCGAGGTCGCCGTGCCTCGGCTCCTCCACCTTGATGACCTTGGCGCCGAGGCCGGCGAGCAGCAGCGTCGCATAGGGGCCGGCGAGGGCGCGGGTCAGGTCGATGACGGTGAGGCCTTCGAGTGGCCGGTTCATGGGGTTACTCCGGATGCGGGGCAGCGCGCCCCCTGGGCGACAAGGCGCTGCGCTTCGTGGAAGACGGGGACGCCATCGAGGCGGAACTCGTCCAGGGCCTGGGCCTGGTCGAGGGCGAAGCGGTTGTAGAGCGCGTCGAAGCGCTGTTGCTCGGCGGGCGCGATGGCGATCAGCTCGACCCCGTGGCCGGCGGCATAGTCGATCCCGGCCTGCTCGGCCTTCAGGATCTCTCGGTTGAGCGCGGCCTCCCAGACCGACTTGGAGGCGAGGATCAGCCGTTGCAGGTCGGGCGGCAGGCGACGATAGGCGAGGTCGGACAGCGCCCGCGCCGGATAGGCGCCGCGGCTGAAGCGGACGCTGGTGAAATGGTGCGCGACCTCGGCGAAATGCAGGCTCTTGATCGTGTCGGCCGGGGCGACGACTCCGTCGATCACGCCCTTGGCCAGGGCGGAATAGACGTCGCCCATCGGCATGTTGACCGGGTCCGCGCCGAGATCGCGCAGGATGTCGATTGCATCGGTCTGGGCGCGCAGGCGCAGGCCCTTGAGATCGGCGAGGGTGCGGATCGGCCTGGAGCGGGTCAGGATACCGGGGAAGTTGCCGCCCTGCACCGCGAGGACGTGGAGGCCGTTCAGCTCCCGCCCGAACTCGGGGAAGCGCGCGGCCAGACAGTCGTAGATCGCCACCTGGTCCGGGATCGACGCCACCCCGCCGTAGAAGCCCGACTGCGCGCGCAGCATATGCGCGCCGCCGCGGGCGTAGATCGGGGTGATGAGGCCGATGTCGGCCAGGTCATGGCGGATCTCGACCATCGACATGTCGGAGCTGATCAGCCCGCCCGACCAGAACGGTTTGATGTGCAGCCGCCCGCCGCTCTCGGTCTCGATATAGTTCATCCATTCGATGTCGGCGCGGCTGAACGGGTGGGTCGGCGGATAGGGGCTGGCATAGGTCAGGGTATATTCCGCCCTGGACGCCGGTTTCGCGCAGGCCGCCAGCAGACAGGTTAGGACAAGGGCGATGAGCTTGCGCATGGTCATGCCACCACCGCGGGAAGCCACAGCGCCAGCGCGGGAACCGCGATCAGCAGGGCGAGGTGGAGGAAGTCCGACAGGAGGAAGGGGACGATCCCGCGGAAGATCGTGCCCAGCGAAAGGTCCTTGGCCAGGCCCTGGATCACGTAGATGTTGAGCCCGAGCGGCGGATGGACGAAGCCGATCTCCATGGTCCGCACCAGGAAGATGCCGAACCAGATCGGGCTGTAGCCGAGCTGGACCGCGATCGGCAGGAAGATCGGTGTGGTCAGCAGCATCAGCGCCACGCCGTCGAGGAACGAGCCGAGCACGAGCAGGACCAGCGTCATCACGACGATCGCCACGACCGGGCTCGCATGGAAGTCGGTGACGGCGCCCGACATCATCTCGGTCATGCCGGTCACGCTGATGAAGGTCGCGAAGATCAGCGCGCCGATGATGACGACGTAGATCATGCCCGCGGTCTGGAGCGTGGCGCGCAGCGCTTCGCCGATCGCGGCGAGCGAGAAGCGGCGACGGACGACGAGCAGCAGCAGGGCCCCGACCACGCCGACCGAGGCGGCCTCGGTGGGGGTGAACCAGCCGATCATCAGCCCGCCGAGGACGAAGACGATCAGCACCACGAGATCGACGATCTTGCGCAGCGCGCCCAGCCGTTCGCGCCAGGGTGTGCGCGGGGTCGCCGGGCCGAGCGCAGGATTGACGGCGCAGAGCAGGACGATCGTGACCAGGTAGAACGCGGCCTGGCTCGCCGCCGGGATGATCGAGGCGGCGAACAGCTTGCCGATCGACTGCTCGGCGATGATCCCGAAGACGATCAGCGCGCCCGAGGGCGGGATCAGCGAGCCCAGCGTCCCGCCTGCGGCAAGCGCCCCGGCGGCGAAGCCGGGGTTGTAGCCCGCCTTGCGCATTTCCGGCAGGGCGACCGAGCTGATCGTCGCGACCGTCGCCAGGCTCGATCCGCTGATCGCGCCGAAGCCAGCGCAGCCGCCGATCGAGGCGAGGGCGAGCCCGCCGCGGCGATGGCCGACGAACCGGGCGGCGACGTCGAAGAAATCGCGGCTCGCCCCGGCGGCGAAGCACAGGTGCGCCATCAGCAGGAACAGCGGCAGCACGCCCAGCTCGTACTTCGAGATGACCTCGAACGAGACCACGCCGCCCTTGATCAGCGCCGCCTCGGGCGAGATCAAGACGGCGAGGCCGCCGAGCCCGACGAGGATCAGGCCAACCCCGATCGGCACGCCCGCAGCGAGCAGGACCAGCAGGACGCCGACGCCGATCAGGCCGACAAGCTCGGGCGAGATCATGCGTCGCGCTCCCGGTGCCGGAAGGCGTCGCGGACGAACTGCGCGGCGACCAGCACGGCGAAGATGACCCACAGCAGGCGCAGCCAGCGCAGGGGGATGTGCAGCAGCTCGGTCTGCTCGTAACCGTTCCACAGCTCGGCCAGGACCCAGGCCGAGCCGGCGGCCAGCAGCAGGAACACCGCGGCGCTGACGAGGTCGGTGAGGCGGCGTAGCCCTGCGGCGCGGCGGCGCGGCAGTCGCTCGGTCACGATATGGACCGTCGCGTGGCCGCCGCCGATCGTGACCATCAGCATGGCTGCCGCCGCGAGCAGGACGACCGCGCTCTGGACCAGCTCGATCGAGCCGATCAGGTGGATGCCGGTATGGCGCCCGGCGACGGCGAGGGCGTCGGCGGCGGTCGCCGCGAGCAGCCCGACCGAGCCGAGCGCATAGGCGGCCTTGGCCAGCGGGCCGGTCGGCCGATGGCCGGCATGGAGTTGCCCCGCGTCGGGCGCGAGGTCGCTGGCCAGTGCGGCGGTCGTATCGGGCGGCGGTTCCCGCTCCATGTCCCTCTCCGTCTTGCCATGCGGGCTCCGGCGGTCGATACCATATCCAGTCCGTCGCAACATGGCGGTTCGTTCTAAACTGTAGAATATTTCAACAATCGATTCTGTCAACCAATAGGACTCGCTCACCGCATGGCCGTCAAATCCGCCGCCCGCAGCAAGGAAATCTCCCAGGCTCAACCGGGGCGCCTGAGCCTGGGGCGGCTCGGCGATTTCGTCGGCTTCCGCCTGCGCCGCGTGCAGAACCAGCTCTCGCGCGATTTCGCCGCGGCCACGGCGGCGCAGGGCCTGCGTTCGGGCCTGTTCTCCTCGCTGGCGATCATCGCCGCCAACCCCGGCGTGTCGCAGAACGAGCTTTCGCGGGAAGTCGGGCTCGACAAGTCGGTGACGGTGACGATCGTCGACGAGTTGGAGAAGTTCGGCTGGGCCAAGCGCGAGCGTTCGCCCACCGATCGGCGGCGCCACGCGCTGTTCATCACGCCCGAGGGCGAGGCTCATCTTGACGAGCTGTTCGGCCTCGTCGGACAGGCCGAGGATGCCGTCCTGCATCAGCTTTCCCCGGCCGAGATGCACGTGCTCAGCGAGTTGCTCGACCGGATGTACGCGGCCTGCGTACGTGACGATTCCTGATGGTCTTTGCAAAAAGTCTATAGCTTGGATAGTTGACTTTATCCACTAATACGGCAGTCTGTCGTCATGCGGCGATCCCGGCACGGGGCATAGCCCGGCCGGCGCAGGGAGAGATGGCGATGGGGCTGTTTGCGCCCCGAACTCCTTCCGGCGGATCACGTCGTCGCAGCCAAGCCTGCGGGCGGGGGAGGACTTTCGGATGGCTGTTTCTAACATTATCAAATCGCACGGATCGCACCTGGCGCTGGCCGTTGCGCTGCTCGCGCCGGGTGCGGCTTTCGCCCAGGAGGCTCCGGCCGACACGGCTGCGGACCAGCCCGGCAGCGAGATCGTCGTCACCGGCAGCCGCGTGCGCGGCGAGGCGCCGGTCGGCTCGACGGTCACGACGCTGAGCACCGCCGACATCGTCGAATCCGGGCGCGTCACGCTCGACCGGGCGATCAAGGAGCTGCCGCAGGTCTTCGATCTCGGCGTCAGCGAGAACTCGCGCGGGCAGTCGGGCGGCTCGGGCAACATCGTCTATGGCAATTCGATCAACCTGCGCGGCATCGGCCCCAACGCGACGCTGATTCTGGTCGACGGGCACCGCGTGGTGAACAACACTCGCTCGACCGATCCCTCGATCCTGCCGACGCTCGGCGTCCAGCGGGTTGAGATCGTCGCCGACGGCGCCTCGGCGATCTACGGCTCGGACGCGGTCGCGGGCGTGGTCAACCTGATCCCCCGGCGCAACCTGGACGGCGCCGAGGCCTTCGCCCGCGCTGGCGTCTCGGACGACGGCGCCTATCACGAATATTCGTTCGGTGCGGCCGTCGGCAAGAAATGGGACCGCGGCCAGTTCATGGTCGCCTACGAGCATGTCGAGAAGTCCAGCCTGAACGGGTTGGATCGCCCCTTCTTCACCTCGAACCAGGGGCCGCTGGGCGGCGGCGACTATCGCTCGCTACGCTGCAATCCGGGGACGATCAGCGCGACCCTGGGCGGCTCCGCCACGACGCTGGCGATCCCGCCGTCCGGTGTGGCGGTCGGGGCCGGGGGGACGCTGGTGCCCGGCACGGCGAACCGCTGCGACGACCTGCAAGGCCAGGACCTGATCCCGCGCCAGAAGTACGATTCTGTCAACGCGACCTTCACCTACGAGTTGACTGACTGGCTGACCTTCTTCGCCGACGGCTTCTACAGCAATCGCAAGTTCGAGCGCCTCCAGGCCTTCTCGAACGCAGCCCTGGCCGTGCCGCGCACCAATGCCTGGTTCGTCGACCTGCCGGGCCTGGCCGCCAATTCGGGCTATACGGTCAACTACAACTTCAGCGGCGACCTGCCGCGCATCCGCAACTACGGTTACGGCAAGAGCTGGCAGGTGACGCCGGGCGTGCGGATCAAGCTGCCGCACGACTGGCAGTTCGAGGCGCTGTTCGGCATCGGCAAGACCGACGACAACTCGATCTCGCTGAACGGGATCAACAACAGCGCGCTCAACGCCGCGCTGGCCAGGTCCTATCCCAACACCGCGTTCGATCCCTATCGCCTGCACCCGACGTCGGCCACGGTCCTCGCCAACATCTACAACCAGATCTCGATCAACCCGACCATCGGCCGCTTCAAGGGCTATGAGGCACGCGTGAACGGGCCGCTGTTCCGCCTGCCCGGCGGCCAGGTGAAGCTTGCCGCCGGCTACGAGGGCCAGGAATGGGAGGCCGATCTCGGCCTCGCCCGCGGCAATCCCGGAACGCCCGTCACCTGGCGCTATTTCGGTCGTCGCGTGGATTCGGCCTATGCCGAGGTGCTCGTGCCGATCTTCGGTCCGGACAATGCGACCGGCGGCTTCCAGAAGCTCGAACTCGACGCGGCCGTGCGCTACGACAAGTATTCCGACGTCGGCAGCACGACCAATCCCAAGTTCGGCGTGACCTGGGTTCCGGTCGACGGGCTCACCCTGCGGGGCAGCTACGGCACCTCGTTCCGTGCGCCGACGATCACGCAGATCTACGGCAACTCGAACCAGTTGTTCGTCCAGACCTACCAGAATCCCGGCGGCGGCACGGTCCAGGGCGTGGCCCTCTCGGGCGGCAACCTGAACCTCAAGCCGGAGACGGCGTCCACCTGGTCCGTCGGCGCGGATATCGATCCGCTGCGCAATCTGAGGCTGTCGCTGACCTACTTCAGCGTGGACTACAAGAACCAGGTGATCGCGCTGCTGTCGGACCTCGCCGTGCTGACGCGCGCCAGCCAGTACGACGGCACCGGCCTGATCGTCCAGGGCGCGGGCGCGCAGACCATCGTCCAGAACCTCGTCTCGCAGGGCATGGCCGTGTCCGGTGCCTTGCCCGCTAACGTCACCGTCTTCGTCGACGGGCGCAGCCAGAACCTCGGGCGGTCGATCACCCACGGCATCGATTTCACCGCCAACTACACGCTGGATACCGAGCGGGCGGGAACCTTCGATTTCGGTCTCAGCGGCACCTACCTGACCAAGTACCAGACCCAGCAGGCCCCGAACGCGCCCTATATCGACCAGCTCAACCAGATCTTCCAGCCGCTGCGCTTCAAGATGCGGGCGAGCGTGAACTGGGAGAAGGGCCCGTTCAACGCCAATATCCGCTGGACTCACATCAACGGTTATCTCAACAATGCGGTGACGCCGAACCAGAGCGTCGGCAGCTACAACCCGATCGATGTCGGGGTGAGCTGGCGGATCGGGGAGAAGGACAAGGCCTTCGTCCTGGCGCTGGAAGTGCGCAACATCTTCGACGTCGCGCCGCCATATGTGAACATCGCGCCGAGCACCAACGGCAGCGGCGGCTACGATGCGACCGCGGCCGATCCGGTGGGCCGGTTCGTCGCCGCCAGCGTCAGGAAGAAGTGGTAGGACCCGGCGCGGATCGATCAGGAAATCCGTTTCCGTTCGATCCGCACGTCGGTCCGGTTGCACAGGCGGCAGTCTGCGCCGGTGAAGGTGCGGCCCGCTGTCCGGTTGCCGCGCAATTGCCATTCGAGCCAGTCGACGGCGATCTGCGCCACGACGCCGCCATTCGGCCGGGCGAAGGTGCCGCCGTGCCCGGTCGGCAGGTCGACGAGGACCGCGGGCACCCGGTTCAGCCGCCTGAAGTCGTCGCTGCCGTTGGGCTGCGCCTGATCGGTCGGCCCGCCCAGGATGTAGATGATCGGAGTATGCACATGCGCGAGGCTCGCCTTGTCGAGATCGAGGCCGGTGATCGAGCTCATGCCCTCGGGAAATATCCCGCTGTTGTGGATGAGCACGGTCTTCACCCGCGGGTCGGCCGCGACCTGCAAGGCCTGCAAGCCGCCGCAGCTATGTCCGGCGACGGCGATGGCGGCCGGGTCGATCCGGCCGAAGTAGCGGCTGCCCTGGCGCTTGTTCTCCGCCAGTGCCCAGTCGATCCCGGCCCTGACCTGGGCGGCGGTGGTCGCCTGCGGCGGATACTTGCCGTCCGGGCCCCGCTCTGGCCGGGGGGCGTTCTGGCCTGCCGGGGAGAGCTTGCCCGGAGCGATCACGAGGGAGCCGTGGCTGGCCAGCTCGGTCAGGTGGGCGCGGGCGCTGGCCCCGTCGTCGCGGCACCCGCCACTGCCCCCGACCACCCCGCCGAGCCGCGCGCCGCGGATCGCGGCCAGGCCGAGCGGGCGATAGATGACGTGGAACGGCAGGCCGGGATCGGTCTCCATGATCGCCGGATAGGGTCCGGTGCCGGGCGTGACCGGCGGCGGCGCGGGCCGGGCGGTGGGAGCAGGGGGCGCGGGATTGGGCGCGACCGGCTTCTGCTGCGCCATGGCCACCGTCGAAACCGCGGCGAGTGCCGCCATCAATACGCTCTTCCGCATCGTCCGCTCCCCTTGATCGGGCCGAATTTGCCCCTAGTCTCGTGCCTTATGCAAGCGCTTTCGTGTCCCGCCCGATGACCCACGTCCTCCTTGCCACCGGCGACCTCGCGATGGACCGCGAGGACTATGACGAGAGCTTCGTCGCCACCCGTGACCTGCTGCGCGGCGCCGACCTGACCTTCGGCCAGCTCGAGACGAGCTTCGCCGTCACGGGCGTCCGCCTGCCGCAGGCGCGCCATGCCGTGCTCGCCCGGCCCGAAGGCGCGGCGGCGCTGGGCCGCGCAGGGTTCGACGTGATCTCGATGGCCGGCAACCATTGCATGGACTGGGGCAGCGAGGCCTTCTTCGAGACGCGGGCCCATCTGGAGGCGGCCGGGATCGCGGTCGCGGGCGCGGGCGCGAACATTGCCGAGGCGCGTCGCCCGGCGACCAAGGTGCTCGGCGACGGTACCCGCGTCGCCGTGCTCGCCTATTCGTCGATCCTGCCCCATTCCTACTGGGCGGACGAGCGCCGACCCGGCTGCGCGCCGATGCGGGCGCATACGCTCTATGAGCAGATCGAGCACGACCAGCCCGGCACCCCGGCGCGTATCCATACCTATCCCCATCGCGAGGACCTCGCCGCGATGGAGGCGGACATCCGCGCGGCCAAGGCGGTGGCCGACGTCGTGGTCGTGTCGCAGCACTGGGGCATCCACTTCGTCCGCGCCGCGATCGCGGACTACCAGCGCGACGTTGCCCGTGCGGCGATCGCCGCCGGGGCCGATGCGATCCTCGGCGGCCATGCCCATATCCTCAAGGGCTGCGAGCTGATCGCAGGCAAGCCGGTGTTCTACTCGCTCTCCAACTTCGCCACCGACCTCAGGATGGACGAGGCCCACGCCGCCTCCAAAAGCTTCAACGAGATTCGCGTCCTCGCCGAGGAGTGGGAGCCGGACTTCGACAGCCTCTACAACTTTCCCAAGGCCTCGCGCCTGGGGATGATCGCCCGGCTGGAGATCGGCGGCGGCAGGCTGCTCAAGGCCGGGCTGCTGCCGCTGACGATCGACCGCGACGCCGTGCCGCGCCTGGCGGAGCCGGGCGGGGCCGATCACGCCGAGGTGGTCGACTACCTCGACGCCGTCACGCGGGAGGCCGGGCTCAACGTGCGCTACCGCCCGGGCGAGGCGATGGTCGAACTGGTGGAAGGATAGGGGTATGGCGCGGATGCGGTCTTTCCCGCTGGAGGGCGTCGTCGTCCTCTACCTGCTGGCCTACCTGCCCAACGTGATGATCACGCGGCTGGTTTCGTCGGTGCCCCATCCTGGGCTCGGCCGGCCGCTGACCGGGCTGGAGACGCTGCCCGCCTCGCTGATCGTCAACATGGTGCTGACCTGGGCCTTCATCTGGCTTTCCGGCTGGCACCGCGACGCGCGGCAGGGCCTGGCGATCGGGCGGTTCCGCCTGCCGCTGCCCGATCGCTGGACGCTGCTTTCCGGCGTCGGGACCTCGTTCATCCTCTTCACCGTGCCGCTCTCGTTCACGATTCCTGACGTCAGCATCCCGTTCATCCAGCTTTTGATGCGCGGCGACATCCTCATTATCGCGCCGCTGGTCGACCTGGTGTTCGGGCGCAAGGTCCGCTGGTGGAGCTGGGCGGCGTTGCTCATGGTCATGGCGGCGCTGCTCATCACCCTGTCCGACCGTGGCGGGCTCACGCTGCCGCCGCCCGCGC
>Ga0066256_1004656_pt1 | contig 12050 bp, 8 predicted proteins | sample ThiBio_1000_biof_FD_87107 | JGI IMG/M metagenome (GOLD analysis project Ga0066256, IMG submission 87107) | Wastewater bioreactor microbial communities from Cape Town, South Africa - Thiocy_expt_1000_biof (version 2) | ecosystem: Engineered > Bioreactor > Thiocyanate-remediating >...
GTGATGTAGCATTCGACGATTGCCGGCTCGTTGTTCACCGCATTCTGGAATTCCCGCACGATTTCCGCGTCGGCCACCTGGGGGACCTTCACCTCGACGAAGGCCACCACCTTGAAGCCGAGCTTCTTGTGATCGAGCAGGGCGACGATATCGGTGATGTAGCCGGTTTCGCGAAGCGACTTGACCTTGCGCAGGCATGGGCTGGGAGACATGCCGATGCGTTCCGAAAGTTCGACATTGGAAATGTCTCCTTCCTTCTGCAGCGTGGCCAGGATCTTGATGTCGGTCGCAGAGAGCGAAGACATGACATTGCTCCTTTTGGATAATTCCAGTCATAAAATGGCTATAATCCCGGCAATGTCGAGTATAAAAATATGAAATGACCCGCAGGTTGGGGCACATTCTCAAAAAAGGAAGTTTGGGGAGTGCCGGGTGAAGATCGCCCTGATAGCTTGTGTGTTCTGGTTTGCCGCGGGCGGCGTCGCATATGCCGCCGCTCCCGCACCGACGGCGGAATACGCGCAGGAAGGGGCTGGCGCGGCTTGCGCGGGCCCTCTCTGGAGCGTCTATGACCAATGCAAGGATCGCCGGATCGCCGCGACGGTTTCCGGCGGTGTGAATGCGACGACTTCCGGCGAGTTTACCGTGGAGCGCCCGACGCTCGGCGCGCTGGGTTTCGACTGGCGCACCTCGGGCGATGAGAATCGCACCGCCTCGGTCAGGATTCGCTACCGCCGCGTGGGGGACAAGCTCTGGAGCGAGGGGCTGCCGCTGCATCGCCTGCACGGTGAACGAGTGCCTTCCGAAAGCCCTCCGCTGCGCTATGTCGTGCCGAACATGTTTTCGGGCAGCCTGCTCGACCTGCGGCCCGACACCGAATACGAAGTCCATCTCACGCTATCGGATCCCGACGGGGTCTCGGGCGAGGCGGAAAAGGCGGTCACGCTGCGCACGCGAGCCGAGCCTCGCCCGGCCGAGGATGGGCGGGTGTTCCACGTATATCCGTTCGGTTACGAGGGGGAGCGGAAGGAGCCGTCTTTCACCGGGCTCAATGCCGCCTATTATCTCGAAGGCTGGCGCCATGCCGACTGGTCGAACGTTTCCGCCCCGCGCGTGCGGCCGGGCGATACGATCCTGGTCCATGCGGGCATATATCTCGACGCCCGAACCGAATACGGAACGCGGGCCGATCGGCCCAGCCTCGGCACTCCGTTCGACGGAACCTATTATCTGACGCAGAGCGGCACGCCCGACCGACCGATAGTGATCAAGGCGGCCGGCGACGGCGAGGTCGTTTTCGACGGCGGCGGGAACCACAATCTCTTCAACCTGCTCGCAGCCAACTACAATTATTTCGAAGGGATCACGGTGCGCAACACCGAGGTCGGCTTCCTGCTGGGTATGAAGAACATCATCGGCTCGAGCGGTTTCACCTTGAAGCGTTCCCGGATCGAGAATGTCGGGCGGGGCGTCCATTCGGACTGGAGCGGATCGCGCGATTTCTACATAGCAGACAACGTCTTCGTCGGCCGGCACGATCCGGCGCAGTTGATCGGCTGGCAGGCGAACGGCCCCTGGGCATCGCTTCCCGGTTTCCCCGAAAGGATCAGCGGACCGCAGGGTTCGGAATATGCGGTGAAAGTCTATGGGCAGGGCCATGTCGTCGCCTTCAACCGGGTCGAGCACTTCCATGACGGGATCGACATCGCCAGCTATGCCGATCCGGACGGCGCGCCGGATGAATTGCCAGGCCGCATCCCGGTGGCGATCGATATCCTCAGCAACGACATTTTCGCCATGGGCGACAATTGCATCGAGGCCGATGGAGGCGCGCGCAATATCCGCGTGATGCGCAACCGTTGCTTCAACACCGCGGGCGGGGCGATCAGCGCGCAGCCGCTGTTCGGCGGGCCGCTCTATCTCGTGCGCAACGTGGTAGTGCAAGGGGTGGGCGAAAGCCTGAAGTTCAGCATCTCGCCGGCAGGCGTCCTTGTCTATCACAACACTTTCCTGTCGGAGAGCAACGGCTCCAGCGCGGCTTCCAACAGCCATTTCCGCAACAATCTGCTGCTGTCCCACGGAAAGAAGGGGCGAGGGTATTCGGTCAGCGCCTACACCAACTATTCGAGCTCGGATTACAACGGCTTCTACAACGCTCCGGGCATCGAAACCCCCTATGCTTGGAATTCACCGCCTTTCGAGACACGTGCGGACTACGGCGCGCCCGTCGAGAGGCGCTTCGCGGGGCTGAAGGCCTATTCCGCGGCCACGGGGCAGGACCGACATTCGGCCGAGCTCGGCCACGATGTGTTCGTGAAGGCGCCCGTGCCCGATCCGGCGCAGGTCGCGCGGCTCTATCGGCCGGACGACTACGACCTGCGGCTCCGCAGGCAGTCCCGGGCGATCGATGCGGGCGTCGCGCTGGCCAACGTGAATGACGGTCATGCCGGCCGGGCGCCCGATCTCGGTGCTTACGAGCTTGGCGAGCCGCTGCCGCATTATGGACCGAGGCCATGAACGCCATGGCCCTGCAACTCCCTGCCGAAGGACTGGAACAGTGAGGAAGATCGCCGTCGAAGAAGCATTCACGATTCCTGAGGTCGCGGCCGCGCTGCAGCGGGTGGCGCGCGGGCCGGGCATAGACCTGGACAGGAATCTGATCCGGGGTGTCTACGATGCCCAGGCCAATGCCACCGGCTTCGGCCAGATGGGCTTCCTGGAAAGGCTGCTCGATGTGGAAGGGCAGCGCCTGGCGCAGATGAACGAGCTGGGCGTGGACATGCAACTGCTCTCGCTCACCGCGCCGGGTGTGCAGATGTTCGATGCGGACGAGGCGACGGCGCTGGCCGCGCTGGCGAATGACAGGCTGGCTGACATCTGCGCGCGGTATCCCACGCGGTTTGCCGGTCTTGCCAGCTTTGCGCCCCAGAGCCCCGAGCGCGCCGTCAGGGAAATGGAGCGCGCGATCAACGATCTCAAGCTCAACGGCTTCATCGTCAATTCGCACACCCGGGGCGAATACCTTGACGATCCCGCCTATTGGCCGCTTCTGGAAGCGGCCGAAGCGCTGGACGCCTGCCTTTACATCCACCCCCGCGCACCATCCTATGGCTTGATGGGCCCGATGCACGATTACGGGATCGAGGCGGCCATGTGGGGCTATGGCGTGGAAGTGGGCACGCATATCGTGCGGCTGATGGTTTCGGGCGTCCTGGACCGCTTTCCGGCCCTCAAGATCTGCATCGGCCATATGGGCGAGGCCATTCCCTTCTGGCTGTGGCGCATAAATTTCATGAACAATCGCGGGCAGATAAATGGGCGCTCGCCCCAGACGGAATTGACGATGGACGAATATTTTCGCCGCAATTTCGTTATCACCACCAGCGGCGTCGAGGATCCGTTGGCGCTCGATTTCTGCATCCGGAAGATCGGCATCGACAATGTCATGTGGGCGATCGACTACCCCTACCAGCCGATGCAGCCGGCGGTGGAGTTCATGGATTCCGCCCCCTTGACGCAGGATCAGCGCGCGGCGCTGTATCACCGCAATGCCGAGCGGATATTCCGTATCCCGCCGGCTGAAGAGGAGTGAGGCGTGCCGCATTGTATCGTTGAATATTCAGACAATCTTGCCGCGGATGGCGAGATCGCCGCCCTGCTGGAGGCGCTCGCCGGCCGCTTCCGCGGCGCAGGCGACCTGTTCCCGCTCGCCGGCATTCGCGTGCGTGCGCATCGTGTCGAGCAATATGTGATCGCCGACGGCCATCCCTGGAACGGCTTCGTCCACCTCGCCTGCCGCATCACGCCGGGCCGTGACCCGGAGCGGATCGCGCAGTTCTTCGATGCCCTGTTCGGCATGGTCACGGAACACTTCGCGCCGCTCATGGCCAATCGCAAGATCGGGCTTTCGATGGATGTCGACGTTTCCACCGAAGGCTCCTCCCGAAAGCTCCAGAACATCGTGGAAAGAAAAGCATGAGCGACCTGCTGCAAAGGCCTGCCCCCAAGGAGACGATCCTTGCGATCGCCCCCTATGTTCCCGGCCGCGCCACCACCGATGACGGGCGCGATGCGTGCAAGCTGTCCTCCAATGAAAACCCGCTGGGCACCAGCCCGGCGGCGGTTCGCGCGTTCCTTTCGGCGGCGGATTCCCTCGCGCGCTATCCCGATGCGGGCGCGGCCGAATTGCGCGAGGCGATCGCCGCAAAGCACGGCCTCGATCCGGCGCGCGTGATCTACGGCACGGGCTCCGACGAACTGCTGCATCTTGCGGCCGGGGCCTTTGCCGGGCCGGGGGACGAGGTGCTGTATGTCCGCCACGGCTTTTCGGTCTACGAGATCGCCGCCCGGCGCGTCGGCGCGACGCCTGTCGAGGCGCCCGACCGGGACTACGGCACCGATGTCGATGCACTGCTCGCACGGGTCACCCCGCGCACGCGCATCGTGTATGTCGCCAATCCCAACAACCCCACGGGAACCTATGCCGGGCGCGATGAGATGCTGCGCCTCCATGCCGGGCTGCCCGAGACCTGCCTGCTGGTGGTCGATCAGGCCTATGCCGAATATCTGGACGAGGATGACGGGATGTTCGGGCTTGCCGGGCACGCTTCGAACGTTTTCATCACCCGGACATTTTCCAAGATCTACGGCCTGGCGGGGGAGCGCATCGGCTGGGGATACGGGCCGGCGCAGGTGATCGACGCGCTGCACCGCATCCGGGCGCCATTCAATGTCACGAGCGCGGGGCAACTGGCGGCGATCGCGGCTCTCGCCGATGACGGCTTCGTCGCGCAGAGCCGGGACCACAACATCCGCTGGCGAGCCTGGTTCACCGAACAGATCGAAAGGCTGCGCCCCAAAGGTCTGCGAGCCATCCCGTCGATGGCGAATTTCGTCATGGTGCTGTTCGAAGACGATCTCGGCGCGGCCGATGCCTGCCGCGGCTTGATGGAGGCGGGCTTCATCGTGCGCCGGCTGCCGGGCGAGGCGCTGGCCAACGCCTTGCGCATCTCGATCGGGACCGAGGACGAAATGCGGGGCGTTGTCCGGGCGCTCGAAGCGATGTGAGGATTTTGCGAAATGAGAATGAACGGGAGAGACAGATGAAAAGCGGCAAGTTCACCTTTTTCTGCATGGTTGCGGCGCTGGCGGTGACGGCGCCCTGCAGCGCCGAGACAACGCCCGGCTCCGCCCCCGTTCCCGCACCTGGCGGGATTCCGTTGCAGCACGTCCCGGCCATCGCCAATTCGGCCGGTGTTTACGGCCTGCAGCACACGCATGTCATCAGCCGCGATCTCGACAAGACCATCGCCTTCTATGTCGACCTCCTGGGTTTCAAGGTGACCCGCGAGAAGCGGGACGTGGGGCCGAGCGAAATGCTCGACAACCTGTTCGGCCTCAAGGGCGTGCATTACGAGCAGGCCATGCTCACCATGTCCGGCCAGCCGATCTACGCCTATCATGCGGTCGAGATCGAGATCTGGGGCTTCAAGGGCATCCCCAACGATGAGACGCTGCTCAAGGATCCGAGCACGGCGATGATCGGGAAGGGGTACAACTCCTACATCGTGAAGGATCTCGAGGCGCTCTACGAGCGTCTCAAGGCTGCCGGCGTGCGGATTGTCTCCAACGGAATCCAGCGTTCGCCCGGGCTCGGCCGGTCGGTTTACGTGGCCGATCCGGACGGACAGGTGGTGGAACTCATCCAGCGCGACCTGTCGCCCGAAGACCAGTAGACGGCGAAAGGACGGCCCATGACTGCACAACCCCACCCCTTCCGCATGCTCGTCGATGGCGAATTGGTCGAAGGCACCGGAGCGATCGATGTCGTCAATCCCGCCACGGGGCGTGCCTTCGCGCGTTGCCCGGTGGCCGATCGCGGCCTGCTGGACAAGGCGGTCGAGGCTGCCGGGCGGGCGTTTCCCGATTGGGCGAGGCGGGCATGGGATGAGCGTGCCGGCCTGGTCCGCCGGCTCGCCGATGCGCTGGAGGCGGAAAAGGCCGCTTTCGCGCGTCAGCTCACGGAAGAGCAGGGCAAGCCTCTGCCCCATGCCGAGGGAGAAATCCTGCGCGGCGCGGCAACCTTGCGCACCTTCGCCGACATGACGCTCGATCCGTTGATCCTGCGGGAAAACCAGGCGGGCAGGGTGGTCGAACATCGCAGCCCGCTGGGCGTTGTCGCAGCCATCACGCCCTGGAACTTTCCGATTATCCTGCTTGCCAGCAAGCTGGCTCCGGCGTTGGTCGCAGGCAACACGCTGGTCGTGAAGCCGGCGCCCACCACGCCGCTCACCACTCTGATGCTGGCGCGGCTGTGCGCCGAAATCTTTCCCCGCGGAGTGGTCAATGTAATCTGCGACGCCAACGATCTCGGCAACGCCCTGACGTCGCATCCCGGCGTCGCCAAGGTCGCTTTCACCGGCTCCACGGCCACCGGCCGGAAGGTCATGGCCAGCGCGGCGGAAACGATCAAGCGGCTGACGCTGGAACTTGGCGGCAATGACGCCGCGATCGGGGTCGACGATGTGGACCCGGTCGAAGCCGCAGGGCGGGGGTTCACCAGCGCCATGCTGAACTCCGGGCAGGTGTGCGTGGCGATCAAGCGCGCCTACGTGCCCGCCGCGATGTACGATCCGTTCTGCGACGAGCTGGTCCGGCTGGCCGAGGCAGTCATCGTGGATGACGGGATGCGGCAGGGCACCCAGCTTGGGCCTGTCCAGAACGAGGCGCAGTACGAGCGGCTCAAGAAACTGCTCGAGGAAACGGAGGCGGAAGGGAACGTCGTCGCCGGCGGCGGGCCGCTCGATCGGCCGGGCTACTTCATTGCGCCGACGATCGTTCGGGACATTGCCGACGATGCGCGCCTGGTGCGTGAAGAACAGTTCGGCCCCGTCCTTCCGGTTCTTTCCTACACCCAGGTCGATGATGCGATCGCTCGCGCCAATGCGAGCGAATACGGGCTCGCGGCGACTGTCTGGGGAAGCGACACGGCACGGGCGCTGGATGTGGCCGGGCGCGTCGAAGCGGGGACGGTGTGGGTGAACCAGCATATGGCGATCGACCCTGCGATACCCTTCGGAGGGGCGAAGCAGTCGGGCATGGGCACCGAGCTGGGGATTCAGGGACTCAGGGAATACACCCAGGCGAAGATCGTCAATCTCGCATTCTGAAGGTTTCGTGACGTTGTTCCGGGGGCGGGACGCTCACGGAACGACCCCCGGAATCGCCGTCTCCTGCATTGCTGGCGATAAGGCGGAAAATTGCCTGAAAATTCCAAATAGTGACACATCATGGCAAACTATGCCTGATTTTCAGACATTAAAACATGAAGTGACCCTAATTTCCGGTCATATATATGCGTGTATCAAGAGAGGGGATCGATGACTTCAATTGCTCCGATAACGGTTAGTGGCGCCACGCTCTCGATCGCACAGATAGGTGCGGTCTCGAGGGGGGGCAAAGTCGCGCTGACCAATGACCAGGAGGTTCTCGCGCGGATTGAGCGTTCGCGTGTGCAGATCGCGGATGCGGTCAAGCGCGGAGAGCAGATATACGGCGTATCCACACTCTTTGGCGGCATGGCGGACCAGTATGTCGGCCCCGAGCTGCTGGAGGACGTGCAGCGGCTGGCCCTGTGGCAGCACAAGAGCACCACCGGTCCGCGCCTTTCGCGCGAAGACGTTCGCGCCGCGATGCTGCTGCGGGCGAATTCGCTGGCCAAGGGCGCCTCGGGCATCCGTGTCGAGGGGATCCAGCGCTTCATCACTTTCCTGAACGAGGACGTGGTTCCTCACGGCTATCAGCCCGGTTCGATCGGTGCTTCGGGCGACCCTGTTCCCCTGAGCTATATCCGCGGCGCGGTGATGGGGCTGCATCCTGACTTCCTGGTCGATATGGGCGGGGAAACCGTGGATTGCCACACCGCGCTCGCGCGGCTGGGCCTGGCTCCGCTGGCTCTCCAGCCGAAGGAGGGGCTCGCCCTCAACAACGGCACCGGCGCCTGTACCGGGGTGGCGGCGAATGCGGTGGATCGGGCGCTCGATCTGTTGCCTGTATCCCTTGGGGTCAACGCGCTGATCGCGCAGGCGATGCTGTCCACCAATCAGAGTTTTGCTTCTTTCATCCATCGGATGAAGCCTCATCCCGGCCAGATCTGGGTGGCTGAGCAGATGGAGCGGCTGGTCGCGGGTTCGGCCATAATCCGCGACGAGGCGGCGGGGGAGCGGGGGCATCGCATGGGCGCCCTCATCCAGGATCGCTATTCGCTGCGGTGTCTTCCGCAGTTCCTTGGCCCGGTGTTCGATGGGATAAGTTCGATCGCGGGCCAGATCGAGGTCGAGGCGAACTGCGCGAACGACAATCCTCTGGTCGATCCCGATACCGGCGAAGTGTTCCACACGGGGAATTTCCTGGCTCAGTATACCGGCGTGGCGATGGACCAGCTGCGCTATCATGTGGGCATGGTGGCCAAGCACCTGGACGTGCAGCTGGCCCTGCTGATGACGCCGGAATTCAGCTACGGCCTCAGCGCCTCGCTGGTGGGGAACGCGGAAAGCGGGATCAATATCGGGCTGAAGTCGCTGCAGCTGGGGGGCAATTCGATGATGCCCCTGATGCAGTTCTACGGGCAATCCATTGCCGATCGCTTTCCCACCCATGCGGAGCAGTTCAACCAGAACGTCAACAGCCAGGCGATGAACTCGGCCAATCTCGCGCGCGATACGCTCGACGTGTTCGGGCACTATGTCGCGCTTTCGCTGCTTTGCGCCGTGCAGGCGGTCGAGCTGCGTTCCCACCAGACAGTTGGGTCATACGACGCGCGGGAGGTGCTCTCACCGGCGACGCATGGGCTTTACGTGGCGGCGCGCACTGCCGCGGCGGGCCCGCCGCGGAGCGATCGTCCGCTTCATTGGGACGATTTCGACGGCTTCATCCAGCCGCGGATCGAGAATCTGATCGAGGCGCTCGCGCCCGGTGGCCCCGTGCTGGCGGCGGTCGCGGACGTGAATGCCGCGCTACGCGGGCCCGCCGGGCTCGCATCATGAAAGAGGAGGGCGGGTCCATCGGTCGTTGAAGGCGAGGGCAAGCCGGTTTCGAGATGAGAAAGACCCCGCATCAAGGGGCGAATTCGGGAGAGGATGAGATGATCAACTTGCACACAACCCATGCCTGGCGGCGCCTGGCGCCTGGTCTGCTGGCCGGCGTGGCGGCTTCGACGATGTCGCTGCTCGCTCCCTCCGCCGCGTTTGCGCAGGATGACGATGAGGAAGTCGGTTCCGGCCCTCAGCGCGATGAGCCGGTCATCCTGGTCACCGGCACGCGCTTGAACAATGACGGCCTCACGGCTCCGACGCCGGTGACCGTTGTCGGCACGAAGGAACTGCTGGCCGCGCGGCCGCAGTCGATCGACCAGGGGCTCGCGCAACTCCCGGCGTTGACCGGATCGACCACCACCAAGAACATAACCGGCTCCACCAAGCGCGGGCCGGGCAGCTTCCTCAACCTGCGCAATCTCGGCGGGACCGGCGACGGGCTCGTGCCGCGGACGCTCGTATTGCTCGATGGCCGCCGTGTCGTGCCGACGAACAATACCGGCAATATCGACGTCAATCTTCTGCCCGAGGGGCTGATCCAGAACGTCAACATCGTGACTGGCGGCGCTTCGGCTGCATATGGCTCGGATGCGGTGGCCGGCGTGGTCGATTTCCGGCTCGATACCCGCTTCGAAGGCCTCAAGATCGATGCGGGCGGCGGCATCAACGAGATCGGCGATGGCGGATACTACAAGTTCTCGAGCGCGATGGGCACCTCATTGCTCGACGGCCGGCTGCATCTTGTCGGGGCGTTCGACTATCTGAGGGCATACGAAGCTTTCGCCGACAATCGCGACTGGGCCAGCGCCCATTGCGCGGAAGTTCCCGTTCCCGGTGTGACGGCGGCGAACAAGTCGGCCGCCAATCCGTTGAAGCAGGTGCATTGCGGTGTCACCTATTCGAATTCGAGCTATGGCGGCGCGATCTTCAGCGGCCCGCTCACGACGGCGACCCAGGGCATCACCTTCGACGGGAACGGGCAGCCCATTCCTTTCGTCTATGGCGATCTGAAGGGTCCGATCTACCAGGTCGGAGGAACCGGCGCCTGGGTGTCCGACAACGTCAACTTCAAGCCTCCGCTGCGCAAGTGGTCGGCATTCGGCCGCGCGGAATATGAGATTTCGGACAATATCCAGATCTTCGGCCAGGTGCTCTTCGCGAAAAGCTGGAGCCACTATCCGCAAAATTCGGCCTTCTTTTACAATCCCCGGCCGTTCACGATCTTCAGCGGCAATCCCTTCATTCCCGCATCCATCCAGGAGCGCATGGACGATCTCGGATTGGACAGCTTCCAGTTGGGAAGCGTCCTGAAGGACTCGGGCCTTATCAAGGTCGAGAGCCGCTACAAGTCCATCGATGTCGTCGCCGGGCTCAAGGGCAGCTTCGGGGGAAGCTGGAACTGGGAAGTCTATTACGAGCACGGCAAGACCGAGTTCCGCTCGCAGATGGACAACTTCGACGTGGCCAAGATATATCGAGCGGCCGATGCGGTTGTGGGCCCCAACGGCCAAATCGTCTGCCGTGCGAGCCTGACCCATCCCCAAACGGCGCAAGGCTGCGTGCCGATCAATCTCTTTGGGCCAGGAACGCCGTCGAGAGAGGCGCTGAACTACGTTCGCGGTTATCTGATCTACGATAACGACAACATCCAGGACAGCGCCGCCGCAACGATCAGCGGAGAGCCCTTCGAGCTGTGGGCGGGGCCGGTATCGTTCGCGGCCGGTGTGGAATGGCGCAAGAATTCCGCGCAGGCCTATACCGACGACGTTTCGGCCAACACGATCGACTATACCGGCATTCGCGGCTTTCCCACGGCGATGCAGGCTCAGGCAGGCGGCTGGCTGACCTTCAATCCCAAGGCCGAAGGTGGCGAGGTTTCGGTGAAGGAAGCATTCGCCGAATTGCAGGTTCCGCTGCTGCGCGACGTGGCGTTTTTCCGGGAGCTGGACTTCAACGGCGCCGTGCGTGTGACGGATTATACCACCAGCGGCACGGTGACGACGTGGAAGGTCGGCCTCATGTGGCGGCCGGTCTCGGACCTGCTGATCCGCGCCACGCAATCGCGTGACATCCGGGCGCCCAGCCTGACCGAGCTCTATGCGAGCCCTTCGCAGGGGCCGAACACGGTCACCGACCCGTTCCGGAATCAGGAATCGATCAACATCCTGTCGCTCACCACCGGCAACGCGGACCTGAAGGCGGAACGCGCCAAGACCTTCACGATCGGGGCGACCTACGATTCCTCCTGGCTTCCCGGTTTTGGCCTGTCGGTCGATTACTACGACATCAAGATCAGCGACGCGATGGGCACGCTCGGCGCGCAGGATACGATCAACCGCTGCTTCGCGGGGGCGACCACTCTTTGCGAATACCTCACGCGGGATTCGACCGGTGCGCTCGCGACGGTCCTTCTGCCGACTCTGAATCTTTCCGAGGCGCGCACGCGCGGCATCGATTTCGAAGTCAGCTACAGGCGGCCGCTGCCTTCGCTGGACGGCAGGATGTCGCTCCGGCTCATCGGAACGAGGCTGTTCGAGCAATCGACGAGCACGCCCACGCTTACGGGTGTCAACTACCAGGACCGGGTGGGCGACATCGGCCTGGGCTATCCCAAGTGGCGCGTCAACGCGATCGGCACCTTCGATTTCGGCGCAGTGGGCTTCGACCTTACAGGGCGCTACGTGGGGCCCGGCAAGATCAACACGACTTATACGTCGTCGGATATCGACAACAACGAGGTCGAATCCAACTTCGTGGTCGATCTCGGTGCCCGTTATACGCTCCGTTCGATACCTGGTGAGCCGCAACTCTATTTCATCGTTTCCAACGTCTTCGACAAGGATCCGCCGCTTGTGCCGGGAACGCTGATCTTCCATCCGCAAACGAACCCGGCGCTCTACGACACGCAAGGGCGAGCTTACTCCGCCGGCGTCAGGATGCGTTTCTGACGCCTGCAAG
>Ga0066256_1004356_pt1 | contig 12048 bp, 10 predicted proteins | sample ThiBio_1000_biof_FD_87107 | JGI IMG/M metagenome (GOLD analysis project Ga0066256, IMG submission 87107) | Wastewater bioreactor microbial communities from Cape Town, South Africa - Thiocy_expt_1000_biof (version 2) | ecosystem: Engineered > Bioreactor > Thiocyanate-remediating >...
CACAAGATCGCCGTGCAGACGGACAAGAAGTACGGCCACGACTGCTTCTGGGCGCCCCCGAAGGGGATGGACTACGCCAACCTGCCCAACGCGATCCCGATCCAGAAACCGAACCTCTTCCCGGATGTCGGCTCGACCTATTTCGTCGCCCAGTACAAGCTGCCGGAAGGGGCAAGCCTGACCTTCCACGGCAAGTTCGGCCACCAGCGCTACATGTCCTGGACGATGTTCGGACGCCCGGGTGAGCTGGGCCAGATCGCCTCGGCGGACCGCCTGCGTGACATCTACATCAAGCCGGACAAGGGCTCGGTCAACCCCTTCAGGACCAATCGCAAGCGCAACGCCGGGCCGCGGAAGTACACGTTCCACGTGGTTTCCGGCCCGATCCCCGCGCACCGGGCGCCGAACACGATCTACACGCAGACGACCGACCCGACCACCCGCCTGGGCATGAGCATCCGGAACTACCTGCCGGACCGCGGCCGGGACGGAACCGGCGATGCCGGACTGCCGAAGCTCGTCCTCAACCTGGCCGACGGAACGAAGCTGCGGGGCCAGCAGGCCTGCGCGATGCTGGACCCGATCAAGGACGCGAGCAAGTCGACCTTCCCGGCCGCCGTGTGGAAGGCGCTCGTCGCGGCGTCCTCCGATCCGGTCAACGCACCCGCCCTCAACCCGCCCAGGTGGGAGAAGTTCTGGAATGCCCTCTACACCGTCGCCGGGATCTTCATCGAAGACCCGGCCGAGCGCGCGGCCAAGTATCCGCCCACGGAGAGCGGCGGCTTCCAGGCCAACCCAGACACCAGCTACCTGCTGACCCCGACCAGCCTCAAGTACGGCTCACTGCTCACCGTCTCCGGCAAGATGCCCACCTTCCCGAAGACCCTGCCCGCCTCGAAACGCTGGACTCCGCGCAAGTACCAGGTCCGCTACTGGTCCCTGTGCACCGGCTCCTCGGCCGTGACCGGCCTGGGCTACGACTGCGTCTACGACCAGCAGGTACCCCTCTCAAAGGGGCGCCGGTACACGCTGGTCATCGGACAGGCGAAGGACCGGCCGCCGAACGCGCGTCCGGCCTGCGGCTACCGCTGGATCATCTTCGGCAAGGGCGAGAACTACCCGGACCCGGCCTCCCGTGACTACGTCGGCACCATGTACATGCGATTCATGGCGGCCGACCCCGGTTGGAAGCAAGCGCCGCAGCGCGTCAAGACACCCGGCACCGAAAAGCAGGTCATGGGCCCGTACTTCCCGAGATCGAAGTACTGGACGAAGTCGGAGTTCCGGAAACTCGGGTGCAAGGCCAAATGAAGGCCCGAACCGCACTCGGCGTCGTAGCGGTGGCCATGCTCGCGGCCGTCGCGGCCCTGCCGTCGGCGGCGACGGCGGGCAAAGGAGACATGGTCAACGGGCGCTTCAGCACCTGCTTCTGGAATTACGGGGCTTTCGGGGGCAACGACTTCAACATCGCCTACCCGGATGCCGGCGCCACCTACTGGGCCGCGGGCTTCCGCCGCCCGCCCGGCTCGAAGCTGACTCTGAGCGGCCGGTTCCCGCACTCGCGCTACATGGCGATCCAGACCTAGGACATCCTCGGCCGCGGGGTCGATGGCCTCGCCGACTACCAGATCAATCCGGATCGGGGCTCGGTCAATCCGTTTCGCCGCGGCGCCGCCCGCACGGCCCGCAAGCGCGGCTACAAGGTGGACGTCGTCGATGCGAAGAATCCCGGCTTTCCGTTGCAGGCCTTCGACGGCGAGTCGCGACGCAATTCCATTTACGTGATCCCCGACGCCGGACCGATCACCGAGAAGGTCGGCTCGGACTCCTATGAACTAAACCTCCTGATGCTGCGTGTCTACGTACCGGACAAGGGGAAGAACCTGACCGGCGGGGTCGGCCTCCCGAAACCCACCTTGACCCTCGCGGACGGCACCGTCCTCAAGGGCCAGGCACTATGCGACGCCGTCGACTCGGAATCCAAGGCCATCGGCCACACACGGGTTCCGGACCCGGGCGCGCTGCTGATCAGCACCGACACCTACCGGGCGATGCGCTACCCGAACGAGCTCACGTCCCCAGTCAACGTCTTCGGCGGCCTGATGTCGGTTCCGCGTGAGGTCCCCGCCTGGTTCCCGGCCGTGCGCCGGGGAGATTGGCGGGGGCAGTACGACCCGCGCCATCTCCCGCAGCCCCGCGCGGGGGGCCACGCCCCCCGGGCGGGCCTGCCCACCCCCCCCCCCGGCGCCCCCGCCGGATTTTTCCCGAACGTCCACAACGCGTACGTCCGCACCGCCCTCAATCGTCACTTCGGCAAGGTCGCGGTGTTCCGGGGCAAGCTCCCGACCTCGCCCCGGACGCTGAAGGGCAACCGGAAGATGGGCACCGGCCAGGTCCGCTACACGAGCTTCTGCATGAACGAAGCCCCGCAGAGCACCAAGGTCACCGACTGCGCATATGACGAGCAGATCCCGACCAACCGCAAGGGCAACTACACGATCGTGGTCAGCCGGGCCGCCGATCGTCCAGCGACCGCGCGCTACTCCTGCGGCAAGGCCTGGATCCAGTGGAGCAAGAGCGGGGATGGCGACCTGGACCATGATTTCGGCTGGTTCCAGATCAGGAACATGCTGCCCTCGCGAAGCTTCAAGCACGCGATCCAGCTGACGTCGACCCCGGGCGACGAGGCCAAGGTCATGGGACCGTACCTGCCGAAGCTCAAGTACTACGCGAATGCCAAGGCCTTCAAGCGAAGCGCCGCGGGCCGCTGCGCCAAGCTGCGCTGACGCCGATCGGCCGTGGGTTCAGAGCGTCACGCCGGAGCGGGTGACGACCCTCTTCCATGGTCCCCGCGGCACGGCGGCCTGGTCGACGAAGCGCCACGAGACGCGGTCTCGTTGGCCGTTCAGTTCGGCGAAGCCGAGGCAGCCGTTCAAGGCGGGGGAGACGTCCATGCCCGCGTTGTTGAAGCGCTTCTGCCGGGGCCGCGCGTCGCGTCTGCCGAAGACGTAGCGGGCGTCGTGGTAGAGCTTGCCGTGGGAAGGGCCGGCATCCTCGATCTGGCCGTAGCAGGTGCGGCCGTTTGGGCCGGTGATCGCCCCCCAGCGATCCTTCATGTACGAGAAGGAGCGGTCGCGGCAATGGCCGCGGTACCTGGGACGGCCGGCCCACGGGATCCCCCGGCATCGACGGGCGAAACCGATCGGGTCGTTGAGGTCGTCATAGGGGAGATCCAGATAGAAGGGGTTCTCACGGGGCCTCGGCACCCGGCTCGGGAAGAAGCCGTTGCGGGCCGTGCGCCGTTCGGTCCGGCAGGTCCCGCGGCGGCGGTTGGCGATCCCGTCGCAGCCGCCGTAACGCGCCCCCGGGCAGCCCTTGGCCCGGGCCGGAACCCGACCGCGCGAGATGCCCGACCAGTGGTAGGCCCACTGGCTGTCATAAGTGGAGCAGACCTGACTGCCGTCGGGCAGGCGCGGGTCGAACACCTCGCCGACCCAGAAGGTGGTTGCGACGATGCCGGTATGGCGGGGATAGCTGGCCTCCGCACCCGGCGCCAACGCGAAAAGCGCGATGGTCAGGAGCATCCAGAACGACCTCATCCCCGTCCCGCCTGACAGGATCCTCGGCATGCGATTCACCCAGGCCGAGCTGGAGGCGTACCGGGACGAGGAAGTCGATGACCTGGTCGGCCCCGATCTCAAGTTGCTCTTCGTCGGCATCAACCCGGGCCTCTGGACGGCGGCGGTGCAGACCCACTTCGCCCATCCGACCAACCGCTTCTATCAGGCGCTCGCGCAGGCCGGGATCACCGAGCATGAGGTCGACCGGGTGGCCGGGATGACCGATGCCGACCGGGCGGCCCTGGTCAGCCGGGGGATCGGGATCACCAACCTGGTGCGGCGGGCCACTGCCCGGGCCAGCGAGCTCTCCCACGAGGAGCTGCGTTCCGGCGGGGAGGAGCTCCTGCGGTTCGTGGCCGAGCATCAGCCGGCTGTGGTCGCGATCGCCGGCATCACCGCCTACCGTCAGGCCTTCGACGATCGGACCGCCGTGCTCGGTCGGCAGCCGGACACCCTGGACGCGGCCCGCTGGTCTGGCGCTGCGCTCTGGGTGGTCCCCAACCCGAGCGGGCTGAACGCTCACGAGACGGTGGCGACTCTCGCCGCCGCCTACGCCGCCCCGGCCCGGGAGGCAGGTGTACTCGTCGGCTGAGCGGGCAATCCAACCCGACGGGGAGCGCTCTATACGATGGCGCGATGAAGCTTTTCTGCCAGCCTGGTGCCTGCTCTACCTCTGATCACATCGTCCTCGAGTGGGCCGGCGGCCCTTATGAAGTGAAACTCATAACGAGGGAGTTCAAACAGACTCCGGAGTACCTGGAACTCAATCCTGCCGGGGTCGTGCCGACCCTGGTCGATGGCGATTTCGTCCTGACCCAGAACCCGGCGATCTATGGGTACATCGGTGACAAGAACCCGGACAGCGGACTTTTCGGCGACGGTTCGGTAGAGCAGAGAGCTGAGGCGAACCGCTGGATCTCCTACGTGAGCTCGGACCTTCATCCGGTCTTCAAGCCGCTCTTCAACTCGGGTCGCTACGGCGGGGGGGGGGATTGCGAGGCGCCCGTCCGCGACGCGGCGAGCGCCCACATCGAGCGGACCCTCGAGTTCGCCGAGCAGCGGCTCGCCGACCGCGAGTGGCTGGCCGGGTTCCGTTCACCGGCCGACGCGTACATGTACATCACCCTGCGCTGGGCGACGAACCTCAAGGTCGAGCTCAAACCGAACCTGGCCGCGTACCTGAAGCGGATCGAAGCGGACGAGCAGGTGCGGAAGGTCCTCGCCGACGAGGGGCTCGACCCGGTCACCAGCGGGTAGCCCGCCGCTTCACCCTGACTTCATCTGCCCGGCGGGAGGCTTCCGGTATCCCGTTTCCGTCCCAGGAGCAGATGATGTCCGAACCGATGTCCGCCTCTGCGCTTCGCTTCACCCTCGCTCTCGGGGTACTCGTCGCGGCGGCCCTGGTCCCGGCTGCGGCCGCATCCCTGCCGGCCGCGGCGGTTGCGGCAAAGCCGCCGGACATGATCCGGGTCGGCGGGCCGAGCGCTCCTCGGGACGCGAAACAAGCCGTGATCGGATCACGCCGCGACCTGCGGGGGTGGAGGTTCACCGTCACCAATCGTCGTGGCCGGACCGTCCTGCGAGGTCGGTTGCGGCGAGCGGCCGGCAGCCCGGCGCCTTGGCGGCGAGCGGCGATCGCCGACCTTTCGGCGGTCCGCAGGCCAGGACGCTACCGGCTCTGGGTGGGCCGCCTGCATTCCCGGGCTTGGGTCGTGAAACGGAGGCCGGAGCGGGCTCCGATCAGGACGATCCTGCGCTTCTTCGAGGCCAACGCCGACGGGAATGAGTCCTCGCCAGCACACGGCCCGGCCCACCTGAACGACGCCATGGTCGCGGGCGGTCTCCACGCCGGCCAGAAATTCGATCTCACCGGCGGCTGGATGGACGCCGGCGACATGCTCAAGTTCACCAACACGACCGCGGCGGGCGGGCGAGGCTCCTATACCCTCGGCTGCCAGCCCTCGTGGGACGTCGGCAACAAGTACATCGTCTTCACGAGCATCCGTGACGCGATCCTCTTCGTCGGCTTCAAGCTCGCGACGCGTGCGGACTGGGCGAACTACAAAGTCGCGACCGATCGCTATCGCACGGCGCGCGCGAACGGCAATAACCTCACGGCCGCGGTGAACGCCTGGGTCGATGGCATCGCCGACGCGGGCTACAACTACGATCCGCCGACGTACAAGCGGACGATCAAGGCGGCCATGTCGGCGAACGGCCTCTACACGTACTCGAGCGGAGTCACGCCGGGCAGCGGAACGACCGCGCCCACGCCCGGAGGCAACAGCGTGAGCAGCGGTGGTGCCGGGGCGAGCAGCGGTGGCACGGCCCCCGCGAGCCAGTGGGTCGCGATCAGCTCGCCTGCCGCGGACGCGACGGTGCGCGGGAACGTCACGCTCCAAGCGACGGGGTCGAGCGGCGTCACGAAGGTCGTGTTCACGTCGATCGCCGGCTCGAGCGAGTACGTCATCGGCTCGTCCAGCACGTCGCCGTATACGGTGCAGTGGGCCACCGCGGGCTGGGTTCCCAACGGGACGTACGCGATCCGCTTCGACGCATACGCGGGGGCGACGAAGGTCGCCTCGGCTTCGCGTCGCGTGTACGTCGCCAACTGACGACGCCGCGCCGCCGGTCAGAAGAAGATCGAGTAGCCCGCGGCGATGCCGATCGCGAGCGTGTTCTGCGGACCTCCCTTCGCGAGGAGATCGAGGCAGGCGAGGTGAACGCGGATGTCGACCGGCTGCGAGCGGCTCCACACGAAGCCGGCGCCGAAGTTGGCAGACGGGCGCACCCAGGTGGAGTCCGCGCTGACGTCGAAGAACGACGTGCGCGGACCGTGCTTCTGGCGGAAGACGTTCGCGCCGAGCTCGGCGCCCGCATAGGGGCCCGAGCGATCGCCGAGGACGAACCAGCGCACTCCCGCGTTGATCGGCACCGACGAGAGCGAGCTCGCGGTGCCGTCGACGGTCTTGTTGAACCCGCGCTGGTAGCCGGCTCGGATGCCGACCTCGAAGCTGTCGGTCACGTGAAAGCCGAGACGCACGAGCGGCCCGTACATCGTCGCGGCCTCTTCGGCGAGCTGCCCCACGGGGACGGAGAGGCCGAAGTCGCGTGCGACGACGAAGCGCTTGGCCGCATGGCGCGCACGGCGCGGCGCCGGCGGCCCGCCGGCGTTCGATGCGAAGCTGGACGGCGCGATCGCTCGTGCCGTGGCGGGCTCCGGCGCGCGCTCCTCCGCGACCGACCCAGGGGAGGCCGGATCTTCCTCCGCGTGCGCGACTCCGCTCGTCGCCAGGACGACGGAAATCGAGCACACGGCGACGGCCGAGCCAGACGACAGCGGCATCACGACTCCTTTGCGAGACCGCCGGCGTGAGCGGTCTCGTCCCCTCAGGCAGCATGTCTGCCGGGCGGAGTCGTCGTCCGAGCGCCCGCGTCATCGCGTGCTCGGGCTCGGTCAGCGCTCGGTCGCCGTCAGCCGGTGACCTTCGAGAGGTACGTCTCGAGCTCCGGGACCGTGGGGCCGGAGAGGTCGAATGCCGATGCGTCCGAGATGCCGAGATCGCCTGCGGCGATCGCCGCCTTGATCTGCGGGGTCGCGAAGGGCTTCGTCTCGTGGATCTCCTCGTAGTCCGGGCTCAGCGTCTGGAGCACGGCGATGCCGGCGACGTCGGCGGCGATGCGATCGGTGCTGACGATGAAGACCTTCGGCTCGCCGATGACGCCGCCCTTGAACGACGACGGCGCGCCGGCAGGACGATCGTTCTTCGTCGGCCCGCCCGAGATGATCGCGGAGTAGCCGTCCATGATGACGAGCGAAGGGGTGAACGCCTTGTTGATCTGCGCGATCTGCTTGTAGAGGATCCGCGTGTCGTGGGTCTTGAGGTTGCCCTCGCGCTTGCGATCATCGGCGTGCACGAGGCCGAGGCTGATCTTCAGCGCCATCGTGAACTGCGAGATGAAGTGCGTCTTCACGCACGAGAGGATGATCTGGTGGTCGGCCGTCATCACCGGCTCGGGGAGGCGCACGGTGTCGACCCAGTTCGGCGTCGATCCCTTCGGAAGCGTGACCCAATCGACGTTGTCGTCGTAGGCGATCGCGCTGGTGCCGATCTTCTTCGCGGCCCCCGCGATGCCGTTCTTCGTGAGGTTGCCGGTCGTGTTCGTGTCGCCCCAGAAGGAGCGATCGCCGACGCGGATGTCGGTGACGCCGATGTCGCGGAGCATCCCGCCGATCGCGAGGATGGTGTCCGGTGACGTGGAGTACGGATAGACGTCGCCCGAGTTGCTGTTGACGCGCAGGTAGACCGACTGCCCGGCCTTGATCATCCCGAGGCCGATCGTCTCCGCCAGCGCAGCCTCGAGCGCCACGTTCCGATCGCTCGGGTCGTAGCCCATGCCGACGAGATGCTTCGTCGCGGGCGTCTCTCCGTCACCGCCGTCGACATCGGTCGCGCCGCTCGAGCCGTTGTTCTGCACCACCGTCTTGGTCCCGCAGCCGAGGAGCCCGGCGGACCCGAGCCAGGTGCCGACCGTCCCGAGCATCACCGCCTGGACCATCTGTCGGCGAGAGAGCTCCTTCGCGGCGCATTCGGCTGCGAGGTCCTTCGATTCGATGGTGCGGGGGCCGGTCTTGCGTGAGGTCTTGATGTGCATGCGGTCTCGTTGCGCTCGGACGGATGCGCGAGGCGGGGGTCTATAGCACCAACGGTAGAGCTCGCCACATTGCGCCCATCCAAGGGTTGAGGCATGTTTTCGGCCATGATCTCCGCGACATTGCGCGCGTTCGGACAGTCTGCGCCGGGCCGGCCGCTCGAGGTGCTGGAGCTTCCCGACCCGCGGCCGCTCGGGGAAACCGAGGTCGAGATCCGCGTCGAACACTGCTCCGTCCGCCACAGTGACGTGCACTTGCTCGACGGAGATTGGGGCGAGGTCGCGCGCCCGCTCGTGCCGGGACACGAGGTCGTCGGTCATGTCGTCCGCGCCGGTTCACAGGCGAAAATTTCAGAAGGCGCCCTCGTCGGGCTCGGCTGGCAGGCGGGAGCGTGCGGCGCGTGCGGCGCGTGCCGGTCCGAGCGCGAGCACCTGTGCTCCGGCGGGAAGGTCCGCACCTGCATGGGACGTCCGGGCGGCTTCGCCGACCGCGTGCGCTGCGATGCGCGTTTCTGCTTCGAGCTCCCCACGGAGCTCGATCGAACCACGGCAGCGCCGCTCCTCTGCGCCGGGCTGACGGTGTTCTCGCCCCTCGAGCGGCTCGGCGTCCGGGCGGGCTCGCGCATCGGCGTCGTCGGCGTCGGCGGCCTCGGCCACCTCGCCGTGCGCTTCGCCTCCGCGCTCGGTGCCTCGGTGATCGCCTTCGATCCCGACCGGTCGAAGAAGGAGCTCGCCCTCTCTCTCGGAGCCGCCGACCTCGTCGACGCGCGCGGGCCGCTCCCGCGCGGCGTTGTCGACCTCTTGCTCGTCACTACCCACGCCACGCTCGACTGGAACGCGTGGATGGGGTGCCCTCGATCTCGAAGGCACCCTCTGCCTCGTCGGAATACCAGGCGCGCCGCTGACGCTGTCGGCCGATCCGCTGCTCGACGAGCAGAAGCGTATCACCGGCAGCGTGATCGGGAGCGCGAAGACGATGCGCCGGATGCTCGCATTCGCGGCCGAGCATCGGATCGCGCCGATCGTCGAGCGGATGCCGATGTCGTCGGCGAACGAAGCGATCACCCGCGTGCGCGAGGGCCGCGCGCGGATGCGGATCGTGCTCGATCGCTTGGGCTGACGCTGCGGTCGAAGGTGCGGCGGTGCCGTTCGCGTGGCGAAGCCGCCTCGGGCTCGACTCTCCGCTGGTCGGTGTGGTGCGGAAGCTTGCTGACGTCGTGCACGCGTGGCTCACCGAGGAGCGTGGCATCCGGGCCAGAGCGGAGCGGGCTCGTCGTGCAGCGGACCTCCTCGGACTTTACGACTCAACCCGTACGGCATGCGATGTTCCTCGATGGCGTCCATCATGACGGCGCCGGTAGGGAGGCACTCGAACCGAGTCGCCCGCATGTGATCGTTCAACCAAAGCCGTGATGGAGGTTTGAATGAAGACGGTCAGGGGCGAGGTCGGAGCCGGATAGAGGGCGAGAGTCTGTTTCGCGCCTCGACAGAGAGTGTGGTGGAGCCCGCGAGCTCTTTGGGCTCCGGAGGGACGAGTGGATGGGAAGAGTCTTGGCTCTTCAGGGGGTCGGATGGGCCGCGAAGCGCGGGTAGCGGTGACCTCCGCTGCGAAAGCGCAGCGCGCCCCGGAATCTTGGGAAGCTTCGGCGCCGGAAGGCGCACCCGCATCATCTGGACGGCGGACCTGATCGTTCGCTCGCGGCGTTTGTGACATGCTGGGGAGGTGTCGATGGACCATCGCGGCGAGATGGTGTCAGGCGACAGTGGGAACGGTCCCTCGCGGCACTGATGCTGGCCCCGGTTCGAGATGGCAACACCGCATCGTTCGACTGAAGAAGCCGAGCCCCGGGCCGGTGCTGGCGTCTAGGCAAGCTCGCGTTCGCTCGGCACTTCGTGCCCCTGTACCCCGCCGCCCCGTGTCGAAAGCAGCTATCGAACGGTGCGGTGACGAGTGCGGGGAGGGGGGACCAGAGCTACTGACGCCGAAGGGGCTACCCCTGCTGGCGTCTTACAGATGGCGAACGGGGGCGGGCCGGGGCAAGCATGCAGACCTCTCGCTGCATGGTGTTCCCTCTTGGCCGCGAGGGTCGTGAGCTTTGGACGTCGGCCCAGGCTCGATCGTCGATGGAGATGCTCTTCGGAGAACACCTTCACTCTGCGCGGATGCGATTGTCCGCGAATGGGGTGGTCAGAGTGCGGTCCGCAAAGTGTCGTGTCGATTGTGGCGATAGGTCGGGAGTACGCGCGGCTGGCGATGATGGAGAGCAAGAGCGGTGTGACGCACGGACGGTCCAACCGGGGTTCGGGGCCCTGATTGCCTGCACCGCTCCAATGGGGCGGCATTGCGTCGGCCGGTAGTTCGATATTCGATGGCGATTTCAGAGTTCGTGCTTGACGTCCTTTGGGGGATGGCCGGCGCGAAAGCGCAGGTCGGTGCCTCGACCGGGCCGTGCTGGCAGTGAGTCACCTCCTCCGCAGCGATCGCACGCGGAAGGCCTCGCGACGTGATCGGAGCGTCGATCGCCCGCGGATGGGGCCTTCCCGTAAGCCGCGAACTTGCATGTTAGAAGCGGTCATGGACAAGCTGGGGGATCTGTCTGACGAGGAGCTGCTTGCACGCTTGCGCGGGCATGTCGGCAAGGGCAACGTCTGGTGCGCGAAGCTCATCGCGTACCTCGTCGAGATCGACGAGCGGCGGCTCGATCGCCTTCATGCGTGCTCATCGCTGTGGGACTTCTGCACGCGCAAGCTCGGGATGAGCGAGGGCGAGGCGCACCGTCGGATCGCGGCGGCTCGCACCGTCCAGCGCTTCCCCCATGTGCTCGGGTACATCGAGCGGGGCGAGCTCCAGCTGTGTGCTCTCTACGCGCTGCGGAAGCACCTGACGAGCGCGAACGTCGACGAGCTGCTCCGCGAAGCGTCCGGCAAGAGCACGCGGGAGGTCGAGAAGATGGTCGCGGCGCGCTTTCCGCGGCCGGACGTGTCGGCATGCGTCGAGCCTGTCGCGCCGCAAGCGCTCTTGACGCCGGTATTGCCGGCATCGCCGGTGTCCGTCGCGTCGCCATCGCCGATGCCCGTCGCGACGCCCTCCAATGCAGCGCCCGCGTGGTCTCTGTCGCTGGCGGAGTCGCCCGCGTCCGGACCTCGGCCGAGGATCGAGCCGCTCTCCGCGACGAGGTACCGAATCGAGCTCACCGTGAGCGCTGGGACGAAGGAATCGATCGACCGCATCAAGGATCTGATGTGCCATCGCAACCCGAGCGGCGATCTGGAGACTATCCTCGACGCGTCGCTCGCGCTGTTGCTCGCTCAGCTGGAGAAGGATCGGCTCGGCAAGACACTGCGTCCACGAGGCAGGAGGCGCAAGCCTGCCGAGTCGGCGGATGCATGCGCCTCGTCCGCGTCGACACATGCGGAGGTCACGACTCGAGCTCCGAGCACGCCCGTACGGGTGGAGTCGACGGCGGACGAGCCGGCCGCGCCCGTGCGCTCGGAGGCCAGGGCGCACGCCCCGGACGGACGCGCACGGGCGGAGGCGACGGCTGGTGACCTGGCCGTGCGCATAGCATCGGAGGCCAGGACGCAGGAGCTAGGCGCGCGCGTGCACGCGGACGCCCTCAGCGACAATCAGCGCGTATCGGTGGGCGGGCCCGAGAACGCCGAGCCGAGCACGGCGGAGCCGGACGATGTCGAAGCCGTTCTGGACACCGAAGTTACGGCCGCGGCGCGAAGGACGTGGCCCGCAGCGTCCCCCCCTGCAGCGAAGGCATCGCGC
>Ga0066256_1004657_pt1 | contig 12048 bp, 10 predicted proteins | sample ThiBio_1000_biof_FD_87107 | JGI IMG/M metagenome (GOLD analysis project Ga0066256, IMG submission 87107) | Wastewater bioreactor microbial communities from Cape Town, South Africa - Thiocy_expt_1000_biof (version 2) | ecosystem: Engineered > Bioreactor > Thiocyanate-remediating >...
GGCGCGGCCGCCGCCGAAGCGATGTCGGCGGCCTCCCCCTTGGGCACGGCGCAGCAGATCTGCCCGGTCGCGGGGTCAATGACGTCGATACTCTCCTCGTTCGCGCTCGACTGCCACCTGCCACCAATGAAAAGCCGCTTCGGCCGGTCGAGGAAGGCGCGCGCGTCTGTGCCAAGGAGCGAGACAGATGAAAGCGTTGTCATGGGAAAACCGAACTCAGGGAAGGACAGCTTCGATCAGGAACGGACCCCGACGGCGCATTGCCGAGGCGAGCAAGTGGCCGAATTGTTCGGCCGATGTCGCGCGTGCCGCCTCAACACCCATGCCACCGGCCAAAGTCACCCAGTCTAGTTCAGGCTGGCTGAGATCGAGCATCGAGAGCGCCGTCGCGCCGGGCTGTGCCACGCCGACATTGGCGAGTTCCATGCGCAGCGTCGCATATGCGCGATTGGCGAGAATGATGGTCGTGACGTCGGTCCCCTCGCGCGCTTGGGTCCACAGCGCCTGAAGCGTGTACATGGCGCTGCCATCACCCTCGAGGCAGATCACCTTGCGATCCGGCGCGGCGATCGCAGCACCGGTGGCGAGCGGCAACCCCATGCCGATCGATCCGCCAGTGAGTTGCAGGTGATCATGCTGCGGCGCCCCCGCCAGCAAGGGCACCAGCACGAAGCCGGCTGTGATGGACTCGTCGACCAGGACGGCTTGGTCCGGCATCCCGCAGCGCAATGCGGCGGCGATCGCTTGCAGCGTCAACGGCCCTGCGAAGTTCTCGACAGGTCCCTTCGCCTGCGCGACCCAGGCCGCCCGTCCCGCACCCAGATCCTGCTCAAGCGCCGCAAGAACCTGCGTGGCATCGGTTTCCGCACCTCCTGCGGCCAAGGTCGGCGTGCCAGCCGGTAGCAATTCGCTCGGTTGCCCGGGATAGGCAAAAAAGGCGACCGGAGCGGCGCAACCGCAGAGCACGGCTGCCGTCACCTCCTTGAGATGTTCGACGGCCTGCGCAACGCGATAGGGGATGCGCTCGACGACCGGTCGCCCGGCGCCGCGTTCAGCCCGCGCCGCATTGCCGCCGGCAATCAGCCGGGCCCCAGTCTTCGCCGCGATGCGCGCAGCACGTTTCAGCGCTTCGCCACGCAGGCTTGCGCCACCGACTATCAAAGCGGCACCGGGACGCGACAACATTTCGGCCGCCTCACGGATCGTCGCCGAACCCAAGCTGACGGGTCGAGGGGGCGTGACGGACTCCGCCATCTCGGCACCGTCAGACCAGGCGACATCGGCCGGCACGATCAAGGAGGCGATGCGGCCCGAACCGCGCTTCGATTCAGCAACCGCCAGCGCCGCATCGCGTGACAAGTCTGCCGTTCGCTCGGTAAGCCGAACCCAATGAGAGACTGGGGCTGCGAAAGCCGCGACATCGGCACTGAGCGGCGCGTCGTAGCCGCGGTGTCGCATGGCGTGCTCGCCGACGATGTTGACCACCGGACTATGCGCCTTGCGCGCGTTGTGGAGATTGGCAAGCCCGTTGGCAAGCCCCGGTCCCAGGTGCAGCAACGTCGCCGCGGGGCGCCCCGCCATGCGCGCGTAACCGTCTGCCGCGCCGGTTGCCACACCTTCGAACATTCCCAATACGCAGCGCATGCCCGCAACGCGATCGAGGGCAGCCATGAGGTGCATTTCCGAGGTCCCCGGATTTGCAAAGCAGGTGTCGACGCCCGACGCCAGCAGCGTGCGGACCAGTGCTTCCGCGCCGTTCACCGGGACGCATCCAGTCCAGGGGAGAGCGCAGCGATTGCCTGCGTGATAGCGTCGGCGCCGCCGCCGACAGGACGAAATTCGAGCCCCACCGATCCGCGGAAGCCCGTCGCCTCGATGAACCGCAGAGACTCGGCAAGTGGCAGGGTGCCAGTGCCAGGCTGATTGCGTCCGGGATAGTCGGCGACATGAACATGCAGGATGTGACCGGCACGGCCCGCCAGCACGTCTTGCGGCACCTCCCCCATCACCATCGAATGGTAGAGGTCATAGAGCAGCCCGACTTCCGATCGCCCAACCGCATCGAGGATATCCAGCGCCTCGGCCGTCGAATCGAGAAAGTACCCGGCGTGATCGACGCGCGTATTCAGCGGCTCGACCGCTAGCCTTACTCCAGTACCCGCCACAACCTCGGCCGCGGCGGCGAGCCCCATGATCAGGTTCTCGCGCTGCACTTCCCTCGGAAGGCTGTCGAGGAGGCTGCCCGCCTGCACGATCAAGATCGGGATTCCCAGCCGTTGCGCCACTGCAATGCTGTTGCCCAGCCCGTCGATGAACTCCCCGTGCAGCGCCCGGTCGGTGAGCGATACGGTGGGCTCGGCAAGGCAAGCGGTGATCCGCAGGTCGAGCGCTTCGCAGGCCTCCCCAAGGGCAACGAGGTCCTTGCGTGACCACCGCCAGAACTCGAAGTGCGACAGTCCCGTCGCCTTCAGCAACTTGAGGCGCCCGAGGAAGTCCTCGGACTCGTCGACAAACAGCATTTCGAGGCAGACAGAGAAGTTTGGCACGGCGGTGTCCTGGGTCGAGTAAACGTATTCGGCTTTGCAGCGTGACAGGCTAGAGCCGCCGTCCATCCGCCCGATCAAAGAGCGAGGCGCTGCTCAGGTCGAAATCCAAGAAGACCTCTCCTCCAGGCTGGATATCGGAACTGTCGGAAATTCTGGAAGAAAGGCTGTTGCCGGCCCAGTCCGACCAGACGATGGTTTCTGGCCCCATAGGTTCGGTCACCGTGACCTGCGCCGCCTCGCGAGCGGCGCCTGGAGAGCGAGAGACGTGAACAGCCTCGGGGCGCAATGCCAGCGTTGCCGGGGCCCCGTCGTCCGGAGTCGAACCAAGCGTCGCAGGCTCCAGAGCGAAGCGATGGTCTCCGACCCTGAGCCCCACGTTGCCGTCGGATATCTCGACCACTCCATCGATGAAGTTCATCGTCGGAGAGCCGATGAACTCGGCGACGAACCGGTTGACCGGCCGGCGGTAGATTTCCTCGGGCGTATCGAACTGCTGGATGACCCCGTTCTTCATCACGGCGATCCGATCGGCAAGCGTCATCGCCTCCACCTGATCATGCGTGACGTATATGATCGTGGACCCGAGCTGCTGATGCAGCTTCTTGATCTCGACGCGCAACTCGTTACGCAGCTTGGCATCAAGATTGGACAGGGGCTCGTCGAAGAGAAAGACGGGCACGCTGCGCACGAGCGCCCGCCCGATCGCCACCCGCTGCCGTTGGCCCCCCGACAGCTCCGATGGCCGGCGACCGAGTAGCTCGGTGAGGTGGAGGAGCGATGCGGCCTTGCTGACGGCAGCCTCGATCTCCACCCGTGGTCGCCGCGCTACCCTGAGCCCGAACGACAGATTCTGGGCGACCGTCATCCTTGGGTAGAGAGCGTAGGACTGGAACACCATGGCGATGCCGCGCTTGCTTGGTTCCTCGAACGTTACGTCGTGCCCGGCGATGACAACTTCGCCGTCATCGGTCTCGATCAGGCCGGCGATGGCATTGAGCAGCGTGGATTTGCCGCACCCGGAGGGGCCGAGCAGGACGACGAATTCACCCTCCGCAATGTCTAGCCCGACACCATCCAGGATACGCCCGGACCCGTAGCGCACCCCCAGATTGCGTACCGACACAAAGTCCCTCATGCCACTCAACCTTTCACCGCGCCGGCATATATGCCGCGCTCGAAGAGCCGCCCCGCAAGCAGGTAGACGGCCAAGGGCACGAGTGCCGTCATAAGGGTCGCGGCCATGTTCACGTCATGCGCGGGCATACCCATCTCCGTGTTGACGAGATTGTTGAGCTGGACGGTCATCGGCATGTTCGTCTGCCCCGCAAAGATCACGCCCATGAGGAAGTCGTTCCACACGCCGGAGACCTGCAGGATCACTGCGACGGCGATGATTGGCCCCGACATGGGCAGAAGGACCCGCCAGAAGATAGTCCAGTAGCCGCAGCCGTCCATTCGCGCCGCGCGGAACAATTCGTTTGGCACGCTGGAAAAGGCGTTGCGGAAGATCAGCGTCATGAGCGGCAGGCTGAAGATGACGTGTACGCTGACAATGCTGATCAGCGTCCCCTGAACTCCTACAGCCGAGAAGGCCCTGACCAGAGGCAGCAGGAAAATCTGGTACGGGATGAACGCCCCCGCGAGCAGCAGCCCGAACAGGATATTCGCTCCCTTCACCTTCCACAGCGAGAGCGAGTAGCCAGTGACGGCACCAATGGCGACGGAAAGGACGACGCTGGGGATCAGGATTCTTACCGAGTTCCAGAACCCCGCACTGATGCCTTCGCAACGTGCGCCGGTGCAGGCTTCCGCCCACGCGTACCGCCAGGTTTCGATCCTGACGGCTTCGGGCAGGGCGAGTACGCCGTTCAGCTGCAGTTCCGACATCGACTTCATCGACGTCAGAACCATGACGTAGACCGGCAGCAGGAAGAAGGCCGCGGCAATCACCAGAAAGGCATAGATTCCGATCCGCACAGCCAGCCTGGCTGGAGCCAGCGGCCGAGGGCGCCGCACGGGAACGTCTCGGTCAGCGTTTACGATGCTCACTGCGGATCCACGGGATGAGAACTAGGGCGACGATGACGAGCAGGACAACGGACCCGGCAGTGGCCAAACCAATATTCTGCCGGGTGAAGAGGTGATCCATGATGAACTTGGCAGGCACCTCTGTGGAGATACCGGGTCCACCGTTGGTGAGGGCGACGACGAGGTCATAAACCTTCACCACCCCCATAGAGAGCAGGATGACGCAGGTGATCATGGTAGGGCGCAGCATCGGCAGGACAACCGAGACATAGGTGCGCCACGCCGGGATACCGTCGATGCGCGTCGCCTTCCAGATGTCCTCGTCGACGGCGCGCAGGCCGGCCAGTACCAGGACCATAACCAGCCCAGCCGAATGCCAGACCCCGACCAGAACGACGGCATAAATGGCCGTTTCTGGCCGGACGGCTATGTCGAACACGAAGCCGTCCCAGCCCAGTGCGCGGACTGCGGCCTGTAATCCTTCGCGCGGGTTCATCATCCAGTTCCAAATCAGGCCCGAGACGATGTAGGACAATGCGTAGGGAAGCAGGATGATGGTCCGGAAAACGTTCTCGAAACGCACGCGCTGGTCGATCAGCACAGCCAGGAGCGATCCCAGGGCAATGCAGCCGGCAATGTAGCCGACGCCGAAGACCAGCATGTTCTCAAGCGAGGTGATCCAGCGCGCGGTGGAGAAGAGCCGCGCATATTGATCCAGCCCGACATAGTCGCTGTTCGGGATGATCTTGGAGGACGTAAGCGAGACGTTGAGCGACCACAGCCCGGTGCCGACATAGGCAAGGAGGACGACGCCCCATGCCGGCATGGTGCCGAGATTGGACATGATCGAGCTGATGCTCGGACGCCGACGCCGAGCAGTTCGGGAAGTGGGATGGGCCGCCGCCATATCGGTGCCAACAGACATCGGACGCCCCATCCCTCGGCTGGTTCAGTTCTGCAGCGCGACGACGAAGGCTTCGGCTGCCTGCTCGGGAGTCATTTCACGGCTGTTCCAGAAGGTCGTCAATGCGTCGCGAATGGCACCTTTGCGCTCCGCCGTCACGAACACATCACCGGCGGCAATCACGTCTTCGGCGTCGAGCTTGGCCTGCGCCTGCTGGGCGCAGGGATCGGTCATTCCGGTCAATACGCCCTTGCGCGGTGAATAGGCGCCCTTGGCGTCGTTGAAGGCCTTCTGCACCTCAGGGCTGAAGATGACCTTGGCCAGAAGCTTCTGCGCAGCAACAACGTCGGCATCGTCAGACTTGGGGAATGCCAGGATATCGCCGCCGACGATGAGCGGTGTACTGCCGAGGCCGATATCGCATCCGAAATCGACGCCGTTGACCTGTCCGGCCCCGGTGAACGCTCCCTTGACCCACTCGCCAGCGACGTGGAAGCCGCCCTCGCCCTTGATCAGGAGCGCGATGGTCTGGTCCCAACTCCTGCCCGGGGAATTCGGATCGCCGTACTCACGGAGCCTGCCGAAGGTTTCGAGGACATCGAGAAACTCAGGGGACCGCACGGCGTCGACGTCTCCGTCGCGGTAGAAGCGGAGGTATAGGTCCGCGCCGCCGCGTTCGAGCAGCACGAAGTTGAACAGGTGCTGCTCGAGATAAGAAAGTCCGCCAACCGCAAGCGGCACGAGCCCTGCGGCCTTGAGCTTGTCCAGCGCAGCAAAGAACTCGTCCCAGTTCTTCGGGACACTCTCGATGCCAGCCTTTTTGAAGGCGGCATCCGAGTGCCACAGGAAGTTGACGCCGTTGAGCGCGGTCGGCACGGCCACCCAGTGGTCGTCCACCTTGATGCCGAGCTTGAACACGTCGAGCACCAGGTTGTCCCAGTCTTCCGCCGTGGCCACGTCATCAACGTTGTTGAGCAGACCCTCGCGCTCCAGTTCAACGAGATCGAGCGCGAGGCCATAGTGAACGGCCGCAGGCGCATCGCCCGCGATGGTCATGTTCATCGCGGCAGCCTGCGCATTGGCGAAACCGCCGATCGCGATGTCGACCCAGTGCCCACCGGCGGCGTTGTAGTGATCCGCCAGAACCTTGATCGCCGCCGCGTCGCCCCCGCCCGTATAGGCGTGAACCACTTCGGCATTGACCTGGGCCGATGCCGGCAACGCACAGAACGCTGCAGCACAACCCACGAGCGTCGCAGCCAGCAGGCCGCCCTTATCCAAACCAACCCTAGTCAATCTATTCATCGCACATGTCCCTAACTTGTCTGACAACGTAGGTAGCGTGGTAGATCATCTGCGGCTCACAGGTTGCCCTATCAGCCAACCGACCATCCCAAGGGTCGCGAACGAACGCTGTTGCATCGTTCAGCTATTTATTCTGTTTCTCAGAAAAACATTAAGCGTACGTGGGCCGTTGTCAATGGGCTTCCATCACGGCGCTTGATGCAAACCGACGAGGCTCTTCAGTTTCGCGATGCTGCGCGCAGCGAACCGCTGGTAATCTGCGGGATTGTCGTGTTCCAGCACCAGGAGTTCGGCGCCCGCTTGAATGGCGACGGGAAGCAACTCCTCCCAGGGAACGACACCCTACCCGAGATCGGCCCAACCGCCCTCATCGAGATTGCGGCCGGCAGGCGCCGTGTCCTTCACATGTACAACGACGGCCCGACCAGAATAGCGCCGAAGCCAGACCGCCGGGTCAACCCATGCCCGAACCATCCATGCAACATCTGGCTCCCAAAGCATCGAGTCGCCCAAGATGATCTCGATCGGCCTCACGCCATCCGGCAGCAGACGGAACTCAAAATCATGGGAATGCCACGCAAAGCGGAACCCTTCGCCGGCAAGCCGATGCTGAATCCGGGCAAGCTCGGCCCCGAGTTCCTGCCAACCCGCCAGATCCACAGGCCGCTCCGCCGGTTTCAGCCAGGGCGCTATCAGCAGTTCGTTGCCGATAGTCCTAGCCACCTCAACCACCCGTGCGAAGTCGGTACGAAAGAGCCCGAGATCGTAGTGGGCGGTCTTCGAGGTAAGGCCATTGCTGGCCAGGATAGCCTTGAGAGCGTCCGGATCGGCGTATTCAGGCGATGCGGAGTCTGCGCTGAAATAGGGCTGAACGTCGGTGAATCCTAGGGACTTCAGCTTCTGGAGCTGGCTGCTGAGCGGTGGAAAATTGCGTGACGAGTAGAGCTGGAACGAGATGTCGTTATTGGGGAGCATTGTTACTCACATTGGTTGCGAACCCGCTTCCCTGGGTCTGAAAGCGGGGTCGATTTCGTGTGTTCCTTTCGACGGATCCACGAACTATTAATCCTATACTAGGAATAATTCAACCCCGCCCAATTTGCTCGCTGCGCATCCCGCATCACACGCCCCGCAATCCGCTGGGCAATCGTTGACAGGGGGCGGGTTGGTCCTTATCGGGCGGCAGAGTGTCGGAATAAGGTGCAGCATGAATCCTGCTGATGCGAGAAGAGCCAATGCGCGCGAAATATTCCATGCAATACGCAAGGCGCCGGGTAGTTCGCAGACCGAGATCGTCAGACAGACCGGGCTCGACAAGACTACCGTCTCCACCGTAATCCAGCGGTTCGAGGAAATGGGCGTCATCGTGCGTGAGACGCGGCGCACCGCATCGCGCCGCGGACGGCCAACGGACAGCATTTCTTTTGGCCCCAGTGCAGGCCTGCTCATCGGGATGTCCGTCGAGTTCGATCGCATCTCGTTCGTCAGCGCAACGTTCGACGGCCGGCCCGTTCAGTTCTTCATCCGCTACTATGACGGGCTGATCGAGACGGCCCGGGACGTGATTGTCGACGGCATCCGGATGCTGGCAGGAATCGCCACGCCGGAACTCGGGCCCCTCCGGGCCGTCGGCATCTGCGTCACCGGCCCGCTCGGGCATGACGGCCGCTTGCGGCACATGCCGCAGGCGCTCGCCGATCTGCCTATCGTCGAGATGGTGCAGAATGTCACCGACTTGCCGGTTTTTGCCGACAACGACGCCAACGCCGCCGCGCTGGCCGAGCATCTTTTCGGCTCCAATGCCGGAGCCAACGACTTCGTATACCTCAACCTCGGCTCAGGCGTCGGTGGCGGACTGCTTCTCAACGGCCAAGTCTATCGCGGTGCCGATGGATTTGCCGGCGAAATCGGGCATGTGAAGGTCGTGCCGCATGGCCGCAAGTGCCGTTGCGGAGGGCTGGGATGCCTGTCCGCCTATGTGTGCGAGCCCAACCTGATCGAACGCCTTAACGAGATTGGGATCAGCGCCGGCAGCGTCGAAGACCTGATTTCCCTCGGACTCGCCGGCGACGACCGCGTTCGCGCGCTCATGGAGGAAACAGGCACGATCCTCGGCACGGCGCTCGCCAACCTCGCCAATACCCTGAACCCGTCACTGATCATTCTGGGTGGCCGTGTATCGGCGCTTCTGCCGCTCATGAAAGTTCATCTCCAGCAAGCCTTCGACGAAGGCACGCTTGGCGCCCTTCGGGTCAATTGCGAAGTCGTCCAGTCTACTCTGACCGGCGATGTCGCCGCCCTGGGCGCCACCGCGCTTGCACTCGAAGGTTTCTCCAGCTTCAGCGGCGGCGAAGGGGCCACGGCTAAGTGACGAGTCCCGGCGCACGGGAGTCGTAGTCCAGAACGGCTTCAAGCAAGACCTGCGCGCCCTGCGCGCAATCGCGCTGGGTTGCGAACTCTGCTTCGTTGTGGCTGACCCCGCCCTGGCATGGAACGAAGATCATGGCTGTCGGTGCGATACGTGCAACATATGCCGCGTCATGCCCCGGCCCGGAGATCATCCGGTGGGAGGCGAGACCAGCCCTGCCGGCAGCCCGCTCCACCGCCGCAATGCAATCGGGGTCGAAACTGACCGCGGGGCTGCGCCAAGTCTCCGCCAGCTCAACCTGCCCCACCGAGGCCAGCTCCGGAACAAGCTGTCTCAGGACCATCTCCATCCGGTCCAGTTCATCGTCGTCGGGATGACGGATATCGATTGTCAGCCTCACCGCGCCCGGCACCACGTTCGCCGACCCCGGATGAGCCTCGAGGATGCCCACGGTGGCGAGCCCTGGCACGAACCGCATCGCCAAGTCCTTCACCGCCAGCACCAGACGCGCCGCAACGACCAGCGCATCCTGGCGCAGAGACATCGGCGTCGACCCCGCATGCGCAGCCCTGCCGGCAATCTTCGCCTCGAACCACCTGATGGCCTGCACCCCCTCGACAACGCCAATGGGGATATTGCGCGCTTCCAGCACCGGGCCCTGCTCGATGTGCAGTTCAAACATCGCACCGATGCGGGTCGCTCCGGCGGCAAGCGGGCCGCGATAGCCGATCTGGTCCAGGGCGGCGGCGAACGCGACGCCGACATCGTCGCGGCGATTCAGTGCATAGGCGACATCGAAAGTCCCAACATGGACGCCCGAGCCCAGCATGGCAGGGGAAAAGCGCGCACCCTCCTCGTTGGTCCAGTTGACCAGCAGCAGGGGATGCCGGGTCTGGCGCCCCGATGCTTTCAGAGTTCTGAGGACTTCCAGCGCACCGAGGACTCCCAGTATGCCGTCGAAGCGGCCGCCCATCGGTTGTGTGTCGAGATGGCTTCCCATCGCGATGGGATCGAGCGTCGCGTCCGCACCGTCGAACCGCGCGAACATGTTGCCGACTTCGTCGATCGTGAGGCGGCCACCCAGTTCTGCACAGTCATGCGCCAACCAGTCCCGTGCCTGCTTGTCAGCTGTGCCGAGCGCCAATCGGCTGACACCGCCCCCGGAGGTCGCGCCGAACTGCGCCGTTTCAACCAGGCTCGACCAGAGGCGCTCTCCGTCAATTCGCGGCGCCTGCATCACGATGCGCCCGCAATGCCGCCAAGACAGACATATTTGAGTTCGGTGAACTCCAGCATGCCGTGATGCGCCCCTTCCCGCGAGTTCCCGCTCTGCTTGACGCCGCCAAAGGGCGCAAGTTCGCTGGAGATGAGCCCGGTATTGATGCCGACCATGCCGTACTCGAGTCTTTCCATCACGCGATAGACCCGGGCCACGTCGCGGGCATAGAAGTAGGCGGCAAGACCGGCGTCAGTGTCGTTGGCAGCGGCGATCACCTCGTCTTCCCTCTCAAAGCGGAAGACTGCCGCCACCGGCCCGAAGATTTCTTCGCGGGCAATCGTCATGTCATGGCTGGCGCCCACGATCAGTGTCGGTTCGAAAAACGTCCGTCCGAGCGCATGACGATTGCCGCCGGCAACGAGACGCGCGCCCTTGGCCAGCGCATCGGCGACATGCGTCTCCACCTTGCGGGCCGCCTTCTCGTTGATGAGCGGCCCCTGCACCACGCCCACGTCAAAACCGCTGCCGACCTTGAGCGCAGCGATGCGTCCGGCCAGCTTCTCGACAAAGGCGTCGTGTATTCCAGCCTGAGCATAGATGCGGTTCGTGCACACGCAGGTCTGTCCCGAGTTCCGGTACTTGGAGGCAATGGCCCCTTCGACCGCAGCATCCAGGTCGGCGTCGTCGAAGACGATGAACGGGGCGTTGCCACCCAGTTCCAGCGCCACCTTCTTTACGGTTCCCGATGCCTGCTGCATGAGAATTTTGCCCACCGCAGTCGAGCCGGTGAAGCTGACGAGCCGCACGTCGCGGTGAGTGGTCAGGACACCGCCGATCGCAACAGCGTCGCCGGTAATGACGTTCAACACCCCATCCGGAAGCCCCGCGCGCTGGGCCAGTTCGGCCAGCGCCAGCGCCGTGAGCGGCGTTTCAGGCGCCGGCTTCACGACAGCGGTGCAGCCCGCAGCCAGGGCCGGCGCCACCTTACGGGTGATCATTGCCGCGGGAAAGTTCCAAGGGGTGATGGCGGCGACCACTCCAATCGGCTGGCGAAGCACAAGCGCCCGACTTGTTGCCGTGTGCGAGGGCAGGATCTCGCCGGCAAGGCGCTTGGCCCCTTCCGCATAGAACTCGACATAGGCCGCGGCGTAGTCGACCTCGCCCAGAGCCTCGGCAAGGGGTTTGCCCTGCTCGAGGGTGATGATGGCGGCGAGGTCATCGCGGCTGGCTATGATCAGATCGAACCAGGCCCGCAGCACGCGTGACCTGTCCTTTGCCGTGCGCCGCGCCCAGGCCGGAAAGGCATGGGCAGCGGCCTCCACGGCGGCCCCGGCTTCGCCCTCCCCAAAGTTGGGCACCCGAGCGAGCAACTGGCCCGTCGCCGGATCCCTCACATCGACTTCGGGTGCGCCCACGAAGCGTCCACCGATCAGAGCCTGCGTCTGAAGCAATCGGGGGTCGGCAAGCTCGCGCATCAGCGGGCCTTTCTCCGGGTGCCACAATGCCGTAATGGATGCAATCGTCAGACAAGCCATTGCGAAGTGGCCTCGGGTTCCTGCGTGCTTTGGCTGGCTCGGGTTGGATGCGCGCGGCCGGTGGTATCTGCGGGATGCGGCAACACAGGCCAAGGGAAGCTTTCGCGTCTCGAAGGGAGACTGGCTGCGCCACGTCAAGCTTC
>Ga0066256_1004658_pt1 | contig 12043 bp, 4 predicted proteins | sample ThiBio_1000_biof_FD_87107 | JGI IMG/M metagenome (GOLD analysis project Ga0066256, IMG submission 87107) | Wastewater bioreactor microbial communities from Cape Town, South Africa - Thiocy_expt_1000_biof (version 2) | ecosystem: Engineered > Bioreactor > Thiocyanate-remediating >...
GACGCGTCGCCAACCAACTGCACGGCCGTAGCATCCGACATCCCCAGCCCGCCGCCTCGATCGGACTCCACAATGGAAGCCCTGCATGTTAACACCCTGCGAGCTGGCGCCGTCACCTCCACCGCCGGTGCCCACGGCAGCACCACCTGCACCCAGGATGGCCACACAGTGCGCATGACTGCGTTGTCACTTGCGCCGTCACGGAGCGCAACAGTGTAGGCGCGTGTTGTGACGTTTAGGAGCGGTGACGCCACGGTATTGGCACCCCACAGGCTACAAACCAGCTGCACGCCCAGCGAGGCGCCAGGCGGGCCCTCCACCGTCAACGCCAGCGGCTGGCCACCTACAACGGAACCGGTAGCATTCACCGCCCACGACGCTGTGGCGCTGGATGCTGCCAGCGCAAGGGAGGATACTGTCATGCTACTGGCACGCCAGGTGCAGGTGCCGGCGGCACCGGCAAAAGTGCCTACCCCGGGAGGTGATAGCGTCGCGACCGCTGCAACGCCGGCACTCTCGTACGCCTCCACCAGCAGCGAAGTTGATGGCACCAGCACCAGGCTGACGTTGGCGACCGCGAGGGAGAGTGTTGGCAACCGCAGCCGCTCGCCGGTGGACACCCAGGTGCACTCGGCGTACACCACCAGTGCCTGACCCAGGCGCGCTGCCGATGCGGTCAAGCCGGCAAATGCAATACCAGCAGCAGAGGCATTGACCAGCGCCACGGCACCACTGACCGACGACAGCACGTCGCGTGTAGAAACGCGGTCCAGCGACTGGCTCAGTGGCGGTGGGGCAACAGCGGCTGGAAGCAGCAGCGCCAGGCACGACAGCGACGCGACGCTGGAGACCGTCAGTGTTGCATTGCTGCCAACCAGGCTAAACATCGCAGTTAGTTTTGGTATCCCCTCTGGTACCACAATAAACGGTTCTGGTGGCAGGCCACTGGCGTTCCAGTCGGCGCGCCAGGTTGCCAACATCACGGTTGGGTTGACCAGCCCTGCTGTGGATACTGTCAGGCCGACGGAGTCAACACACGTTGCTGTCAGCGTGCCGGTACAACTCGATGCGCCGCTTGCCTCCAACGCATCTAGGCGCAGGTAGGTCGACACGGCTTTGAGAGTGCCGCTGGCGCCCACTGAAAGCGACGTGGCTGGTGTGGAGGCGGTCATGCCAGCTGGACGCGACGCCAGCGCCGGGTTGGCAAGGCTGCAGGTTGCTGCCTGTCGTGACAGCACCCACAACGTGGGCGGGGGTGACAGCAGCCCCTCCGGGAGCGCGGTCAATGTTGGCGTTGTTGTCCACGACACGTCAAAGGTGGCAGGGTATGTGAGGTTGATGAGCTCAGTGGAGGCGGCGCCGGCAGCGTTCACCACAGCAACCAACACCGACGGGTACCCAGGCGTCGACGCCGACACGGGCGGTGCGCTGCATTGGACCACTGTTTGCGACAGCACAGCAATGCTGCCGCACAACACACCACCAATGTACACGGTTGGCGGTACGCGGGTGGCGTCCATCATGGCCGTGCCAGTGACTACCACCGGCACCCCAGTCGTCGTAATGGAAGTGGGGGTGACGGAGGTCAGCACCGGCCGCGCGGCCAGTGAGACGCAAGCCTCGCATGCCACCAGAGGGGTGACGCGATTAGCCCACGCGGCGGTGGCATTCAGCAGGTTGATGGGGTTGGTATACCGCAGCACGCCGGCGGCGGCGGCCGCGGTGACATTCCAACCAACGCACAGTGCTGCGTCGGTGCGGCCCGCAATGCATTGCAGCGCGCCGCAGGGCAGCCCGCCAACATACGCGTTTGACACCCGCGCGCGCTGGCCCACACATAGCGCCGTGCCGGACAGCGTGATGTTGGTGATGTTGACTCCCGAACCGGCCGGTGGCAGTAGCGTCACATCTGTTGACAGCGCGACTAGCGCCGGCGGCGTGAACACGGACGGCAGCACGCCGCTGATGTTGAACAGGCCAGCCAGCAGCACCACCACGGGGATGTCAATGCCGTCAGCAGCCGGGATGGCACATGACAGCGTCGTAGCCGACTCCCAGCTTGCGTTAGAGCACGGCGCGCCAGCCATCCACACTGTCAACTTGTCGATAGTTGCTTGGGTAGGTGGTTTCAGGCCGGCAGCGGTCCAGTCGGCAGCTGTCAGCCGTGACGCTGGCAGGCGCAACACGATGCGACCGCCACCTGCTGAAAACGGCAATAGCCCATCGCTGCCGCCTGGTGCAAGCGCAACAAGTGACGACGGCAGCAGCGTGACGGTGGAGTTGAGTCGCTGCGGGACGCCGCCCGTGCCAGCATGCGCCACCCACACAGTTGTGAGTACGGGCGCTGTGGCAGCAGCAGGTAGCAAGAACGGCAGCGCGCATGACACGGTCGCTGGTGACGCGGTTATCTGCACTGTGCATGATACATTGGCGGTGGCAGGTTGCAGCCCAGTCGGCACAAGGTAAATGCTGGCATTGATCCAGTTTTCAGCGCCATCTGCTACCACAGTGATGGTGTCACGCCACGTGGCAGTGGCGTTGCAGTAAGGGGCTGCCATTGCAGGCAGGCATGCACACCTTGCAGCAGCGCCTACGGCGTACGTACCAGTTGGGCAAGGCGTACACGCAGTGGTGCCGCCTGCCGCGTAGGTGTTGACTCCGCATGGGAGTGGCGCCCCAGCACCACCGCCACAGATGTAGCCAGCAGGGCACACCGTACAAGCGTAGTATGGGTTTCCGCTGGCAGCCAGGTTGTACGAGCGCAGGCACAGGGTGGAGGGGCAGCCACCGCCAGTGACCAGAAATGTGCGCGACTGGTCCACAATGGCAAGCGCTGGCTGTTTGGTGGCGGAGAAGGTGGCGTCACTAAAGTAAGTTAGGTTGTTGTCCGCCACCGACAGCCAGCGCAGCGCCGGCAAGGCGTCAAAGTCGTGCTCGTACACGGCGGTGAGGCCGGTGGCGCTGACATCCAGCGACGTGATATACGGCAGTGTGAGTGGCTGTGTCAGCAGGGTGCCGACAATAAATTTAGTTATGTTGGCCAACCCACCTGCCCCGGCACAGTTCATGCACGTCAGCGTTGCCAGCCCGTCAAAGCTGCCTGCCGTAAGCCGCACCTGCTGCGTCGGCGCTGGAGCAGCCAGGGTGAGGTTGGTGAGTGCTGGCAGCGCAAGGGCGGCTGCCGGCACGGCGGGTGTCATCAGAGTAAGCGACCGAAGCCCGCGCTGCGCTGATGTAGAGAAGGTGGTGTTGGTGTTGCCGGCGGCAGCGGGGGTTGCATTCCGTGGCACCAGTGTCACGTTGCCCAGCAGCAGCGTGCGAATGGTGGGGTTGAGACCGGCGGTGTTGGGAGCGGGTAGGGGGGACGAGAAGGCGGCGGTGCGCGCGGCCCGTACAAGCGCTGACCCGAGACTACTGTTGGAGGCGCCAAGCGCACGCCATGCCGTCAGCTGGTGGGGAGGCGCCAGGGGCGACGGCGGCGGCGGCGCTGAGGCCAGGGGGAGAGGGGCGGGGGTGGGGGACGGCGACCACCGAATGGTGTTGCTATTGTAGTCGCTTACATACAGGGCGCCAATGGCAGCATCCAGTGCAATGCCAATTGGCCCATAAAATGCTGCCGCTGCACCCACGCCATCCACCCTTGCAGAGGCGCCCGAGCCAGCTATTGTGGCTACAGCGCCACCTGTGGTGGTAATGCGCCGAATGCGATTGTTGTTATAGTCCGTCGCATAAAGCACCTCAGCGCTAGTGTCCAGCGCCAACCCGCATACGCTGTAGAACCGCGCTGTGCTGCCGGTAGTGCCGTCGACGTAGCCGTAATTGGTAGCGTTGCCTGCCAGGAGCGAGGACACGCCGTCGTATGTGACAACGTACACTGAGTGCCCTACTGCCACATACATGACACCCGACATGGCGTCCAGGGCAATGTCGTACACAAATGAAGGCAACGTTGCCAGTGTTGTGACGGGGTAGCTGTCATTGATCGCAATGGTGCGCACCTGGTAGTTGTACGTATCAGCCACATACAGCAGCCCGCCAGCCACGTCCGCACGCACTGCATTTGGCCAATAAAAAGTAGCGTCGGTGCCGTCGGTGGCATTCTCAGATCCGGACGTGCCATTCGTGTTGCCAGCTACCCACACACCCGACAACATGCGTATAGCATTGTTTTTCATGTCTGCCACATAAATGTTGCCAGCGCCATCCACCTCCACGCCATAAGGTTGGAAGAACGTGGATTGCAGCGGCGTGGGATCCACCGTTGCGCCGCTGGTACCCGCAATGCCAGCTACCGTTGTCCCATCCCGCGACGCAATGCCCCCCCGCCGAATCACGTGGTTATAACTATCAGCTACGTACAGCCCTCCGCTGCCATCGAGAGAAACACCTGCTGGGTAGTAGAAACGCGCCGCGGCACCCACGCTATCCGCGTAACTATAAGAAGCTGTGCCATTGCCTGCCAACGTGACGACCACCGCGCGGTCCCCTCCACCAACACGTTGCGGCAGCGGCAACCCACCCACTGCCGCTGCTATTGCCACTCGCCCGCTGCCATTGCCTGTGGCATTTGCAGTGGACGCCACACACCCCCACCCCGCGCATGCCACCTCGTAGCCAGCTGCCGCCACGGTGCCATTCACAGTACCCCAGCAGGTCACTGGCCCTGGCACGCTCCACCCCGATATGGCACACGTCATACCGGCACCCGCAGCCAGCCACCATACGCTGCCATTTGACGACAGTTCAGGCGGTGGTGCCGCAGCATCACGGGCATTACTTCCCCAGCAGGCCACGCTGCCGTTCACCCGCACGTAGCATGCGTGGTCGGCGCCTGCCGCCACGTGCTCCGCGTCCGTGATAGCCCGCCACGTTGCTGACGCCGCCACCACTGGGTTAGAATTGTCGCCCCAACACACAACGCTGTGGTTACGAGCCACCCCGCAGGTGTAGTTGGCGCCCGCCGTCACGCTCTGAAAGGCAACACCCGGCGGCACGTTGATGGCGCCGCGCGACGACGCGTCGCCATAGCAGAGTACAGTACCATTTGGCAGCAACCCGCAAACGTGGCGCGGCCCAGCGTGTGCGTCCAAGAAAAAGAGGTTGGGCGGTGGCAATGCACCACCTGGCAACGTGCCCCAGCACCGTAGACTACTGTTAGCAGCTGTCAACCCGCAGCTAAAGTCGTCGCCGACCGTCACAGCATGGAACGTGGCGTTTGCAGGTGGGTTCAGCTTGCCGGCGGCAGCGGCGCTGCCGTAGCACGCTGCCACACCGCCCGCTTCAATCATACACATGTGTCCATCCGCCGCCGCCACGTGCCGCTCGCCAGCCACGCTGGGTGGTCGCATGAGCAGCATCGCTGCTGCCAGCGCCGCTACTACCGGTATGAGGGTGGCGAGGAGCCGGCGGCAGGGCGCCATTGTTGTTATGGGTTTGGAAGAAGCATGGCAACAGCGCCGCTGTTTGTAAAGGGAAGGCAGAGTGGGAAAGGCAGCCACTCACTCAAATCCACGCGGTACGACTATTATTAGTCTCCACCAGCGTGAGCATGTGTCAGTCGGCTTGGCTCAGACTGGCGTCACGACTGCTGCGTGCGACAGCTGAGTGGTGCTCAACACTTCCGGTACTACTTGTTGTATTAAGAACTGTCGCAAACAGACAAACACACAGGTCAGACGCCGTCAAGCAAACCCAACGACTGAGCAACGCTGTATGACGGCTGCGTTAAACGCGCTTTTCCTTGTGTATAAATGAGCGCAACGCTGCTGCGGCAGCGCACCCACTGATGAAAAGTCGCTGTCTGCACAGAGAGACTCGTGCCGCAGCAGTACCGGTAGTAGCCGGCGTGGTGCCGTTAGACTTGCCACAGTGGTACCGGTAAGGAAGTAGCATGCACAAGTTACACTACAACACAACCACGCCATGGCATGGAGTGTAAAATGACACCCACTTTCTGCGCTGCCTTTTACGCGCAGGCGGTAGTTGCTGCGAAGCACGGGGTGGGCAGGGCTTAACGGTAATGACGCTGGCTACGCGCATGCGGCGGCAGCATCATGCCAGCATGCCAGCATCGGTTCCAGTGGTGTGGGGCGGCGCCCGCCTACAAAAAATAAAATTAAAGAATGAGCAAGCAAGAAGCACCTACTGTGCTGCCAGTTGGCAGCAAAACGAGTACGCCCACGCGGACAGGGCAGGATGCAGGATGGTGGTTTGCCCACGGTATCGTAGCGGCACTGTACGCACAACACGGCACAGCGCTGAACACACCGACACGACCACGACCAGCGCCTTCAACACGACAAGCTCGCGCGGGTTGTGCAGGATATCGGTAGCAGCACTTCATGTACAATACCGGCACGGCGCGCCGGTAGACTGCCACACCTGCCGTAAGCGTGCCACCATATGGATGCGCGCCAGTGCGGCAACCACCCCACCGCCGCTGTAACCAGCGCGTCCCCCCGCACATGCGCACCAGCCAGGCGTTGATGTCATTGGCCGCGGTGGGGTGCGCATTCAATGCAAAAGGGTCAACAACTCGTCGCAGTGGAGTTGCAGGCCGGCATTGTCAGGAAACGCGTCCATGGCGTCCTGCAGCGTAGTGACGGTGTCGTGCTCGCCCATCAGCGGACCCAGCACGCCGTGCAAACAGCCATACCGAGCCAGGCAGCACAACATGCCAGTGACGGCGTACACTGTGTCAGCGTTGTATTCGTAATGGTTTTGTAGCGCTGCCAGCACAGCTGCACCGGCGTCTTCAACTTGCGGGAGCACCATTCGAACCGTGCGCAATTGTGCCAGGCCCCACAGTGCCCTGCACGCCGCCTCCACAACGGCGCCATTCCTCACATGGCGGCGCAGGAGGCCAATCACTACCTCGGCACTAGCAGAGGCACTGCCGTCCTGCGCCAGCAGCGTCTGACCTGATTCTACGTCAGTAACGTTACTAAGTACCCAGCAACCATCAGTTACCACGCCCACATCACTGGCGTGCCGCTGCAGCGCCGCAACAACCACTGTGATAACGCTGGCATCCCGCACCAGCAACTCGCACGTGTCGGCTGAAGTCGTCAAGTTGAGTAGCGTGCCACACGCTCCCCCCACCACCTCCGCGTTGTTCGAGTGCCGTTGTGCAGCCGCCACAACTGCAGCAGCCGCGTCGTGGTCACGTACCAGCGGCATGCTGCATTTATCGTCGACACTACCCGTAATGTTCCAGATTGCACTTAATGCTGCAACCAACACGGACACATTGTCAATGTGCTGTTTCAGCACCCCCACCACAGTGGCGCCTGCACCGTCGTTCACAAACACTGTGCAATCAACCTCCAATGCCGCCAGGTGTTTTAGTGCGCTGCATGCTGCGACCGCTACCTCCGCGTCATTGACGTGCCGCTGCAGTGCCGCAATTGCAGCTTCCCCACATCCGTCACGGTACAGCGCCAGCGCGTGGTCGGGGGCAGCCGACAGGTCCTGTAGCGTGCCACACGCCACTTGTGCAACCGCCGAATCGGCGGCATCGCTGCGCAGCGCCGCAACGAGCGCGCCACCGACGCCATCACACTGCACCAGCAGGCGACGCACGGGCTCCACTTCAGTTAAGAAGGACAGCGAATTGCAGGCAGCGCGCAGCACCTCGGCATCGCTGGCGTGTGCCATTATGGCCGCCACCAGCGCTGCACCCGCGCCATTCTTCTGCAGCTGCAACCTTGCCGCCGGGCTTTCCGTCATGGACAGGTTGTGCAGTGCGACACAGGCAGCACGTACCACCGCCACGTCCGTCACAAACGCGCGCAGTGTGGCGGCAGCGGCACAACCTGCGCCGCTGGCAACCAATGCCCGCGTCGCTTCGGGTGAGATTGTCTTGAGCGCCAGCTGCAGCATGGCGTTGCGCGCTGCTGCGGCCGACGCCGACAGCGGCTCACCCGGCGTTGAACAACCGGTGCAGGTGGCGGCGGCACGATCTGCCGCTGCCTTTCTGCTGCTTGAAAGTGCGGCCGCAAGAGTGCGCGCCACGACCGCCATGGCTGGGCGTGCCTCTGGTTCCGCCAACAAGCACTCGCTTATTACATCCACGGCTGCCGCCGGCACGCCGCGCTCAACCAGCGCGGCCATGGGCGGGGGCCCATCTGCCGTCGCTGGCGTTGGTGTGCCCGCAAACACACACCACGCCAACAGTCCCCAGCTGTGCACGTCGCTGGCTGCACTTCCCGGTGTGCCCGCCGTAGTGTTGTAGCCCACCACGCGCACCGCCCCGTCGCTCTCGTCGGTCGAAGACAGCAGCACGTTGGCGGGCGTGACGGCACCATGTACAATACGCCGCGCGTGCAGCGCCGCCAGGGCAGCAGCAGACTGCCACACCAGCCGCAAGCGCGCCACCGTGCCAATGTGCGCCAGCGCGCCGTCCGCCGCTAGGACTGCACTCGCGACACTACTGGTCGCGCGTTGCGCCACAGTGTAAAACGCTGGCACGCCGCCGCCATCAACGTCGATGACCGCACCGTACACCGGAAGCACGCCCTCCGCCCGCACGCCGTACTGGAAACGCACGCGCGCCAGCCACGCGTTGATGTCGTCGGGCAAGGTGGGGTGCGCCTGCTCAATGGTGACGCGCTCGTCGTACAGCGTGCCGGCGTACACGATGGTGTCAGCAGTGCGGGCCAGCACACGACGCGCGCCAGTGGCCCCCACCTCAAACACCACGTCGCCGGCGGGGATAATCCAGGGCCCCTGCAGCGCCTCCAGTAGCACCCCAGGCGGCGGGGCGGCGAGCAGGCGAGCGGCGGCGGTTGCAACTGCGCCACCCGGTGGTAATACCGCAACTCTCTCGGTCTCCATGATTGGTGCTTGCCAGCAGTGTGTGCCAGGCGCAGCGCGTGGGTGGGTGGCTTTGATGGTAGAGTTTGGCGGCAACGACAATACACGGCCAGTCACCGTGCGCACGCAAACGGGCGTAAGTTGCAATTACAGAGCGCCAACACCGATTCTTTGCGTAGAACTGGCAAACTCGGCGCCGGCAATGATTCAGAGGTGGTGCCACCGTGGTGGTGGTGGCGGGAAGCGCAACGCCAGCGTTAGACTCGGGCGGGCATTTAGTTTCTTTCCGAGAACTGCGAGCGCAACAACGATTTGCACCCTAGAGCGCGCGGCAGAGTGCAATTGTTTGCCATATTGCAATCGAACCTTCCATTCAACAATTGCGTGTGCTACCATGGCGGCTTATGGCGGCGGCAGCAGCAGCGATGGCGGCGACGGCTGTGGCGAGGCGCCTTGTGGCGGCAGCGCAACTACTTACGGTGGCGGTGGCAGCAGCGGCTATGTGTACTGCGCTGTCATGGCTCTTGAAGAACTACGCCGCGAGCGAGGCACCGGCGATGTGCGGCCAGTGGCTGTGCATTTTGACCGCTTTCGCGATGGGACACTCCGCGAGGACCCCACTACTGCTCTGGAGGCAGGGCAGGGGTGGGATGCTGTGAAGCCGCTGATTGGCAGCAAGGTGACGGTCGACGGCATGAGGTACAGGCGGCTCGCTCTCTGCCGCACTCCCCTGGCGGCCTGGCGTGGCGACCTGCCGCTCAGCCCGTGCCCGTCTGCTGACGCCGCTGCCGCCGCCGACGACGCCGCCACCGCCGCGCCACAATGGGTGCTTGACGGTGTTGTGTTGCTACCAACACCGGCGACCGCGCTGTCACGCTGGGAGGTGAGCGGGAGTGTGGAACCATACCAGGGTACAGCTGCGCGCGCCCTTGTCCTTGCCGACGACGCCGCCTCGTGCGCTGCCGTCTCGGTTGCGTACTACGACGCGATGGTGGCACTGGGTGAGTACGACTCGCTGTCCGCGTTTGTAGCGCACGCGCCTGCCGACCGCGTCGCCACCGTGCGGGCACTGCTTGTGCAAGTATCTGAGACTGGCGAACACGCAGACGACGTTATTGAAGCCGACGATGCGCTGAGTGTCATGCCGCAAGAATGACACACCGGTAGTAATACCACCGAGCCATGGCCAGTCGTTACGCGGCCGGTCGGCGGCGCCGCTGTTATGACAATAATCGGCCGCGCAAACAAAACCATTCAAGTTATATTATCCAAACATAATGATCGTTCTTCGTTGTAGTAAAGGTGTTCTTAGCCGCCGCTGACGCGTCCGCCGCTTGATGCCATGGCCGCGTGGCAAGGATAGGTGGTGGTGGGAAGCGCAACGCCAGCGTCAGACTCGGCCTTACCATTATCAGATAGTTCCAAGAACTCGGCGGGGCGCGAGCGCAACAACGATTTGCACGCAAGAGGGACCAGCTGCGCGCAGTTGTTTGCCAAACACCCGTCAAATCTCCCCTTGATCCCTTGCGTGTGCTACCATGGCGGCTAATGGCGGCGGCGGCGGCAGCGATGGCGGCGACGGCTGTGGCGAGGCGCCTTGTGGCGGCAGCGCAACTACTGACGGCGGCGGTGGCGGCAGCGGCTATGTGTACTGCACTGTCATGGCTCTTGAGGAACTACGCCGCGAGCGAGGCACCGGCGATGTGCGGCCAGTGGCTGTGCATTTTGATCGCCTGCGCGATGGAACGCTCCGCGAGGACCCCACTACTGCTCTGGAGGCAGGGCAGGGGTGGGATGCTGTGAAGCTGCTGGTGGGCGGCAAGGTGTCCGTCGATGGCAACAGGTACCGGCGGCTTGCCCTTTATCGCACTCCCCTGGCGGCCTGGCGTGGCGACCTGCCGCTCAGCCCGTGCCCGTCTGCAGACGCCGTTGCCGCCGCCGCCGCCGACGCCTCCACCACCGACCTCGCCGACGCGCCACAATGGGTGCTTGACGGTGTGGTGTTGCTACCGACACCGGCGACCGCGCTGTCACGCTGGAGCGACAGCGAGAGTGGGGACCCATGTCAAGGGACAGCTGCGTGTGTCCTTGTCCTTGCCGACGACGACGTCTCGTGCGCTGCCGACGTAGTTGCGTACTACGACGCGGCGGTGGCACTGGGTGAGTACGACTCGCTATCGGCGTTTGCAGCGCACGCGCCTGCCGACTGCGTCGCCACCGTGCGGGCACTTCTTGTACAAGTGGCAACGACTGGCGAACTCCCAGACGACATCATGGACGCCTGCGATGCGCTGCGAGCCATGGGTGAACAGGCCGGTGTAGTGCATGCTTCTTCTTGTTAGTGGGCGCGTCCATTTCCGTGAACTTCGGGTGAAAGCGCAAACGCGGTGAGTGCCCGCGCTCCTGCGCCGTCGGAACTCGGAAAGAACAGCATGCCAACGCCGACTCAGGTGCCACACACGAGTTTACTGGCTGGCAGCGGCCAGCGCCGAGTCGAATGTGCCTGCACCGCAGCGCGCTGCTTGGCGAGCAAGGGCCGCACTTGCTCGTCGGTGCAACATTTACGTCGCCTGGCAGTAGCATGCCATAAGTTAGGATGATGGCAGTGTTTGGCAGCTCCGCGGCGGCCGTGGTGGCTTGCGGCAGCAGTAGTGTCACAGCTGCGCTGGTGAGTGCCATGTTGTGGTGGTGGTATCGTAACTGGAACCGGTGGACACCGTTTTGCCACCGTTGGTATGGACACGTGGCCTGACCAAAGTTCAAGTTCAAACCATCAGCAGTGCTCTCGGGGCCAGTATCGTAACGCCAGGAAGCGGGGCGGGGGGGGGGGGTGCGCGAAAAAACCCCGCGGCACCCGCGGCGCCGCCCCCCTCCCCCCCGGTGCAACGCAATACCCCATCCCCGCCGCTGCCGCGGGTGTGTTGAACCCCGGGCCGCGGGCGTCGACGCGTGCGGACGCCGCGTCAGGGCACATGATCCACGTCGCGGACCGCGGACCAGATCGCTTTGTTGAAGTTGTCACAGACCTGTCACTTGCCCTCTCTCTCTCGCTCCCTACACGCCGCCACGATGGCCTCCAGCCGCGTGGCGGCAGCGGTGCTGGCTGCCGTCGCCACCGCCGCGTGGCTGGCCGCGCCGACGTCGGCGCAAGCGCCGACGGCGCCTACCAGCCCCAACTGCACTGTGGGTGACGCCTCCATCACCTGCACATGGACGCAGGGTGCCTCCG
>Ga0066256_1001157_pt1 | contig 12031 bp, 12 predicted proteins | sample ThiBio_1000_biof_FD_87107 | JGI IMG/M metagenome (GOLD analysis project Ga0066256, IMG submission 87107) | Wastewater bioreactor microbial communities from Cape Town, South Africa - Thiocy_expt_1000_biof (version 2) | ecosystem: Engineered > Bioreactor > Thiocyanate-remediating >...
GACAGGAGATAGGAGAGGAGGATGTTTTTTTGGGGGATTGGTAAAGATGAGGAGGCGTGTGGCGTGGTGCGAAAGGTGGACCAGGCCGGAGGAGGGACGCCGGGAGGCCGAAGGGGCGGACGCCCGCCGGTAAGTCGCAGCGCAAGGAAAATCACCGGGCAGCGAAGCGGCTGGGTCACAAACGCGCCGGCAGCGACCAAGCGAAGCGCCGCGGAATGCGGCGCTTCGATGCGGTCAAAGGGGCGATTGCGAACGGGCACCTGACAAAACTTCCTGCTGTTGGACGGCCTACCTTAGCCGCCAGCAATTTGATAATCTAACGCCATGCGATCAGGAATCGTCGTGAAAGGATCAATTTCTTGAAGAATGGTGTCCGTCTCACGGAAGAAATCGCGGTCATCGCACACGACGGACATCGATATTCCAGTCCGAAGCATAGCCATCAAGAAGCCCAGCTCCTCTACGCGGTGAGCGGAGTCGTCTCGATCAAAACGGACGTCGGAAGCTGGGTTGTGCCGCCAAGCCGGGCTGTCTGGCTGCCTCCCAGGCTGGAGCACGAGACGACGAGCCGCGCGGGTGTTCAGTTCCGTTCACTATTGATCGAGACGGGCGGAATCCAGGGGCTTCCCGAAGAGTGCATGGTGGTGGAGATCACGCCTCTTCTTCGGGAACTCATCTTGAAGCTTGCAGACCTCGCCATAACGCCGGGAAGTCGCGAAAGAACAGATGCAGTCGTCCAGCTGCTTCTGATGGAGTTATCGTTTCAGCCAGCCCAGTCTCTCAATCTGCCGATGCCGAGGCGACCCGATCTGGTCCGATTATGCGCGAAGATGCGTGAGGATCTGACGGAGGCGACCTCCGTCGAAGCCGCCGCCGCGATGCTGCACATAAGTCGCGCGACCTTCATGCGGCTCTTCAAACGGGAAACAGGCATGAGCTTTGGTCACTGGCGACAGCAGGCGAGAATGCTCGACGCTCTTGAGTTGTTGGCCGATGGCCGAAGCATTCTCGATGTTGCCCTGGAATGCGGCTATAGTAGCCCCAGCGCCTTTTCCGCGATGTTTCGTCGGACCCTAGGTCGACCGCCAAGCGCCTATTTCTGAAAAATGCGACATTCGGGTTTGGGCGTTCGCTATCCCGGAAGCGGTTATCGCAAGGGAGTCGACCCTGAGCGCATGAGACGGACTCGGGCTTACGCCACCCACAATCGCAACTCCCGGTGTTTGCCCAACTGCCACGACAAGGAACCACCCTGAACGATGCCGCTGATGTACTTGCTTAGCTGACGGTCGATGACCGGCCGCCATGGGATAGAGGTGAGGCAGACCGATGCTTTCTTCCGCCGTATATGTCACGGCAAGATTGAAACCGCTTTCCGGCCCACTTTCAAATCAATCTCGCGCTGTCCTCCTCCGGTTCATGCCCGGCGTCATTCGGCAAGAGACTGCTGGTTTCCACTCGGGGCCGGAGGCTATTTCTACTTTCGGACAACCATCGTTCCATAGCCAAACCGGAATGCCGAGCCACTCGGCCCCGGTCTCTACAGTTCAAGCTGCGAAAATAATCAACGAAATTACAATCAGACTCCGAGAATATCTGACGTCAAAAACTAAAAATTGACATACCTGTGGAAATTACCTATACATTAATTTGACGATATTTGCTTGCTTAGCTTTGGTTATCGCGCGTCTGGCACCGTGCCCTGAACGAACCTTTTCTTTCAAAAATCGCTATCGCATCTGTTGCGCCGCGGGCGCAGCGGTTCTCTTATTGCTATGAAAGGGTTCATCATGACCACTGGCACAGTTAAATGGTTCAATTCCGCCAAGGGCTTCGGCTTCATTCAGCCCGACAACGGCGGCGCCGATGCGTTCGTCCATATCTCCGCCGTCGAACGCGCTGGAATGCGCGACCTTGTTGAAGGCCAGAAGATTGGCTACGAACTGGAGCGCGACAACAAGTCGGGCAAGATGTCGGCCTGCAACCTGCAGTCCGCTTGAAGCATCCCGGTATCCGCTCTCCGTTGACCACGGATGTACTGGCACTGTCGAGAGCATGATACCAGCAAGGTCAGGCAGATCGCTTGGCCTTTTTTATTGCCGCGTCATCTTGCGGCGTCCAATCCGGAAAAGACCATGTCCCAGACACACAGCAAAGCTCGCCAGAAGGCGGAGATAGCCTTCGCCAATGCTCAGTCGCAATTCTTCGCCCGCAATAGCGCCGTCGAGGAACTCGATTCCCTCATTCTGGCCCGCGAGGAAAAGACCAGGCGGCTTCGCGAAGCCCGCCTTGCGAAGGAAATGAACGACCGCGAGGCGGCAACCGCCTCTCTTCTTGCCAGACGGGCCAAGTCCGTCTGACCTGCCGCAACACTTTCTCCAGGATAATGATTTGAAGAACGCCAGAAACAACGACTTTTCCGATCGCCGTACCGCGGCCGCCGAAGCGAAGTCCGCTCTCCTGAATGCCTATCGCGCGGCAAGGGCCGCTGACGAACCCGCCAGACTGGCGAGGCAGGCAGAGCGGGTGAGTATAGCGGCCGCGAGAGAAGAGCGGCGCCTAGAGCGCGAGCGGATAAAGCGCGACGAGGCTGAGCGCCGGGTAGCCGAGGCCGACGAGCGGAAGGCGGCCGCAGAAGCCGCAGCCCGTGCCGAAACCGAGGCGCGCGAGGCGACGGAACGAGATCACATCGCGCGGCTGCTCGAAGACGAGGCCGCCCGCAAGGCTGAGCGCGACCGGCGCTATGCCAACCGCAAGGCCAGGCGCGCCTGAATTCCAGGTATCTGAATGAACCTGACAGTTCATGTGATCCTGCCGCACAGGGTCCGCCGATCGCGTTCGGCAGCTTTTCGGCGGGGTCGCAATCCGCAACCGCCATCGTAGCGTAAGTCGCCGCCAGGATCCGTCACACCGAAAGAAAACTCCATGCCAGAAAATTCCGCCGAGCTCCAGGCAATCAACACAGCTTGGCAGATCGCGATCCAGGAAATCCTGCGGATGGTTATCCGCGACATGTACCTTGCGGCCGGAGAGGAGGCCTTCCTGGCAAATCTCAAGCGTATCGAACAGGCCGCGGTCGATAGCATTTATACGGACTTGCGGCTGCGTGGAACAAGTGAATGGACGGAAGTGCTTGTCAAGGACAATGCGAGCAATTTCGTCACGTCGCTGCTGACTTCGTTTACATATGATCGCGCCTGATGAAGACTGAGATGTCAGATCCTCTCTGGCGTATGTAGTGGTCCGAACGAGTGGCTGGTTTCCGATAGCGACGAAACCTCCCCAAACGGCAACAATAAGGGTCGAAAGCAGTCGCTCTCTTGTCGTGAAACTCGTGTGGATTGCTCGCATATTATCGCCGGGGCGGCCCGGAGGATCTGATATAATCTGCGCGATTTCTGCGGCTGCCTGCGGCGAACTGGCTTGCGCCGGCCAGCAAACCATAGCCGGCACGCAAGACTTCACCGCCAGAAAGTGGAATGTCGGAGTTGCGAACGAACCGGAAACAGAGTTCATTCCGGATCATGAACCTGGCCCTCCATGATTCGCCGCAGCTGGCGACCCTTGCCGACGACTATCTGGCCGCGCTGAATGCCGAGCAGCGGGCGGCCGTCGAGCATGGTGACGGCGGCATTGCTGCACCATTGCTTGTGATCGCGGGCGCCGGCTCGGGAAAAACCAACACGCTGGCGCATCGCGTCGCGCATCTGATCGTTCGCGGCGCGGATCCCCGCCGCATTCTGCTGATGACCTTCTCACGGCGCGCGGCAACGGAAATGAAGAGCCGGGTCGAACGGATCGCGGCACGCGTGATGGGCGACAAGGCCGCGACGCTGACGGGGGGATTGACCTGGGCGGGCACGTTCCACGCTGTCGGCGCGCGGCTGCTGCGCGACTACGCGCTGGAAATCGGTCTCGATCCGGCCTTTACGATCCATGATCGCGAGGATTCCGCCGACCTGATGAACCTCGTCCGGCATGATCTCGGCCTGTCGAAGACCGAAAGCCGCTTTCCGGCAAAGCGCACCTGCCTCGCGATCTATTCGCGCTCCGTCAACGCGCAGGCCGAACTGGAACCGGTTCTGGCGAAAAGCTTTCCGTGGTGCGCCGGTTGGGCGGAGGAACTCAAGCAGCTTTTTGCAGCCTATGTCGACGCCAAGCAGGCGCAAAACGTCCTCGATTACGACGATCTGCTGCTATGGTGGGCGCATATGTGCGCCGAACCCGCCATTGCCGAACATCTCGCCGCCCGTTTCGACCATATCCTCGTCGATGAATATCAGGACACCAATCGCCTGCAGGCGTCGATCCTCCTGGCGCTCAAGCCGGATGGACGCGGCCTCACGGTGGTCGGCGACGACGCGCAATCGATCTATTCCTTCCGCGCCGCCGAGGTCCGCAACATTCTCGACTTTCCCGGGCATTTTCCGATCCCTGCCCGCGTTGTCACGCTTGATCGCAACTATCGCTCGACCGAGGCGATCCTCGATGCCGCGAATGCGGTGATCGGTCAGGCGCCGGAGCGCTTCACCAAGAACCTCTGGACCGATCGGCGTTCGGCCGAAAAGCCGAAGATCGTCACCGTGCGCGACGAAGTCGAGCAGGCGAACTTCGTCTGCGAGAGCGTCCTGGAGGCGAGGGAGGAGGGCATCGCGCTGAAACAGCAATCCGTTCTTTTCCGCGCCTCGCATCATTCCGCGCCGCTCGAAATCGAGCTGACGCGCCGCAACATTCCCTTCGTCAAATTCGGCGGATTGAAGTTCCTCGACTCCGCCCATGTCAAAGACATCCTTGCGGTCCTGCGCTTCGCCGAAAATCCGAAGGACCGGGTCGCCGCCTTCCGTGTGATGCAGATCGTACCCGGCATCGGTCCCTCGGCTGCGGCATCCGCCATGGAGGCGATGGCGCGTTCGCTCGATCCGGTGCTTGGCCTGCAATTCTTCCGCGCGCCGGCGCGCGCACAGGTGGATTGGCCGGGCTTTGTCGATCTTTTCGCGGCGCTGCGGTCGCGCGCGGCCTGGCCGGCCGATCTGGAGCAGGTCCGGTTATGGTATGAACCGCATCTTGAGCGCATCCATGAGGATGCGCCGGCCAGACGTGCGGATCTCCTGCAACTGGAGCAGATTGCGTCCGGATATGCGTCGCGCGAGCGCTTCCTCACCGACCTGACGCTCGATCCGCCGGACGCGACCAGCGACGAGGCCGGTCCTCCGCATCTCGACGAGGATTACCTGATCCTCTCGACCATTCATTCGGCGAAAGGGCAGGAGTGGACCAAGGTCTTCGTGCTCAACGGCGTCGACGGCTGCATTCCGATCGATCTGGCCGTGGGCGAGCGTGATGACCTCGAAGAAGAACGGCGCCTGCTTTACGTGGCGATGACACGCGCGAAGGACGGATTGTATCTGGTCACGCCGCAGCGCTTCTTCGTGCATGGGCAGGCATCGCGCGGCGACAGGCATGTCTATGCGTCCCGCACGCGGTTCATCCCCGACGATATCCTCGACCGTTTCACGCCGACATCCTGGCCGCCGCCATCCGCGGCCGCACGCGATCGCGCGCCGCAACCCGGTATCCGCGTCGACCTCAAGGCGAAGATGCGCGGCATGTGGCGGTAGCGATCGCGACGACGCTTGTCCGCTTGGTTCCGATCGTAACCCACCGCACGCTACCATCATGTTCGACTGCGACGCGCCCGGGTGGGAGCGCATCGCTGGCCGGAAAGACGAGGCTCATCACCCGATCTGCTCGACAGCAAGTGTGCCTGCCAGCAGCGCTCGGATCAGCGACCGTGCCGGCACGGTCGGATCGAGCCAACCGGCCCAGGCGTTGCGTTCCAGAATGACGATCTGCCTGTCGTGATAAGGGGCGATTTCGGGGCCGGGCGGCGTCGTCAACATGGCGAAAGCCTCGTCGACCTCTTTCGTCTCGCGCCAGATGCCGGCGATCGCGAAGATCGGATCAACGGTCGTCGTGAACAGCCATTTGGGCATGTCGGCGATGATGGCTTTGATTTCCTCCACCAGTTCCCGATCCGGGAGTGGTGGGCGTACTCTGGCTCTGGAAGGGGCGAACGCAGCACGGGCAGCGATATTCGACCGGGCGACACCCAACGTCTCGCAGACGATCTTCATCCTAAAATCCCCCTCGGAAGAGAGAGCGAGCGCAACATCTGTTTTTTTGAGCCGGTGGCGACTTCGAGGGCTTCCTTGAGGATTTCGCCTTCCATCGTCTTCTTGCCCAACAGGCGTTGCAACTCCTTCACCTGGTTCTGAAGCGCCCGGTATTCGGAAGCCGGAACGACCTCCTCTTCGGCAGCCGTCGCTGTCAGCGCGCCTTGTGACGCCAGCTTGCGCCAGGCGAACAACTGGTTCGGCTGGATGCCGTGCCGACGCGCGACGATGCTCACCGTCGCGTCCGGCTCGTAGGTTTCCTGGATGATGGCCAGCTTCTCTGCCGTGCTCCAGCGCCGCCGTCGTTCAGGCCCGGAAAAGACCTGCATCTTATGGGGGGTGATAGTCATAATACCAACATTACTCCCACCCACTTAGCTAAGTGGGGGAGCATGTCCGGGCCTTTCGGGGGCTAATTCAGTTCGGTTTAGGATGACGTCCCCAATCGTTCCCGCTTAAACAGAGGCTCTCCTGTTCAAACCGGCAATCGAAATCTGACCGAATGGATACCTTCCGCCGAAAACTGATGGACTACTGTCGGTCTCTACCAACTGTATCAGTTGTATTTTTGCTTTGCGTCGGCCGACGCCTTTGGTGGGTTGTCTGCACCGGTGCTGATCTCAGTTCAATCAGGATATCCATCGTTTATGTTTCATCCGTCAGGCGGTATGGGGCCAGGCAGCACTCGCCTCTCTTGCGGCGATGCGTCAATTCACGGCGGAACTGCGTTTCGTCAACAGGCGGTCGAGCCAGTCAGGCGCCATTTCCGGCACTGAATCGAGCAGCAGCTTGGTGTAGTCGGGATAAGGCGGCGAGAGCACTTCGGCCCGCGAGCCCTGGTCGACGATGCGCCCCTGGCTCATGACGATGACGCGGTCGGCGATTGCACGGACGATCTCCAGGTCGTGCGTGATGAACAGGTAGGATACGCCGAGCCGCTGCTGCAGGTCCGCCAACATTTGCAGAATGCCGGCCTGGACGAGCTGGTCGAGGGCCGAGGTGATTTCGTCGCAGATGATCAGGTCGGGATTGGCGGCCAGCGCACGGGCGATCGCTACGCGCTGTCGTTGGCCGCCTGAAAGCTGGGCCGGATAGCGCCCCGCATAACCCGGATCGAGTTCCACCATCTTCAGCAGCTCGATGACGCGCTGCTCACGCGCCGCGCCGCGCAGGCTCTGGAAGAAGGTCAGTGGCCTGCCGAGAATCTTGCGGATCGTATGACGCGGATTGAGCGCAGTGTCGGCCGATTGGTAGATGATTTGGATCCGGCGTAGCATGTCTTTGTCGCGCTGGCGTACGAGCGTCGGCAGAGACTTGCCGTCGAGCTTGACTGTGCCTTTGACCGGCGGCATCAGGCCGGCGATCAACCGGCCGAGCGTCGATTTGCCCGACCCGGACTCGCCGACCACAGCCAGAGTTTGGCGCTTGCCGATCGAAAAATCGATGTCCTCCAACGCCTTGAACCTGCCATAGGCAGCCGATATGCCCTCGACTTCAAGCAGCCGCTCGAGTTCGGGTTTTGCGGGCGTCTGCAGGCTGCGAACCGCCCAGAGCGACTTGGTGTAAGGGTGGCTCGGCGCCTCCATGATCTGGCGGATCGGCGCTTCCTCGACGGCCTCCCCGTAGCGCAGCACCATGACGCGATCGGCCATCTGCGCCACGATTGCCAGGTCGTGGGAAATATAGAGCACCGCTGCGCCATGTTCCTTGATCGCCCGGCGGATCGACACCAGCACTTCGACCTGTGTCGTCACGTCCAGCGCGGTGGTCGGTTCGTCGAACACGATCAGATCCGGCTGGCAGATCATCGCCATGGCCGTCATCGCACGCTGCAACTGGCCGCCGGAGACCTGATGCGGATAGCGCTTGCCGAATGTTTCGGGATTTGGCAGTTGCAGGGATCTGAATAGCGCCACGGCGCGTTGCTCGGCCACGGCGCGCTGCATGCCGCCGCGCGTCACCGCCGCTTCCACGATCTGGTCCATCAGCCGCTTGGCGGGGTTAAAGGATGCGGCCGCGCTTTGCGCAACATAGGCGACCTTGGTACCGCGCAATGTGCGGCGTTTCGCTTCCGTGAGCCCGAGCACGTCGGTTTCGCCGAAACGCACGCTACCGCGGGTCCGACGGCATCCCGGGCGGAAATAGCCGAGAGCGGCCAGGCCGATCGTCGACTTGCCGGCGCCGGACTCGCCGACCAGACCCAGCACCTCGCCGCGGCGCAAGGTCAAATTCACGCCCTTGACGATCTCGATCCAACCGTCGTTGGCCTTTGCCTCGATCCTGAGATCGGTGACTGACAGGACGATGGGGGGCGATTGGGGCTTATTCTTCATTGGACAGTCCGCTCGATTTGCTCAACAGCCAGTCGGCGACGAAATTGACGCCGACGGTCAGCAGCGCGATCGCGCTGGCGGGGATCAGTAGCGTGATGTCGCCGGAATTGATCAGCACCGCATTGTCACGCACCATCGATCCCCATTCGGCCATGGGTGGTTGTAGCCCGACCCCGAGGAAGGACAGCGCGGCGATGACCAAGAAGACGAAGCAGAAGCGCATGCCGAATTCCGAGATCAGAATCGGTAGAATATTAGGCAGTATTTCGTGCACGATCCTCCAGTACAGACCTTCGCCACGCGCGGTGGACGCCTCGACATAATCAAGTGTCACCACATTCATGGCGGATGCCCGGGAAATGCGGAAGATACGGGTCGAATCCAGAACGGCGATGATCAGGATCAGGTTCAGCACCGACGAGCCGAAGATTGCCAGCAGGAGAAGGGTGAAGATGCGATCCGGGATCGACATTACCGCGTCGACGAGACGGCTAAAAACCTGGTCGACCCAGCCCCTGAGCGCTGCGGCCATGATCCCGAAGAAGCCGCCGATTGCGAAGGCGAGCAAGGTCGTTACGAAGGCGATCCCGATGGAGTTTCGGGCGCCGTAAATAATTCGTGTAAGGAAATCTCGCCCCAGCTGGTCGGTGCCCAAAAGATTGGCTTCGCTCCAGGGCGCAAATGGAATGTCGGAGACGACCTCGTATTCGCCATAGGGTGCGATCCAAGGCGCAAAGACGGCAGCCACGACATAGATGCCGACGATGACCAAGCCGGTCAGCGCGGTTACCGGTGCCTGTCTCAAGGCATGGACGATCTGTTGGACCATGTTGCGATCCGGTGCAGGTGCGGGCGAAGAGGAAAGGCTGGATTCGGGCATCATCGCCTCATCTCGGATGGAGCAGTCTCGGATTGCTGACGATGGAAACAAGGTCGGCAACGAGATTGAGAATGATATAGGTTGCAGCGAAGATGAGGGCGCAGGCCTGTACCACGGGCACGTCGCGATTGCGGACAGCGTCGACCATCGTCTGGCCGATACCCGGATAGACGAACACCACTTCAACGACCACCACGCCCGCGATCAGATAGGCGAGATTGATGGCGATGACGCTGGCAATAGGCCCGATCGCGTTGGGCAGCGCATGGCGCAGGATGATGCGCATTTCCGGCTCGCCCTTCAGCCGGGCCATCTCGATATAGGGATGCGACATGATGCCGATCAGCGCGGCTCGGGTATTGCGCATCATGTGAGCGAGGGTCACGAACATCAGCGTCAGGATCGGCAGGGCCATGCGGTACAGTTGTTCCAACATGTCCATGCTTCCCCGAATGCTCGACAGCGTCGGGAAGATGTGCAGTTTGGTGGCGAGGAACAGCATTAATACATAGGCGATGAAGAATTCCGGCAGCGAGATCGAGGCGAGCGTGATGGCGCTCAGGAACCGGTCGATCGGCTTGTTGCGGTAGCGTGCGCAGATCGTGCCGAGGAATACCGCAATCGGTACGGCAATCATCGCGGTCAAGGCCGCCAGCTTCAGCGTGTTGAACAGCCTGGAGCCGATGACGGCGCTGACCGGCCGGTTGCTGAAGGAGTTGCCGAAGTCGCCGATCAGCGCGCCAGCGAGCCACTGGAAATAACGCCGCGGCCACGGTTGGTCCAGACCAAGTTTCTGCTGGAAGGCGGCGACGGTTTCGGGTGTCGCCGACCGTCCCAAAACGGCGCTGGCGAAGTCACCCGGAAGCATGCTGACGGCCGTGAAGATGACGATCGACACGATCAGCAGGCTCAACAGCCCGAGGGCGAGCCGCTGCAGAATCATGCCGAGAATGGGATGCGAATTCGAAACCAAACCGATGTTCCGTTATGGCTGCATGAGAATGGTGACCGTCCCTGATGACGACGAGAGATCGGGGGCGGTCACGCCGCGTGGGTGCGGCTATTCTCATTCAATGTAAAATCCGGCCGCCTGTCACCCCCGAAGTAGAGCCGGGCGGCCGGGCGAAGGCATCAGGCCATCCACCAGCGCTCGGTCATGCGCAGGTTGTCGCAGGGGAAGATGCCGCTGACCGGTCCGTGGGCGATCTTCTTGTTCAGGCCGTAGACCCAGTTGACAAAGGCAACGGTGATCACGCCGCCGTCATCGTGCAGCAGCTGTTGCATTTCGCCATATTGCGCCGCACGCTTGTCATTGTCGGTCTCCGAGCGGGCGGCAACAAGCAGTTCGTTGAAACGCGGATTGTTCCAATGCGTGTTGTTCCAGGAGGCGTCGGCGGCATAGGCAGTCGAAAACAGCCAGTCGCAGGTGGCGCGGCCGTACCAGTCACAGCCGTTGAAAGGCTTCTTCAGCCAGACGTTTTCCCAGTAGCCGTCGTCTGCCTCGCGGATGATATTGATGTTGATGCCGGCCTTTGCAGCGTGCTCCTTGTAGAGCACCGCCGACTCTGTCGCGCCCGGGAAGGCGGCTTCGGACACCGACAGGTCGACGTCGAGAGTCTTCAGACCCGCTTTGGCGAGATGTTCCTTGGCTTTTTCGATATTATAGTCGAACTGTGGCGTCGGATCCTTGAAGAACGGCATGGCCGAGGCAACAGGCGTGTCGTTACCTTTCTTGGCTTCATTCAGGAAGACCTTGCGCAGGATGTCGTCGCGATCGAGCGCATATTTCATGGCAAGCCGGACATCGAGATTGTCGAAGGGCTTGGCCGTGGTGTCCATGTCGAAGGTGAAATGGCGCAGGCTCGGGATGCGCAGGATCTCAAGTTCCGGGTTGCGATCGATCAGCGCCATGTTGCGGACATCGATATCGCCGCTGAAGTCGACTTCGCCGGTGAGGAAGGCATTGAGCCGCGCCGTCTGGTCCATGATAGCGATGAATTCGACTTCATCGAAATAGGGCTTGTTGTTCTTGTGGTAGTTCGGATTGCGCTTCATCTTGACCGACGAGCCGGGCTCGAAATTCTCGAGAATGAAGCTGCCCGTGCCTACTCCGCGCTGCCAGTCGATTCCGCCTTCTTCCTTCGCCGGCATGATCGACAGATGATAGTCGGCAACCAGGTAGGGGAAGTCGGCCGTGCCGGATTTGAGGTTGAAGATGATGGTGTTCGGGCCATCGGCGTCGATCGATTCCACCTGCGACAGCAGCGATTTTGCGCCGGATGTCGACTTGTCGCCCATATGATAGTGGAACGACTCCTGAATGTCCTTCATCGTCAGGCTCTTGCCGTCGTGGAAGGTGATGCCGTTGAGGATCTTGAAGATCCATTTCTTGGCACCATCGGCCGGCTCGAAGCTTTCGGCGAGGTCGCCGACGATACTGCCGTCCGCCGCGATCTCGGTGAGGTTGTTGCACAGCGAGCCGTTGAATGCCGCCTGGGCGAAGCTGGCAGGCCATGTGCCGGGATCGAGGGCGTCCCGCTGCGAGGCATCCGACATGCCAAAGCGCGCATAGCCGCCGTGCTTGGGGCCCGGAGCGAGACGCGGCCCCGCATGTAAGCCGATGCGGCCGGCCGCCCCGGCTTCGG
>Ga0066256_1004660_pt1 | contig 12030 bp, 10 predicted proteins | sample ThiBio_1000_biof_FD_87107 | JGI IMG/M metagenome (GOLD analysis project Ga0066256, IMG submission 87107) | Wastewater bioreactor microbial communities from Cape Town, South Africa - Thiocy_expt_1000_biof (version 2) | ecosystem: Engineered > Bioreactor > Thiocyanate-remediating >...
ACAAGGTGGAAGCCGCGTTGGAGGCCGCCCCGTTCGACACCGCGCGCTGGCTCAAGGGGCCGGACGCGGCGCTCATGGAATTCGAGCAGTTCAACCGCGCCAACCTCGCCCGCGACCGCGACGGCGACCGGGTGTTCCTCGCCAAGTCCGCCTGGGACGTGAGCTATCAGCAGGAACGCAACCCTGACCTGGCCTTCGGTGCGACGAAGGAGCGGTAACAGATAAAATCCTCCCCCTGTGGGGGAGGGGGACCGCCCGCAGGGTGGTGGAGGGGTGTCTCCGCCAGTGGCTACACCCCTCCGTCAGCCCTTCCGGGCTGCCACCTCCCCTTCCAGGGGAGGATCGTATGGTCCGCCCCGCTTGCCGCCGCCCGCCGCGCTCCCTACCTTGCGCGGCATGGCCGATTTCTTCGACGCCCTTACCGATGCCCATGTCGCGATGATCGGGCGGCAGCCCGTTTTCTTCGTCGCCACCGCGGCGGCGGAGGGGCGGATCAATCTCAGCCCCAAGGGCTATGACGCGTTCCGGGTGCTCTCGCCCCGGCGTGTGGCGTGGCTCGATCTCGGCGGATCGGGCAACGAGACCAACGCCCATCTGATAGAGGACGGGCGGATCACGATCATGTTCTGCAATTTCGAGCAGCCCGCCCTGATCCTGCGCATCTACGGGCGCGGCCGGCCGGTGCTGCCGTGGGAACGCGACTGGGAGGAACTGGCGGCCCGTTTCACGCTGCTGCCCGGCACGCGGCAGATCTTCGACATCGAGGTGGAAAGCGTGCAGACGAGCTGCGGTTACGGCGTGCCGCTGATGCAGCTGGAGCGCGAGCGGCCGACCCTGCTCAAGGCCCATGCCAAGGCCGATCCCGCCATCTGGGCGGGCCGGGCCAGGAACGCGCGCGCCAGCATAGACGGGCTGCCGGTGCGCACCACCGACCGCTACATCGCCGGCGCCCCCGGCACCGTGCCCGAGGATTGACCGGCTTGCAGATCAAGTTCGCGAGCTACAACATCCACAAGGCGGTGGGCACCGACGGCCGGCGCGATGCGGACCGCATCCTCACCGTGCTGCGCGAGATCGGGGCCGACGTGGTCGCCTTGCAGGAAGTGGACCGCCGCTTCGGCCGCCGGGCGGGGGTGCTGCCGCGCGCGCTGGTGGAGGAACAGGGGTACGAGATCGTGCCGTTGGCGATGCGGCCAGACAGCATGGGCTGGCACGGCAACGCCCTGCTGGTGCGCCGCGAGATCGGGATATTGGGCGCGGAGCCGGTCCACCTGCCTACCCTGGAGCCGCGCGGCGCGGTGCGTGCCGGGCTCTCCTGGGAAGGCTCGCCGCTGCAGGTGATCGGGATGCATCTCGACCTGTCCGGCCTGCGCCGGCGGCACCAGGTGCGCAAGGTGATGGACGATCTCAACGGATCGGCGGCGCGGCAGCCTGCCGTGCTGCTGGGCGATTTCAACGAATGGTCGGCGCGCGGCGGCTGCCTGCGCGAATTCGGCGACGGCTGGCAAGTGCTCGCCCCCGGGCGCAGCTTCCCCAGCCGCCAGCCCCTCGCCGCGCTGGACCGGATCGCCTTCTCCCCCGGCTGGGCCGTTCGCGGCCACGGCGTGCACCACAGCGCCATGGCCGCCCAGGCATCGGACCACCTGCCGGTCTGGGCCGTGGCGGAACTGCCTGGCTGAGCAGGCCTGGGCCGCTGGTCCTTCGATGGGATGTAGATTTGCCCGAATCCGTCACCCTGAACTCGTTTCAGGGTCCATTCTTCCTCTCGTGAAGCCGGAGCCTGGAGACACCATGGATGCTGAAACAAGTTCAGCATGACGAAGATGCGGGCATCCTTGTCCCCGTCGATGCCCAATTTTTGGCAGTTGTATAGATGACAAAGCAACCCGATTCGGATACACTCTCTGGGCGTGACAGGCCGGTGCAGATTGAGATTACCCCTGCGATGATTGAGGCGGGGGCGGAGGTTTTATGCGCCTTCGATCCTGAGGGAGGCGTCAGTTATGGAAAGCTCGCCGCTCAAATCTTCGGTGCGATGGCCTCTCGCATCCCAGATAGCATTGAATATGGCCCATGCCTCATTGCCGAGATTATGGAGTTCAATCGCGAGTTCGTTGATCTGGATAGCGGTGAAGACCTTATCGCGCCGTTCTCCGCGCCAGCGAACCATGGTTAGGGTCGTTGTTCCATTCTCCATGTCTCGGTGCGCGCCATGAACAATCTGGTTTCGTCGAGCGGCCAGCCCATCATACATACCCTTTCCTTGAAGGGCCTTCCTGATCTCGCCGATCCGCTTCTTGAGCGGGCGCGATAGCTTTTCATGTTCGGCCAATCTGGCGGCCATGTTGATCCTAGGAATGATGTCTAAGCCGCCGTAGATCAGTTCACCTTTTTCAGGCGTAGTTGCTTCGATGGCATATATGATCCCCAGGATCGCCATTTCGAGCCGCGACCATTGAAGGCACACATGGCCTATGGATGCCATAATTTTGACGTCCTCGGTCACATTGAAAGACTGTTCAGCCATGACAGACACCGATCAAGAGAAAGAGGACGCGGTTCTGAGGCGGATGCTCAAGACGCCGCCGAAGAAGAATGAGGTTCAAAATAAGTCGGGGCGGGGCAAACCCCCCCCCGACCCGTCACAAGTTAAAAGCCAAGAACAGAAGAAAAAAACCCCCCGCGGGAGCCCCCCCCCCAAAAAAGACCCTCACCACTACCCTGGGCTTTGTGGGCCGATATTGAGTTCCCAGGCCGCAAGCGCTCGCAGCCCTTAGAGGGAGCGAAAAGCTTCTAGAGCAACCACTGTGGTAGGTTGCGAGCAATCCCCTCGCCATTGGCCTCCTAGGATAACCGCAGGCGATGCGAGTCCACTCCGATCCCATCAGTCCCGGCGGCGGACTTGGCCCCGTGCGTGGGGCTGACGAAACGCCCTTCTCGATAGGTTATCGGCACGCATGATCCCTTCTCCGCTGGTCCGCTTGTGGGAGCGGATGCTTCGATGGGACGGCAAATGGTGAGGGGAATCACACCAAGAGTCGAGTCTGTTAACGCTTGCGCCGTTCCCCGATCTGGCGGGATGCAACTGTATAATCAGGCGGCGAGTGCGTCAGCCCGCCGATAGGTGAGCCGCTTGCCCTTGATACCGATCAGGGCTTCATCGGAACGCTCGAAGTCGGTCAGGTTGCGGGTGTTGTAGCGGAAGTCGAACTCGGTGACGTAGCGCTTGAGGTGCTGTTCCGAGACGTGGTGATAGACGCCCACGATCCCGCGCTTGAGGATGGAGAAGAAGTTTTCGACGGTGTTGGTGTGGAAGTAGGTCGCGCGGCCATATTCGCCCAGTGAGTGCTTCACAACGCCATGGCCGACATATTCCTTGCCCACCGTCTTGTAACCGCTGTGCTCGTCAGTCATGAGCCAGCTACCGCGATCAGCATTGGTAACGAGAACGTGGCGCAGGTTGACGGCGGTAACGCGGGGCACGTGGAAGGAGCGAACGCGGCCACCGCGTTCGACTAGGGCGACGACCGGCATCTTGCCCTTGCCGCCCTGGTGCTTCTCGCGGCGCTTGTCCGCGTGCTTGTTGGGTTCCTTGCCGCCGACATAAGTTTCATCGGCTTCTACGGTCTTGCCGTAGCCGCCCATGGGTTCGTTGTCGGTATCCTTCATGGCTTCGCGGATGCGGTGCATCATGAACCATGCGGTCTTGTAAGTGACGCCGAGCATGCGGGCCATCTGATGCCCGCTGATGCCCTTCTTGGAGGCGCAGAGCAGGTGCGTGGCCAGCAGCCACTTGTTGAGCGGAACCTTGGAGCTTTCGAACACGGTGCCGACAGTGACGGTGTATTGCTGGCGGCAATCGTTGCACTGCACGACTCCATGGCGGAGCGCGCCTTCGGGATGGGCTTTGGTCTTGCGGCCCTTTTGGGGAGGCAGGCGGGTAGCCTTCACCGATCCGCAATGCGGGCAGACAGGACCGTTCGGCCAGTGCAGCGCCTCAAGGTGCTCACGGGCTGCATTTTCGTTCTGAAAGCGGGGTTCGAATACGCTGGTCATGTCTGTGTTTCCCTATGCACAGACAATGGCGGATAACCTCTGCTTTGTCAAGTATACAATTGCCCAATTTTTGTGCACCTGCACAAGATTCGGGCTTCCCGCCGGCCTTAACCTCCCAGCAGGAAGTGTGAATAGTCTCCTAATTCCCTGAATCCCGCGTTTGGCATGCATGTTGCTAGCCTCTGGTCCAGCCGGCGAGCGCCGCCGGTAAGCAACCAGGGGTTTGAGATGAAATTCATCATCGCCATCATCAAACCGTTCAAGCTCGACGAGGTGCGTGAAGCTCTCGGCGCCATCGGCGTCGCAGGCATGACCGTGTCCGAGGTCAAGGGCTTCGGGCGGCAGAAGGGCCAGACCGAGATATATCGCGGGGCCGAATATTCGACCAACATGCTGCCCAAGGTGAAGATCGAAATCGCCGCGACCGACGCCATCGCGGGCCAGGTCGTGGGGACGATCCAGCAGACCGCAAGCACCGAAAGCATCGGCGACGGCAAGATCTTCGTGCTCGATCTCGCTTCCGCGACCCGCATCCGCACCGGCGAGTCCGGCGACACCGCGCTGTGATCCGCGCATCTGTTGAGGGGTAACATTATGATCCGCAAACTTCTCTACGGCGCCGGCGCTCTGGGCGCGTCGATGTTCGCCGCCACCGCCGCCTGGGCACAGGAGGCGACCGAAGCGGCAACCGAGGCCGCCGCTGCTGCTGCCGCCGCGGTTCCCGAGGTGGTCGAAGCCGCCGCCGAAGCCGCGCCTACGCTCGATACGGGCGACACCGCCTGGATGATGATCTCCACCGTGCTGGTCCTGGCCATGATCGTGCCCGGCCTGGCGCTGTTCTATGGCGGCTTGCTGCGCACCAAGAACATGCTTTCGATGCTGACTCATGTGCTGGCCATCGCCTGCGTGGCGATGCTGGTGTGGGTCTGCTGGGGCTATTCCATCGCCTTCAGCGGCGAAGGCGCGTTCTTCGGCGACGGGGGCAAGCTGTTCCTGGCCGGGATAACGCCGGACACGCTTTCGGGCACGATCCCCGAATATGTGTTCATCAGCTTCCAGATGACCTTCGCGGCCATCACCGCGGCGCTCGTCGTGGGATCGCTGGCGGAACGTGTGAAGTTCACCGGGCTGATGGTCTTCGCGGTGATCTGGCTGACCATCGTCTATTTCCCGCTGGCGCACATGGTGTGGGCTTCGGGCGGCTTCTTCTTCGAGAAGGGCGCGCTGGACTTCGCGGGCGGCACGGTCGTTCACATCAACGCGGGCGTTTCCGGCCTGGTTGGCTGCCTCATCCTGGGCAAGCGCACGGGATATCTGAAGGAAGCGATGCCTCCGCACTCGCTGACCGCGACGCTGATCGGCACCGGCCTGCTGTGGGTGGGCTGGTTCGGCTTCAACGCGGGTTCCGCGCTGGGTGCCAGCGGCACCGCGGGGCTGGCGATGATCAACACCTTCACCGCCACCGCCGCCGCCGCCATCGCATGGCTGGTTGCGGAGAAGGTGTCGGGCCACAAGTCGACACTGCTCGGCGCGTGCTCGGGCGTGATCGCCGGCCTTGTCGCGATCACTCCGGCGGCGGGCAATGCCGGCCCGTTCGGCGCGATCGTGCTGGGCGCGGTCGCTGGCGTGGCCTGCTACATCTTCGTTGGCGCGATCAAGCCCAAGCTGGGCTTCGACGACACGGCCGATGTGTTCGGCATCCACGGCGTGGCGGGCATCCTGGGTTCCATCGGGGTCGCCTTCACCTACGCGCCGGGCTTCGGCGGACCGGGTGACGCGGATTATGCGATCGGCGCCCAGCTGGGCACCCAGTTCTTCGCAACCGCGGTTGCGATTGCATGGGCCGCGATCGGTTCCGCCATCGCCTTCCTGATCGCGAAGTACACGGTGGGCCTGCGTGTCTCTCCCGAAGTCGAGTCCGAAGGTCTCGATCTCGGCGAGCATGGGGAGCGCGCCTACAACTATTGATCGACAAGTTTGGCGAGGCCGGAGCTCCTCCTCTCCTCCTCCGGCCTCGCCTCACGACGTTCCTCCTGCGAACGCAAACTCGAACGGGCCGGAGCCAGCCGCTCCGGCCCCTTTTTTCGATGACGCGGCAGGCGGCGGAGGAAATGGCGTCGAAACGGAGGCAAGGATCGTTTTGCCCCGGCCCGCTTTTTACCAGGATGGCTTTTTGCCGAGGTGACAGGGCCGCATCCATGCCCTCACGGTTCCCCCCGAAACGGGCGCCCCACGCGGCGCGGGTGACAGATTCAGACCTATTCGAACCGACGGAAGAAGCCAGAATATGCAGCAGGCCATGAGCGAGGAACGCCTCGAGGAGATGATCGCCAGGATCCAGAACGGCAGCTTGCGCATGAGCGAAAGCGAAGCCGTCGCGATCGCGGCCCAGCTCTATGGCAGCGGCCGCTACAAGCAGGCAGAGAACGTCTGCCGCCAGATCATCAACCTCAAGCCTTCGATCGCGGAAGCCCATTCGATCCTGGGCATCACGCTGCATGCGCAAGGCAAGGCGAAGGAAAGCATCGCGAGCCTCAAGCGGGCGGTGAAGCTCGAGCCGAAGAATGCCAGCTTTCGCTCCAATCTGGGGGAAATACAGCGGCAGAACGGCCATCTCGCGGATGCCATCGTGGCGCTGCAGGAAGCGATCGACCTCGATCCCGCCAATGCGCAGGCCTATAACAACCTCGGCATCACCCGCTTCGACAGCAGCAATTACAAGGAAGCCGCGGAGTGCTATCGCAAGGCGATCGAGCTGGAGCCGAATTTTCCCGAGGCCTACAACAATCTGGGCAATGCCTTGCGGCGCAGCGGCGATATCGACGGTGCGATCGACGCCTATCAGAGCGCGCTGGCGGAACGCGAGCTGTATCCGGAAGCCTACAACAACTTGGGCACGCTGCTGCGCGAGCAAGGCAAGATGGAACAGGCGGAGCACGCGCTCAGAAAGGCGATCGCGCAGAATCCCGGCTATGTCGACGCCTACAACAACCTGGCGGAATTCTACATAGCCGAAGGCAAGGAGCTGGAAGCGCTGCGCCAGCTCGGTGAAGTGCTCAAGTTCGCGCCGAAGGACAAGCGCGCGCTGCTTCTCACCGCGCGGCTCCAGCTGCACCGCACCTACTTCGCCGCTGCGGAGCAGGCTTGCCGCCTGCTGCTTGCCGAAGATCCGGAAAACGCGGAGGCGCTGGTCGTGCTCGGCATGGTGATGCACGAGCTCGACCGCTTCGACGATGCGCTGGCCGTTCTGGCGAAGGCTGTCGAAATCAATCCCGAATATCCCGAAGCGCTGAACTTCTACGGCGTGGCGCTCAAGTCGGTGGGGCGGCTCGAGGAGGCGCGGGAATATATCCTCAAGGGCGTGGAGCTTAACGCCAACATGGTCGGCGCCTATGCCAACCTCAACGACCTGGTGGACTATTCCAAGGAAAAGGACCTGTTCGAGCGGATCGAGAAGATCATGGAGGAAGAGCCGGACAAGGAGGCGCCTCACCTCCTGCCCCTCCACTTCGCCTATGCCAAGGCGCTCGACGACAATGGCGAGCACGAGCGGGCGCTGGAGCACTACATCAAGGGCGGCAAGCTCAAGCGCGCGCAGCTCGAATACGATGAAGAAGAGACGTTGCAGTTCTTCGAGGAGATCAAGCAGGTCTTCCCGGCCAAGATGTTCAAGGATCGCCCCTATGTGGGCAATCCGACCGACCGGCTGCTGTTCATCGTGGGCATGCCGCGTTCGGGCTCCACCCTGGTCGAGCCGGTCATGGCGAGCCACGGGGCCGTGTACGGCGCCGGGGAGGAGAAGCATTCCAGCCAGGGCCTGCCCGGGCTGGGCGCCGGGATCCCCGCGCTTTCGCTTTTCCCCGCCATGATCAACGAATTGAAGCCGGCGCAGTACAAGCTCGTCGCCGACGATTACGAGAACGCGATCATGCCGGCTGCGGGCGACGCCAGGATCGTGACCGACAAGCTGCTGACGAATTATTTCTTCGTCGGCTTCCTCAACATCCTGTTCCCCAACGCGAAGTTCATCAACACCCGCCGCGACCCGGTGGACACCTGCCTTTCCGGCTTCACCAAGCTGTTCAAGGACGACATGCCGCACAGCTACGACATGGGCGAACTGGGCCGCTATTACCGGCAATATGATTCGCTGATGAAGTATTGGGAAAAGGTGCTGCCCAAGGGCGTGATGAAGGTCGTCGAATACGAGAACGTGGTGGCCGACACGGAAACCGAGGCCCGCAGCATCATCGAGTTCCTGGGCCTCGAATGGGATGACAGGGTGCTGGACTTCCACAAGTCCAGCCGCCCGGTGAAGACCGCCAGCGTCGCCCAGGTGCGCAAGCCGATCTACAATACGGCGGTGAAGCGCTGGGAGAAATACGGCAAGGGGCCCCCGCCCCCGGGGGGTTCCATCGAGAAGGGCTGACCCTCAGGCCCGCTGCGCGCCGCCCCCCTCCGGTCCGCGCGGCGGCGGCGTCCCTGGCCGCGCGCACCGCCCGCACGCCGTAGCCCGCGTGGGCGGCCGCCTCGGCGCGTTCCGCAGGGTCCCCGCCATTCATGGCCCGGGCCAGCGACCAGAGCAGAGTGGAGCGAGTGCCCGAGCGGCAATAGGCGAGCACCGGCCCCTGCGCGTTTTCGAGCGCGTCCGCCATGGCGGAAACGTCCTCGGGCGACAGGCTGCTCATGGTGACGGGAATCGCGAGGTAGTCCATGCCCGCATCGCGGGCGGCCTGCTCGATCGCGGCGCCCGGGGTCTGGTCCGGCGCTTCGCCTTCCGGCCGGTTGTTGATCACCAGCACCACGCCCAGTTCGCCGGCGGCGGCGATGTCCTCCACCCCGATCTGCGGGCTGGCATACATGTCGGCCGAAAGCTTGCGCAAATCGCTCATGCTGCGGTTTCCTTCTCCGATGCGGCGCGTCTCGCCCGGCGCTTGCGCTGAAGCATGTTGAGCATTTCGACTCCGATGGAAAAGCCCATGGCCGCGTAGATATAGCCCTTGGGAACATGGAAGCCAAAGCCGTCGGCGATCAGGACCAGCCCGATCATCACCAGGAAGGCGAGCGCCAGCATCACCAGCGTCGGATTGCGCTCGATGAACTTCGCCAGCGGATCGGCGGCGACCAGCATGATGCCAACCGTGATCACTACCGCGGTGTCCATGATCGGCACATGGTCGGTCATGCCCACGGCGGTCAGGATCGAATCGATCGAGAAGACGAGGTCGAGCGCGATGGTCTGGGCGATCGCCGCGCTGAAGGTGATCTCGCCCAGGCCCTTGTCCTGGTCGAGCAGCTCGCCGCTTTCCCCTTCGGGATCGATATTGTGGTGAATCTCCTTCGTGGCCTTCCACAGCAGGAACAGGCCGCCCGCGATCAGGATCAGGTCGCGCGTGGAAAAGGCGGTTTCGAAGGTCGGTTCGCCATGGGCGCCTGGCGCGCCCGAAAGGCCCAGGTCGAAAAGCGGCGTCTGCAGCGTCACGATCCAGCCGATCAGCGAAAGCAGGGCGATCCGCATGATCAGGGCGAGCGACAGCCCCAGCCGGCGCGCCTTGGTCTGCAAATGGGGCGGCAGCTTGTTCGACAGGATCGCGATGAAGACGAGGTTGTCGATGCCGAGCACGACCTCGAGAATGACGAGAGTGACGAGGGCCGCCCAGGCGGTGGGATCGGAAAGAAGGGAAAGGATGTCCATGCGCCGCGCTTTGTGCCGAAACGTGTGAAGGGAGGCAAGCGCGCGCTGCGCCCGGCCCCTCATCAGGCCCCCTTAACCGCCCGGTCGCGGGCGGGGCTGTTAAATTGTTCGCATGCCGCGCAATTCTGCGTTATGGTGTCCGCTGGACTGTAGGGTGGACCGTGCTGTTTGCCCTTGTGCCCGGCGTGGTTTCGTCCGCTCCGCCGGGTGTAGCACGAGGGCGAAGTGAAGGTACGCTAGGGTTCATGGGTTTTGACAGAGGGCGTCGCGGCCGGGGACGCGACAAACGGGACGGTTTCGGCGAAGAGGGCTTCGACCCCTTCATGGATAGTGGTCCGCGCTTCGGCGGGCAGGACCGTTTCGGTGATTCGGATCGCTTCGGTGGTGGAGACCGCTTTGGCGGCGGTGGTCCGCGCGGCGGTGGCGGTGGAGGCGGCGGCCCGCGTGGCGGCGGCATGCCTGCGCAGGTCGTCGGCACCGGCAAGGGAACCGTCAAGTTCTTCAACGCAGGCAAGGGCTTCGGCTTCATCCAGCGCGACGAAGGCGGAGAGGACGTGTTCGTCCATATCAGCCAGGTGGAGCGTGCGGGCCTCGAAGGCCTGGCCGAAGGGCAGGAGCTTGCCTTCAATCTGGTCGATCGCGGCGGGAAGATCTCGGCCGCCGATCTCCAGATCGTGGGCGACGTGATTCCGGTCCAGGCGCGTGCCGCCGCTGCGCCGGCGCGCCAGCGCACGGGCGAAAAGGCCACAGGAACGGTCAAGTTCTTCAATTCGATGAAGGGCTTCGGCTTCATCACGCGTGACGATGGGGAGGCGGATGCCTTCGTCCATATCAGCGCGGTGGAGCGTTCGGGCCTGAGCGAACTCAACGAAGGCGACCGGCTGGAATTCGAGCTCGAGGTCGATCGACGAGGCAAGTACTCGGCGGTCAACCTTGTGCCCGTTCAGGGCTGACCGGCCCAGCGCCTTCCCGGTTGTTTGACCGGGGTTCCGCAAAGTCATACAACGGATGCAAATGGCGGCCCGTGGGGCCGCCATTTGTCGTTTCGCGTTTTTGCCGATTCGTTTCGCTTCTCGAAGGACCAATGCCATGTCGATCACTCCGCTGATGCCCGTCTATCCCCGGTGCGGCGTGCGGCCCGTGCGCGGCGAGCATTGCCACCTCATCGACGAGGACGGCACGCGCTATCTCGATTTCGCAGCCGGGATCGCGGTCAACCTGCTGGGTCATTCGCATCCCGGCCTGATCGGCGCGATCCAGCAGCAGGCGGCGAACCTGATGCATGTCTCCAACCTCTATGGCAGCCCGCAAGGCGAGCAGCTGGCCCAGCGGCTGGTCGACCTGACCTTTGCCGACACCGTATTCTTCACCAATTCCGGGGCGGAAGCGGTGGAATGCGCGATCAAGACCGCGCGCGCCTATCACCAGTCGGTGGGGAATGACGGGAAGTTCGAGCTGATCACGTTCAACAACGCCTTTCACGGGCGCACGATGGCGACGATCAGCGCCTCGAATCAGGAGAAGATGCACAAGGGCTTCCTGCCGCTGCTGCCCGGCTTCAAATATTGCGAGTTCGACGATCTGGAGATGGTGAAATCGCTGATGGGGCCGAACACGGCGGGCTTCATGGTGGAGCCGATCCAGGGCGAAGGTGGCATCCGCCCCGCTTCCGACGAGTTCCTGCGGGGCCTCAGGAACCTGGCCGACGAGCACGACCTGATGCTGGTGTTCGACGAGGTGCAGACCGGCGTCGCCCGCACGGGCACGCTGTATGCTTATGAGCAATACGGCATCGAGCCGGATATCATGGCCACGGCGAAGGGCATCGCCGGCGGCTTCCCGATGGGGGCGTGCCTGGCGACGGAGAAGGCCGCGCGCGGCATGACCTTCGGCACGCACGGTTCCACCTATGGCGGCAATCCGCTGGCCATGGCGGCAAGCAACGCGGTGCTGGATGCGGTGGCGAACGAGGAATTCCTCGCCGAAGTGCGCGCGAAGGGCGAAAGGCTGCGCACGCGGCTGGAGCAGTTCATCGGCAACTATCCCGAGCTGTTCGAGCTGGTGCGCGGCAAGGGCCTGATGCTGGGCGTCAGGATGAAGTGCGAAAGCCGGCCGTTCGTGGCCCATCTGCGCGACAATCATCAGCTGCTGACCGTGGCGGCGGGGGACAACACCTTCCGCCTGCTGCCGCCGCTGGTGATCGGCGATGCGGAGATCGACGAGTTCTTCGAAAAGCTCTCGGCGGGGGCCCCCCGCTACGGAATACCCCCGGCCGGGGG
>Ga0066256_1004662_pt1 | contig 12025 bp, 12 predicted proteins | sample ThiBio_1000_biof_FD_87107 | JGI IMG/M metagenome (GOLD analysis project Ga0066256, IMG submission 87107) | Wastewater bioreactor microbial communities from Cape Town, South Africa - Thiocy_expt_1000_biof (version 2) | ecosystem: Engineered > Bioreactor > Thiocyanate-remediating >...
GGTCCGGGCTTCATCGCATCGAGCCACCACTCGGAGATGCTGTAGCGGTTGGCGGTCTCATCGCCATCGGCCTTGAAGACCGCGCTCATGGTCTTCATGTCGTAGCGGCGCCCGCCGTCCGGCGGCAGGAAGATCGCGCGCGGTGGAAGCTTGTCTGATCCCATCGACTATTCAGCCGCGACAGGCTTTAGTTCGTAGACACGGGCCTCTCTGCCGACCGCCTTGAGATCGCCGGCCTTCAGGGCCTTCTCGACGCGCTCCAACTTCAGGGCGTCGGCGAGCGAGAGATACGGTCCCCATGCATCATCATCGGGGATGTTCTCCACCTCGACCTCAGCAACGTATTTGCCAACGTGCACCAGGCGCTTGACCATGCGGCTCATCGTGGCCTCCTCGTCAAAAGATCGTCCATCCAGCGTTCGGGGTCTGGTCGGTACGCCGTGATCAGCGTTGTGATATCTGGGCTTTGGGCCGCGATGCCCCATAAGACATGCACAGGCCGATCCGCTTCGACCCGCTGGAGACACAGAACGCAAGGACCTCTCGCGTGCTGCGGATAGTCCTCCACAACCAACGCCGATTCAACCCCGTCGACGACGGCTTCAAGTGAAATCCCGTCGTCGAACAGCTCTTCAATCGCATGTTGCGAGACGCGGACACTGCCGGCCCTGACGTGCTCCCGGACCCTGGTCAGCGTCTCGCTCATTCACTCACTACTCCGCCGCCTGACGCCGGCCGTTCCCGGACTTGCCCTTCGCACGGCGCGCGAGCAGCTCTTTCAGAAACTGCCCGGTGTAGCTTTCTTTGACGCGCGCGACGTCCTCGGGCGTGCCTTCCGCGACGATCTTGCCGCCGCCGTCGCCGCCCTCGGGGCCGAGGTCGATGATCCAGTCGGCCGTCTTGATGACCTCCAGATTGTGCTCGATGACCGCGAGCGTATTGCCTGCGTCGGCGAGCTCGTGCAGCACTTCGAGCAGCTTCGCCACATCGTGGAAGTGCAGGCCCGTCGTCGGCTCGTCCAGAATGTAGAGCGTGCGCCCGGTCGCGCGGCGTGACAATTCCTTGGCGAGCTTGATGCGCTGCGCTTCGCCGCCCGAGAGCGTCGTCGCCTGCTGGCCGATCTTGATGTAGCCGAGCCCGACGCGGAAAAGCGTCTCGAGCTTGTCGCGGATGGCGGGCACGGCTTTGAAGAAGCCGACGCCCTCTTCGACGGTCATGTCGAGCACGTCAGCGATGGATTTCTCGCGGAAGAGGATTTCGAGCGTCTCGCGATTGTAGCGCTTGCCCTTGCACTGATCGCACGTGACGTAGACGTCCGGCAGGAAGTGCATCTCGATCTTGATCACGCCATCGCCCTGGCAGGCCTCGCAGCGCCCGCCCTTGACGTTGAACGAGAAGCGGCCCGGGCCGTAGCCGCGCGCCTTCGCATCGGGCAGGTTCGCGAACCACTCGCGAATGGGCGTGAAGGCGCCCGTGTACGTCGCGGGATTGGAACGCGGCGTGCGGCCGATCGGCGACTGGTCGATGTCGATGACCTTGTCGAGCAGCTCGAGACCGTCGATGCGCTCATGCGGGCCCGGCGCCTCGCGCGCGCCGTTGAGCTTGCGCGCCGCGGCCTTGTAGACCGTGTCGATGAGGAAGGTGGACTTGCCGCCGCCCGAGACGCCCGTCACGCAGGTCAGCACGCCGAGCGGGATCGCGGCGGTCACGTCCTTCAAGTTGTTCGCGCGCGCGCCGACGACCTTGAGCTGGCGCTTGGGATCGATCTTGCGCCGCTGCGAGGGCATCTGGATCTCGCGCGCGCCCGTCAGATACTCGGCCGTGAGGCTGCCCGGCGTCGCCATGACTTCGGCGGGCGTGCCGTGCGCGATGATCTGGCCGCCGTGCACGCCGGCACCGGGGCCGATGTCGACAACGTAGTCCGCGTGCAGGATCGCGTCCTCGTCATGCTCGACGACGAGCACGGTATTGCCGAGGTCACGCAGGTGCTTGAGCGTGTCGAGGAGCCGCGCATTGTCGCGCTGATGTAAGCCGATGGAGGGCTCGTCGAGCACATAGAGCACGCCCGTGAGGCCCGAGCCGATCTGCGAGGCGAGACGAATGCGCTGGCTCTCGCCGCCCGAGAGCGAGCCCGAGCCGCGCGCGAGCGTGAGATAGTCGAGGCCCACGTCGTTGAGGAACTTCAGGCGGTCGCGGATCTCTTTCAGGATGCGCGTCGCGATGGCCGTCTGCTGCGGCGTGAAGGTCTTCGGGATCTCGGCGAACCACTCATTGGCGATGCGGATGGAGAGATCCGTGACTTCGCCGATGTGCCTGCCGCCGATCTTGACCGCGAGCGCCTGCGGCTTGAGGCGATAGCCGCCGCATGCCTGGCACGGATGCGAGCCCTGATAGCGCGAAAGCTCCTCGCGCACCCACTCGCTGTCCGTCTCGCGCCAGCGCCGCTCGATGTTCGGGATCACGCCTTCGAAGGGCTTCACGGTCTTGTACGTGCGCAGCCCGTCCTCGTACGTGAAGGTGATCTCTTCGCCGTTCGAGCCGAAGAGGATCGCGTCCTGGATCTTGCGCGGGAGCTTTTCCCACGGCGTCGCCATGTCGAACTTGTAGTGCTTGGAGAGCGAGCGCAGCGTCTGCTCGTAGTAGGGCGAGGTGTTCCCCGTGCGCGCCCAGGGCCAGATGGCGCCGTCGCCGATCGCGACGGAGCGATCGGGCACGACGAGATCGGCCTCGAACTTGAGCTCCGTGCCGAGGCCATCGCAGGTCGGGCACGCGCCGGCGGGTGCGTTGAACGAGAAGAGCCGCGGCTCGATTTCCTCGATGGTAAAGCCGGACACGGGGCACGCAAAGCGCTGCGAGAACACCGTGCGCTCGTGCGTTTCGTTCTTCGACTTGTTCGGGCCTTCCGTCTCGGACTTCGGCAGCGGCTTGTCCGCGAACTCGATGACGGCGATGCCGTCGGCGAGCGCGAGTGCCGTCTCGAAGCTGTCGGCGAGGCGCGTCTTGATGTCCTTCCTCACGACGAGGCGGTCGATCACGACATCGATGTCATGCTTGTATTTCTTGTCGAGCTTCGGCGCGTCCGGAATCTCGTAAAATGTTCCGTTGATCTTCACGCGCTGGAAGCCGCGCTTCTGCCACTCGGCAAGCTCCTTGCGGAACTCGCCCTTCCTCCCGCGCACGACCGGCGCCAGCAGATAGAGACGCGTCCCCTCGGCGAGCGCCAGCACGCGGTCCACCATCTGCGTGACGGTCTGGCTCTCGATGGGCAGGCCCGTTGCCGGCGAGTACGGAACGCCGACGCGCGCGAAGAGGAGGCGCAGATAGTCGTAGATCTCCGTGACCGTGCCGACCGTCGAGCGCGGATTGCGCGAGGTCGTCTTCTGCTCGATGGAGATGGCTGGCGAGAGCCCGTCGATATGATCGACGTCGGGCTTCTGCATCATCTCGAGGAACTGGCGCGCGTACGCGGACAGGCTCTCGACATAACGCCGCTGGCCCTCGGCATAGATGGTGTCGAACGCGAGCGAGGACTTGCCCGAGCCCGAGAGCCCGGTGAACACGAGGAGCGCGTCGCGCGGAATCTCGAGATCGATATTCTTCAGGTTGTGCTCGCGCGCACCGCGGACGTGGATCGTCTTGTGCAGGTCCGGTCGTACGCTGCCAGGGGAGCTGGCGACGGGCTGCAGCGAGGACTTGGCCGCCGCGGGGGCGGCTTTACGTGGTGACTTGCTCATGATTTGGGCTCGGCCGGGCGGTTAGGGGCGCCACTTTCCAGCCCGAGCTTACTACGGACGGGGCGCCGCCGAGAACCCGTTCAGAACGATATCCGGGGACGATGTGTTGTGTCGCGAGATGGTGGTGCGCCCCATCCACACAGCACTGGCAGTAGATGTCTGGAAGTCCAGGATCGGGCCCTCGCGCCAGCCCTTGGCGCCGGGCTCGCGCACCGCGATGCGCGCCACGTCGTTGTTGAACTCCGTTACGTACATGGAGCGCAAGCCGGCGAAGGGCCTCCCGGATATGGGTTTGTCCATGGAGACTTCAAGCGTCTGGCGGTTCTGGTCGATATGCGCGAGCTTGATGGTCGCCGACCCGCCGAGCGCGAACTGTAGCGTGAAGGTCCGCGCCTTGGGATCGAAGGCGATCTCTTTGATCCTGACAATCGGCCGTCCGTCCATCTCGATCGGCCCGATCAGCATGGACGAGCCGAAGGCCGTGGGCGCGAGGCCGGCCGGCGCCTTGGGCCGCATGCGCCAGTAGCCATCCTGCGGATAGAAGACGAGCACCTCCTCGCCGCCCATGGGCCGGATCATCCACACCTGCACGAGGTGCAGCCCGCTCTCCACGCGGTCGCCGATGCGCACCGTCGCCGTCGAGGGGCGCCAGAAGGTCGGCATGGTCCAGCCAACCAGCCAGATGTCCGGCTCCTCGTAGATGGTCTTGCGCGTCGGCACCTTCACGCCGCTGTGGTGCACCGGATCGCCGCTCATGTCGCAATCCGTCCAGTCCGCCTCGAAGCTGTCGCGCTGGATGGACGTGATGTAGGCCGGATGCGCCGCCTCGATGCGGAAGCTGCGGACGAGGTCCGACGAGAAGTCGATCGAGATGTTGTCTTTCTCCGCGCACAAGACCGGATCCGAGCCGTTCGTCACGCTCACGGCGAGATCGTCGTGGCTGCCGGCGCGGGCGGGAGTGCCGGTGGGAGGCGAAGTCATTAGCATCACCGTGAGCAGGAGGAACAGACGACCGGCGCGGAAGAGCTGAGCAGGCATGGGACGCGCCGGGTGGAGGATGGTTCAGCGGTTGCGGGTCGCGCCTGCGGCGCGAGTGGGGCCTCGGCCCCACGCCCCGACCGGGGGACACCCCCGGACCCCCGTCTTTTATAGATGAAGGAGAGACGGGCAAAGGGGGGGGCAGCACGGGCTGGTATGGGCCACAAGCCGACTTTGGAGCTTGCTCCGCTGAGCCCCCCGTACGATTGTCGATACGCAACCACCCTGGCAGTGGACGAGAGACGGTCATGATCCGGTCCTTGGATGAAGCTGTTCGGGCAGGTGAACCGCTGTGAGCGAAACAGGGCTGCCGCACAGGACTGTCATCCCCGGATCTTCTTGGGCCTGCCCCTGCTGCGGAGAGTTGCAATCCGGCTTGCCTGCGCTCGCCTTCACAACACCGCGCAATCTTCCGCCTTTGAATTTTTGGCAACTAATGCGCCAAAGGGGCTACGCCAGAGATCTTTATGTTGACCGCGAGACTGGCGGGCACTACGTGCGCTGTGTACTAATATTGCCTATCATTGAGGCTAACGAGCCACTGGAATGGGGCGTCTGGTCGACACTCAGTGAGGAAAATTTCAAACGTTATCGCCAGACCTTTGGCGACAATGACCAGTCCAAGCTGGGCGACATGTTTGGCTGGTTCTCGTCGCACTGCCCGGGCTACCCAGAGACAGCCGGGCTCAAATGCAATGTGATTGCACGAGACGGAAAACAACGTCCGCTGATTAGGCTCGAACCGACCGACCATCCACTGGCCATCGACCAGCGCGACGGCATTACCTTGGCTCGAGCAGTGGAACTTGCCGCGCCATGGCTCAGAGTGATGGGGCATAAAGTGTAGCCGGCGACGGTTGGCCGCTTCCGCAATGGGTCATAAGCGGAAGCAGTCGCCGCTCGGCGCCATTGATTCCGCAGCGGATCGGGTGAGCTACCCCGGCACCTTGCCCTTCACGACCCACGCGGTGGCGGTATAGGAGCGGGGACCGTCCGCTTCGCCATCGAGGTAGGCCCGTTCGACACCTTCCCGGACCCTGGCTTTGTCGTTGGCAGACAGTGTGCCGACATACTCGGCAATCGGCCCGTCCTTGCCCTCATTGGGGGCCCAGAAATCGGCGAACGACGCGAAATCCATGCGGATGGTCACCATGTCCTGGACGACATCGGTGAGCCCGGCGCTCTTCCAGGCTCTCTCCAGCTCGCCGGGACGGGACATCGGCCGCGTATACATTCTCTTCCTGCGCTCCATCGCGCTCGGTTCGATGGCAGCGGCCGTATCGAAGAACAGACGGTAGGCGACGAAGCCGCCGCGCGCATCCCATGTCGCCGCCGCCACCGTGCCGCCCGGTCGTGTCACGCGGCGCATCTCGCGCACGGCCAACTCGGGCTGAGGGATGAACTGCAGGACCAGCATGGAGAATGCATGGTCGAACGAGCCGTCGGCGAAAGCGAGTGCGCAGGCATCTCCCTGATGGAATGCGATCCGCGGATCATTGCTGCGGCTGCGGGCGTAGTCGACATAGGCGGACGAGAAATCGACGCCGACGATAGCGTCGATGCGAGGGTTTTCAGCGAGCGCGAAGCTCAGGTTGCCGGTGCCGCAGCCGACATCCAGCACGCGGTCGCCGCTCGCCACACCTGCGAACGCGATGAAACGTGGCGCCAAAATGCGGCTCCATCGGCCCATCTGTATCTCGTAGCCAGTGCCATCCGCCGCAACGAAGGTCGAAGAGGCTGCCATGTGAGCTCCAGCGAAATGTTTGAATGAATGCGCCAAAGCTTGAAGTGTAACAGGCTGGCGGCACTCACGCATCCAAACGTCCGTAGGGGGCTCACTGACTCATGAAACGGCTATCCGTTCGTTATTCAGCCTCACACCCTCTCCGCCGCGAACAGCCCGGAATACTGCGGCCAGTAGGCGCGGATCAGAAGGAGGCTGCACACGGCCAGGAGAACTGCGATGGGCAGGCCCTGCGGGTTCAGGAACAGGTGGAACCCGACGATGACGGTGATCACCGGCAGGATCAGCGCAAGGCCGAAGGCCGGCGCGCGGTTGGCAAGGAGGCTCAGCCCGCCGATCAGGTTCACCACCTTCAGCAAGGGCCACAGAAAGCCGCTGGCAATGAGAGCCGCTTCGAACTGCGCGGCTTGGGGCGTTTTCGGCGGATGGATGAGGTTCTGCCCCGTCGCGATGAAATAGAAGCCGTCGACGGCGCTCAGCAGGAAGAGCGCGCCGACCCCCACGCGCGGCAGCGTAACGCTGAAAAACCTCATCATGTGATCCCCCGTCGATGAGATGGATCACTGCCTGCGACTGCCGCCGGCAGTGCCGGCGCTTGCGAGGGCGCTCGGAAGCGCTAGAAGCCAGACAAGCGCCGGCACCGGCAATGATCCGCGATGTCGCAGAGACGGCATCCCGCCGCTCGGCTCAGAGGCGGCACCGGGCGCGCTACGGCAGATTGATCTGCCAGGACACGCCGAAGCGGTCATTGCACCAGCCGAACTGCTGCGAGAAGCCGTAGTTGTTCGGCGGCATCAGGTCCAAGCCGCCTTCCGAGAGCGCCGCGTACAGCCGCTCGAATTCCGCCGCGTCCTCGCACTGGACGAAGAACGACGTCGAGGGTGTGAACGTGAAGGCGTGCTTGACGTAGCTGTCGGACGCCATGACCTGCCGGCCGTTGAGCGTGAAGATCGCGTGGATGACGGAACCTTCCGGGCCCGGACCCTGCGGGCCGTATTTGCTCATCTGCACGATCTCGGAATTGGGAAAGAGCGACATGTAGAAGCGCATGGCCTCTTCTGCCCGGCCCTCGAACATCAGGAACGTCGTGATCGATTGTGGCATGGGTCGGGATCCTTTTCGTTGCTGCGTGGGCGCGCGTCGCGGCGCAGGATCGCGGCACCATAAGGGAGGAGAGGGTCGATTGTGAGACGGCCCGCCAGAAGAGCGCGCGAGGCGGCAAGTTCCATGGGGGGCATCCCCGTGGCGAAGCCTGGGTGGCTCACGGATAATCATGCGTGCTAGTGAAGCCCCGCCGGCTCTTAATTATTTTTCCTGATTTACCTAGCTCCGTGGACGCCCAATCGTGCAGCATTTGTGAACATTGAGCTTGCGCAGGGGCTGCCCATGGCGAGCAATGAGCATGTGGCCGGAGCGTTCGTCACGGGCTGCCGCCCGCTGGAAGCGGGCACGTGGCGGTGCGGGATCATCTGTCTGGCCCTGGGCCTCGGAGCCGGAGGCGCCTGTCTCGCCCAGGAGACGCCCGTGGGCATCCTCATGGCTCACATTCGCATGCAGGGGTTCGCCTGCGACGAGCCTCGCAACGCCGAGCGTGACGCAAAGGCGTCGAAGCCGAATGTGACGGTCTGGGTCCTGAGCTGCGGAAACGCCAGATACCGCGTGACGCTCATTCCAGACATGAAGTCGCGCGTCGAGGTCATCAAATAGCAGTGCGTCCTGAACCGAAGCCGCGCTGACACCGCGCGCGAACCCCGACCCGATCGCCGAGCTGGCGCGACGCGTCGTGAAGGGCGGGCGTGCGCGGATCAGGCCTTCTTCAGAGGCCCGTGGTCGTCGCAGTGATCACCGTGCGGATGGTGCAGGTGGCCTTCGACGAGGTAGTCAACATGATCACCATGCGGCACGGCTTCGTGTCCGCAGCCGGGCCCATGCACATGATCCGGTGCGTGCCCGGCGCAGCGATGGTGCGGCGTGCACCGGTCGGGATTCTTGTCCGTGACTTCGATCACGTGCTCATCGACGTGGTCGCCGTGCACGTGATGAAGATGCCCGTCGTGCAGGTAGTCCACGTGATCGCCGTGGTGGACGGCGGTGTGGCCGCACTTGGGGCCGTGCACATGAGGATGATGGGAATGCTGGGAATGCTTCGAGCTCGTGGGGGTCGCCATGAATTACCTCGCCGCTTGAACAAGACTGCCCAAAGGCCTGTGGCGCTGTGAGAAGCAGCCTGCTGCACTCTAACCCTCGCTAAGCATGAACGAGCGTCAGCGAACCTCAACTTTTCGCGATGCCGGCGCGTCAGTTGGCGCCGAGGCCGGGAATTTGAACGCCCAGCGAGAGCAGGATGAGAATTGTGTTCAGCCCCAGCACCGCGGACGCGCCGGCAAGGGTCAGAACGCGGAGCGCGGGACCCGGAAGGTACGCGCCCATGATGTCGCGCCGGCTCGTGAAGATGATGAGCGCGATCATGGGGACGGGGAGCACGAGGCTCAGAACGACCTGGCTCAGGACGAGCGCGTCAGTTGCGTTCACGCCGATGGCGGCGACGATGAAGGCAGGAACCATGGTCACCAGCCGCCGCAGCCATATGGGCACGCGAACGTGCAGGAAGCCTTGCATGATGAGCTGGCCGGCCATGGTGCCGACGACGGAGCTCGAGATGCCGGATGCGATGAGCGAGATGAGAAACACGCCGGCGGCCGCCGATCCGAGCAGTGGCGTCAGCATGTGATAGGCGCTCTCGATCTCCGCCACATCCTTGTGTCCGGCGTGGAAGGCGCCGGCCGCCATCATCACCATCGCGATGTTGATGAGCCCTGCGATGGCGAGCGCAATGACGACCTCGATATCCGAGAAGCGCACGAGCGCGCGCCGTTCGCGCTCGTTGCGGATCGGCGCCCGGTTCTGCGTGAGGCCAGAGTGGAGATAGATGGCGTGCGGCATGATGGTGGCGCCGATGATGCCGACCGCGATCATCAGGGCTCGATTGTCGGGAATGGAGGGCGCGACCATTCCGCGCGCGGCACTACCCCAATCGATGGGGGCGATGACGAGCTCGACGAGATAGCAGAGCCCGATCGCCGCGACGAAAAAGGTGATGATCAGCTCCATGGGCCGGAAGCCGCCGCGCTCGAAGATCAGCAAGCCGTAGGTCAGGAACGCAGTAATCCCCATGCCGGCGATTAGGGGCATCTTGAAGAGGAGCGCGAGCCCGATCGCGCCGCCGAGAAACTCGGCGAGGTCCGTCGCCATGGCTGCGATCTCGCTCGCCGCCCACATGGCCCACACGAGGGGTTTTGGAAAGTGATCGCGGCAGAGCTCGGCCAGGTTCTTGCCTGTCACGATGCCGAGGCGGGCAGAAAGGGCCTGGAAGAGCATGGCAATGAGATTGGCGAGCACCACGACCCACAGGAGGGCATAGCCGTAGCCGGCGCCGGCCTGGATGTTCGTCGCGTAGTTGCCGGGGTCCATGTAGGCGACAGACGCGATGATCGCAGGGCCGGCGAAGAGCAGGGCCGAGCGCAGCCCGCGCACTTCGCCCGAAAGAGCCAGCGTGATCCGGCTTCGTGTGCGATCTGTCAGAGATTGTTCCATCGGTGCCGCGCCCCGGCAGGGTTATTAATCCACTGACTAATAAATGTAGCCTATGCTTCATTATTTTCAATCGGAGACAATAGGACGCATGGGGTGGGTTCTCACACAAGGGCCGCCGCTGTACGATGCGGGCCAGCCAGGGTCGACATTCAGCAGCAAGGTGCAGGGGAGGAAGCCGAAATGCCGCGCCGGGGCAAGGAAGGGCGAAAGGTCGACGGAGCGCGACTGCCGGAGCGCTTCGGGCGCGCCCGTGCTGCCCAGGCCATGGCGCTCACGGAGGATTACGTCGAGCTGATCAGCGACTTGATCGCGGAGTTCGGAGAGGCGCGCATTGCGGATATTGCGCAGCGCGTGGGGGTCACGCATCCGACGGCCACCAAGGCTATCGGGCGGCTGAAGCGCGAGGGTCTTGCCAGCTCACGCCCCTATCGCGGTGTATTTCTCACCGATGCGGGGGCGGCACTGGCCGAGCGCGTGCGCGCGCGCCATCGCATTGTCGTGGATGTGCTGGTGGCGATCGGCGTGCCGCGCGAGACGGCCGAGCTGGATGCCGAGGGGATGGAGCACCACGTGTCCGACGCGGCGTTGAAAGCCTTCAAGGCGTACCTGCGGAAGAAGGCGTGATCGCAGGGCGGCGCGTCGGTCTCGGCGCGCCGCGCCGCATGTCATCGAACGGAGGGCAAGGCGCGCGCCGCCCCCGGAATCTGACCGCCCCTGGCGATCCATTCGTCATAGGACTGGAACTTCAGTCCGAGCTTGCCGTAGTCGACGCTGAGGACGCCGTCAGACCCGCGCATGACCGCCGTGGGCGCAATCTTCTGCACCTCCTGCGCCATCACACCGACATAGGTCTTGGTGCCGCCTGTATAGGCGAAGCGATACCAGCCGAGTCCATTGCCGAGGCGGCCCAGAAGCACAATGTCGTGCTTGACCCTGATGTCGGAGCGACGTCCGCCGCGCCCACCACCGCCGCGGAAGCCTCCGCCGCCTCTGAAGCCACCGCCGAAGCTGCGGCCACCGCCGCCGAAGCTCCTGCCGAAGGATCTGCCGCCACCCCGCGGTCCGAAGCTCTGACGCTGCACGCGGGCGACGTTACGCGAGCGATGCTGCACGTTCCGCGCCGAGCGATTTTGCGTCGTGCGTCTGGCCTGGCTCGCCCGGTTCGTCTGTGCCGTGCGCCTCGCCTGAGTACCCTTGCCCTGGGCTGTGCGCTTGCCCTGGCCAGCACCCTTTTGCGCCGTACGCTTGCCTTGGGCCGCGCCCTTGCCTTTGGCCGCCTGCTTGCCACCGCCCTTGGCGGCCTGCTTGGCACCACCGCCCTTGCCAGCCTGCTTGGCTCCGCCCTTGGGCCCGCCCGCCTGCTTGCCGCGATCGCCGGCCCCCTTGGCTCCCTTGGCGCGGTCACCGGGACGGCCCGTGGCACCGGCGAACTGCTGGCGAACTTTGGGGTTGTTGTAGGCAACGCCGCGGCGATGCTGGGGATTGTGCCGCCAGTGCTGGACGCGGTCGCCGCGCCTGAAGTCGAGGTTGCGGTCACGCCAGTCGATGTGGCCCCACCAGCCGCCTGAGGCCCATCGCCAGAGGGCGTAGGCGGTGCCGAAGGCTATGCCGGTCGCGATGATGCCGCCGGGCAGCCAGTAGTCATCGGGGTAGTAGTAGTCCGGCGGATAGTCCGGATAGGGCCAGGGGCCATAGACGACCGCGGGATCGTAGTAGGGCACATAGACCGTGTCGGGATCCGCGGAGTCGATCGCAATGATCTGCGTCCCGCCCTCCTTCGTGACGGTGACGTTCTGCTCCTTGGTCGTCTTGAGCTTGTCCGTCGCCTGGGCTCTTGCGCGCAGACGCTGGACGGCATCCATGACGTCCCCTTCCTGCGCGAGCACGGCATCGCCGAGCCTATGCGTCCAATCCA
>Ga0066256_1004663_pt1 | contig 12021 bp, 4 predicted proteins | sample ThiBio_1000_biof_FD_87107 | JGI IMG/M metagenome (GOLD analysis project Ga0066256, IMG submission 87107) | Wastewater bioreactor microbial communities from Cape Town, South Africa - Thiocy_expt_1000_biof (version 2) | ecosystem: Engineered > Bioreactor > Thiocyanate-remediating >...
AGAGAGAGAGGCAGTAGGCAGCGAGAGAAACGCAGTGGCTGGCCTAACCCATAGCCACACCAAAGAGGGTGAGAGGGGGATGACAATTTTGACACGGCCGCGGCATGTGTGATGGCATGGAGGTGGGAAAGAGGGTAGTTGTGTGAGGAAGGCGTGCCTGCCGTACTGATTTTGTTGTATTCAAACAGGGTTCGAACTTTCCATTGTGGATATTGTGCCCCCTATTGCCCCCCCTCCACTCATCACTCCCTGTAGCAGCGTCGTAGCGTTAGTGGCAGGTGGTGGCTGCTGCCGGTACGGGCACCTGTGAGAGCTGGGGGCGTTGGGAGCAGTACGGGGATTGAAGGCGGCTGTGGGGGGTCTGTGGGCCAACCAGAGGAGCCGTTCACCCGGTCCGCCCAAAGCAGTATACCCGCAAGTGACGGTTAGGGCGGCGCCATGCCGCTGTACGTGCCGCGGCTGGCGGCGGATGCCGCGCCGCCACTGCGGTTCCCGCCCACCTGGGTTGCTGCCGACGCCGTGGCGGGCGGCAGCCCGCTGATTGCCGCCACCGCTGCCGTGGTGGTACTCACACGTGTCGCAGGCGGTGCCACCAACACCGACGGTAGCGGCGGCCTCCGCCAATTGCTTGTGCAAGCCGCCGGGCTGGCACTGCTGCTCACCGCCGGGTACGCGTTTATTTCGCGGTGGGTGCTGCGGCGGCGCGGGTGGCTGACCAGCCGGTATGGCAGCCAGGCAGAGTACGCCAAGCTGCTGGCGTCCGTGCCGGTGGTAGTGTGGCTGGGCGGTGGCACCTGGATCGTCGGAAACACGGCGAACGTGGCGAACACAGCAGCGGCGTTCCTGGTGGCGTACTGGGGCATGCTGCACTTTATCTACTGCGACAACAGCGCCTTCCTGCAGGTGTTTGGGTGCAAGTGGCCGGACCCCGCCAAGTGGCGCACCTGCCGACCCGCCGAGGCTGCCTTTGCGGTGGTCGTGTTTGGCATCGCGGGCGGCATTGTGGCGTCGCGCGTGGCGACGGTAACAGCGGCGGGCGCGTGGCCGGTGGTGGCGATGAAGGCAGGCATCGTGGCGGCGGCGGTGCTGGCGCCCGCGGTGATGGCACGTGCCACGCATGCGCTACACCTGCACCACTACGTTGCGATAGCGGTGCTGCTGCCGGTCACCGCGTTCCCGGATGCCGGCTCCGCTGCGTGCCAGGGCATCATGCTGGCGGTGTACGTGGACGGGCTGGCGTGCTGGGGCATGGACCCCACCCTCGTGCCGCGCCGCATGCACCCGCTGGCCACCGACGCCTCCACCGTGGCGTGGCTGGCGTTGGCAGGCGCGCTGGGAAACCCGGCAGAGGCGGGCGAGCTGCTGTCATTCCTGGCGGCGGCGGCAGAATGCGTGGACGGCACTGAACGCCTGGCGGCACTTGGCGGTGGTGGTGGTGAACTGGCGGCTGACTTCCAGCTAGCTACCACGTTTGCCGGCCTGCCACGCCGCCTGCGTGACCTAGGCGCGCTGCTGTCATTGCGGGTGCCGCCCGCGCCCTCTCGCCCTGACCGCGTTGCCTGCCTCGCGGCGCTGTCAGCGGTGTTGCGCGACACGGACGTGCCCGCCGCCCGCGCCGCCGCCGTTGCCATCCTGTCCACGGTGCACTTGGGCATGTTTGGCGGTTCAATCGAGGTGACGGGCGCGGCGGCCGTCATGCTAGCCACGGCACCTGGCGCGCCGCACGCTGCGACCGGTGCCGCCGCTGCCGCCGCCCTGCCGTGCAACATGCACGCGGCGTACGGCAGCCGGGACGCGTTTTGGGAGGCGCACCGCGTCCTGCGCGCCGTGCGCGACAAGTGGTACAGCCGGTGCGGTGCGGCGCACGCGACGCCACTGCGGCACCTACTGCGCGCCCTGCGCGATGACGCGCCGCACGGCGACGACGACGGCGCCGGCGACGACGAGTAGTAGCGTGCTTACGCCTCCTCCCCGGCACCTTCCCCCGTCGCCACGCTACCAGTGCCCAGCCGCCGCAGGCGCTCCACCGCGCCCGTGCTTGGCCGCTCGCCAGCGCGTGTTGTGGGCGGCGCAAAGGCGGCGGCAAAGTTCCACGCCGTCGCCCGCCGCCCTGCTGCCAGCTGCTCCTCCTGCCGGTGCGTGAACCGCATGCGCGGCCGCCGCGCCGCCGCCATGAACGCCGGCGTGCTGTATGCGTCGCCGCCACCGCCGCCGCCGCCGACATACGCACTGCTGAATGCGCCGCCGCCATATGCGCCGCCGCCGTCACCGCCGTCGCTGTCATCGCCACCGCCGCCGCCGCCGGTGCCATCCAGTCCAAGCCGCAGCGCGCGCGCGGGCTTGCCACCGTCCGCACGACTGTCAACTGGCACGGCGGCGTCACCACTGTCGTCGTCGTCCCCACCACCACCGTCGGCTGCTGCGGGGCTGCTGCTGCTGCTGCTTGCCCCCCGTGGGCTGCCTCCATCATCCATCTCAAAGTCACTGTCCCTCACACCTCCACCCCCGCCGCGCACTTCCGGCGACGGCGGTGACGGCGGCGGCAGCGGCAGGATTGGTGGCGGTGGCGCAGACACCATCACACCGCCGCTTACCACGCGGTACGTGTCCCCCAACACCGTCACGCTGCCGTCGCGCTGCCGCACCGCCTTGGCACCCGACGCTGCGCCAATGACGTCAGTAGCGGTGCCCACCGGCAGCGCGCGCGGCCGCGCCCTCACATTGCGTCCGCCTACCGCCTCCCCACCCCTTATCCCTCCATAGCGTGCCGCTGCCATCTCGATTGGCGCGCACGCCACGTGTGTGCACGTGTCCTCCCTTGCCGCTGTGCTGTTGGTTGTGTGTGATTCACGCTGCGCACACGGTGCGTGTGTGCCACTCCCCGTTTGTTTGTTGTCCACCACTGTTGCGCGGTGCGGCGGCCAACAATTGCAGCTGGTGCTGAGCTGCATTGAAGTCCCCCGCACCACCGCCACCACCCGCCGCCGGCAGGGCGCTGCTGAAGCTGAACCCTGCGACTGGCAGACATGTCTGACGGCGCGGTGCCGTCAAAGATACGCGTTTCAAAGATACAGCCACCCACACTGCTCCAATCCAACCTACCAACACACATTAATAATACTCAACAATGACACCGTGAATCACGCATTTTATAGCGCTCATGCGCGCCGACCTGCAGGATGGTGCCACCCCTGCTGCCGCCTGGGTGGTCGGCGGTGACTGCAGTGTATTGCGATTCCGGCGTCATCGTACTCCAGCGTGGTATCGCCTGCCTCCCGCTCGCTGCCGCACTCGCTGCTCTCGCACTGGCACGGCGGCGGCCCCTGAGCAGCAGCTCACCGTATTCAGCGGCTGCAGTAGCACGAGACAGCTCCAGTCAGCGTGGGGCGGAGGAGACGTCTGGAGGTGCCCACGCAGGACGGATACTGGTGGAGGAGGATGGCGATGAAAGTGGAAGCGGGCTGAGTGAGCGCCTGCTGCCGTCGCGTGCAGCAACCAAGGGAGCGAGGTTAGAAGCGGATAATAGTAGTAGTGGTGGCGACGAGGAAGCGGCTGGGGATAAGGAGGTGGTTGATGCTGGGTCGGCAGCAAATGATGCAGCGCTAGTTGTTGGTCGGGCGCGGCGGGCGGCGCACATTGGCAGTGCGATTGCAGCTCTCATAGGTTGTGCCGGCGCGCTGGGAGGGGCTGGTACAACTAGTGGCACTGCCGAAGCCCCCATACCCGTGTATGTGTGGCTGTATACTGCATGTGCTGCGTTGGCTGCCGTGCGCATCTTGGCATCCATGCGCACGTGGCATGCGTCGCCAGCGGCGACGTGGGGCGTCGGGAGCGGCGTGATTGCCGTATTTGCAGCGGCCCTAATGCACAGTGCCGCCGTGCGCCTACACTGTAGCAGCGGCGCGCCAGGGCTAGCAGCGTGTGACGTGGTGGCTACCAGCGGGTGGAGCGTGGCGGTGCTGATTGGGCTTGGTTGCTACCTGCGAGCACCGCCGCAGCAGGTGACCCCGGCGGCAAAGGCTGCACCACCCAGCGTGCTTGCCGCGGTGCTGGCGTTTGCTGATCTGAACGCGTTGTTTGAAGTTGGCGTGACACGGCAGCTGGGGTTGCGGGACGTGCCGCGCCTACCGCCGGGCACCACCACGCCGTCTGCCACAAATGCGTGGGATGCTGCCTGCGCGACTTTGCAGTTGCAGTCGGCGGCGCAGCCAGCCGACAACCCGCGGGGCAGCCCACTGCTGCGCATCCTGGTGGCGCTGTATGGCTGGCGGTGGATAGGGCTTGGCATCCTGCAAGCGGCGTCAGTGGCGCTGTCATTTTGTGGCCCGCTGTGCCTCAACCAGCTGCTGGACTACCTGTCTGCCACGCCCGGCACGTCCGCTGCCTCCCCGTGGCTTGGCCTGGCGTGGACGGCGGTCATGACCGCCGGCGCCCTGGCATCCGCCGTGGTGTCCACGCAGTTCTCAGCGCGCGCGCTGCGCGTGCAGACGGAGCTGCGCGCCGGCGTCCTGGCGTCCGTGTTCAGTGCCATGCTGGCGCCCGCGTCGGCGGGCGGTCGTGCCGGGCTCACTGCCGGCCGCGTCACCAACTTTGTGAGCGTGGATGTGCAGAAGCTGCAGGACGCCGTCACCAGCCTGCACCAGCTGTGGGCGCTGCCCGTACAGGTGGCCGTCACACTGTACCTGCTGTACACGCAGGTGGCGTTTGCCTTCCTGGCGGGCCTCGCCGTCCTCGCCGTGTTTGTGCCCATTAACATGGTGGTGTCGCGCCGCATTGGCACCCTGACGGGCGTCATGATGACGGCGCGTGACGGCCGCGTGGCGCGCACGGGCGAGCTGCTGGCAGGTATCCGCACGGTGAAGATGCAGGCGTGGGAGGTGCCGCTGCTGGCGCGCATTGCCGTGGCGCGCGCGGAGGAGGTGCGCGCGCTGGCCGCGCGCAAGTACCTGGACGCTGTGTGCGTGTTCCTGTGGGCCGCCACACCCGTCCTCGTCTCCCTCGCCACCTTCGCCACTGTCGTGCTCCTCATCCCCCGCACGCCCGGCACGCCCGCTCTCTCTGCCGCCTCCGTGTTTACCACCGTCTCCCTCCTCGGCCTCCTCATCTTCCCGCTGAATGCCTTCTCCTGGGTGGTCACCGGCGTGCTGGAGGCGGTGGTGTCACTCCGTCGCCTGGACGCCTTCCTCTACCCACCGCTTCAACCCGCGGCGGCAGCAGCTGCGGTTGTCCTGCCGTCGCTGCCACCGCCGCCACATGTGGTTGCGCGGCTGTGTGGTAACTTTACCTTCCCGTCCACGGCCGCCGCCGTTGCACCCGCGCCATCGGCTGGTGTCACCACGCGGTTTACGCTGCGAATGCCGGCGGCAGGGCTGGACATCCCGGCGCGCGGGTTGACGCTTGTAGTGGGTGCGGTTGGTGGTGGCAAGACGGCACTACTGCGTGCGCTGCTGGGCGACATGGTGCCAGCAGCTGCGGGCAGCGACACGGGTCTGGTCCCCGGTGCCACGGTGGCATATGCGGCGCAGGTGCCGTGGGTACGCGGCGGCACGGTACGGCACAACATTGTGGGTAATGCGCCATGGGATGCCGCGCGGTATGCACGCGTACTGCATGCTACCTGCCTGGCGGCTGACCTGGACACGATGGGCGCGGGCGACGCCACGAACGTGACCGCCACCACAGTGTCGGGTGGGCAGGGCGCGCGCATTGGACTGGCACGCGCGCTGTACCTGCCGTCCTCCCTGCTGGTCGCTGATGACGTCACCGCCGCGCTGGACGCCACGGTCGGCGCCGCTGTGCTGCGCCGCATCTTTGGCCCCGCGGGCGGTGGCGACAGCGGCTTCCTGGCGCAAGACGGCGGCCGCGGCGCCGTATTAGCGACACACGACAGCCGCGCGCTGGAGTACGCGGCGCACGTCATTGTGCTGGTGCGCGGCGAGGTGGCGTATTCGGGCCCGCGGTCGACCTGCCCGCCCGACGCGCTTGCTGCCGCTGGCATGGCAAGTGCGGCATCGCCAACGGCCACGGCAACACCTGCCACTGCAGCTGCAGCCGAGGGAGCGGCAGTACCCAGCGTACCGCCGCCGCCGCCGCCGCCACCGCCGTCTGCCAATGAGGATGCGGACGACGACGGGGAGGAGGGGCGGGCAGTGGGGCATGTGCGCGGCGCGGTGGCGCGCACGTACCTGGCGGGCGCTGGGTGGGGGCTGGTCACCCTCGTGCTGGCAGCGCTGACCGCCATGCAGCTGACAAAAAACGGCTCGGATTGGTACCTGTCGCTGTGGAGCGCGGTGGACACCGGCGCCGCTGCCACCGCCGCTGCCGATGCACCGCTAGTGGAGCGCCTGGCGGGCTGGAGCGACTCGTCGCTTCTGGCGGTGTTTGGCGGCATTGCAGCCGCCAACACGGTGGCTACCGCGCTCCGGTCGTGGTCCTTTGCGGCGGCGGGCCTGGCCGCGTGTGTGGCGGTGCACGACCGCCTGCTGAACGCGGTGGCGTACGCACCCATGGCGTTCCATGACGCCGTCCCCACCGGCCGCCTCATCAACCGCTTGTCCGCGGACCAGTACTCCACCGACGAGTCGCTGCCGTTCCAGCTCAACATCCTGCTGGCGCAGGCGTTTGGCCTGGCAGGCACCCTCCTTGTCCTCACGTACGCCACCTCCGGCGCCTTCCTGGCTGCGCTGCCGGTGCTGGCGGTGGCGTACGTGCGCCTGCAGGCGCGGTACCGCGCCACCTCCCGCGAGGTAAAGCGGCTGGACAGCACCACCCGTTCACCCCTGTTCTCGCACCTCACCGACTGCCTCACCGGCGCGCCCATCCTGACCGCGCACTCCCTGCACCGCACGCGCGCCACCGCTGCGGATGCGGCAGAGCGCGCCGCCTTCCTGGGCCTGTTGGAGCCCAACCAGCGCACGTTCATGACAGCAGGCTTGGCGGGCCAGTGGCTGTCGGTGCGCCTGCAAGCCATCGGTGCTGGCGTGTTGTTTGCTGTCTGCCTCTTTGCCGTCGCTCTGCGGTGGTACACCGACGGCGTGGATGCCACCTGCGGCGACGACGCCGCACCCTGCGCCGGCACCGACGCCAGCGGCGGCGACTCGGTGGCGGCTGCCGCAGGGCTGGCGCTGGCGTACGGCATCCCAGTGGTGGGCGCGCTGCAGGGCCTGCTGGGCGCCTTCACCGAGACGGAGAAGGAGGCAGTGGCGGTGGAACGTGCGCTGGAGTACACCGACACGCCCGCGGAGGCCGTCGTCGGGGGGACTTCCACGACATTGGAGGTGGCGCCATCGCGGCAGCGCGTGCGGCTGCTCGCGTCGCTGAACGCAGATGCTGCCGATGACGACGCCGCAACACCCGCACCGGAGCTGTCGCTGCCCATGGTGTTGCCGCCCCAACGCACCAGCCGCGGTGCGGCGGTGGCGTTCCACCACGTGACGCTGCAGTACGCCTCCATGACCCGCCCCGCGCTGTCCGACGTCAGCTTTGCGGTGGCGCCGGGGGAGCGGGTGGGCATTGCGGGGCGCACCGGGTCCGGCAAGTCCAGTCTGCTGGCGGCACTGTGGCGGTTGACGCCCACCCGCTCTGGCACCATCTCCCTGGATGGCACCGACATAACCACCCTGCCGCTGCGCGCGCTGCGGTCGCGGCTGGCAATTGTGCCACAGGCGCCGCTGCTGGTGGAGGGCACGCTGCGGTTTAACTTGGACCCCGCCGGGCTGCTACCGCCCGCCGCACTACAAGCCGCCATGGCTGCCTGTGCCCTGCCGCCTGCAGCACGCAACCTGGACGCCGCGGTGGCATCCAACGGCGCCAACTTCTCGGTGGGCGCGCGCCCGCTGCTGTCTGTCTGCCGTGCCGTGGCGCAGGGCGCGACGCTCATTGCCGTCGATGAAGCCGCCGCCTCCGCCGACAGCGCCACTGAGCTGCGCATTGCCGACAGCCTGGCGTCTGCCGCGGCGCACGCCACCGTGCTCATCATTGCGCACCGCCTGCCCACCCTGGCGGCCTGCGACCGCATCCTGCTCATGCAAGACGGCGCCATCATTGAGGCCGGCACGCCCGCTGCACTGGCCGCCAACCCCGCGTCTGCATACTCCGCCCTCCTGCGCGCCGCCTCGTAAGCCAGCAACCACCGTATTGATTGACAAGCTGTTTGGCAATATTTAGTTAGGGGGTTGAACAACATTGGACACATATTAGACACATGGCGCAAATAGCGGAGGACTACATGGTTGGGTACACACGCATGGACTCCCTCCTTGAACACACGTGATGGACTTGCTAAAAGCTACACCTGCGCGTTGCTAAAGGCGTCGCGCGCCTCATGCAGCAGCGTCTCGGCGCGTGCCAGCGCGGTGGTGGCGGCGGCCAGGTCGGCGGCGTTCTGGCTCGCGTTCAGTGCCGACGCACCCAGCTGCGGCGATGCACTCAGGCGTGCAACCTCTGCCGCCAAATCATCACGGCGTGCAACCAGGACCGCCAGCAGGCGCACACGCTCTGCCGCATCGGATTCGCCACTGCCAGTCGCTGCGCCCGCCACCGGCGCGTCATCGCCGGCATCTAACAGCCACGCCGAGGGAGGCGGTGGCTGCGTTGCAGCCGGCGCGGGTGACAGCAAGGTAGACAGCCCCTCCATCCATCGCCCTGTCGCCGCGCCGCCGCCATCGCCCAGCGCCAGCGCCGTGCGAGGCGGCGACATACCGTCAACAACTGGCGGCGCCAGCGAACCTCGCAACACCGCCAGTCGCGCTGCGCCTGCCAGTGTGGCGGTGCCGGCAGTGGCAAGCAACGCGGGGGGCCGGGTAAGGAGTGCCAGCTGCAGCGGGCGTGCGGTGTCAGCCAGCATGTGCAACGAGTCATCGGCATGCGCAATGCTGCTGGCGGTGCTGGCATCCAGGCTGCCGCCGGCGGGCGGCGCCGGCGTACGTGGCGACCCAGCCACCTCGGACGCCGGCGACTTGGCAGCTCCCACTGCCGTCGGCAGCCGCGGCGGCGTATCCAACCCCGCCGCGGCTGGTGCTGGCTTCTGTGGCGGCGGCAGCGGCGGCAGCGGCGGTACGGGAGGCGCTGCCACTGCGTGGCCGTCAGCGCCTACTGGTGGCTCAGCGACAGTGGTGGCGGCGGTGACGGCGACGGTAGTTGGCCGCGATGGCTCATCAACCAACCGGATGCCGCGGCGGGGATCCACGACGACGGCAGCATGTGCACCTCCACCACCGCCGCCAACGCCACTGCCACCACCGTCGTCACCACTGCCGCGGCCAACGCTGGCGGGCGTGCGTGGTGGACGGGCACGCGGTGCAACGCGCGGCGTGGCCACCACCGCGGTGTTCACCTCCGCCATCACGCCCTGCAGGCGGCGCAGCACCTCTGCCAGCGCGCCCTCCCACCCGCCAGCCCATGTTTCGTCGTCATCTTCCAGCGTCGTGCCGCCGCCGTCGTGGTCACCGCCAGCAACGCCGCCGGCTGCCGCTAGCCCCGCCAGTGCGGTGCTGCGTGCCGCCAGCGCGCCATCCAGCGAGTCAAGGTCGCCGGCGACCGCCTGCAGGGCACCTGCCACGCCAGGCGGCACGCTCACGCCAGACGCAGCGTCACGCACGGAGGTGGCGGTGGTGTCCAGCAGGGCGCGCAGGCGGCCCAGCTTCTTGCGCAGCCGCCCCTCCAGGCCGGCAAACGAGGACGCCCGCTCCTCTGCAGCGGCACGCCGGGCTGCCGCCGCCGCCGCCTCCCGCTGCGCCGCTGCCGCTGCCGCCTCCCGCCGTGCCGCCGCCTCTGCGGCTGCCTGCCGCTGCGCCGCCGCCTCTGCTGCAGCTGCTGTCGCTGCCGCCGCCGCTGCCGCTTCCGCCTCCGCTGCCTCTCGGCGTGTCGCTGCTTCAGCCGCCTCGCGTCGTGTGGCCGCCTCCGCCGCATGCACCGCCTCGCGTGCCGCCGCGTCTTGTGCGCGTGTCAGCGCCGCCTCCGCCCGCGCTTGCGCCGCGCGCGCCGTCGCCGCGTCAGCTGTCGCGGCGGCTGCCGTGGCCTGCGCACTCCGCACCTGCTCCGCCGCTTCCGCCGTGGCCGCATTGGCAGCGGCGGTTAGGGCTGCGGCATGCGCGCGGGCCGCCGCCGCCGCGTCCTCCGCCAGCGCCAGCGCGTTGGTGGACTCTTGAATAGCAATGGCAGCCGCCGCCTCTGCCTCGGTGGTGCGCTGCAGCGCCGCCGCGGTTGCCGCGGCCTCTGCAGCCGCAGACGCCTCAGCGGCAGTCGCACGTGCCGCCGCCTCGGCCGCACGCTGCTCCGCAGCGGCTGCACGTGCCACCGCTGCCGCCGCTGCAGCGCGCGCCGCCTCGCTGTCGGCAAGCGCTGCGCCCAGTGCCGCTGCCGCCTCATCACCGCGTGTGGTGGCTGCCGCCAGCGCCGCAGCGGCAGCGGCAGCAGCTGCCTCCGCCGCCGCTGCCGACCGCACTGCCGCCGCGCCGTCGGCTTCCGAGTGCGTCAGCGTGGCACGCAGCGCCACCACCTCCGCCTGCGCCGCCGCCAGGCTTGCGCCAAAGGCATCTTGCAGCCGTGCCATCGCTGCCGCGTGCGCCGCCGCCGCTTCCTGCCGGCCAGTGGCGGTGGCAGCCTCCACCGCGCTCGCCGCAGCTGCACGCTGTGCCTCCAACTCTGCGGCAACGGCGGCTGCACGACCCTCAGCGGTAGCCACGCGGTCGCGTGCTGCCGTAAGCTCTGTCGACGCCGCTGCAGCAGCAGCGGTCGCCGCATCGCGCTCACGACAGGCAGCCGTCAGCGACGCTGCCGCGACTGCTGCGGCACTCGCTGCCGCCTCCCGTTCCGCACCCACTGCCGCCTCAGCTGCGCTCGCGCGATCCAGCGCTGCAGCAGTGGCGGTAGCCGCCGCGTCGCGTACTGCCGCTACCTCTGCCTCTGCTGCGGCGGCACGCGCGGTGGCGGCATCGGCCGCTGCCCGTGCCTCCGCCGCAGCGCTGCGCGCCGCCTCCACCTCGGCGCGCGCTGTGGACAGCGACACGGTGCGTGCCGTCAGGGCAGCGCGGTTGGAGGTGAGAGCGGCAGCCGCGGCGTCGGCTGCCTTCACAGCTTCTGCCGCCGCCGCGCGCGCTGCATCACGCTCACCCTCCGCGGCGACGGCGGCGGCGCGTGCTGCGTCACGCTCCAACGCGGCGGCAACGGCAGCCGCTTCTGCTGCCTCTGCACGCGACTTTGCAACCGCCGCCACCGCCTCTGCCGCTCCAGCACGCGCGCTGGCGGCAGCGGCGTCCTGCCGCGCCGCGGTGGCGTCTTCCCGCGCGGCTGCCGCATCCAAGCTGGCACTTGCAGCACCCGCTGCCGCGCCTTCCAACACTGCCCGCAGCCGCGCAGCCGCGTTGTCTGCCTCCAGCCGTGCGGCCGCCGCATCATCCCGCGCGGCCGCCACCTCGGCGGCAGCGCTGCGAGACGCCGACGCCGCGGCTGCATGTGCTGCCGCTGCCGCCGCCGCCGCGTCACGCACGGCGTCACGCTCCGCCAGCAGGCGTGCAAACTCTGCCTGCATGCCAGCCCGCATACTATCCCGCTCCGCCTCCAGCGCCGCGCGCTCGGCCGCCGCATCCGCGGCGTCTGCGGCCGCGGCGTGCGCAGCGGCAGTCACTGCCGCCTCCCGTGCCTCTAACTCACGGCGGGCCGCCGGCGCCGGCGCGGCCGCCCCCGCCACGCGCGACCCCGCCCCCCCCCCCCCCGCCCGCCGGGCGGCCGCCTCCACCGCGGCCGCCGCCGTCTCCCCCGCCCCCCCGGTGGCGCCCCCCCGCCCCCCCCCCGCCGCCGCCGGCCCCCCCGCCCCCCCCGCCCCCCCGACCCCCCCCCCCCCGCCCCCCCCTGAGAGAGCCCAGGCGGGCCACGGGCCGCCCCCCCCGTGGCCCCCACCCCCCGCTCCACCCCCCGGCCCAGCCCCTCCCCTGTCCCCAAGCCGGCGGCCAGACGGGCCCCCCCCCCCCATGGGCCCCTAATCCCCCCGCCGCCATCCGCCACAATTGTAATGTTCCCCGC
>Ga0066256_1004664_pt1 | contig 12018 bp, 10 predicted proteins | sample ThiBio_1000_biof_FD_87107 | JGI IMG/M metagenome (GOLD analysis project Ga0066256, IMG submission 87107) | Wastewater bioreactor microbial communities from Cape Town, South Africa - Thiocy_expt_1000_biof (version 2) | ecosystem: Engineered > Bioreactor > Thiocyanate-remediating >...
GGGGGCGCCGGGGCAGGGGCGGGCGAGCCGGGGGCCAACCCCCCACAGGAACCAGCGTGCCTCCGGGCCCCCCCCGCCCGCCGCCGCCGGCGCCGGCGCTGGCGCCGCCGCGTGCTGCGCGACCGCCGCGTCCCCGCGACGACAGCAACGCAGTACCTCGTCCGCGCGCCGTCACGATGCCGGAGCTCATCATCTCCTTAAACTTGCCGTCTAGCGCCGCCGCCGCCTTCTCTGGCACCGCTGGCTTCTTTGCTGCCGCAGCTGCCTCGGCTGCCGCCGCCGCTGCCGCCGCCTTGTCGTCCTTCTTCACGCCGCCGCCAAACGCCGCCAGCTTGGACGCCAGCTTGGCGCGCTTGGCCTCCTCCGCCGCGCGCGCCTCCGCGCGTTTCTTCTCCTCCATCAACCGCAGCTGCAGCGGGTTCACCTGCGCCTGGAACTTGCCGCGGTTGGAGACGAGGTAGCCGTCGGCATCCACCGTCGGCTCCTCGCCGCCGGCACCCGCACCCGCTGCCGCCGCGGGCGGCGCACCATCCGCGTCCCCCTCCCCCCCCCCCCCCCCCCCCCCCCCCCCCCCCTCCTCCCCCCACCCCCACCCCGGGGGGGGGGGGCGGGGGGGGGGGGGGTCCCGGCGGGATCGCCCCCCAGCGCCTTTTTCGAATGATGTGTGGGGGTCCCCAACGTTGGCGGCGGCCCTGCCCCGCGCAGCAGGAGAAAACCAGTTGTCGTATGACCACCGTGAAATGTTATTTTGCTGGTACCCACTTATTTTTCTGCTGCCGCCGGCCTCCTGCGAGCTGGCGCCAGCGACCACTGCTGCGAATCTGCGATGTGGCACTACAGTGCCACAGTGGCAGTTGTGTGACTTGAATGCGACTGATGATCTCCGATTCGAGACTCCGAAGTAGGGCATTTAGACTCGGCCGCTGGAACCTCGTTTGCGCGAGCTGTGAGGAATCTTGGGAGCAACAAATGCGCCGCGCATGTCGGCACACTAAAATACCGTTAGGGGACGCGTGCGTGAGGCGCCCCGGTGTGGCGGCGCGGCGGAATCGCGGGTCAAGTGGCACACGTTCGGAGGTTACTCTCCGACTCGGACACCGACACCCGCCATTTGTTGGCGGCACAGAATTCTACAATGGGACGGCAGGGCGCAGCAGCGACACGTATGTGAACACGATGGGAATGCACTGGCGCCATGTTGGCGCAAAAGTTATGATGAATTCAAATCCTGGACAGTTTGGCGTTGTTTGCGCGCCGGCGCTGTTGTTTGTAACAGATTAATAGCAGTTTAATTGCTGATACACAAACCTGTACAGTGGAATCCGAATCCCGTCTGACCGTCTCCAAGAGAAGCAGTTTGTGGCGGCATTCGGATTCCTGTACCTGGGCTACGAACGTGGCAGTGGCCGCGGGGTTCACCGTGGCACCGTTGCCACCGAAGCGCAGCATACCGAAAGCGACGGACCACCGCAGGAAACAGACGCAACTGCAGCGGATGTGGCACTACCAGCACGGCGATGGTGGGCTGCAACGTGCTGTGATGACCGCTACGTACGACGCCTTAATGCTGGATTGCAAACACGAGTGTGGTGGGAAGGCGTTATCTTGCTACGCAAGGCAGCGCTGGTTGTGCTGGCCATGGTAGTGACTGAGCCATTTTACCAGGTGGTGCTTGCCGTCCTGCTGTTTGCCACTGCCACGGTGCTGCAGCAGCACATGCTGCCATACAGCACCGCTGCATTCAACAACATGGAGACGGCAATGCTGGCAACCTTGTACATAACTGCCGCGGCCTCCACACTACTGCTGCCAACGACCGTGGGTTTCAAAGTGTCAGCGCTTTCTGCTTCATTTACGGACAGCATTTCGATTGTGGTGCTGGTGCTTAACCTTGCCACGACGGCGGCGCTGGGCGGCGCCGTGGCATGGCACGCTTGTAGCTCGGTCACAGTGGCGGTTCGAAGCCGCACCACAAAGCAGAAAGTGATGGCGCGCCGTCCGTCAGTGGTGCCGCGTCTTACCGGCGAAGATGTAGCCGCCGGAAGTGAATGTGCCCTGCCATTGGCCGCAGCTGGCAAGGATTCAACAGCCACCTCCGCGGTTGATGACAGGTCTGGCTGCCATCAAGCGGCTGGCGTGAGCGCGCCCACGGACAATGTTGATCAGCCGTTGCGCACTCCTACTGCGGTTGATGCCGCAGTTGACACAAGCAGCGCCGCTGGTGCTGTGTCTGCAATTCGGCAGCGCCGGGTGCTTCAGGCCGCCGCGGCATCATCCAGCGACATTAAGATAGATGACACTGGTGCCGAAATGGGCAGAAGCAGCAGCGGAGCTGGAGCTGACAGCAATGGTACCACGGGCTTGGTGGACGCGGTGGACGCAGTGCCATCTTCTAGGTGTGTGCGGGTACCGGTAGACGACGTATTGGCAGTGAGTAATGACACTGCTGGAGGCGCCGTCGTCACCGCCGTCGCCGCGGAAGCCGTGACAGTGACACAGCTGTCGCGCGTCATTGTTGTGGACGACACGCATAAGGTGCGTGCATCGGCGCGGCTTGCGCCGCAGCTACCGGTAAGTCGCCGCGACAACCGCCGTGCCGTGCGAGGCGACGCTGGCGGCGACGTCGGCGTGTGGCGGTGATACGATTGCGCATTAGGTTGTGTGTGATGGCACCTTTGTGACACTGTGACAGTGTGACTGAGAGAAATAATGCAATACAGCTGCATTAGGGCCCTATGGTAGTTGCGAGATTAAAGTGAGCGTATCAAATGACTTGAAGGAGCCACGCGACACGTGGCGTTGGCGTTGCCCTTCCGAGTCAACCACACAACCTCCCACAGTTGGCAGCGAAACCCATCACGGTGTGCACGCGGCGCGCGGCGCGCGCACGGCAGGCGCGCATTTGTGTCGCATGCCCAATGTCCCTTGTTGTGGAATATTGCAGCTTCTCGCGACGGTGCGCTGGTGTCTTGGGTTGAGGAGTGGAGCGCCTGCGCGCACAACGCTGCCTCCGCCTGCCGCTGTGCTTGTGTCACCTTGCTGTGTGTGTGTGTGTGTGTGTGTGACCCGCAACAATGGGGTCCACTGTTTCCACTGCTTGCACACCACCTGGTGGTGCTGGCACCGAGCCGCTAGGTGTCGTTGCACCGTGTGCTGGCGCTGCCGCGCTACGTGCTGGCGCCGGCGCCCCACCTGCATCCACCCCGCGACGGTTTGGAGCAGCGGCTGCCGCAGCGGCTGCTTCCGGTGCGTTTGTCGCGCACACGCGCCACCTGTATTCACGTGTGCATGCACTCACCGCAACCACTCAAACGCTCCTAACACCGCGCAGATGTCAGAGCCGGTGCTGCCGCCGTTGCTACCGACGCCGCCGCCTCTACCACCATTGCTGCCGATTCCATCATCATCGCCATCGCTGCTGACGTCGGTGCCAACGCCAACTTCGGCAGCGACGCTGACAACAATGACGACAACGACGCTGATTCCGACGCTGACGCCGATGCTAAAGCCGACGGTGACAACGACGCTGATTCCGCCGACGCCGACGCCGATGCTGAGGCCGACGACGCCGACGACATCGATTCCGCCGACGCTGAGGCCGACGCTGGCGCCGACGCCGAGGCCGACGATGACGACGACAATGATTCCGACGCTGGCGCCAACGCCGAGGCCGACGATGACGACGACAATGATTCCGACGCTGGCGCCAACGCCGAGGCCGACAATAACGACGACGATGATGATGGCACCAGTGATGATGTCGGCGCCGAATACGATGGCGCCGATGAAGTTGGCGCCGGCGCCGATGTTGATGGCGCCGATTATGATGACGCCGATGATGACTGTGCCGATGATGATGGCGCCGATGATGACGGCGCCGATTACGATGATGACGGCGCCGGTGATGACGGCGCCGACGATGACGATGATGGCGCCGACGACGCCAATTATGATGATGGCGCCGACGACAACGATGGTGACGGCGGCACTGATGATGACACAGAGATGACGAGACATAAGGTGTTTGTTCATACCAGTACGTTTGCCTTTTCCAGGGGAGATTCCCCACGCCCACCCGCCCGCCCACCCACCACCCACCCACACAAACGCAAACACAAACACAAACACACACACACACACAAGCAATTGCGGTGCAGTTGACGGGGTGTATGAGCACGAGACCGTCCCCTTCCGCTACGACGTGACCAAGCGCGGGCACATCACGCAGGCATTCCTGGAGAAGCACGAGGTGCTGCGCACGGCGCAGCTGCACCGCTTCCTGGAACCTCCACGTGCTGCACTCGTGGGCAGCCCGGGCGAGGGCGACCCGCCAGTGGAAGCGTGGGTTGACTACGAGGATGGGATACCGTTTGTGTTGCCGACCCCCGCGCCAGAGGCAGCGGTGGGCGACTGCAACCTCATTTGCTTCCTGGTCGCGTCGAAGGACTCAGAGGTGCAACGCAAGACGCACGCAATGGTGAGGGAGGTGACCAAGATGACAACGACAAAGTGCCGCGCGTGGTCACTGGCAGCGCTGGTAGAAGATGGCATCGTGGACCTGGTCATTGACGAAGTGCTGGCAACCGTGGAACTCAGTGGATCCTACGTGGTGCCTGCCGCGTATCGCGTGTCAATGAGTCCCAAGAGCCGTATGTGCTGGACCTGCTTGACGACTTACCTAAATGGAGCCGACGCCTGCACTCTGGAGGCAGGCGCCGGCGGTGACTGCAGTGGCGGCGGTGTCGACCGTGGCCGGTGGCGGCACTGCACTGGCTGCCCCTTTGGTAGTGCATAAATAACGGTGCTTGACACGGCGCGGTCGCGACGCCCTGCCAGCACCGATACCGGTTGAGTTTACTTCAAGTTGCACACAAAGGCGCCGCCATGACACGCAAGCGTTAAAGTGCCCTACCGGTACTCCCACGCGGCAGGCGGCGGCACCTCCAGCAAGTACACCGTAGTTGTACCCATGATACACGCCAGGCGACCATTCGGCAGCGCCAATAGCTTACAGACACGATAACTCAGTACACCCACAACCTCGGCGCGGTTGTCGCCAGCAGCGGCTGTCGGCCGCGTGTCCCATACCTGGATGGTGCCGTCGCCAGATCCGGTGGCAAGCCGGCCGTCAGGCAGCGCTGCCAGTGCAGTCACCCCGCTAATGTGGCCCGTCAGCACGCCCACACAGGCACGCCCGCTCACATCCCACAGCTGCACTGTGCCATCGCTTGCATTTATTGCCAACCGGCCGTCTGCCAGCACCGCTAGGTGGGTTTCCCAGCTCGCATATACTGCCAGCGTCCCCACACACGCCCCCGCGCCCACATCCCACACCCGCAGCATGGTGTCAAACGATGCACTGGCCAGCGCCCCGTTGGGCAGCACCGCCAGTGCTGACACACTGCACATGTGACCAGCCAGCGTCGTCACCACTACACCCGCGTCCACATCAACGACACGCACGGTGCCATCTCTGCAACCGGCAGCGAGGCGGCCATCGGCCAGCACTGCCATTGCCAACACATGACAACAAATGGTGATGGTCGCATGGCGCGTGGGCAGTCCTCCATCCGCATTCCACACCTCTATGTAACTCTCCCTTTCACCCCATACATAGGTCGCGATGGCCAGACGGCACCCGTCCGGCAACGCCGCCAACCCAAGGACCCTGTTACGCGCCCTCATAACCGCAGTGGCCTTGCTCTCCGCAGTCACGTCCCACAGCCGCACCTCGCCCTTAGAGTCACCGCTTGCCAGCCGGCCATCGCCCAGCGCCGCCAAGGAGCTAACTATATTGGTGTGTCCGTGCAGCTGGCGTGCAGCCGGTATGGCGCACCCACTCGCGCGGCATGCAGCCAGCACGCAGGGCGTCAGCTGTGCATCGATGCAGTGCAGAACGCGCAGCGCAGGCACGTGGTCCAACGTGGCGCCAGCTGTCACATTGGAGCAACATGCTAGCTGTAATTCGGCCAGAGATGGCGGCAGACTGGCCATCAGTGTGTTCCCAATGGCAGTGACACTCACATCCAGCAGTCGCAACACCGGCAGGGGCGGCAGCGCCGCGGCAGGAGTAAGTGACTTGCAGTCACGCGCATAGAGGTGTTCCAGGCTCGGCGGCATGGTTGCCAGCGCGCCATCGCCAATGGCAGAGTGGGCAACGTCCAGTTTGCGCAGCGCAGTCAAATGCGCAAATGACGCGTCCCGCGTAAGCACACCGCAACGCGCTGCATGCAGCTCTTCGAGGCACGGCGGCAGGGATGCCAGCGTGGCGGCACCCAGCTCGCTTCTGTCGACGTGCAACACCCGCAGCAGCCTCAGATGCGCTAGTGATGCACGAACCCGCGCATGCCGCACATCGAGCTGTTGCAGCGATGGCGGCAGGCCGTCACCTCGTTCGCTTACAACCCTCGTCCGACTGCAGATCAGCGTCGTCAACGCCGTCAGGTGCGCAAAGCTGGCGTCGCCAGTTAGTTTGGAGCAGTAGTCCACACTCAGCGTGCGCAGCGACGTGGGCAGGCGGAGCAGCAGCTCATCTGTGACACATGCGCACTTGCGCATGTCCAGGTGCGTGATGCCGCTCAGTGCCGCCACTGCCGGTTCACTCGTAAGCACATCGTGCGCCGCTGACCATGCCAGCCGCGCGCCCGCCGCTGCCGGCAGGGCCGTGCGCCACCGCACCACGTCCACAACAGGGGTGTGTACGTCATTCCACGGTACGGCTTCCACCACACTCGCAACAGTTGGGTGCAACCGCCGCAGGTGTCGCGCGTCGGCGGTGTTGAGGCAGTCAAAGACCGCAGCGGTCGTCACAGGGTTGCCGGCCAGCACGCACACCAGCAGCGGCACAGCGTCTCCTGCCGCCATGCTGCAAGTTGCCAGATGCAGGAGCGTTGGTTGGGCACACAGCTGCCGCGGGTAGAATTGCAGCGTGCAGGTCGAAGCGCCGCGCTGCTTGCAGTGTGCGTTGCTGCCGCGACTCGGACTCGGGAGTGGCGCCGTGGCGGCATACCCACCCACAGCATGGGCGCCACCTTGTAATCCTTAAGGTTGTCATGTGCCTGAAAATGGCATGCCGTAATTGCCCCTGCAAACACAACTTCAACAAATGGTACCGGTAGCCGGGTAGCCCCGGTAGCCTTTGACCGGCAGTCATGACAGTGCCCTACTCGTCCGCCGCAGGCGGCGGCACCTCCAGCAGGTACACTGTCTGTGTACCCGTGATACACGCGAGGCGACCAGCCGGCAGCGACAACAGCGCCTCAACCCAACCGTACACTACACCCGCAACCTCGGCGCCGCCGGTACCAGCTGCTGCCAGCCGCATGCCCCACAGCCGGATAGTGCCACTCTCAGATCCGGTGGCAAGCCGGCCGTCAGGCAGCCCTGCCAGTACAGTCACCCTGCCCGCAGGCATACTGGTATCGGTACTCAGCATGCCCACACAGGCACGCGTGCGCACGTCCCACAGCCGCACTGCGCCATCATAATCCGCCTTACTCGCCAGCCGGCCGTCTGCCAGCACCGCCAGGCGAGTCACCGGGGTGGTGTGCCCTGTCAGCGTTGCCACACACACGCGCGCGCCGACGTCCCACACCCGCACCGTGGTGTCAGTCGACGCGCTGGCCAGCGCGCCGCCGGGCAGCACCGCCAGTGCCGCCACACGGTTTGTGTGACCAGTCAGCGTCGCCGCCACCGCACCCGTGTTCACATCTACTACCCGCACGGCGCCATCTTGACACCCGGCAGCAAGGCGGCCGTCGGCCAGCACCACGAGCGCGTCCACGGCACTGGGACAGCCGATGGTTGCACAGCGCGTGGGCGACACACCACCCACGTCCCACACCTGAATGTTACCAGGAACATCACCCATTGAGCTGGTGCCAATGGCCAGGCGGTGGCTGTCCGGCAACGCCGCCAGCACACGCACGGGGTTGTCCGTTCTCAGAACTGCGGTTGACTCTCCCCCAGTCGCCAAGTCCCAAAGCAGCACCGCACCACCTTTGTCACCGCTCGCCAGCCGGCCATCGCCCAGCACCGCCAAGGAGCTAACTGTATTAGTGTGGCCGTGCAGCTGGCGTGCAGCCGGTACGGCGCACCCACTCTTGTGACACGCAGCCAGTGCCGTGGGCGCCAGCTCTGTGTCGATGCAGTGCAGTATGCGCAGCGCGCGCAGATGGTCCAGCGTAGCGCCGGGTGTCACATTGCTGCAGCCTGCCAACCGTAGCTCAATGAGCGAAGCCGGTAGGCTGGCCACCAGTGTGTCCCCAATGGCAGTGCCACTTATGTCCAGCAGCTGCAGCGCCGGCAGGTGCGGCAGCACCGCGTCGGGGGTGAGGTTCATGCACCCATGCGCATGGAGGACAACCAGGCACGACGGCAGGGTTGCCAGCAAGCCGTCGTCAAAGATGGAGAAAGAGACATCCAGTTGGCGCAGCGCAGTCAGATGCGCAAATGATGCCTCAAACACGGAAGGTAGAAACCCCAAGAAGCCCGATACGTGCAGCTCTTCAACGCTCTGTGGCAGGGACGCCAGCGCGGTGGCACCCACCCCGCCCCCGCTGGCACGCAACAACCGCAGCTGGCGCAGGTGCGCCAGAGACACGTCAGGCAGTCGTGCAGGCGGGCGACCAATGTCCAGCTCCTGCAGCGATGGTGGCAGGCGGTCCGTCCGTTTGCTCACAACCAGTGTCCCGCTGCAGTCCAGCGACACCAACGCCGTCAGGTGCGCAAAGCTGGCGGCGCCAGTTAGGTTGCGGCACTTACCCACATTCAGCGTACGCAGCGTGGTGGGCAGGCGGAGGAGCAGCTTATCTGTGACAAACATGCACGCGCGCATGTCCAGGTGCGTGATGCCGCTCAGCGCTGCCGCTGCCGGTTCACTCGTGAGCAAATCCTGCACCGCTGACGGTGCCAGCGTCGCGCCCACCGCGCCCGGCAGACCCGTGCGCCACCGCACCACGTTCACAACCGGGGTGTCCATGTCGCACCACGGCACGGCTTCCGCCACACTTGCAATGGCCGGGTGCAGCCGCCGCGCATGACGTGCATCGGCGGTGTTGAGGCAGTCAAAGACGGCGGCGGTCGTCACAGGGTTGCCGGCCAACAGCCGCACCAGCAGCGGCACAGCGTCACCTGCCGCCATGCCTGCCGCAGCAGCCATGCTGCCAGATGCCGGGCGCATGGGTGCCAGCATTGAGGCCGCCTCGCTGAATGCGTGAGGTTTCTCGCCACAGCGCTGCCGTAGTCAAAACTGCGGCGTGCAGGTCGAACGTCGAATGATTTGCGGCGCTGCTGCGCCAGTGCTTGCAGTGTTACTACCGACGCCGCTGGAACTGCACACTGTGCGTGCTGCCTCTGCGCTTACACATTCCGCGCGTCTTCTCCTTCTTGCTCCCCTGCGCTGTCAGTGCGTTGACCCATTGACTCGGCCCGGTCGGCCCGGGACTCGGGTGTGGCCGAGTCACCGAGTGGCGCAGTGGCAGCGCCGCAGACAGTGCCACGTGGCACGCTCGCAAAACTCGGACGCGATGGCGGACAACTTCTGCCAACCGCCGCACTCGTAACGCGGCCGTGCTCGCAGATGCCGGCGCCGCCGCATTCCTTGCAGACGTTAGCGCACGCGGTCGTGCTCACAGATGGCGCTCCCGGCGCCATTGCCACCGCACCACTGGCGCACCGCCGCACCAGTGCCACCGCAGTGCCACGTGGCACGCTCGCAAAACTTGGACGCGATGGCGGACAACTTCTGCCAACCGCCGCACTGTACCGCACGCGGCCGTGCTCGCAGATCATGGCAGATGCCGGCGCCGTCGCATTCCTTACAGACGCACTCACAGATGGCGCTCGCCGCCATTGCCACCGCACTGCCACCGCACTGCCACGGTGCCACCCAGTCACCCAGTGCCACCGCTGCTGTGGCACCGCGGCACCGCAGTGCCACGTCACACCCCACGTGGCACGCTCGCAAAAACTCGGACGCGATGGCGGGCAACTGTTTTTCGTTTTTCCCAAGATCGCAGGTGTACCACGGTGTTTTACAATTATTTTGCGCGCGTGTCACGCGCGCGTTGCGTAATTCTTGGCGCGTTTACTGAGACATCGATTGGCGCGCGTGTGCATACTCTGCCGAGCGTTGCATTTATAGTTATTTGTGAAAGCAGTGAGCACTGTGAGCAGCACCGACGCACAGTCCGTAGAGGGCAGCAGCAGAGTGGGGAGCGGTGGAGCTGCTGCAGCAGGGAGGAGGGAGGGGAGCACGTCAACGAGAGGGAGAACAGATCGTAGGCGGAGGGAGAGTGGCAGCGAAGTAACAGCGGCAGCGAGCGACACCAGGGGTGAGAAGCAGTGGAGCAGCAGAGAGGCAGTACCGGTTGAAGGCAGCGAGCTGCTGCAAGGTGGGAGCGAGCAGCAGCGAGCTACAAAGAGGAGCAGCAGGCGAGCAGTCGGTAAACTCGCGTGAGAGCCGAGCTGAGCAGTGAGGAGGAGGGCGCCGCTTGGCAGCGAGAGCGGGAGAGCAGATCGGAGGCTGGGGGAGAGCAGCGACGCCGGCCGGCGAACAAGCAGAGGGTGTGAGAGCAGACGTCATCGCACGCCGCCTACGAAGCAGGATGGAGGAGGCGAAGGAGCGCGGTGGGGAGACCCCACCTCCACCGGCAGCAGACACGGAGCCACAACCGCCAGTTGCTGACTCCGCTGACAGTGCTGGAGCTGCTGCCGCCGTTGCTGAAGCTGGCACCGCTGACGGTGCTGCCGCCGCTGCCGATGAATCCACTACTGACGCGGCTACTGACGCTGCGGGCGCTACTAATGCTGCTGTCGTTGCCGCCGCACCCAACGCTGCCGCTGCCGCTGCTACTGACACTCGCCAAACAGCGCCCCCTGCCCCTCCACCCATTGTTGCCATCGCCATTGCCGCTGATGCCGCAGACCCCACACCCACCGCTTCGGCGGACACCGCCGCTGCCGCCGCCGAGCCGGATCCCCCCATCGCAGCCGCCGCCGCCGCCGCTGCACCACCGCCCAACCCCGAATCTCCTGCTGCTGCTGCCGCCACGCCAGCCGCTACCGCGCCGGTGTCACCGCTGCCGTACACGGCGGCGCCGTCAGCGGACGTGGCGTACATGCGGTCGTTGGAGGTGGAGAATGCGGTGCTGCGGCGGCTGGTGCGGCAGATTGGGGAGGACGCAGACGAGGCGTCCATTGCGTCGCTGCGGGGGCGGCCTGGTCGCCACGCCCACGGCGACAGCCGCAGCCAGCTGCCTACCGCCGCCGCCATTGCAGCCGCTGCGGCGGCCGCCGCTGCCGCTGCACCTGCTGCCGGTGGCAGCCGGTGGGGCCGCTCCCGTGGCGGCACGGGGTCTACTGACACTGCGGCTGCCGGCGGCGGCGGTGGCGGTGGTGGCGGCGGTGGCGGCGGCGGCGGCGCCGCAAAGCGGAGCACCAGTGCGTTTAACCCAGCTGTGGTTTCCATGGACGGCACGCCGCCCCCTGCGCGGTTTGCAGAAGCGTCCCCTGACAAGCCGTCCAGTAGTAGTGGCACGCGTGGGCACCGCAGCCCGGCACGCGGCGCCGTGTCTGCCGCGCTGGTGAGCGACGCGCTGCGGCGGCTAGACCCTGACGTGCGGCGCGCCGCCATGCAGACGGACGTGACCGAGTTCCTGATTGAGAACCGACTGGTGGAGGCGTCGCTGCTGCACGACGAGGGCGACGAGAGCAGCGTGCGCACGGCGCGGCCGCCGAAGGCGGTGCCGCTGGTGGAGGCGGTGCTGAGCGTGGGCCCCACGCCGGAGGTGGTGGTTGACGCGCTCATCAACGCGTGGCGCGTCACCTCGCTGCCGCCTAGCGCGGGTGCGTCGTTGGACGGCAGCAACGATGTGGCACACGCATCGCGCGGGGGGTCGCCAGTACAGCCGCCACCCCGCGAGCCGAGCACCATTGCGATTCCGGCGCTGCAATCGTCGGCGGGGGCAGGCGGCAGCTCCACTGCCCTGGTGGCGGCGGGCGTGGACGACCGGCTGG
>Ga0066256_1003118_pt2 | contig 12015 bp, 9 predicted proteins | sample ThiBio_1000_biof_FD_87107 | JGI IMG/M metagenome (GOLD analysis project Ga0066256, IMG submission 87107) | Wastewater bioreactor microbial communities from Cape Town, South Africa - Thiocy_expt_1000_biof (version 2) | ecosystem: Engineered > Bioreactor > Thiocyanate-remediating >...
GCCCGGCAGGGCCAACGGAACCCGAGCCGGCGCCCGCCGCGCCTGCGTCACCGGCGCGCTTTATTCCCGTCCGCTACCCCCAGCCGATCGATGCCGAGGACGTTATCCGCCGCGCCGTTGCCGCGCATGAAATGCGACAGGGGGACCAATGAACGACTACACCCGCGTACCCGCTCCGGGCTCGGTCAAGCCGCTCTCGAGCCCGTCAGTGAAGGGCGATGAGGCGCGCCTTGTCGGTGAGCACGTACATGCGGCCGTTGGCGACGACTGGCGGGATAAATACAGGCGCGCCGAGATCGAGCTGCGTCTCCACCTTGCCGCCAGCCGCATTGATGCCGATGAGCTTGCCCGAGTCGGAGGCGAGCCAGAGGCGGTCGCCGGCTAGCACCGGGCCTGCCCAGCTCTTGCCGCCAGCAACGCGCGTCGTCCACAGCGCCTTGCCGTCGCGCCGGCTCATGGCAATGAGCTGGCCGCCGGTGTCCACGACATAGACGGCATCGCCGGCGACATAGGGCCGGTTGATGCCCGCCACGTTCGCCGACCAGACCCGCTCGCCCGTACGCGCCTCGGTCGCGACCATGCGGCCAGCATGACCGATCGCAAACACGGTGCCGCCATCAATGGCCGGGCTCGCGGCGTCACTCATGGAGCCGAGCGAGGAGGCCGCGCGCGTGCGCGCCAGCGATTCCTGCCAGGCCACCGTGCCATCCGCTATCCTGATGGCAACGACGTCACCCGAAGGATAGGGAACGACCGCGACATCGCCATTGAGCGCTGGGCTCGCGCTGATCAGCAGGCTCGCGCGCTCGGGGAGGCCGCGGAAGGCCCAGAGCTCGGCGCCGTCGTGTCCCGCGAGCGCGACCGTGCGCCCGTCGGTCGTCAGGACGATCACGCGTCCGCTGGCGACGGTCGGCGCCGCGCGCACCGGCGAGCCGACGTTCTTGTCCCAGAGCTTTTTGCCGCCTTGCATGTCGAGGGCCGTGACAATGCCGTGCCCGGTGGCGACGAACAGCCGTCCGCCCTCCGCTGCAAGGCCGCCACCATAGGCATTCGTATCGGTTGCCTTCTCCGGCACCAGCGACGTCCGCCAGGACACCGAGCCCGAGGCACTGAGCGCGGTTACGCGACCTGCGGCATCGAGCGTGAAGATGCGGCCGTCGGCGACGATGGGGCTTGCGGTCAGCCGCCCATACTTGCTGGAGCCCTGCCCGACGTCGGCGCTCCATGCGGTGCGGATGGAAGCTGGAAGCGCGAGATGGCCGGGTGCGTTCGACGGCGCGCCGCCCGGGTACGCCCAGGCATCGTTCTGGCGTGCCGGCGGAACCGAGATCGGCCGGTCCGCGCTCGCGAGCTCGACGCTGCCCGTGGTGCCTTCGGTGAGCACGACGGGGACGCGCGTGCCAGGAAGCGGCACCTGCTTTTCTGCGAATGGGTTGAGTGCCGCGATATCCGAAACACTCGGCATTCCGCCCGAGCAGCCCGCCAGGCCCGAAAGCGCCAATGCGCTCGCGATGGCCGCCAACCGCCCTGTGCGCAAGAGGTCCACGATCAACTCCCCCCTAGTGTCTCGTTTCCAAAGTTCGCTTAACCTCGATGCTGGCGTCCCGAGCGAACTTCGGAAACAAAAGGGACACTAGAAGCATAGTCTTGCTCGTGTGATTCAGGTCGAGAAATTCGCTCCATACCGTGCCGTGAGATCTGGCGAATTTCTCGATCATCACACGAGCCGCCACCCCTACTTCGTCGCCGAGCCTTCGCCCGGTTTCGCCCCTGCGCCCCCCGGCTGGGCAGCCTTCGATAGTGCTGCCTCGGTCAGGATCGTCATCAGGATCCGCGCCCGCTCGGTGGTCGACGGCGGCGCCGCGCTGTCGGCCAGGATCTGCTCGAAGGCCTTGCGCGCTTCATCCTGATTTCCGGCCTTCATGGCCGCAAGCCCAAGCACCTCGCGCGCGGGCGCACGCCAAGCATTGGTATCATTTGTGAGATCTTTGAGGCGATTCTGCATCTCGGTCCAGTCGGCCTCGTCCACCCTCAACAGGGCTGCCTGGAGCGTGGCATAGTCCCGGAGCAGCTGATCGGCGCTCGTGTCCTTCGAAACCGCGTCGTAAGCGGCGACCGCGTCGGCGCGCTTGCCCTCGGCGGCATATGCGCCGGCATTCCTGAGGCGCGCCAGCGTGCCGTAGCCGGGCGGCGCGTTCTTTACCATCGCATCGAACGCCTGGTGCGCTTCCTGCGCCTTGCCCCCGGCAGCGAGCCGGGCTGCGGCCTCGAACTCCTGCCCCGCGGCCTGGCGTGCGCTGAGACTGCGATGCTCGGCGAACTGATAGCCGCCCACGCCAAGCACGAGCAGCACGGCGGCGGCGACGATGAAAACGCCATACCGATCCCAGGTCCTCGCGAGACGCTCCTTGCGCATCTCGTCCTGGACTTCACGCATAAAGTGGTCGGTCTGGTCGGCCATGCTGATCCTTGCTTCCTCGCCACTGGCTATAGGGCGTCGGCCACTCTATAACCCGCGACGCCGCCACGCGGAAGGTGGCAGGCATCGCCGTCGATGAACGGCGTTTCCGGCGATTTCGTGGCCCCCACAATCACGCTCGATGTCAGCATGTTCCAACCCGCCGGGGGACCTCAGAGCAGCCCGAGCTCGGCGAGCTCGCGGCGCAGCTTGGCGGGCATCGCATCGAGATCATCCGCGCGGCCGCCCGCGAGGTCCTTGGGCGCATCCTCCACGGCGAGATAACGCCACCCCTGGAAAGCCCGACGCGGCACCGGCCGCACGGCCACGAGCTTTCGGTCGAGGATGAGCAAGGTGCAGGGCGTGCCATCGGGCCTCGTGCCTTCCCTCAGATCGAGGAGGCGCTGGCGCGCCTGGATGATGCCTTTGATGACCCAATAGATGGACCCGCCGTCGAGCAGCTCCTCGCGCCGCTTCGGCATCTGGAAGGTCCGGTGGAAAAGCTCCGGCTTCTGCTTCTCGGCCTTCATCTGCTTGAGGCGTTCGACCTGCCAGGCAGCCAGATCCTCGATCGATTCGGTGCCGACGCTCAGCTTCACGAGATGAATCGTCACGACTGGGCTTCCTCCTCGAGGCTGACGAGCAATGCGCCCTGATTCACCTGTTGTCCCTCGCTGGCCGCCACGCTCGCCACCACGCCGTCACGCGCGGCCGCGAGCACGTGCTCCATCTTCATGGCTTCGACGACCGCCAGCCGATCCCCCTTCGCGACGATGTCACCGGCCTTAACGAAAATGCGCGCGACTTTGCCATTGATCGGCGCGCGCACGACATCGCCCGCATGGCCATTATCGACGTCATCGGCATCGTAGGTCGGCCAGCGCACCTCGACCTGCTCGCCCTCGAAGAGGGCATAGAGACCATCATGAGCCGTGACGCATGCCGTCGGCGCCCGCGCCTCGGAGCCTGCCGCAACGGCGCCGGCGGCAACAACGTGCGGCGTCGTCTCGCCACGCGGCCACGTCGCCGCAAATGTCCGCGCCTCACCGTTCACGACCAGCGGCACGGTAAGCGTGCGCGGCGCGCCGAGCTGAAAGCCGTCACCGGCACTCCAGGGATCTGAAGCCGCGCCCTCCGCTGGAGCGAGCAGCCGGGCGACCGCGGACCCGACCTCGGAGTTGCCGATATGCGTTCGTGTAAGCGCCGCGAGGTCGCGTCCGATCAGGCCGGTATCCATACGCCCGACGCGTACATCGGCATGCTCGAGAAGCGCACGCAGGAACGCCGCATTCACGCGCGGGCCCGCAACGACGAGCTGCTTGAGAACAGCCACCATCGCATCGGCCGCCTCGTCGCGCGTCGCACCGTGCGTGATGAGCTTGGCGATCATGCTGTCATAGAAGGGCGAGATTACATCTCCCGCGCGCACGGCCGTCTCGAGGCGCACGTCCTCGGCATCGTCAGGCAGCGCGAACGCCGCAATCCGCCCGATGCTCGGCAGGAAGCCCTGCGCCGGGTCCTCCGCGCAAAGCCGCACCTCGATGGCGTGGCCGTGCATGGTGATGGCGCCTTGCTCGAGCGGCAGCGGCTCGCCCGACGCCACGCGAAGCTGCCACTCGACGAGATCGAGCCCGGTGATCGCTTCCGTCACCGGATGCTCGACCTGGAGACGTGTGTTCATCTCGATGAAGTACCACGGCGCTTCGGGCCCGAGACTGCCGCCCTCGACGAGGAACTCGACGGTGCCCGCCCCCTCATAGCCGACAGCGCGCGCGAGGCTGACGGCCGCCCCGCACATCTTCTCACGCAGCGCCACGCTCATGCCCGGAGCCGGCGCCTCCTCGATGACTTTCTGGTTGCGCCGCTGGAGCGAGCAGTCGCGCTCGAAAATGTGCACGACATTGCCGTGGCGGTCGCCGAACACCTGCACCTCGACGTGGCGCGGCTGCTGCACGACCTTCTCGATCAGGACGGCGGCATCACCGAACGACGAGAGGGCTTCACGCTGCGCGCTCTCCAGCGCCGCCGCGAACTGCTCGCCGCTTTCGACGAGCCGCATGCCGCGACCACCGCCGCCTGCCACGGCCTTGATCATCACCGGATAGCCGATGCGGTCGGCTTCGCGCCGGAGCAGCGCGGGTGTCTGGTCGGCGCCATCATATCCCGGCACGACGGGCACACCGGCCGCGCGCGCGACTGCCTTGGCGGCCGCCTTGCCGCCGAGCTGGCGCATAGATGCGCCAGAGGGGCCGATGAAAACGAGGCCCGCTGCTTTGCAGGCATCGGCGAAGTCGGCGTTCTCGGCGAGGAAGCCGTACCCCGGATGAATTGCCTCGGCGCCCGTCGCCTGCGCGGCGGCGATGACGCGATCAATGCGCAGATAGCTTTCCGTCGAGGGCGAGGGACCAATGTGCACGGCCTCGTCGGCCGTCGCCACGTGAAGAGCCTCGCGGTCGGCATCCGAGTACACAGCCACGGTCGCCACGCCGAGCCGGCGCGCCGTGCGCATGATCCGGCACGCGATCTCACCGCGGTTGGCGATCAGGATCTTTTTCAGCATCAGCGCACCCTTCGTCCGGGCGGCAGGTAGGACGCCCGCGGCCTGGCCGCGACGGGACTGCCACTGGGCCGCCACCGGGCCATGAGGGAAATGTGTCGGACGTTTTCGGGGGCCATTCAAGGGGGAACACACAAGGCTCCCCCGGTCCTTGCGCGGGATCAGTTGCTGGGCTGGTTCTCGGCGCCGACACCGCCGGCAACGTTCGAGTTCAGCGCGAACTGACCGAGGTGCTTGAACTCGAGCCGCAGCATGACGGCCTTGTCCGGCTCGATGCCGAGCGTCGGGTTCGCAATGAACGATTCCGTGTACGACGCCGTCAGCACGAAGCAATCGTCGGCGTAGCGAAGCTGGATCGTGTCCTGAAGCCGCTCGCGGGTGTCGATGTCGTAGCGAATGCCGCCGAGCAGCGTCCAACGATCGGTCAGGCGCAGGGCGCCGCCGAACTGGACTTCCTGCTCAGGCTTGTCGGTGGGCTGATCCGGGTTGAAGCGCATGTAGGAGTACTGAACCTGCGCAGTGAGCGGACCGGCCGTGAATGAGGTGTACGTGTCGTTGCGGCGCAGCGACAGATCCTTGTCGTCGAAACGCGCCTGGGACACGAGACGGAAGCCGTCAGCCGGCGCAAGGTAGGCGCCGAGGACATAGTCCGAACGCGTCGTCTCGAGACCACTCTTCGAATTGAAGATGAACGGGTCGGACGGGCTCGGGGGCTGGCCTGGCGCAGGAAGCTGGCCTGGATTGTTGAAGGCGTTCACCCCCGCGACCTGATAGCTCTGGCCGAGGATGAAGCGCGCGTACGCACCACCGGTCGCCTGATAGGTATATTGGACACCGACGTTGGCGCGCGTGCCGGTCTCGACGCGATCCCATCCCGAGAACTTGTCGACGTCGAAGAGAAGCGTGTCATCCCAGACAAGGCTCTTCGCGTCTTCATCCGGCAAGCGGCGCTGAGAGGCGACGGCTGTACGCGTCACGACCTGGCCGATCGGCTCGACGATGTGGCTGCCAGCCCCGGTATGCTTCACGAAGGGATAGGCATAGGTGAGCGCGGCCGTACCCAAGGCGCGCGTCATGCTGCCGTCTTCCCACGTGTTGTTGTTCGGATCCCAGGCATTCTGGAACGAGGTCACGTCGCCCCGCGCCGAGACGTACGGCGTCCACACCTGTCCGAGTCCGTCGACGACTTTGCTCCGCCAGCGGCCATCGAAGGACGCACGGTGCATATCCGTGGCGGCGGAGTTCGAACGCGTGAGGGACACGGCATTCATATTGAAGGCCAGCTCGCCACCCGCCACCGGCCGATCGACGACGTAGTTGTAGTCGATCACGGGCAGCACGCGGCTCGCGGCATCGGCACCGCCGTCGACCAGCAGACTGCCGAAGTGATAGAGCGTCGCGGCGAAGTAATTCCGCTCGCTCATACCCTGCAAATAGACCGTATTGATGCGGTCGGTCTGCAGAAGGCTGTCGAGCTTGTAGAAGCGGCGGAAGGCGTCGTCGCTCTCGACCGTGACATCCCAGCCGAAGCGCCACCACGTCGAGAGAGAGAACAGACCGCGGGTCTGCACGCTGCCGCGCCAGCCGTCGAGCTTCGGATCCGGCGTACCGGGGAGCGTATTCACGTCCTGATCGATACCTGCGACCTTGATATTGTACGTGCCGCGGATGTCGCCCCAGTTCACCCTATGCCGCCACTCACCCTGCCAGAGCACGCCCTGGCGCGAGGTGTACATCGGGTTGAACGTGAAGTCGTAGTTCGGCGCGAGCGCGAAATAGTAGGGAACGCTAAGCGTCGTGCCGAGGGTATTGGTGTGGCCGTACTCCGGCGAGAGGAAGCCCGTGCGCCGCTTCACCGACGGATCGGCGTGCGAGAACCACGGCATATACAGAACCGGGACGCCGAAGAACTCGAACGCCGCATCCTGATAAGTAATCGTGCCGGCCTGCTGGTCGTGTGTGACGCGGGCGGCGCTGATGCACCAGAGCGGCGGGCTGCTGCCGTCGGTCCGGCACGGTGTGAAGCGGCCCTGCTCGAACTCGGTGACGTTGCCTTCGCGACGTACGGCGCGGCGCGCCGTGATGCGGGTGTCGTCACGTGCCGTCACGCTCAGCGCCTGGACGAAAGCCTCGCGGAAGTCATCCGTCGCGGTGAGCTTGTCCGCGCGCACGATGTTGCCGTTCGGCTCCTGGAGCTGCGCATTGCCCTCTGCGGTGAGCGTCTGCGCACCCTGGTCGTAGACGACGCGATCGGCTGTCAGAATGTAGTTGTTGAACACGATCTCGACGTTGCCGATCGCGATGACGCGATTGTTGGCCGTGTCGTAGATGAGCTCATCGCCCTGCAGATAGAGCGGCGCGGCGCGATCCACCTTGGCGGGCGTCCCGCCGAAGATGCCGCCTTTGGACTTCTTGAACTGCTGCTTCTGCGAAGTCAGGTTGCGAACCGGATCGTCGATGCGAATTCCGGTGCCGCGCGTGAGCGGATCGGTGGCATCGCGCGCGGCGCCCGGCGAAGGTGCGAGGAGCACGACCGCGGTTGCGCAAAGCCCGATCAGGGACAGTGCAGACAAGATCAGGCGCGCGCGCAGCCGAAACGGCTTGCGCGGAGCTCCCCCTCCCGCCTGAAACGCATGCCCCGTTACTTCCACCTCAGCCGTCCTCCTGGTGCAACAGCACCGTCAACGACCCGCACAACGCCACGAGGACCGGGACCCATACCGCCATCATGGACGGCGTAAGTCCAGCCACCCCAACCTGCCGAGAAACTTCGGAGAAAAGGAGAAATCCTAAGCCCCCGATCGCCCCCATTCCCACCATAGTCTGTAAGCCACCTGAGCGGAATGACCGCAAAGACACAGACGCCGCCAAAAGGACCATCACCGCCAGCAACATAGGCCGGCTCAGATGGAGATCATACTGGACTTGGAATCGGGCCGCAGAGAGGCCTGCACGCTCAGTTTCATTGATAATTCCAGGGAGTTGCCAAAATGACAACGAAATGGCCGAACCGAGTGCATCGCTGATACGGTCCGGCGTCAGATACGTGCTGACCGTGAACGTCTCGAACTGTTCCGGCTCGCGCCCCGGCCGGGCGACCTTCGCCTGCTCGAACTGCCAATAGCCGTCACGCAGGAGCGCTCTCACACCCTCGACACGCTCGATGAACCGCCCCTCGGCGTCGAACTGGAGCACCGTCGGGTTGTAGATCGTGAGGCCATCGCGGGACGCCGCGCTCGCACTCAGAACGGATGATCCGTCCACACTCTGCTGACGGAGCCAAGCGCCGCTCGCCCCTCCGCCGAATGCCGGCGTGGCCTCGCGGCCATATAGCTCCGCCAAGAGACGATCCGCCTCCGCTCTAGTGACCGCGGCGAGCGGATTGAAGGCCGCTGTCGCAAGCACGCCGAGCACGATCGCGACCAGAATCCCGGGGCCAATGAACTGCCAGGCCGACATCCCGGCCGCCCGCATCACGGCGAGCTCCGAGCGTCGGTTGAGCTGGATCAGGGCGACGCCGCTCCCGACCAGCACGCAGAACGGCAACAGAACCTCGATGTAGCTCGCCAGCCGGAGCACGACGATCAGCGCGACGGAGGCAACCGGAATACTGCCCGTGCGGCCCGTCATGCGCAGGAGCTCGACGAGATCGATCATGATGATCAGCGAGGCGCAGACCGCCAGCGTACCCATCATCGCAACCACGAAGCGGCCACCGACATAGCGACTGAGAGTTCCGAAGGCGCCACTCATCGGCTGGGCACTCCCACGCCGTGGGCTCCCGATGTGGGCCGACGCTGCGACGCCGCGCGCCGGGCACGCCGGCGCTCGCCAAGTCGATCGAACAGCTCGCCGATCGCTGCCGCCGCGCGGGCCAGAGGCGTATTCGTGCGGCGCGGGCGCATTCCAGCATGGGCGTGCGTCGCTGCCAGCAAGGCTGTGCCGAGAGGGATTGCGTAGACCAGCGGGATGGCCGTGGGGGTGACGCTGATGAGATTGGTCACGGTCAGACCGCCGACGCGGGCGGCCGTGGCCAGAACGAACGCGAGGATGAGCGCCTGCCCGCGTCCCTGGCGCGTCGTCCGCGCCTGGCCGAGCAAGGCGACGGCGATCATCACGAACGTGAGCGGATAGAGCGGGCTCGAGAAGCGCTCGTGCAGCTCCTCGACGATCAGGTTGCGGGCACGTGACGTGGCGACATCCTGAGGCGCCGGGTTCAGCAGTTCGCTCAAGTAGCGCTCGCGCGGGCGCAGTCCCCGCTGCTCGGTCTTGGCCTCGAAGTGAGCAAGATCAACGCCGTAGCTCTCGAAGGCAATGATCTGAGTCGGCTCGCCCGGTGCCGCCCGGCGCAGGATGTGACCGGTCTGCATGAGCATGAAGGTCTCGCCGCTCTGCTTCACGATTCGTGCGCGCTCGGCGAGGAAGGTCGTCGTCTGCTTGCCATCGCGGGCATCGTGGAGCACGAGGCCGAGGAGCTCACCCGAGTGCGCGCGGTCGCGCACGTGGAAAGTGAGCCCGCGTTCCGGGCTCGTGAAGCGGCCCGGCTGGATGACCTGCGTGATGAGGTCCGTGCGGACCGCGATGATGGCATCACGCAGCTCGCGGCTCGCCCAGGGCATCACGACAAAGTTGAACAGCAGGACAACGAGACTCACCAGCACGGCCAGCAAGAGCAGCGGCCGCGCCGGTGCCCATACCCTGGCGCCGGCCGCCGTCATCACGATCAGCTCGCTGTCCGCGCTCAGTCGATTGAGAAGCTGAATGGACGCAATGAGCAGCGCCACCGGCGCAATGACCGCCATCAGGCTCGGCAGGCCGAGCAGCGTGATCTTCAGGAAGGCGAATGCGTCCTGGCCCTGTGCGGTGACGAGGTTGAGCTGGCGGAGCGCCAGCGCGATCCACACGAGAGAGGTCAGGGAGATGACGATCATGACCGTCGTCGTCGCTGCCTGACGGAAAATATAGCGTGAGAGCGTGCTCATGCCTGATCCGTCACGGCACCCGGCGTTCGGCCCGACCGAAACCCGGCACGTGCACTCTTTCCCCCCTTCATGCGCTGCGGCCCCCCGGCGTCACATTCATGAATCACCGGCCACGCTCGAGGATGGTTGCGCGAGCAAGGTGGCGGAAATTCGGCTCTCCACAGCCTGCGATTTCACGGGCGCCGCCCCAGGAACGCCAGCACCCCGTCCTTGTAGATGCGGTCGCCGACCGCCTTCATGTGGTCGCGGCCCTCGATCACCAGCGCCTCGGCCCCCGGGATGATGGCAGCGAGCTCCTCCGCCGAGCCGCCGATCACATCCTCGCTGCCGACGGCGACCAGCACGGGGCAGGTCAGCGTCGCCAGCACCTCCGGGCGGATCGGATCGCGCGCGCCGCGGATGCAGGCGGCCAAGGCCTTGAGATCGCTACGCGTTTGCTCGGCGAAGGCGCGGAAGGTGCGGGCTGTCTGGCTCGTCACATCGTCGATCGTCGGCGCCTCGAGCGCGTGCGCGATCGGACCGGTCCCCGCCATCGGACGCACCATATTGACGCCGAGGCCGCCGAAGATGGCCGAGCGGACGCGATCCGGGTGCGCCATGGCGAGGAAGGCCGTGATCCGCGCGCCCATGGAGTAACCCATGACATCGGCGCGGGCGATGCCGAGGTGATCGAGGAGCGCGCGGGCATCCTCGGCCATGGCCGGCGCGGTATAGGCTGCCGGATCATAGAGTTTCGCGCTCTGGCCGTGCCCGCGGTTGTCGATTGCGATCACGCGGCGATCATCGGCCTTGAGCGTCCTGACCCAGCCGGTATCCACCCAGTTGACGGTCCGGTTGGAGGCGAAGCCGTGGATCAACAGGATCGGGTCGCCTGTTCCCTCATCGAGGTAGGCGATCTCGATTCCGTCGTGGATGAACGTCGCCATGGGCCTCCTTCGGGTCGCGGTACTCCTGCGCTTCCGGCTCCCCTACCATTTCGGGAGGCAAGCCGCTATGGTGCGCCCCGCTTCATCCGCAGGCACGATCCGCTGGCGTACAGCGCGGCGCGCCAAAGCTCAGGGAACTTCCGATGGCCGCGAGCGTCGTGCCGCATTTCGCCAATGACCTCGGCGTCGAGAAAATCTACATCGGCGCCAAGGAACTTCAGTGCATGGGCGCGCGCGCGCCCTACGATCATCCCCATGTTTATCTCGACATGGGCGCCGACAGCCAGATCCTGTGCCCCTACTGCTCGACGCTCTATGTCTACGATCCGCGGCTCGGCGCCGGCGAATCGGAGCCGAAGGGCTGCCTGGTCGTGGCGGAGGCCGAAGGGGTCTGAGCCCCGAGCATGGCACACGCTGAGCCCGTCCTGATTGCCGGCGGCGGCATCGCCGGGCTCGCAACGTCATTGGCGCTCGCGCAGCACGGCATCTCCTCGCGCATTTTCGAGCAGCGTGAGGTCTTCTCCGAGGCCGGGGCCGGAATTCAGATCGGCCCCAATGGCGTCCGTGCGCTCAGCGCGCTCGGTGTCGCGCCGCTTCTCGCCCGGCACGTGAGCGTGCCCGAGGAGATCGTCGTTCATCAGGGCGCGAACGGCCGCATTCTCACGCGAATGCCGCTCGGGGGCTGGATTGCCGAACGTCATGGAGCCCCTTACTGGGTCGTCCATCGCCGCGACTTGCAGACCGCTCTGCTCGAGCGCGTGCGAACAATCCCGCGCATCGCGGTCGAGACGGGCTTTGCCATCGCGGAGGCAACGGACCATGGCGACCACGTGACCGTGCGCAGCTCCGCAGGCGCGACTGTCCGCGGTCCCGTGCTCGTCGGCGCCGACGGTATCCGCTCACGCATCCGAACGGCCGTGGCCCCCGGCACGCAGCTCCGCTTTTCCGGCAAGGCGGCTTCGCGTGCGCTTCTTTCTCCTGATGCTGCCGCCAGTCTTGGCGATGCCGCGAGCATGGGCGTGTGGCTCGCGCCCGGCGCCCCTGTGGGGCCCTACCCCATCGCGGCCGGCGCGCAGACTGCCGTCGTCGCCA
>Ga0066256_1003882_pt1 | contig 12015 bp, 14 predicted proteins | sample ThiBio_1000_biof_FD_87107 | JGI IMG/M metagenome (GOLD analysis project Ga0066256, IMG submission 87107) | Wastewater bioreactor microbial communities from Cape Town, South Africa - Thiocy_expt_1000_biof (version 2) | ecosystem: Engineered > Bioreactor > Thiocyanate-remediating >...
GGCGGGCGGCCACCGCGCCCCGTGTAGCGGGCGGAGTCCCGGCGGGGGATCCAGGGGGGGGTCCGGGCTGGCGTCGCCGCCGCAACCAGGGTGGTGCGCGGGGTGTCGAGCATGCCTTTTTCTGTGGCGTAGCGCAGGATCTGGTGGTGCGCCGCGAGCAACGCGCCGGACAAGAACTCCTGCACATCCTTGAGCTGGGGCTTGGCCTGGCGCTGGAACAACGCCGAGATGGTCTGCAGCGCAATCTGCGCAGCCACTTCGCCCTCGGGGTGGCCGCCCATGCCATCGGCCAACACAAACAGGCCCGATTCGCGCGTGTAGCAATAGCCCATGCGGTCTTCGTTCTTCTCGCGGCCGCCGCGGCGGCTGATCTGGAATACCGAGAACTTCATAAGGACTCACGCAAACGAGGATGCACCGGGGCGCCATCCATGGACACATGCCTCGCCCGAACCTGCATTGCGTGTGCCTGGTTCATTTGGGCTTGGCTCCGATTCCGGTGGCTTCACCCACCTTCTGCACATTCTTCTTGGTGTCAGACACCAGGGTGTCGAGCTGCAGCCGCATCTTCTCGGCCACGGTGAGCTTGGTGTAGCGGCGCTCCCCTTCACGGCTCAGCTCCTTTTGCAAGGCGAACACCGACTGGGGGCGGGACAGCGGGTCGAGAGCCATGCACCACTCCACCACCTCGATCAGGTTGTCGGAATACACACCGCGCAGCTTGGTCAAGGCCAGCGACAGACGGTCCTTGTCCACCCGCTGCGGTGCCTCGTTGGGCGGGAAGCCCTGCATGCAGGCATAGATGCAGGCGCCGATGGCGTAGATATCCGTCCACGGCCCCATCTGCGAATCGCGCCGGTACATCTCGGGCGCTGCAAAGCCGGGGGTGTACATGGGACGGATGAAATTGCCTTCCTTGCTCAGCACCTCGCGCGCCGCGCCGAAGTCGATCATCACGGCCTTGTTGTCGTCGGTGATGAAGATGTTGGCGGGCTTGATGTCCAGGTGCAGCATCTTGTGCTGGTGCACGATGCGCAGGCCGCGCAGCACCTCGTCGAACAGCGAGCGGATGGTGGACTCGCGGAACACCTTCTGGGTCTTGAGGTCGCGGGCGGTGATGATGAAGTCCTGCAGGGTCGCGCCCTCTAGGTAGTTCATCACCATGTAGACGGTTTCGTTCTCGCGGAAGAAATTGAGCACGCTCACCACCGAGGCGTGCGAAATCTGCGCCAGCGAGCGGCCCTCTTCAAAAAAGCTCTTGAGCCCCAGGCGGTACAGCGAGAGCTTTTCGGGCGGCACCTTGGGCAGAAGCTCGCCGGGAGCGCGGGTCGCGAGGGATGAGGGAAGGTATTCCTTGATGGCGACCTGCTGGCCTTCGGCGTCGAGGGCCAGATAGACCACTCCAAAACCACCGGAGGACAACCGGCGCACCACACGGTAGCCGCCAATTGCGGTATCGGGCGGCAAGGGGGCCGGTTTGATTTTTGACATATTTTGCGAAGATGATTCGGGGGTAAGGCGGAACCCGGATAATCGCCGGATCGCAAGCAACCATCAAAAAGTCCAATGGCAGTTTACAGCATGACCGGATACGCCAGCGCACAGCATGGCGCATCTGCCACTGGCGCTGAAACCGACGCCCGCGCCACCCAGACGCGCAGGCTGGGACTGGAAATCCGATCCGTCAACAGCCGCTTTCTGGACCTGTCGTTCCGACTGCCCGACGAGCTGCGCGCCATGGAGCCCACGCTGCGCGCCCTGCTCACAGCGCGCCTGAAGCGCGGCAAGGTCGAAGTGCGCGCGGCCCTCGACAGCGACGATGGCAACAGCCTGCAAGACCCACCCGCCCGGCTGCTGCAGCGCCTTAACTCTCTGCAAGATTCCGTCAGGGCTTGGCTGCCCAGCGCGGCGCCCCTTACCGTGGCGGACGCCTTGCGCCTGTGCGCCAACGCACACTCGGGCAGCGAAGACTGGACGGAGGCCGTTCCGGCCCTGGCTGAAGAAGCCCTGACCGCCTTGCTGGCCGCACGGGAACGCGAAGGCAAACGCCTCGCGACCATGCTGCTGGATCGCGTCAAGCAGCTGCGCGCCCTGGCCGAGCAGGCCGTCCCCATGGTTCCGCTGCTGGTGGAGCAGCAACGCCAGCGCTTTATGGAGCGCTGGAAGGAGGCGATGGCCCTTACCGACGGCTCCACGCTGCCCGAGGCCGCCCGTGACCGCGCGTTGACCGAAGCCACCGCCTTTGCCATCCGCATCGACGTGGCCGAAGAGATCACGCGGCTGGACTCGCACCTGGATGAAATCGAGCGCCTGCTGAAAAAGGGCGGCGAGGTGGGCAAACGCCTCGACTTCTTGATCCAGGAGCTGCACCGCGAAGCTAACACGCTGGGCTCCAAATCTGCCGCGCTCGACCTCACCCGCATCAGCGTGGACATGAAGGTGCTGATCGAGCAGATGCGCGAGCAAGTGCAAAATATCGAATAACACTCATTTTTTGATAGCGCCTGGCGCACATCAACCATGGACTATCCTGGAAATCTCATCGTAGTGGCAGCCCCCAGTGGTGCCGGCAAGTCCAGCCTGGTCAAGGCACTGCTGGAGCTGGATTCACACGTTCACCTCTCGGTCTCACACACCACCCGCGCCCCGCGCGGCCAGGAGAAACACGGCCGCGACTACTACTTCGCGTCGCAATCCGAGTTTGACGCGATGGTGCAGAGCAATGCCTTCGTGGAGTGGGCGCATGTGCACGGCAACCGCTACGGCACCTCCAAGAAAGCCATCGAAGAGCGCATTGCCCAGGGCTCGGATGTGATCCTGGAAATCGACTTCCAGGGTGCGCTGCAGATCAGGGAGGCCTTCGCCAACGCCGTGCTGGTCTTCATCCTGCCGCCCAGCTGGGAAGAGCTGCGCTCTCGCCTGGAGCGGCGTGGTGAGGACACACCAGAGGTGATCGAGGTCCGCCTCAAGAATGCGGCCGAAGAGATGGCGCAGGTCAGCAAATTCGACTTCGTTATAATCAATGAGTTGTTTGAGCGCGCGCTTTTCGACCTGAAAGCCGTAGTTCACGCCCAGCGACTCAAGTACGCCGCCCAGCGCCGCGCCCGTGCTGACACCTTCCAGTCGCTCAATATCACCTGAATCCCCGGAGTAAACGATGGCACGCATCACCGTAGAAGACTGTCTGGAAAAGATCCCCAACCGCTTCCAGCTCGTGCTGGCCGCCACGTACCGCGCCCGCATGCTGAGCCAGGGCCACGCTCCCCGCATTGAAAGCCGCAACAAGCCAGCGGTGACCGCCCTGCGTGAGATCGCCGAAGGCAAAGTGGGCCTGGAGATGCTCAAGAAGGTTCCCGGTTGAACGTTTTTCAGGGCAAAGCCCCTCCAAAAGCACCGCGCCAGCGGTGCTTTTTTTTGCCCAAAAGTCCTCTGGCGCTGTCCCGCGCTACATTTAAGGCATGAACGCGGTGCTCAACTCACCTTCTGCAACGCAGCCCCGGCCCGGTGAACCGGCCCCGACAGGCAATCTTTCGGCAGCCGCTGCGGCCGCCAATGCGGCTGCGGCCAGCTTCGCCGCGCTGACCGACAGCCTGGACTACCTGGACGCCACCAGCATCGAACAGGTGCGCCAGGCGTACCGCTTTGCCGACGAAGCCCACCTGGGGCAATTGCGTAACAGTGGCGAGCCCTACATCACCCACCCCATTGCGGTCGCCGCACAGTGCGCGGCGTGGAAACTTGATGCCCAGGCGCTGATGGCGGCGCTGCTGCACGACGCCATGGAAGACTGCGGTGTGACCAAGGCCGACCTGATCGACCGGTTTGGCGCCCCCGTGGCCGAGCTGGTGGACGGCCTCACCAAGCTGGACAAGCTCCAGTTCAACACCCGTGAAGAGAATCAGGCCGAGTCGTTTCGCAAAATGCTGCTGGCCATGGCGCGGGATGTGCGCGTCATTCTCATCAAGCTGGCCGACCGCACCCACAACATGCGTACGCTGTCGGATATGCCGCGCAGCAAATGGGGCCGCATCTCGTCCGAGACGCTGGAAATTTATGCCCCCATCGCCCACCGCCTCGGCCTGAACCAGACCTATCGCGAACTGCAGGATCTGGCCTTCCGGCACCTGCACCCCTGGCGCTACGCCACGCTGGCCAAAGCGGTCAACAAATCCCGCAACCGCCGACGCGATCTGGTTCAAAAAGTGCAGGCGGAAGTGGATGCCGCCTTTTCCAAGATCGGTATGAAGGTGCGCCTGGCCGGGCGCGAGAAAACGCTGTACGCCATCTATCAAAAGATGGACCTCAAGCACCTGAGTTTTGCCCAGGTGACGGACATCTACGGCTTCAGGGTCATCGTGCCCACCGTGACTGATTGCTACACCGCCCTGGGTGTTTTGCACCAGATGTACAAGCCGGTGCCCGGCAAGTTCAAAGACCACATCGCGATTGCCAAGCTCAACGGCTACCAGTCGCTGCACACCACGCTGGTTGGCCCCTCGGGCGTGAACATCGAGTTTCAGATGCGCACCGACGAGATGCACGTGATTGCCGAAGCCGGCGTGGCAGCGCACTGGCTGTACAAGGCCCAGGACGGAGAAGGCACGGCCGCTGAGCGCTTGGGAACCAAGTGGCTGCAGTCCCTGCTGGACATCCAGAACGAAACGCGGGATGCGGCGGAGTTCTGGGACCACGTCAAGGTGGACCTGTTTCCCGATGCGGTGTATGTCTTCACGCCCAAGAGCCAGATCATGGCCTTACCGCGTGGTGCCACCGTTGTGGATTTCGCCTACGCGATTCACAGCAATGTGGGCGACCGTACCACCGCTGCAAAAATCAACAATGAGCAGGTTCCGCTGCGCACGGAACTGAAAAACGGTGATGTGGTCGAGATCATTACTGCCCCGGTCTCCACACCCAACCCTGCGTGGCTGGGTTTTGTGCGTACGGGCCGTGCGCGGTCCAAGATCCGTCACTACCTCAAGACCTTGGCCCAAACCGAGTCCGAAGGGCTGGGCGAAAAACTGTTGACCCAGGCGATTCGCGCGGAGGGCCTCGAACAACTGCCCCCCGTCAACGCCGAGACCCAACCGCTGTGGGACAAACTGCTGCGCTTTACCGGCAACCGCACGCGCAGCGAGCTGATGACCGACCTGGGTCTGGGCAAACGCATTGCCAGCATCGTCGCCAAACGGCTCATGGTGTTGATGTCAGAGCATGGCCACCGTCCGGACGCCCTGCTCATGACCCGTGAGCGCTACACATCCCACGAAAACCTGTCGCAAGGGGCCGTTACGCTGGACGGTAGCGAGAATGCTTCCGTGCAATACGCCACCTGCTGCCGCCCCGTGCCAGGCGACAGCATCGTCGGTTATCTGGGCCGTGGTGAGGGGCTGGTGGTGCACAACGCACATTGCAGTGTTGCCAAACGGCTTCAGCATAAAGACAGCGAACGCTTCATTGCCGTGGACTGGTCGGACGAGCCCACACGCATGTTCGAAACGGGCGTGGTCGTCACCGTGAACAACGGCAAGGGAGTGCTGGCGCGCGTGGCGGCAGAGCTTGCCAATTCAGAGGCAGACATCACCCATGTGGATATGGACGATGAGGCAGCCCTGGACACCACGGATTTGCGGTTCATCGTGGCGGTTCGTGACCAAGCCCACCTTGAGCTGGCATTGCGCAACCTGCGGCGTACGCAGGCGGTGCTGCGGGCGGCAAGAATCACGCCGCAGCCCTGACACCGCAACACGGAGCATCAAGCTCCGAGCTCTCTGCAATTGGCACAAGGACCGCCGCTTGCGCGCAAAGAGGTTATGTAGCGGCGCTCCGAGGCGGGTACTGCACCTCTACCACCTCCAAATGGCGCACCCCACCCGGCGTGGGCAGCTGTACCTCATCCCCGACGCGAGCCTTCAACAGAGCCCGCGCCACAGGCGAAATCCAGCTGACTTGACCCATACGACTGTCAGCCTCGTCGATGCCCATGATGGTGATCGTGCGCTCACCGCCCTCATCATCGGAGTAGGTGACGGTGGCCCCAAAGAACACCTGTTCACTGCCCGCATGCAAACTGGGGTCCACTACTTCGGCGATCTCGAGCCGCTTGGTCAAAAAACGGATGCGCCGATCAATTTCGCGCAGACGCTTCTTGCCATAGAGGTAGTCGCCGTTTTCAGACCGGTCTCCGTTGCTGGCCGCCCAGTGCACCACATCCACGATCTTCGGCCGCTCGTTGTCGATGAGATCCAAAAGCTCTGCCCTCAGGCGTGCATAGCCTGACGGGGTGATGTAGTTTTTGCCACCCGGCGGCAAAGGCGGCAGTGCCAATCCTTCGTCATCGTCAGCGCTATCGGTTTCCTTGGTAAAAGCCTTGCTCATCGCCAGAACTCTCCAATCAGCGCAAAGCGCTTGGGCAAATGAAAAAGCCTGCAATCTTACGATTGCAGGCTTTAAACATTGGTGCGGCTGGCAGGAATCGAACCCACGACCCCTTGGTTCGTAGCCAAGTACTCTATCCAGCTGAGCTACAGCCGCTAAGCTTTGAATTATAGCATGATTTCTTGGATACCCTTGAAATTTGCTTTTTTCTGATTGCTTTCCTGAGTCAGGCCCTGCAAACAGACAGTCAATTCAACTCAAGCCGAGATTGTAATGCACGATGAAGGCTCCAAAAACAAACTGCGCGATTTGAATCACAAAAGACGTCATTTGTTGTTGGGCCCACCCTGCAATCGAGGGTGGTAGGGCGTGTTGGACTTGAACCAACGACCAAAGGATTATGAGTCTGGGCAGGACTGCCGCAGGATCAAGAACTTACAGCGTCGGGCCATCTACAAAAACACCTTTCAGGACAAGGCTGCAAACCGCTTGATTGCTTGGCGCCCTCGCCTTTTGTAGAGGATGGCTTGTGTACTGCCTACGGTAAACTGCATTGATGACCCATGCACCGCAGGACCCCGACGACAGCGCGACTAAGCAGGAGTCCGAGCCGGCCGCAGAGCGTGCCCCAGCCTTCGGCGCCCGGCTTCGACAGGCGCGCGAAGAGCGCGGGTTCACTCAGGGCGCCGTGTCCAATCGCACAAAGATGATCGACCCGGAGCAACGTGGCGTTTCTCGCACAGCTCTGATCGGTTACGAGCAGGACACCTCCAACCCGGGACTTCGAGAAATCAAGCTGCTCTGCGAGGTGCTTCGAATCACCCCGAACTGGTTGATCTATGGGTCTGAAGGCGCCACTCAGGTTGCGACCGCAAGTAGCGAGTTGTTGAACACGCCACAAATTGAGATGGCTGTACGTACTGCACTTGCGTTATCAGCCTTAAAGGGCCACGAGCGGGAGGCCCTTCAGAGCATCGTGCTTTCCATGGCTGGGCGTCAACTGGGTGACCTTCGCTTATCTGGCCTCCTCACGCTGACCCATTTAGTGATGGAGCCGTTTCAGAAGATGTTGAAGGACTACGTCACCGAATTCACCCCCACCATGCCTTTGACAGACGTGGCAGAGGCGATGTCAGTGCAGTTGCGCAACAACATTGGTAACAAGCTGAGGTTTGACGACGAAGGCAACCCAAAGGACGGGCAATGGACATACCCAGACCCTAAGGGCGTGGAAAAGTGGTGAAACTCGACATTTAGTTGTACAGATAGTTGACCTAAAGCTTTTGGGTCAATACACTCCTGCATGTCAAATATCTGACGTACAGGAGTTCATATGATCGACTTTTCTGAGCTGGCGCTTTCCCCCAACGAGTCTCGCGCCGCTCGTAACTTCCTCGGCCATAGCCAAGCACAGGTCGCCGAGAAATCCAACCTCCCCGCCCACAAGATCAAACGCTTCGAGTCGGGCAACTATGTGCCCGACGCCCAGTTCCTCGAAGACCTGCGCGAGTTCTATGAGGGCGAGGGCTACAACTTCCACGACGAAGACGCACCCGGCGCCAAGGCCAAGGCGCGCGGCGATGTGTTCCCTGCTGGCGTCGTCGGTGGAACTGACGGCGGGCCCGATGAAACCGACGGTTCTCCCTCGGAAAACCAAGGAAAACTGCCGCGCCCGCAGAGCGTGCAACTGCAGTTCATGCGCATCACGCCGAGCCTGGAGAGCGGCCAGGAGGACCGGGTTTTCGACTGCATCGAGGATAACGAGGAAGCCATCCGGACGGGCATGGCCCTGCCAATCCGCAAAGGTATTTTGTCCGAGAGCCCATCTGCGCCAACCCATGCCCAGGCCATTGCACTGCTTCGCCGCCTGTCCGAAAACGGCCCGCCCTACCCCCCCCTGGCGCACCGTGCGCTGGTGGGCATGCCGCCCGCCGATGGTCCAGCGGAATCGGGTGACTTTCTGCTTGGGGCCAGCAACAAGGCCAAGGCGGCGACAGTGGGCGACCTGCTGGCGCTGGCGATGGCAGACCTGCAGCGCGCCGTGGTTGACGGCGACACAGAGGCTCAGGCGCGCCGCAAGGGCCGCGCCGAGCCGGTGGAGGTGCTTCAAGCGTTGGTCGGCTGAGGCGCGGCGGCAATGCGCCACCTCATTGATCAACAGGGGGCCTGTGTGCCCCCCTGCCCTCCCCAGACGTGGCGCCACAAGGCGCCGACCGGGGCACCCGCTTGCACGCCAGTGCATGCGGGGGGGGAGGGAACCAGGTCCGCCAGGGCGATGGATCAGGCAGACGGCGTGGGGTGGATCGCCAGGGCCACGCTGCCCGATGGCCGGTGCAAGCGCTTTCGCCAGCTGCAGTGCTTCGACGGCTATGTGGCCGTTTGGCGCGCTGCCGGTTTTCTCCTGACCTGGCGGGACCCCCGGACGGTTTTCATCACGCGCGGAAGGCTGGACGCAGGGCCACAGCGCCCCGCGGCAGACCCGGCCCAGGTCATCCCATCAACACACCACACAGAGGCTTTGAATCATGGTCAAGCTCGATTTGGGCATTGCCAAGCTCGATTGGTACGTGCTTTCCAACCCTTCGGCCAACACTGGCCCTTTCTCGTTCTCCATCGACCACGAGGGCATCTTCCTGTTCCTAAAGCCCGTGCAGCTCGCGCTGCTGTGGCCCTGGGTGAAGGTATGAGCCAGAAGCCCGCACAGCCCACCTTCGCCTGGTGGACCACCCCCACCCGGACCAACCTCAAGGGCTCCTACGACTCACGGATCATGGTCAAACCCATGTATGAGGACTGCCAGAAGGCCAAGAGCGGCAAGCCCGAATGGCACCCGAGCCCGCCCTATCTGATCGTGGAGTGCTCAGTCCCCAAGGCCATGCACGGCGAAAACGTCTATGGGGTGATCGAGGACATGCACACGGCCTGCGAGAACGTGCGCACGCTGCTGCAGCAGCTCATGGGGATGGAACTGCCCCACACCGCCGATAGGACCGTGCAGCGTGTGGACTGGGCCGAGTCCTTCCAGTTGACCGCCGCCATCAATCGCGTTTTGCTGGCGCTGTGGTGCGCCGCGCCGTCCCGCTGGTTTCGCAAGGGGGGCCGCCCATGACGACACCAAAAGGAAAAGCCCCCGCACCGACCAAGACGCAAGGGGCTCACGGTGAACAACTTTCGTTTCTGCCGCCCGCGCCATTTTGCCCCACATGGCCCAAGCGTGGAACCCTGGCAGACCGTGCGCTAGGAATGCTGATGGATGGCCGTCTCATTGACCATCCCGAGTTTGAGAACAGCACGCAATCCTGGCGACTGGGTGCAGTGATTTTCACGCTGCGCACGCTGGGCTGGCCCGTGGAAACCATCGAGGTTCCGAGCCCCACGGAACACAGCCCTGACCGAGTTATTGCCTTGTATCGTCTTGATGGCAAATACACCGCGCAGGCACTGGCACAGAACGGGGGCGCATATTGATGGCCGCCGACCTTGACCGCGCCCGCGATGCGCTGCACGCCATCCCGCCCGACCTGCCGCGCGATGAATGGGTGCGCGCGGGCATGGCTGCACAAGCCGCTGGGCTGGACTTTGACGCCTTCAACGATTGGAGCGCCCAGGCGGGGAACTACGACGAACGGGCAGCCCGCGACACTTGGCGCAGTTTTAAGCCGGGCCGTGGTGTTGGAGCTGGAACCCTTTACCGCGTGGCCGCTGAACATGGGTGGCGCATGGGTGAAGGCAAGCCCCAGCAAAGGGCTGCACAGGCTCCCAGGAAGGCCGCAGAGCCGCCGCGCAAGCCCACCCCATGCATGAGCCCTGCCGAGGTGTGGGAGCGCTGCGAACCTGCAACCGCTGCGCATGGCTACATCGCGGCAAAGGCTGCCGCCGGTGTGCCTTTGGATGGCCTGCGCGTGGTGCCTACTGATGACCCGCTGCGCATTGCCGGGCAGAACATGGCCGGGGCTTTGGTGGTGCCAGCGCTTGGCCCCGACGGCCTGCAAAGCCTGCAACTGATACCGCCGCCCGGTGGTGGCAAAAAGCTAAACCTGCCCGGCGCACCGATGGCCGGGGCATCCTTCACCGTGGGCGAGGTGGTGCCCGGTGGCGTGGTGCATGTGTGCGAAGGCATCGGGCAGGCGTGGGCCTGCTGGCAGGCTACCGGGCATCCTGCCGTGGTGTGCTTTGGCTGGGGCAATGTGGGCAAAGTGGCTGCCGACCTGCGCCAGCGTGACGCATCCGCTCGGCTGGTGGTGGTGCCCGATGTAGGCAAAGAGGAAAGCGCCGCAGAGATTGCCCAGGCCGTGGGCGCTGCCGTGGCCTACATGCCCCAGGGCGAGGTGCAGAACTTCGACGCGAACGACCTTGCACAACGTGACGGTTTCGACGTGCTGGCGTGCCTGCTGGAGGCTGCAAAAGAGCCCTCGAAGCCTGCGCCCCGTTACAAGCTGCTGAGTGCTGCTGACCTGCGCGACCTGCCCCCGCTGGCGTGGCGTGTGCGTGGTGTGCTGCCTGCCGTAGGGCTTGCTGCGCTGTATGGCCCGAGCGCATCCGGTAAATCATTCCTGGCGTTTGATATGGCCGCCGCCATTGCCGAGGGGCAACGCTGGTTTGATTGCCGCGTGGAAGCTGCACCGGTGGTGTATGCCGCGCTGGAGGGCGAAGCCGGGTTCAAGCTGCGCGCCCAGGCATGGGAGACAAGCCGGGGCCGTGCGCTGCCTGATGGCCTGCATCTGATGCTGCAACCGTTCAAGCTGACCGATGGGCAGGACGTTCTAGACCTTACCGCCGTGGTGCCTGCTGGTGCTGTGGTGGTAGTGGACACCTTGAACCGCGCCGCGCCTACTGCCGACGAAAACAGTAGCCGGGACATGGGCGAGATTCTGGAAGCTGCCAAGACCCTGCAATCCCTGACCCGTGGCCTTGTGCTGCTGGTGCATCACACGGGCAAGAATGCCGCCGCTGGCCTGCGTGGGCACAGTTCGCTATTCGCTGCGATGGATGCCGCAATCGAGGTTTCACGCGATGGCGACCGTCGGGAATGGAAGGTTGCGAAAAGCAAGGACGGGCAGGACGGAGCCGCACACCCGTTCAAGCTGCAAGTGGAAACGCTGGGTGTGGAGGAAACGGGCGAGGCCATTACATCGTGCGTAGTGCTGCGCGACACCGCCGCCCAGGATGTGCGCGCCGTGAAGCTGCCCCAGGGGGGCAATCAGCGGGTGGTGTTGGATGCTCTGCGCCCATTGTTCAAGGACGGCACAAACGGCAAGCCTGGAGCCCCGCCGCTGCGTCCTTGCATTGAACTGGAGGCCGCGATAACTGCTGCCGCATCCAAGCTGACATGCCCGACTGACAAACGGACTTCACGCACCAGAGAGGCAATCACGGGACTGGTGGCGCGTGGTGTGCTGGGCTGCAATGAGGGGTGGCTATGGCAACAGTGAGCCGCCGAAATTCTCCGTTTTCTCCGTTTTCGGAGAGTTCCGACGCCGAAATTCTCCGCCCCCCCTTTAATAGGGGGGTGGTTTTCGGAGGGGTTTCCGGCGGGGAGGGTTTGCAATGACTGCTGACCTTTTCGGACTGGAACAACAGACACCACGAACCAACAGCCGCCCCGAAGCTGCCGCCCTGGTGGAAGTCTTGAAGGCA
>Ga0066256_1004665_pt1 | contig 12010 bp, 6 predicted proteins | sample ThiBio_1000_biof_FD_87107 | JGI IMG/M metagenome (GOLD analysis project Ga0066256, IMG submission 87107) | Wastewater bioreactor microbial communities from Cape Town, South Africa - Thiocy_expt_1000_biof (version 2) | ecosystem: Engineered > Bioreactor > Thiocyanate-remediating >...
CCCAACCCACCCGACAAATGGACCGCTTCATACCAACACGTACATCCACGCCCTCCGCCGCGGCGGCGGGGCTGGGCACGCCGTCACGCCTGACCGCGCCCGTGGTGCTGCTGTCCGCACCCACGGCAGCCCTCCCCGCCGCAGCAGCGGCGGCAGCGGGTGGCGGCGGCGGCGCGGGCGCAGCACGGGCCGGCCTGGCTGCCGGTACCGGCACCGCGCTGGACGTGTGGATTGCCGCCGCCGCGGATGCCACCTTGCTGCGGCGCGCCTCGCCGCCGTCTGTTGTACCCAGCGCCACCACCGACGCCACCGTCGCGTGGGTGCGCGGCGGCGGCAACGCGCCGGCGGGCGGCAGCGTGCACGCGCACCTGCTTGCGCACGAGCTGCTTGGCGCGCGGCAGGGCATTGGTGGTGGCGACGACACTAATATGACCGGCAACAACTGGAATGACACGTCGTTTTCGAGCCTGGCGTCTGGGACGGCGACGGGCGGCGGCGATGATGACGACGGTGGGAGCATCGATGATGGCGACGGCACCGATGGCTACGGGCGGCGGATCCGCGTGGATGGCAGGCTGGGTGGCGACGAAGGTAGCATCGGCGGCGGTGGCGGGCCAGATCCGTCGCTGCTGGGCGCTTCCCTGCGTCGGTGCCGGCGCCCCGCCGGGCGCGGGCCCCCTGGCGCCGCCCCCGCCCGGGGGGGGGCGCGGGGTGCCGGTGCGGGCGGGAGGGGCGGGGGGGCGGGTGGCAATGGCGCGGCCGCGGTCGCCGCAGCTGCCGCCGCCGCCGCTGCGGCGTCTGGGCACTCTAGCTGGCGCAGTCCCGTGCGCGGCGCCACCCTCACCACCTCCGCCGTGTCGTCGTCATCAACCATGGGAGGCGGTGGCGGGGTCGGCGCTGGCGCTGTGCTGCTGTCGCGCGACGACGATGACGATGATATGCGCGGCGCCCTGGCAGCGGACGTGTGGGGTGCCGCGACGGCCGCCACGTTGGGTAATGAGAATGCTGCAGCCGCTGCCGCGCGGCGGCGCACCGGCAGCCAACCATCAGCAGTGGCACAACGCGCAGCAGCAGCAGCTGCTCCTCGCGCGGCGCCGCCCGGGACAGCGGGCCGCATCTTGCAGTTCCGGCGCGCGCCGTTGGCCGCGGTAGAGGCGTCATCATACGATGGCGACGACGCGGACGACGGCGGTGACGGCGGTGACGGCGGCCCTCGTGTTGATGACGTCGACGAGCCGGAGCACATACCCGCGGGGCCGCCGGCGCCCCCCCCCGGGGGGGGGCGCCCCGCCCCGGGCGGGGGCCCCCGCGGGGCCGGGGACGAGTGGGAGCGTGGTGGCGGCGATGCGCACGCCGCCCGCTACGCCAGGGTCGCTGGCGCGCCGTGCACCCGTGAACGACGGCGCCGGCATTGAGGCGCTGGCAGACAACGCCGCACTGTCGGTTGCGCAGGTGCACGGAACCGCAACACGGAGTGCGTCGCTGTGGTCGCCAATGCGCTCGCCAGCCGGCGCCGCGCTGGCGGCCAGTAGTCCCGGCCACCACCGCCGCGGTGGCAGCAGTTTTTCGCTGTCTGTGGATACCGGTGTAGTGGCGGCGCCTGCAGACTGGTCGCTTCCGTCACCCGGGCGTGCTGCAGCTGCTGCCATCCGGGCGCACACGCTGGTGGGCCTAACGCCAGCTGGCGCCGGTGTGTTGGCGGCGCCGACGGTACGCCGGCGGGTGGTGGGCCGCGTGCCGTACAAGGTTCTGGATGCGCCCGGCCTGCCCGACGACTTCTACCTCAATGTGCTGGACTGGAGCGCCGGCAACGTGCTGGCGGTGGCGCTGCAATCTGACGTGTACCTGTGGAACGGCGCCACCGCGGCGGTGGAGCGGCTGACCAGCGTGCCGGCTGGTACCTCGGTGGCGAGCGTGGGGTGGAGCGTGCGCGGCAACCACCTGGCAGTGGGGCTGTCCACCGGCGAGGTGCAGATCTGGGACGTGGCAGCAAAGCGGCATGTGCGTTCCATGGGTGGCCACACGCAGCGCGCCACGGCAGTGGCGTGGGCCGGCGCGACGCTTGCCACCGCTGGCCGCGACGCCGCCGTGTACATCCGCGATGTGCGGGTGCCGGCAGACTATCATGCTCACCTGCGCGGCCACTCCAACGAGGTGTGCGGCCTGCGCTGGTCACCCGACTGGTCCATGCTTGCCACCGGCGCCAATGACAACATGCTGCTGGTGTGGTCTTCTGCTTACATGCGCAGCCGGTCGAGTGCGTTGTCCCCAGACGCGCGCGGCCCGCCACCCGGCCCCCTGTGGCGCTTCACGCCGCACCGCGCCGCGGTGAAGGCGCTGGCGTGGTCGCCGCACTCGCCCAGCCTGCTGGCCAGCGGCGGCGGCAGCCACGACCGCACCATCCGGTTCCACAATGTGGCCACCGGCGAGCTGACGGGCTCGGTGGACGTGGGCGCGCAGGTGACGCAGCTGGCGTGGTCGCCGCACGCGCCGGAGCTGGCGTCCACGCAAGGGTTCAGCCAGAACTCGCTGGTGCTGTGGCGCTACCCCTCCATGACCAAGATCGTGACGCTGGGCGGCCACCAGTCCCGCGTGCTGTACATGACGGTGGCGCCGGACGGCGAGAGCGTGGTGACGGGTGCCGCCGACGAGATGTTGCGGTTCTGGCGCGTGTTCCAGCCGTCAGGCGCAGGTGGCGGTGGTGGTGAGGAGGCGGGCGGCGGCGGTGACGCTGACAGTGCGCCGCTGCCGCCGCCACCAAGGACCCCCCTCCTGCCTGTGACTGGCGGCGCGCCCACCTCACCCGGCTTCCGCCTTGCCTCCACCACCAGCCTGGCTGCCTTTGCCACCATTCGGTGATGCCCCACAGTCGGGTGACTTCAACAACAACACTAGATAACTAATTACTTAATTACGTGTAAAGGATGTGGCAGGGGTGGGCGGTCAAGCGTCAGGGTGGGCAACCATGCCCGCCACGCTGCGCTTGAACACGTTCACAAATGCGGGGCCGATGTCGGCGTCGGCGGCCTTGATGACGGCGGTCAGCCGCCGCGTCGCCAGCGCCACCGACACCTCTGCCATGCACAGCTTGCCGCTGCCCTCCTCCTGCGCATAAAAGTAAAACTTGGAGACGCCCGACACGGTGCCCGACGCAATGCACACAATGCCCGCCGTCGCCAGCACGCGCTGCAGCGCGCCGTCATCCAGTGGCGCCGCCAGCGTGGCGCCATACAGCTCCACCGTGCTCAGCGCCGCCCACCGCGACTCGAACTCGGCGGCGCGCAGCGTCGGCCGCGCCTTCAGCACGATGGATGGCGCACCCGCCCGCCCACTGCTGCCAGCCTCGCCGCCGCTGCCACCGCCGCCACCACTACCACTGCTGACGGTCGCAGCCAAGGGGGCAACACTACCGCCACTGCTGCCACCGCTGCCACCGCCACTGGGTGCAGACGCGCTGCCGCCCAGCGTTAGACCCGAAAACGTCAGCGAGCCGCCAGAGCCCAGCGACGCTGCCGCCTGCGGTGCAACGCCCGACGTCAACACAACCGATCCAGTGGCCACGCTGCTGCCCGCAGCGGCGGCTGACAGGGATGCCTTCTCTTCGCTGCCGCCCTTGGTGCTGGACAGCTCAATCCCACTGCCGCCACCGCCGTCCTTGCCGTCAACCCGCCGACGACGGCGCCGTGCCGCCTCCTCGTCATCAGAATCAGAGTCACTGCCCAGCGCGCCGCCCGGCGCCACGTTGCCCTCATGCGAGCCGCTGTCGCCCTTCTTGATTCCACTGTCACCCTTCTTGCCGCCGCTGCCACTCCCGCTACCGCTGCTGCTGCTGACACTGGCGCCCCCGGTGCCTGCGCCTTTGCCCTTGCCCTTACCCTTGCAGCAGCAGCGGCGGCGGCTGCAGCAGCAGCAGTAGGAGGTGATGATGGCCACCGCGGCGGCCACAACGGCGCCCAGGCCCACCGCCGCACCCAGCTTGAATGCCGGCGAGGCGGCCATGTCCGGCAGGGAATCGTCCCCGCCATTCGGAGGCAGCGGTGGCGCGGGCGACGGAGACGGGATGTCCGTGATGGCAAACGTGACGCCGACGGCGTGTGGACCGGTGGGCACGTTGTGCGCCACGTTCACGATGGCAAACGCGGGTGCCACTGCGCCGGCGGGCAGGGCGGAGAGGTCGCACTGCACTGCAATGCGCAGCGAGTCGCCGGGAGCCACTGTGGCCGGGAAGGCGGGCAGTGACACAAGCGAAAAGAAGGACGACGAGTAGCCGCCAGAGGTGACCACCACCAGGCTGACGGCAGTCACCGTCAGTGCGGCGCTGCCAGCGTTGGACACAAATAGCCCCTGTTGCGTCGGTGACCGCGGGGTGGTGGGCGGCGTATAGGGCGCCGTGAATTCCAGTGTGGCAGGGGTCAGCACAGGGATGGCGGGCGCCGTCCACGCCAGCTCCCAGTAGCTACGCGACAGGGAGGACAGGATGGCGCCCTGCCACAGCGGCGCGGTCGGCGTCATGAACTGGCGGTACAGCTCGGTAGCCACCGCGGCGGCGGTGGGCTCGTGTGCCGGGTCCACCGGCGCCACCACCTGCAGCCGCAGGTTGTTGGCGATGCCGCGTCCTGGGTTGCCGGGGATGAACACAAACCCCGTGAGCCGGTACGCCTCCACGCCCAGTGCCGCCGTCATCTCGGCGTGCGCACCCGGCGCGATGGAGTCCGCCGGCAGGTTGGACCACGCGTACGTGCCGCGCAGGTGCACCGCCGCCGTCATGAGCGCGCCGCCGGGCGTGGGCGGCGGCAGGGTCGGCACCGCGCCCGCCGGCGAGCAAGATGCCAGCGCTGACGGCGTCGCTGACGGTGTCGCTGACGCGGACGGTGACATCGCCGCCGAGGCGGTGCGCGTCGCTGATGAGCTGGGCTCCCAAGGAGCGTCTGACGGCGGCGAGGCGGTGTGGGTCGTTGATGAGCTGGCAGACGGCGACGCTGATGAGCTGGGCTCCCAGGGATCGTTCGGCGATGAGAAAGGAGACGGTGAGGCAGACTGCGAGTACGATGGTGGGTAGCTGGTGCGCCATTGCGTGTGCGTCGCGCTGACCGAGTAACTCGTCTCGCCCGCGCTCGTGGCGGACGACGTGGCACTGGCGCTGGCGCTGGCGGAAGCGCTGGCACCGGTGCTGGCGGTGGCGCTGCCGCTGGCGGTGGCACTGATGCTGGCGCCGGTGCTGGGCATCGCACTGCCGCTGGCGCCGGTGCTGGCGGTGGCGCTGGCCGTCGGCAACGGCGAGGCGGCGGGGTCAAAGCTGGGGAAAGTCGATGACGGCGACGGCCACGGCGACATGGAGGGCCACGGGGAGGCATACGGGTCATACGACGGCGCGGCTGAGGCGGAGGGCCAGACCGAGGACCCCGGTGATGCGGAAGCCTCCGGTGTCGGCCAAGCGGAGGGGCTGGGCTCCCCAGTCGGCGCAATCACCTCCACGTCGTAGTCCAGCGAAAAGCCCCACGCCGTGTCATCATCCCACACCTCCGCCAACACAACGACGGCTGAGTTGTTGACCGTCAGGGCGGGCGTGGGCGGCCACGCCTCGGGCACGTCGCACACCTCCAGCACCGGCACGTTGGACAAGTCACCCAGCATGACCGATACCAGCGCGTTGCGCTTGGCGCACGCCGCCGCGGCATCCATCTCCACCCAGTTCCACGCCAGCCGCGTCACCACGGTGGACCCCGGCGGCACATCGCCGGGCGCCGGCGTGGGGATGGCCCAGCTGCACAGGGTGCCGGAGGGCAGCGTCTCGCTGACGCCCGCGGTGGAGGGCGCGCCCAGCTCGATGGTGCCCGCGGGGAGGCTCATGGGCGTGGGGTTCATGGGGTCGTCGCATGCGGCCGGCAGGGGGTCGTCCCTGGTGGCGACTCTGGCGCGGGGGCGGGAGGATGATACGGCGGCGGCTGTGGCGGCTGTGGGGGAGAGCAAGAGAGTTGTTGCGGCTGCGGCGGCGGCCGCGAGAGCGGCGGCCGCGGATGGAGGTCGCCGTGGTGGCGCCATTATGGTGGTGGGGGGGCTAGCAGGGATGGCAGCCGGCAGTCAATCCAACAAGCGGCGCCTAGCAGCAGCAGCAGCGGCGGTAGCAGGAGCACCTCGCAGCCCAGTGCCAACGCTCACCGATATGACAGCAATGTCACAGGACAGTCAGAATGATGTCGTTGTTGATCTGCACAAACCACAACCAACCAGCAGCGGCAGCGGCAGCAGCAGGCGCAGCAGTAGCCGCAAGAGCACCGCACGACCTAACACCGACGGTCAACGTTGACGTGTACAGAAACGCGTCGATGTCATGTCCAGGTCCACTGTCATGCCCAGAATGATGTCGCCGGATGAGAGCAAGAACAACAGCAGCAGCGGGGCAGCAGCAGAGTCAGCGGCGGCAGCAGCAGGAGTAGAACCAAGCGGTCCAGCACCGATCATCAAAAACAAGAGGCCACAGACGTCACAGACGTCACAGCCGTGTTGACAGCACCGACAACGTTGCAGACGCCCAGAATGATGTCGCGTCGGCCGCCGGGTTTATGCCCAGCAGCGATATTCCACCTCGGTGCCACTCGGTACGGCCTCCAGCACGCCGTCGCCCGTCGGCATGTGACTACCACCGTATTTGCCACCGGAACCACACGTCACCGCAGTGAAATGGCGCCGCGTACTGTATTAATACCACGTAGTGTGTGTGACGCAGAGGGGGGAGGGAAAAGATAGGCCGTGGTGTCGGAAAAAGAAGCGAAAGATAGAGGCGGAGACATTCCGACACCATCAATGTGGTTGTGTTAAATGGCCGCGTGGTGGTGGGAGCGTGGGTGTGGGAAAGGCAATTATGGTGTGAAAGAGGGTTAGTCCATCTGGAGTGGCGCGCCAAGTCGCAGCGGGTACGTTGGGAGGGTTTGGTGCACGTAATGAGTGGAGAGTAAGAGAGAGGTCAGTAAGCGGCTAGAGAGACTTGGGTAGGGAGAGAGAGAGGGAGAGGAGAGAGAGAGAGTAGTAGTAGTAGTAGTAGTAGTAGTAGTAGTAGTAGTAGTAGTAGTAGTAGTAGTAGTAGTAGTAGGGTAGAGAAGTAGTAGCAGTTGTGGGACAGTGGGCGAGTAAGAGAGGAGAGCGGAAGAGGGAAGAGTGGAGAGCGAGAGTTGGGAGTAGAGAGAGAGAGAGAGAGAGAGAGATGTCAGTAGGCGACAAGAGAAACGCCACAAGACAGCGATTATCACACGCAGTAGCCACCCTTGCAGAGTACCTCTACCCGCAAAGCATAGCCCACAAGTGTTGGCATGGTGTGCCGCTGTTGATAGCGGCGCGTACCCCGCACTCTGGGTCGAAATCTCGGCCCGCGTTTTTGGCTTCAATGTTCGTAATGGCACGACGCGGAACTTTGAACTTTGTGGCCGATGACATGGCAGCAGGCGACAAGCGGCAGTTGGAAAAAATCCCGCGCCCGGGCCCCCCATGATCCAACACGTTAAAAATGGCACCCGCGTCGCTGCGCAGCGCCAATACTACGGGAGTCAGCGTCTGCTTGCATACCTGTTGTACCTGCCGCGTGCCATTTGCATTGTCGCCTCACCTGCTGCTTGCCAAACACCCCCCTCGCATCCTCCTCCCTCCTCCTACCCCCTCATCCAACGCCTTACTACTCCACCTTACCGGTAATTCGCAATGGCGATCCCGGCGGCGCACGCGGCGCGGTATGTGAAGCTGCTGGCGCCGGTGGAGCTGCGGCCGCTGAGCGACCGGTTTGCGGAGGCGCGCACGATGGGCCGCATTGTGGTGCCGCGTGGCCTGCCGGTGCCAGCGGCGGCGGCGGGCGGCGCGGGCGGCAGCAGCCGTGGTGGCGAGGGCAAGCGCGGCGGCGAGGGCAAGCGCGACGGCGAGGGCAAGGGCAAGCGCGGTGTGAAGGAGGCGCGGGAGGTGCGGGCGGTGGAGGCACGCGTGGTGGGTGACAAGGCGCGCGCCAAGGTGGAGCGCGCGGCGAGCGCGGCAGCAAAGCGGGAGGGCGGCGGCAGCCCGGCTGCAGGTGCCGGCAAGGCGGCGGCTGCGAGCGCCAAGGCGGCGCTGGCAGACAGCGCTGCCAAGGCGGCGGCCAGCGTGAAGAAGGAGAAGGATGGCGGCAGCGCCAAGAAGCCGGCGCCCACCGCCGCCGAGCTGGACTACGAGATGGACCTGTTCCGCCACTCTGCCGGCCGCGGTGCGCACCCCGACCGCCTGAAGCTGGATACCGAGCTGGCTTCCTACCGCGCGGCTTCCACGCCCGCCAAGGCGGACGGTGGCGCGGCAGCAGCTGCGGCTGCTGCACCGGCTGCCGCCGCGCCGTCGTCGTAGTACCCGCCCCGTTTTGTGTTTGTACGTGTGCGGGGCTGTGTGTTGAACCAACCAATCTTGTAAGTTACAATATGATAAAATATAAACAGGGTGAGCAACAGCAACAACGAGGGGGGCTCACAAGCGGTCTGGCAGCGGGGTGCCGGCAAAGAGGGCAGCGAGGCCGGCGTTGAGGCGGCGCAGCTCGGGGGTGGAGAGGGCGCAGTTGTGCGCATCGGCGCCCGCGGCACGGTCGTGCATGAGCAGGGTGCAGCCGGCGGTGGCGTGCGCGTGCGGCAGCTCTGCCGCCTGCGTAATCAGTTGCGCGCCGAGGGGGATGACGGCGTCGTCCAGCGCAGCCACCAGGAGCTTGCGGGTGGGTGCGATCAAGCTCCAGGCTGTGACAGAGTCCATCTCCACGCACGCCACATGGCGCACCGCCATCGTGAGGGCGTAGCGCTGCCACCGCGACGCGGCACTGCCAGCGTCTGGCCCCGTCATCGTGTGCCCCGCCACGTGGTACAGTGCCACGCGCGACAGCGTGCCAAACGACCGGTCGCTAATGACGCCGACGCCGGGGACGGCGGCCGCTGCCTGCACTGCTACACCGCCGCCGATGGAGTGGCCAAATACGACGACGCGGCCGGGCGCCAGGCCCAGGCCGTGCACCGCGTACGCAATGAGGGAGGCGGCGTCTAGAATCATGCCGCCAAGGCTGGTGGTGCCGCCGCTGGCACCCACGCCGCGGTAGTTGGCAGTGATCACCACCGTGTCCACGCCCGCCAGCCGCTCCAGCTCCGGGTTCGCCTCGTAGTGCGCGCCGTTGCCGCCCAGGTACACTATCGCCTTGGTTGGCACCGGCGCGCCGATGGCGCCAAACGTGGACATGATGAGCGCGCCGTCCAGCACCACGCCGTCCGGCGTGGTTACCGACAGCGGCCGCACGCCAGGCCGTGAAAACAGGGCAGCACGGCCCGCTGCCACCACCCGGTTACGGTCGCGCAAGTGGGTGCCCATGTGCTGCAGATACGGCAACAGGCCAGGTGCCCACCGCGCCACCGCATCTTGTGCCACCAGCGCGGCCACCCACTCCTCCGTCCGTCGCTGCGCCGGTACAATCATGCCTACCAGCGCCACCGTCTGCACCGCCAGCTGCACCGCCACTATCAGTCCCGTCGTCACGACCACCGCCACCAGGCCTGGCAGCCGTCCCCACCACAGCGCCTGCACCGCCAGCAGCAGCAGCGGCAGCGGCGCGTGCGCCGCCACCGTGCGCCACGCCAGCTCCCGCTGCAGCTGCCCCACCATCTCCCACCTCGCCACAAAGCTCACTGGCGCCATCCTCTATCTCTATCTGTGTGAGTGACGGTGGACGACCCTAGGCACAGGGGTCCCTAACAGACGATAAAACGACGAGACAAGACGGCCAGGTGTCTCACCACGTTTTCATCACAATTTCATTGCAATTACGACACAATCCAAATAAAATTACACAATGTACATACACCAGTATGTATCTAGTTTGCAATGGGCGTTATAAATGCTGCTGTAAAATGCCGGGGCTGCCATATATTGTTTGTGGCACTGCATAATTCGCACCTGGCAGCCGTTGGCGACGCATGAGCAGTAGGCGTGAAGAGAGAAGTGGTGGGTTTCGGCCGCCGAATACCTTCTGAGAGGGACGAAAATGGATGCGTGATAATGCAAACGGCACGATGGACACCATGTAAATTTTACGCAGTAGGCACCAGGTGTACCGAAGTTGCTAACACCGCGGTGGTTAGCCTTGCAGTTACACTCCATCACGTCGAATTTTTAGTTAGAAGTGGCTGCTCTGGCCCACTGCTGGCGTCACTCGTCACCCTATTAGAGCTACTCCTCCCCCCACCCCCCCTCCCCCCCCCACCCTCACTCCGAAATGGATGCTGCGGCGCTGGCGGCGGCGGTGGCAGAGGCGGACACGGTGCTGCTGCGGCTGACGGCGGTGCGGGAGGATGGTGCGCTGGCGGGCGTGCTGGAGCGGCTGCTGCCGGCGCTGGTGGGCAAGCTGGGTGCTGGCTGCCCGCTGGCGCTGCGGTTGAAGCTGGGCGAGGTGCTGGCGCACATCAACGCGCGCGTGAAGGGCGTGCCTGGTATCCAGCTGCCGGTAGCCGGCCTGGTGGCACTGCTGCGCAGCCTGGATGCCACCGCGGCACCCTTTGCACTGCTGTACGTGCGTATGGGATGGGATCGCCTGCCGTCGGCCGCCAAGGGCGATCTGGCGCCCATCCTGCTAGATGCCACTTCCTTCCCGCAGCCGCACCGTGACACGCTGCTGTACTACGGCATGCGTGCACTGCGGCATGCGACGCTGCTGCCCACCGCGTTGCCGCCGCTGCCGGCCAGCTGGGCGTGGCTGGCAGATGCGCCTTCCCGCGCGCCTATGCTAGAGTTCATGCAGGACCTGCTGTGCCTGCCGCCGCCGCCGTCAACATCAGGCACTACGCCACTAGCCGTTGCCGCCGCTGCTGCTGCCGCAGCCGCCGCGCCGCTGTCGCCCGACGCGCTTGTAAGCGTGCCACATCTGACCCCTGGCGCCGTTGCCCGCTTGCTGGGCATGCCGCCTGGCAGCGCGGGTGTGGCAGCAAGCTACGCCGCCCTGCCGCCCGCTGAGCTGACTGCGCGCAAGGCGGACGCGCTGCGACTGCTGGCGTCCGGCTCGATACCGGATGCTGAGGTAGCGCCGTTGGCGGTGTTGGCCGCATATGACGCGGCACATGACGTGGCGACGGCGGGCGAGGAGCTGCTGGCGCGGTGTGCGCTGGCGGTGGACCCCGAGGATGCCACCCTCGTGTCACGCATGTATGCCCTCCTCCTGCCGTCGCCACCGGCACCCGCCGCCGGCGCCGGTAGTGCCGCACCGGCACGGCCTGCAGCGCCGTCGTCCCTGCCCGCCCGCGTCCGTCTCAAGCTGCTGTCCCTCCTGCTGCGTGCGCGTGCCGCTGCGGAGGACGTGCCGCGTGCAACCAAGGTCGCATTTGACTGCCTGTTTGGCACCCCGCCCGTCCCCAAGCTGCGAGTGGCGGGCGCCAAGTTGCTGCACAGCGTGCTCATTCACGGCGATGCGTCCCGTGTGCGCCCCCTGGCGCCTGTGTACCTGCAGGCGCTCTTGCGGCTTGTAGATGCCACGCCGGGCGGCGCGGCCGGTGACGCACCTGCCGAAGATGGCAGCAGTGCGGCGGTGGCGACGGCCGCCTTTGCAGCACAGGCGCTGGAGGCGGAGGCTGACGGCCAGCGGCTGCGGGAGCAGGCGTACGCCTCCATCGGCCGGCTTGCGGTGGTTGCGCCGGCGCTGTTCACCGCTGACATGCGCACCGCGTCTAAGCTGTTGACACACCTGGCAGGCGAGGCTCCCAGCCAGCGGCTGGCTGCATCGGAAGCGTTGTCGTCACTGGGCGGTGTACTGGCGTCGCTGGACGCGCCCCCTGCGGGGCTGTATGACCTGCTGGCATCGCACGCGGACGCCACCGTCCCGCGCGTGCGCCAGACGGTGGTGGATTGGGCCACCCGCTGCTTCCCGTTTGCTCACCCCGGCGCCCGCCTCCTGTGCCTGCGCGCTGCCGGCGACGACGCGGCCGACGTGCGCAACACGGCACGGAAGGGCCTGCTGCCGCCGTCGTCTCGCCGCCGCACGGCT
>Ga0066256_1003812_pt2 | contig 12008 bp, 8 predicted proteins | sample ThiBio_1000_biof_FD_87107 | JGI IMG/M metagenome (GOLD analysis project Ga0066256, IMG submission 87107) | Wastewater bioreactor microbial communities from Cape Town, South Africa - Thiocy_expt_1000_biof (version 2) | ecosystem: Engineered > Bioreactor > Thiocyanate-remediating >...
GCGGAAAACAGCCCGGCGCTGGCGATCATCGTGATCGGCGAGAATGTGACGCTGGCCGGGGAACTCAATTGGCTGGCGGCGGCGCAGGCGCGCTGACAATCCCACGGAGCCGCCGCGGCAAGTCTTCCATCACCGCGCGGCGCTGATCGTCGGTCATGGCCGCCCAGCCGCCGATCTCCGCCAGGGTGCGGCCGCAGCCGCTGCACAGCCCGCTGGCGGCGTCATAGGTACAGATTTTCACGCACGGGCTTTGCACAATACGGGAAAGTATAGCTTTGCCTCGAACTGCGCCAAGGGCCTTAACCGGGACTTAACAGCGCCTGGCCCAGGATCGCCGCGTATATTTCGCGGAACCGAGCGATGGCGAAAGCCCTCTTCCACAAGAACCAGCGCGTCTATGTGAAGCCGGTCGGCACCTGGGCGCTGATCGAGCGTGTGGTGCCGCACTGGGCCAAGGGCCTGGAGGAGCCGATCCGCGTCCATTACGATGTGGGCCTGGGCCGGGAATTCGCCGCCGAGGAGTTGCTCAGCGAGGAGCCGATGGGCGACAAGACGCCCGCCTCGGCCCAGAGCTGGCGCGTGGTCCGCGCCCGCAACAAATGGCAACCGGCGGAAGATTGCGCCCGCCATCCCGTGCCCGGCACCTATCCGGTGGTGATCACCGGCAAGGAGGAATGGGGCGGCTGGCGCGTGCCGGGCGCCGAATACGACCTGGACCCCGCCAAGGTGGAGGAACAGGCTCGTTTGATCGCCAGCGCGCCGCGTCTGGCGGCCTTTGCCGCCGGGCTGGTGGACTGGGCGCGCAAGTCGGGCGAAGACATGCCCAACGCGCTGGCCGAGCTGGCGCACCAGGCGCAGGACCTGCTGGCCGAGGTCAAGCGGCCGGGCTGATTTTTCGCCGTGTCGCGCTAGCGGGACGAAGCGGTACTTTTGACCGCGCGGACGGAGTATAAAACGCCGCCCCTTACGCGAGTCCCGCCATGCGTACCGAAGAACCCCGCGCGATTCATCTTGCCGACTACACGGCGCCGGAATTCCGCATTGTCACCGTTCACCTGGATTTCGCGCTGGAGCCGGAAGCCACCCGCGTCACCGCCCGGCTGGAAATAGAGCGCGTCTATGGTAACGGCCCGCTGGTCCTGGCGGGCGAGGCGCAGGAACTTCTTTCGGTGACGCTGGACGGTGCGGCGGTGGACTATCACGCCGACGCCCACGCGCTGACCATCGCCCGGGTGCCCGACCGGTTCACCCTGGAGATCGTCAGCCGGATCAATCCGGCAGCGAACACGGCGCTGGAAGGGCTGTTCCTCTCCAACGGCATGTTCTGCACCCAGTGCGAGCCGGAAGGCTTCCGCCGCATCACCTATTTCCTGGACCGGCCCGACAATCTCTCGGTCTTCACCGTGCGGATCGAGGCCGACAAGGAGCAGTATCCGGTGCTGCTGTCCAACGGCAACCGCATCGCCCAGGGCGAGCTGCCCGGCGGCCGCCATTTCGCCGAATGGCACGATCCCTTCCCCAAGCCCTCCTATCTGTTCGCGCTGGTGGCGGGCGATCTGGGCGCGATCCATGACCGTTTCACCACCCTGTCGGGCCGCGACGTGGAACTGGCGATCTATGTCGAGCATGGCAACGAGCCGCGCGCCCATTACGCCCTGGATTCGCTCAAGCGGGCGATGGCCTGGGACGAACAGGCCTATGGCCGCGAATACGATCTGGACATCTTCATGATCGTGGCGGTCAGCGCCTTCAACATGGGGGCGATGGAGAATAAGGGCCTCAACATCTTCAACGACAAGGTGCTGCTGGCATCGCCCGAAACCGCCACCGACGACGATTATGCCCGCATCGAAAGCGTGGTGGCGCACGAATATTTCCACAACTGGACCGGCGACCGCATCACCTGCCGCGATTGGTTCCAGCTGTCGCTGAAAGAGGGCCTGACGGTCTTCCGCGACCAGACCTTCTCCGGCGACATGCGCAGTCACGGCGTACAGCGCATCCAGGATGTGCGGGCGTTGCGCGCCCGCCAGTTCCCGGAAGATGCCGGGCCGCTGGCCCATCCGGTGCAGCCCCAGAGCTATATCGAGATCAACAACTTCTACACCGCCACGATCTACGACAAGGGCGCCGAGGTGATCGGCATGTTGCGGACGCTGGTGGGCGATGAGGGCTACCGCAAGGCCACCGACCTGTATTTCGCGCGCCATGACGGCCAGGCCACCACCATCGAGAACTGGGTCAAATGCTTCGAGGACGCCTGCGGCCGCGACCTCAGCCAGTTCCGCCTCTGGTACCGGCAGGCCGGAACGCCGGTGGTGGAGGCACGCGGCACCTATGACGCGGCGGCGCGGACCTACACGCTGGACCTGACCCAGACCCTGGCGCCCACGCCGGGCCAGCCCGACAAGCAGCCCATGCACATTCCCGTCCGCATGGGGTTGGTGAACGCCAAGGGCGCGGCGCTGCCGTTGACGCTGGAAGGCGAGAACGACACCGGCCCCGAAAGCCGCGTGCTGGAGCTGACACAGGCCCATCAACGCTTTGTCTTCGTGGATGTGGCCGAGGAACCGCTGCTGTCGCTGGGGCGCGGCTTTTCCGCCCCCGCCGTCTTCCGCGCGCCGCACAGCACCCGCGACCGCGCTGTCCTGGTGGGCTGCGACAGCGACGCCTTCAACCGCTGGGAAGCCGGGCAAATCCTGGCCGGCGAGATCATGCTGGCGGACAAAACCCGGTCCGATGCCCGCGCCGACTATATCGCCGCTATCGGCGAGGTGCTGAACCGCGCCGGGGAAGACCCCGCCTTCGCCGCCCAGATGCTGATGCCGCCCACCGAAAGCGAACTGGCGGCCCAGCGGACGCCGGTGGACCCGGAAGCGATCCATGCCGCCCGGATGGCGCTGGTGCGCGCCATCGCCCTGGCGCACCGGGACAGGCTGGCGCAGCTGTACGAGCAGATGCGCGATGCGGGGGATTTCAGCGCCGACGCCGTCTCGGCGGGTCATCGCGCCTTGCGCAACGCCGCCCTGCGCTATCTCACCGCCGCCGACGACGAGGCCGCCGCCGGGCTGGCCGAGGCGCATTACCGCTCCGCCACCAACATGACCGACATGATCGCGGGACTGGCGGCGCTGACCCGCATGGAAAGCCCGCTGCGCGACAATGCCTTCACCCATTTCCATGACCGCTTCCGGGGCGATCCGCTGGTGCTGGACAAATGGATGGGTCTGCAGGCGGCGTCGCCCCTGCCCGACACCGTGGCCAGTGTGCGGGCGCTGATGAAGCATCCCGCCTTCGACATCCGCAATCCCAACCGGGTGCGGGCGCTGATCGGGGCCTTCAGCGCCAACCATCTGCGCTTCCACGGCGCGGACGGCGCGGGCTATCGCCTGCTGGGCGAGGTGATCCGCGCACTCGATCCCCTTAATCCGCAGGTGGCGGCGCGGCTGGCGGGCGGCTTTGAAAGCTGGCGCCGCTACGATGCGTCGCGCCAGGCCCTGATGCGCGCCGAACTGGAGGCCATTCGCGGCCTTGCGGGCATCTCGCCCAACCTGTTCGAAGTCGCTGATAAGATGTTGGGGCAAGATGCTGGGATGACGCCGAATCGCCCGATGGGCGCGCATAAGCAATAAGCGGGTGACGCCCGGCACCGGGCTCCGCATACTTTGCCCAGACGCGAATCACCGCGCGGGTGGGATCATGGCCGAGGCGACGGCACGCCCTTCAACATTCCGGGGAATAGACGGCGTTCTCGCGGCGGTCCCCGTTTTCGTCCGCCGCCCGCTGCCCATGTTTTTCCGCGACACCCGCGTCATCGTCCCGCTCGGCATTCTTGTGATCTGCGGCGGCCTCGCCCTGGCAGCGGCCTTGCAGATGTGGTCGGACCGTGGCCAGGCGCGGGCCATCGAAACGCAGCGAGTTCAGACCGTCGCGCGGGTGGCCGCCGCCAGCCTGGACCGCTATGCCCGGCTGGGCGCGGTATTCGCCGCGTCTCCACAGCAATATCGCGCCGCCGATCTGGCCCGCGCCGAACCTGCCATCCGGGACATCGCCGTCTATGACGCCGCCGGGCGCATCGGCGCGCGGCTGCGGATCGCCGGCGACGGCATGGCGACGCCACTGGCGGTATTTAACGGCCAGCGGGTGGCCTTTCCCGGCGGCATCGCCTTCCGCGACGGCGCGCAGGGCGTGAGCCTGCTGTTCGATCCGGCCAGCCTGGTTCCGGCCCCGCTGCTGGACCGCGCCGCGCTGGTTCCCAGGCAGCAGGCCGGTGACGGCATCGCCGCCGCCGTGCCGGGCTGGCCGCTGGCCGCCGTGACGCGGCCGGACCAGACCGGGGCGCTGGCAAGCCAAAATAGCGCGCTGACCCTGTTCCTGATCCTGGCCCCGCTGCTGGCCGGGGTGGGTCTGTCGGCGCTGTTCCTGCGCGCCTCCCGGCGTCATGCCCGGGCGGCGAGCGCGATCCGGACACTCAAATCCACCCGCCCGGTGGAGGCGCGCCTGCTGGTGCGGCTGGCCCAAGCCGAGCGCGGCGCGGCCGAGGCGCTGCGCGCCAAGTCCGAATTCATCGCCCATATGAGCCATGAACTGCGCACGCCGCTGAACGCGGTGATCGGCTTTTCCGAGATCATCGCGGGGGGCCTGTATGGCCCGCCCGGCCATGCCAAATATGCCGAATATGCCCGCGACATCGGCGATGCGGGAAAAAGCCTGCATGACCGCATCGGCGATGTGCTGGAGTTCGCCAATATCGAGGCGGGGCGTTATCCCCTGGTCCCGGCGCGGGTGGACCTGTGCGCGGTGGCGCTGGCGGCGGTGGAGGATCACAAGGGCCGCGCCTTTTCGCGCCGCATCGGCCTGGAGATCGGCATCGCGGAGCCGGTGACGGCGCGCGCCGACGCCCTGGCGGTCAAGCGTGTGCTGTCCAACCTGATCGACAATGCCCTGCGCACCACCGCCGAGGGCGGCACCGTGCTGGTGGATGTGCGCACCGAGGAAGGCGCGGCTCTTCTGGTGGTGCGCGACAGCGGCGGTGGCTTCACGCCCCGGGAACAGGGCACCGCCGGAAAGCCCTTTCAGCGTTTCGACCGGGCCGGAACCGTGACCGGCGCGGGCCTGGGCCTGGCCATCGCCATGGAACTGACGCGCCGCATGGGCGGGGCGGTGAACCTGGCCGGCACGGCAAAGGGGGCGGTGATGGAAGTGCGGTTACCCCGGATATGAGAAGCGTTAACCCCTTGTTAACCACGGTTAACGACTCTGCCCCCAAACGGAAGGGGACACGGATGCTTGGGGGTGCCGGACGGCTTGGCGGCTGCGCGCTGCTCGCGGCCTTGCTGCTGACCACCATCCCTGTCGGCGCCCCCGCTTTCGCCCAAGGTTACGGCCCGCCCGGCCCCAGCTACCAGATCATCAGCCAGGATCCCAATGGCGTGGAAGTGCGCTTTCGCGGCCTGCCGCTGAAGGCGGTCCAGGCCGACGACAACCAGAACGCCCTGTCCATCAATTTCCAGACCGCCGTGGACGGCGCGGCCTTCGACCGGCTGGCCGCCGACCTGCCCGCCTGGGTCTCGATGGCCTATGCCAATTTCGACAATGGCGTGATCCGCAGCCCACGGCCCGTCACCTTCCTGACCCGCGCCGAGCCGGACGGCTTCTCGCTGCGGATCGTGCCGCGCGCCGGAGCGCCCATGCCGCAAGGCGCGCCCATGCCGCCGCCGCCCCAGATGCGCGGCGGCGTGATGGAAGGTCCGCCGCCCCAGGCGATGCCGCGCGGCGTCTATGTGCCGCCCCAGGCCGCCTTCCATACCTATGACGAATATGCCGCCCTGCGGAATTACGAGGCACAGGTGCTGTCGGTGCGCCGGGGCGACAGCCTGTGGGGCGCCGCCTATGGCCGCGCCGCCATGCAGAGCGATTCCAGCCTGGGCCTGAACACCGAAGCCAACTGGTATCGTGGCGGCGATGTGATGCTGACCAGCGAATTGTCGGGCAAGGTCAGCGTCGCGCCCGGCATCGCCATCGTGGGCAGCGTCAAATATACCGACGTGACCGGCCGCAATGTCCGCGCCCCCGACGGCAGCCTGGTGGCGCGCACCGCCACCCAGCTTGTCACCGGCATGGGCGGCGTCGCCCTGGAGCTGGGCCGCGACAGCGAGATGCGGCTGGAAGCCTCCGAGGGCAACAATGTCACCGGCGGCCGTTTCAGCCTCTATTCCGGCGATCCCGATGGCTTCGCCTATCTGCGGCTGGACTATCACACGCCCTATCTCGACACCCCCACCGCCGTGTGGAATCGCGGCGCCACCGACAAGGTGGTGGCGGGCTTCGCCCACCAGATCGGCTATGGCTTCTGGGGCGGCCTGTCGGGCCACTACACCCGCTATGGCGTCCGGGGCGACGCCGATGTGGCCCGCACCGCGGGTTGGGACGGCAATCTGCGCTGGAATACCGACATCTGGGGCGGCCTGCTGGCGGGCGTCTCCTATGACGGGCATGGCGAATACCGTCTGGGCTACGACACCCGCACCGACGCCGCGGCCAATCCTTATGTGCCGCTGGGCATCCGCAACATCGAAACCCATGCCGTCACGCTGGGCCTGTCCAGCACGCCCTGGCAGGGCCTGTGGTTCAACGCCTATGGCGGCTACATCATGGACCGCTATGCCCGCGACGGCCTGCTGGCGGGGGGGGGAATCCCCTACATACCCCCCGCCCGCGGGGGGGGGGGGGCGGGGGTCCCCCCTACCCCCCGCCCCCCCCCCCCGGGGGTGGCCCGCCCCCCGGCCCGCGCCCGGCCGCAAGGGGCTCCGGGGGTCCGCGCCCCCCCCCCCCCCCGCCGGGGGGCGGACAACCCGATGCCCGGTCTGTAACATTCCTGCGGCTTGTGAGCGGCAGCGCGCGGCGTCTAACCTCGCGCCGCGATTTTTGGGGCGATTGTCATGAAAACAGGTTGGCTGCTGGGCGGCGTTGCCGTGCTGCTGGTGCTTGTGGCCGGTGGCTGGCTGGCTCTGCGCGGCGGCGGCGCGACGGCATCGGGTCCGGTCACGCTGTTCCAGTGGCAGGACTATATGGATGCGCCTTTCCTCAAGGATTATGAGGCGGCGACGGGCGAGAAGCCCGCCATCACCATCTTCGCCGACGAGGACGAAGCCTTCGCCAAGATGCGCGCGGGCTTCAAGCCCGATGTGATGGGCCCCTGCTATTACGAGTTTCCGCGCTGGAAGGACGCCGGGCTGCTGCGGCCGATCCCGGTCGGCCGGCTGAAGAACTGGAACAAGATTTCGCCCACCCTGCGCAACCTGCCGGGCATCGCGGCGGGGCCGGGCCAGGTGTGGTTCGTGCCGCATTACTGGGGCAACACCTCGCTGACCATCCGCACCGACCTGGCGCCGGAATACGCCAAGTCGCAGAGCTGGGAGATCCTGTTCGATCCCAAATACAAGGGCCGCGTCTCGGTGCTGGACGGAGTGGACGATGTGGTGCCCTTCATCGCGAAGATGATCGGCGTGGACGCCTACAATATGTCCGAGGCCGATTGGCGGAAGGTCCAGGCCAAGCTGAAGGACCTGGTGCCGCAACTGCGATTCGTCTCCAGCGACGACACCGCGCTGGCCCAGGGCCTGGCCAGCGGCGAGCTGGTGGCGGCGATGAGCTGGCGCACCACCTTTGCCGCCCTGCGCCGCGAGAACCGGCCTGTGGCCTATCTGGAACCGCCGGGCGGCATGTTCACCTATGTCTGCGGGCTGGTGTTGCACGCAGGCACCGGGAACGCGGACAAGGCGCTGGCGCTGATCGATTCGGCGCTCAGCGACGCGGCCTCGGTCTATACGGTGGAGCATATCGGCGACGAACCCGCCAACACCGCGGCGATGAAACAGGTGCCCGATTCGGTGTTCGAGATGCTGCAGATTCCCCGCGACCTGGAGACCTTCCTCAAACACGGCACCTTCCAGCGCCGCCTGAAGGACAAGGACAAGCTGATCGCCGCCTGGACGGAGATCAAATCTGGAATTCAATGACCCCCTCCGGTTTCAGCTTTCGCTCGGCTCCCAAAGAGGTCGCCTTCGCTCGCTGAAACCACCTCCCCCTCCATGCGCGCTGACGCGCGCGAGGGGGAGGCGGGCTTGTGCTTATCCAATTAAAAGCGCACCGAATCTCGAGCGCCGCATTCCGCGGCGCGACCGTCCGCTAGGGCCATGACCTGCCTTCCCCTTTGCTGGCGCAAGCCAGCCCAAAGGGGGAGGTGGCCGCGACGGGCGCCGGAGCGGAGCGAAGGCGTGATAGTCGCGGACGGAGGGGGATCAACAAAGCAAGCAGCCAAAGAAAAAGGCGGTGTCTTCGACACCGCCTTTTGAACTTTGGCTGCGCGCCTAAACTACAAAACGCCGCGCTTGTGCTCGCCGACCACGACGCGGCCGGGGTTGAAGGCGCGCTTGAAGACGTCCAGCGCCTTGCGGGGCTGGGCATCGCCGCACATGAACACGTCGAAGGCCGCGAAGCCCTTCTCCGGCCAGGTGTGGACGGAGATGTGGCTTTCCGCCAGCACGGCCACGCCCGAAATGCCGCCGCCGTCCTCGAACTTGTGGAGGTGGATGTGCAGCAGGGTGGCGCCTGCCTCGTTCACCGCGTCGATCAGCGCGGTTTCGATACGCTCGCGGTCATCCAGGCCGGTGGCTTCCCACAGGTCGATGATGACATGGCTGCCCGCATAGGACAGGCCATTCTTCGTGATGAAATGATCCTTCTGGTCGTCATTGGAAGGGGTGACGACGACCGGGCGCGGCGCCTTGGCGACGCGGGGTTTGATTTCCTTTTGCGGGATTTTATTCGCCGCCACCAGATTCAGTCGAGCCATTAGACACCTACCCGTCTTAGAGTTGACACCTACGCCTTGGCCTTTAGGACTTCCGCACGCGCCTTAATGAAGAAAGCGAGGGGGGGGGTCAGCCCTACGCCGCTTTGTCCGGCTTTTTTCCTCGCCGGGTCGAAACGGGAGATAGGGCCTGCGGCCCCCCCATGCAAGAAGAAATTTCCCCCGCGCCGGATTTTTTTGACCCGCCGCGCCGGAGCCATCCACAGGCATGGGCGGCCGCGGCGGCGCGGGCGTCCGCCGGATCGCGCGCCGCGCGCGCCAGGGAAAGCGGCAAAAGCCCGCCAAATCGGCGTTATACGACCGCGCGGCGCGGTAGACAGCGCCACACGCCCGGCCTATACGGCGCAAGAAGCCTGGCCCTGTCGCCTGTCACAATCACTAAGGAAACGTTATGGCCCGTCCGCAGCCCCAGCCGACCAGAAAGTCCCACAAGGCCTCCGACGACCAGCAGGTGGAGCGTCTCCATCGCGGTTACGCCCAGTCCATGGAGATCACCAAGGTGCTGGCCGACGAGCAGAGCCAGTTCCAGCACATCCGCATCTTCGACACCGTCGCCAACGGCCGGGTGATGACGCTGGACGACATCGTCCAGATCACCAGCCGCGACGAGAGCGCCTATGCCGACATGCTCACCCACCTGCCCATGCTGGAGCATGGCAAGGTGGAGCGGGTGATGATCGTGGGCGGCGGCGACCTGTCCATCGCCGACGAGGCGCTCAAGCACAAAAGCGTCAAGGAAGTGGTGCTGGTGGACATTGACGGCCGGGTGATCGAGCTGTGCCACAAGCATTTCGGCGAGATCAACGCCAAGGCGTTCAAGGACAAGCGCATGGTGATCGAGGCCGCCGACGCCTTCGAATATCTGGGCCGCAAGTCGTCGAAGAACCGTTTCGACCTGATCATCGCCGACCGGCCCGATCCGGTCGGCCCCGGCAAGGCGCTGTTCGGCGAAACCTTCTATGACCGCGTCAAGGGCGCGCTGCGTCCCGGCGGCTATGCCACCTTCCAGACCGGCGTGCCCTTCTACCAGCCCTGGGAGATCACCGAGGCGCTGCAGGAACTGAAGCGCTTCTTCCCCAAATGCGGCCTCTATCTGACGGTGGTGCCCACCTATATCGGCGGCTTCATGGCGCTGTCCTGGGCGACCAAGGGCGGCAAGGCGCTGGGCACCCCGGCGGGGATCAAGAAGGCCGCCAGCGCCTACAAGCGCAGCAAGCTGAAATGCGGTTACTACAATCCGCAGATCCATGCCGCGGCCTCCGCCCTGCCCAACCGGATCGCGAAACTGGTTCCGTAGTTTCAACCCCCCAGCCCTTCCATCCGCTTCGCGCAAAAGGGGAGCGGGCCTCAGTAGGCCGCGCCAGGCAAAAGCCCCGGGTTCCACACGGGGCGCTTCGCGCATAAGGGGGAGGCGATCAGGGCGATGGCTCCAGCGCCGCCAGCCGCCGCTGATACGCCTTGGTCAGACAGGCGGCATTGCCGTCCGCGCAGGCGGTGTCGCGCGCCTTGAGAAAGGCGCGCTGCTGCGCCAGCAGCGCCGCGCCTGCCTTGGGGTCGGGCACCACCGCGCGCTGGCGGGCATAGGCCCAGGCCACCTGCCAGTCCCACCGCGCCAGCCGGGCATCGGCGCACAGCGCCCTTTCGATGGCGTTCGCGGCCTTGGCGCAGGCGAAAGACGGGGCCGGCGCGGCCGGATCGGGCCGGATCACATCGGCGATGGCGGAAAGCGGAATCCGCACATCCTGGCGGCCCGCGGCATAGGCAGCAACGGCATATTCGCCGAAATGCAGCACCAGGGCGTCCGCCGTCCAGTCGAAGGGCGTAACGGCCAGCGCGCCGGGCGCGGTGCCCTGGGCGATCCAGTTCGCATCGGTCATGGGGCCTGCTCCGCGCAGCAGCCGCGCCCGCAACGTGTCCCGCGCCAGGCGGCTGATCTTTTCCAGGCCGCGCGCGCCGTCCACCAGTTCCGGCAGGAACACGCGCCGCTCGCCCGGCATCAGGAAGACGAAACTCTCCTGGAAATGGCTGCCATGCGCGCCGCCGGTATAGGTTTGCGCCGAGAACAGCACCGCGAAGAAGCGCGCATCGTTGCGGGTGATCCTATAGGACAGATCGAGGGTATAGGGCACGCCACGGCTCTGGCCGGACGGCGGCTCGCCCACTTCGGCGATGCGGGCCCGGGCATAGTCGGTGAACAGCCGGTCCATCACGGTGCGGCCGGTGACGGGATAATGCACCGACAGCGTCAGCGTCTTGCCCGTCCGGGTGATGGCCCGGTCGATCACCCGCACCGGGTCCCGCATCTCCCGCGGCTGGGCGAAAGCGGGCGTGGCGATGCCCAGCAGGAACAGCAGGCAGAGGAACCGGCGCATCGCCCGAGGATAGGCCCGATGGCCCGGCTTCGCCAAGGCGGTTTCCACAGAGGTTGCCCTTCGCGCCGCGAACCACCATCTTTGCGCCAGACAACAGCGGAAAGCATATCCCATGGCATTGATCGGTCCCGGCGGACGCCCCGTCACCTCACAGCCCGCCCAGAACGCGGCCAGCGGCAACAGTCCCCATATCAAGGATTCCGGCCTGGCCACCTTCGCCGCCGATGTGCTGGAAGCCAGCCGCGAGGTTCCGGTGATCGTGGATTTCTGGGCGCCCTGGTGCGGCCCCTGCAAGCAGCTGGGCCCGGCGCTGGAAGCGGCGGTGGAGGCGGCAAACGGCGCGGTGAAGCTGGTCAAGGTCAACATCGACGAAAATCCGGAAATCGCCCAGCAGTTGCGAATCCAGTCCATTCCCACCGTCTATGCCTTCCGCAACGGCCAGCCGGTGGACGGCTTCATGGGCGCCCTGCCCGACAGCCAGGTGAAGAGCTTTGTCGCCACCCTGGCGGGCGGCGGCGGTCCGGACCACGATCATGGCCATGACCATGGTCATGGCGGCCCCGAACACACCGCCGAAGTGCTGGCGGTGGGCGGCGAGGCGCTGGCGGCCGGCGATTTCGCCATGGCGGCGCAGGCCTATGGCCATGTGCTGCAGGACGAGCCGGGTCATCCGGAGGCGGTGGCGGGGCTGGCGCGCGCCTATCTGATGGGCGGCGACGAGGCCCGCGCCCGCGACACGCTCAAGATGGTGCGCCCCGGCG
>Ga0066256_1001315_pt1 | contig 12007 bp, 8 predicted proteins | sample ThiBio_1000_biof_FD_87107 | JGI IMG/M metagenome (GOLD analysis project Ga0066256, IMG submission 87107) | Wastewater bioreactor microbial communities from Cape Town, South Africa - Thiocy_expt_1000_biof (version 2) | ecosystem: Engineered > Bioreactor > Thiocyanate-remediating >...
GGCGGGCAGAGAAGATCCCGAGCGGGGGGGGGCGGGCTTTTGGGGGCGTGACCGCGCCCTCGGGGGGGGGGGAGACCGGGCCCCCCTCGCCCTTGCCGCCGGAAAGGGGGGGGATCCAGACCGCCTCCGCCGCGCCCATCGCCCCGCGATGCCCGGGGCTGCCGGGGGGGCCGCCGCTGGAAAAAAGGGTCGCGGTCGGCCCGCCCCGCCACAGCGGCTCCCAGCGATTGTTGGTGCAGCCCTGCGCGTAGACGAGCCGGTCCTCGCCCAGCCGCGCGGCGAGCCCCTGCCAGGGGCTCACGGCATAATGCGGGTTGAGCTGCGCCGAGCCGCCGCCCATGATCTGCGCCACCCTGGCGTTCGGCCCGATGACGGCGATGCTGCCTTTCGGCGCGACGAGCGGCAGCAGGCCACCTTCGTTGCGCAGCAGCACCGTGCCTTCGGCCGCCGCCCGGCGGATCAGGGCGCGCGTCTGCGGCCGGTCGTCGGCGCGCTCGGCGAAGGGCCCGGTGTCGGCCAGCGCGCCGGTGCGCTGCATCAGCCTCAGCACGTTGAGCGCGCGTTCGCGCACCGTGGAAGCCTCGACCTGCCCGGCCTCGACGGCGGCAACGAGCTTCGGTCCGCGGTCGCGCGTCGGTCCGGGCATCTCCAGGTCCAGCCCGGCATTGACCGTCGGCGCGGTCGAGCGCGAGCCGTACCAGTCGGACACCACGACGCCGTCGAAGCCCCAGTCGCCGCGCAGCACCTCGGTGAGCAGCCAGCCGTTCTCGGCCGCATAGGTGCCGTTGAGCCGGTTGTAGGAAGACATCACCGCCCAGGTGCCGGCCTCCTTCACCGCCGCCTCGAACGGGCGCAGGTAGATCTCGCGCAGCGACCGCTCGTCGACCACCGAATCGATGGTGGTGCGCTCGATCTCGGATTCGTTGCCGGCGAAGTGCTTGATGGTGGCGGCGACGCCGCCCGCCTGCAGGCCGCTTATGTAGCCGACGGCCAACGCGGCGGCGAGCTCGGGGTCCTCGGAATAGCACTCGAAGTTGCGGCCGTTGGTCACCGAGCGGTGGATGTTGACGGTGGGGCCGAGCAGCGCATGCGCGCCCTTCGACTTCACCTCCTGCGCCAGCGCCGCGCCGACCTCCCGCGCCAGCTCGGGGTTCCAGCTCGCGCCGAGCGCGATGCCGACCGGGAAGGCGGCGGATTTCACGCCGCCGACCAGCGAGCCGGAGCCGCGCGCGCCGTTCGGCCCGTCGGTGACGCGCAGCTTGCCGATGCCCAGCCTTTCGATCGCCGGCAGCGACCAGAAATCCGCGCCCGACAGCAGCGAAACCTGCTCGGCGAGCGTCATCGCGTCGACCAGCGCCTCGGGGGAGGCGGCAGCGGCCGCCGGGCGATCCTCGGTATCCTCGTGCATGTCCATCCGCTTCATCAATCAGGCGAGCGTTTCGAGCTCGCGCTCCAGTTCCTCGAGCCGCTCTCGCGTCAGGTCGGGCATGGTCGCGGCGACCTCGACCAGCGTCTTGGTGCCGAGAATATAGGCCATGAAGCTGTTGCCCGGCTCGGGCACCCGCCGCCGCGGGGGGCGCGGGCGGGCCCCGCGCGCGGCGGGCGGGACGGCTCCCCCCCCCCGCCCCCGGCGCGGCCGCGCCCCGGCCGGCGGCCGCGGGCGGGGGGCCAGCGGGTGCGCGCCCGTCCCGGGGCCCCGCGCCGGCAGGCCGAGCCGCGCGAACTGCTCGGCCGGGGCCTCGCTGGCGCGCATCAGGTCGACCAGCATCTGTGCCATGCGCAGCTCCAGCCCGGGGTCGTCGAGCGGCCGCTCCTGGCCGGGATCGGCCTCGAGGTCGTAGAGCAGCGTGCCGTAGGACCAGGCGGTGCCCATCGACCAGCCGGGCACCTTCAGAACGGGCGCGCCCTTGGTGAAGGAGAAAGGCGGCGCGAGTTCGGCCGAGGCCAGCTCCTCCGGCAGGAACATCGCGCGCATGTGCACCGGCATCAGCGTGTATTCGTAGAGCGGCGTGTTCTCCCTTTCGGCGGGCGCCCCCCTGTAGAAGGAGCGCCCGTCGGGGGCGCTGGCATGGCCGCCATAGATACCGAACAGGCCGGGCCGCCGCACCCGCCGGGCCTCCGCGGTCGGGTCGCGCCGCGGGCGGCCCCGCCCGGCGCCGGTCGGGGCGCGCCCGAAGAAGGCGGGCCGGGGCGGGGCGGTGGCGACGGGCTGGGCGAGGCGCCCGCGGCGGGGGGCCCGCACCCGCGTGCGGGGGTCCCAGACGAAGAGCGGGGTGTGGATGGTCTCGTCGTACCAGGGCATGACGGACTTGCTCCACCAGCCCTTCTCGCCGAGCATGTAGCCGTGGTCGGTGCACACGATCAGCATCGTGTCGTCCCACATCTTCTTCTCGTCCATCAGGTCGAGCAGCCGGCCGAGATTGGCGTCGCACATCGACAGCAGCGCCAGGTAGCGGTTGCGGGCCTGCGCGGCGGTGGCCTCGTCCTCGGTGACGCGGTCGTAGGGCGGCCAGTCGAAGTCGCTGCCGTCGTCCGGGTAGAGCGCGTGCCAGCGCGCATAGCTGAAGAAGGGCTCGTGCGGGTCGAATGTCTCGATGTGGACCAGCCAGCCGTCCTCGCCGGCATTGCGCCCGACGAAGTCCAGCCCGGCGTCGAACACGCCCGTCTGCGGGTGCTCCTCCTCGCTCGCCAGGAAGGAACGGTTGATCGCGTCCTGCCGCTTCATGCGATAGGCGAAATTGCCGATCATCGAGCGGTCGGCGCCGGCGACGACGCCCTTCCAGAGGTCGCCCTCCTGGCCGCGGAAGAACTCGTAGGAGCAGAAGCGGTTGTGGTAGGTGGCGCCGCCGTCCTCCCAGTAGTGCTGGTGGTCGGTGACCATGTGCGTGTAGACGCCGGCATTGCGCAGCATCTCCGGCACGCTGTCGTCGAACGGCTCCAGCGGCCCCCACGAGCGGTGCAGGAAGTTGTAGCGCCCGGTGTGCAGCTCGCGCCGCGCCGGCATGCAGGGCATCGAGCCGGCATAGCAATTGTCGAAGGTCGCCGTCCGCGCGGCCAGCCGCACGAAGTTGGGCGCATGGGTGGCGGCGTCGCCATAGGGTGGCAGCATCCTGCGGTTGAGGCTGTCGAACATCCGAACGATGGCACGCATGGGACTCAGGCTTTCATGGACATGGCGCGGAGCTCGGCGCGGCGCGCGGCCTGCCGGTCCGGATCGGCGACGGGGGCGGCGAGCAGGAGCCGCCGGGTATAGTCGTGGCGCGGCCGCGCGGTGACCTGGTCGCATTCGCCGAACTCGACGATCTCGCCGCCGCGCATGACGGCGACGCGGTGCGAGATGTGGCGCACCACGGCGAGGTCGTGGGAGACGAACAGATAGGCGACGCCGGTGCGCTCCTGGATCTCGACGAACAGGTCGAGCACGCGCGCCTGTGTGGACAAGTCGAGCGCCGAGACCGGCTCGTCGCAGACGATGAGGCGCGGCGACAGGCCGAGCGCACGGGCGATCGCGATGCGCTGGCGCTGCCCGCCGGAGAACTCGCGCGGATAGCGCCCGGCCGCGTCGACCGGCAGCGCCACCTGGTCGAGCAGCGCCCGCACACGCGTCGCCGCCTCGGCGCGCGTGGCCATGCCGCGCGCCACGATCGGCTCGGTCAGGATATCCTCGATCGTCATCGACGGGTTGAGCGAGGTGTAGGGGTCCTGGAACACGGCCTGGATCGCGGCGGCGTTGCCGCGCCGCTCGCGCGGCGGCACGCCGGCTATGTCGACGCCCTCGAACAGGATGCGCCCCGAGCTGACCGGGCCGATGCCGAGGATGGCGCGGCCGAGCGTCGTCTTGCCCGACCCGCTCTCGCCGACGAGACCGACCGTCTCGCCATAGCGGATCGTCAGGCTCACGCGCTTCAGCACGTGATGGGTGCCGAAGAAGGTGTCGACGTCGCGGCAGTCGACCAGGACCGGCTCGTCCATCACGCCACCTCCGGCAGGGCGCGCGGCGTGTAGGCGCGCGTGTCGCCGTCCTCGAGGACGGCGTCGAGCAGCATGCGCGTGTACTGGTGGCGCGGCTTGGCGAATAGCTCGCGCACCTCGTTGGTCTCGACGATCGCGCCGTCCTTCATCACCGCGACGCGGTGGCAGATGTCGGCGACCACGCCGAAATTGTGCGTCACCAGGATCATCGACATGTTGAACTCGGCCTGCAGGTCGCGCAGCAGGTCGAGCACCTCGGCCTGCACGGTGACGTCGAGGGCGGTGGTCGGCTCGTCGGCGATCAGCAGGTCGGGATTGCAGGCGATGGCGCCGGCGATCAGCACGCGCTGCGCCATGCCGCCCGAGATCTGGTGCGGGTAGGAGCGGAAGGTACGCTCCGGGTCGGGCATGCCGACGCGGGCGAGCAGCCGCAGCGCGCGGGCCTTCGCCTCGGCGCGCGAAATGCCGAGCACCGTCACCATCGGCTCGACGAGCTGGAAGCCGATGCGGAAGGACGGGTCGAGGTTCGACATCGGCTCCTGCGGGATATAGGCGATGCGCCTGCCGCGCAGCTCGCGCATGCCGGCCTCGGGCAGGCCGGCGAGGTCCCTGCCGCCGAACAGGATCGAGCCGCGCAGGATGCGGCCGCCGGGCGACAGCAGCCCGAGGATGGCGAAGGCCGTCTGCGTCTTGCCCGAGCCGCTTTCGCCGACCAGGCCCAGCACCTCGCCGCGGCGAAGCTGCAGCGAGACGCCGGTGACGACCTCGCGGTCGCGCCCGCCGTCGGGGTAGCCGACGACGAGGTCGCGGACGTCGAGCACGATGTCGGGATCGGCCGGCGCGGCCATGGCGCTTGACCCGCTCCGGGCAGGTTCGCGCCGGACGGCGCGGGCGGGTGCGGCGCCGCCCGACTGCATGCGGTCGCGGATGGCGTTGGCGAGCAGCACGAAGGCCATCACCGTCAGGCCGATCGCCACGCCCGGCCAGATCAGCGAGAGCGGCGTCACGTAGATGTTCTGGAAGGCGTCCTGCAGCATGCCGCCCCATGTCGGCACGGACGGATCGCCGAGGCCGAGAAACTCCAGGCCCGCCTGGATGACGATGGCGACGCCGGCGACGATGGCGATCTGGATGACCACCGGGGCGCGGATGACCAGCAGGATGTGGCGGCGCATGATGCGCAGGTCGCTCAGCCCCGAGACGCGGGCGGCGTCGATGTAGAGCTCGTGCTTGACGTTCTGCACGAGGTTGCGCGTCAGCCGGTAGAAGCCCGGCGACAGAAGCACGCCGAACACCACCATCGAGAGATAGATCGAGGAGCCGAGCGACTGGTAGAGCGCCAGCAGCACGATGATGGCCGGCAGCGCCATCAGCGCGTCGAAGATCCAGCTCGCCACGAGGTCGAGCCGACGGCCGTAATAGCCGGCGAACAGGCCGGCGGTGACGCCGATGGCGCAAGCCACGACGACCACGGTGAGCGCGCCGAGCAGGGTGTTGCGGGTGCCGTAGATGAGGCGCGAGAGGATGTCGCGGCCGGCCCCGTCGCCGCCGAGCAGGTAGCCCTCGCCCGGCAGCGCGTTGACCTTGAAGATGCGCACCGCTGTGGCGTCGAACGGCGCCAGGAGCGGCGCGAAGACGGCCGCCGCGACGACGACGACCAGGATCACCACCGCCGCGAGGCCGAGCGGGTTGAGCAGCACCGAGCGGACGAAATGCTCGCGCCCGGGCGCCGTCGGCGGCGCCAGCGGGACCGAATTGACCTCGCTCATGATATGCGCACCTTCGGGTTGACCCAGGCATTGATCACGTCGATGGCGACGTTGACGAGGATCACCAGCACGACCAGCGTGACGACGATGCCCATCAGCATCGGCACGTCGCCGCCGAGCGCGGAGGTGACGGTCAGCGAGCCCATGCCGGGTATGGCGAAGACGCGCTCGATGATCGCCGCGCCGCCGAGCAGCGCGATGAACTGGACCGACAGTACCGTCAGCGCCGCCGGCATGGCGTTGCGCAGCGCGTGGCGGAACAGGATCGAGCGGCGGCTGACGCCGCGCGCCCGCAGGGTGCGCACATAGTCCTGCCGCAGCGCGTCGATGATGGCGCCGCGCACCTGCTGCGAGGCCGAGGCGATGCCGGAGAAGGCGAGCGCCAGCACCGGCAGGACGAGCGAGGCCGCCCAGGCCTGCGGCGAGGCGGTGATCGAGACGTAGCCGGTCGCCGGCAGCCAGCGCAGATTGATGGCGAAGAAGATGACGAGCAGGAGCGCCAGCCAGAAATTTGGCATGGCGAAGCCGACGACGCTGCCGACCTGGATGACGCGGTCGAGCCAGCCGCCGCGCACGGCCGCCGCGATGCCGAGCAGGGCGGCGAGCACCGTCATCAGCGCGATGGAGACGACGACGATCGACAGCGTCACCGGCAGGCGGCGCTGCAGTTCCTCGCCGATGCGCACGTTCGAGGTCCAGCTCTTGCCGAGGTCGCCGCGCAGCGCGCCGCGGAGCCAGTCGAGATATTGCGTGGTCAGCGGCCGGTCGAGGCCGAGCTCGTGGTTGAGCGCGGCGATCTGCTCCTGCGAGGCGCTCTCGCCCAGCAGGTTGCTCGCCACGTTCTTCGTCGAGCCGAACATCAGCGCGAAGGTGAGGATCGAGATCGAGAACAGCAGAAAGACGCCCGAAGCCACGCGCCGGGCCATGTAGCGGACCATTCCCGTCTCCTCCCGTGCCGGCCGTTCCGCCTCGCACGCCCGGACAATAGCGTGCATTGCAATGCGCCGTTAATGCAAATATAGCCCCGTCCAATCAGCTCGGTGCATTACTCATGCTCGACCAGATCACGCATCTGTTCCGCCTCAAGGCGATCATCGAGGAAGGCAGCCTGCACAAGGCGGCCGAGCGGCTGAACGTCTCGCAGCCGGCCCTGTCGCGCTCCATCGCGCAGCTCGAGGCGCTGTTCGGCCGGCCGCTGCTCGAGCGGCATGCGCGCGGCGTGCGACCGACGCTCTTCGGCCGCAAGGTGCTGTCGGCCTCGCTGCGGCTCAAGCGCCACTGGGAGCTGGCGGAGCAGGAGCTGCGCGACGACCAGGTGGGCGGCAACATCCCGCTGCGCATCGGCGCCGGGCCGGTCTGGCGGGCGCTGATCCTGCCGGCGGCGATGGTGGAGATCCAGAAGACCTTCCCGCGGCTGGTGGTCGAGATCTACCGCGCGCATCCGACCAAGTCCTACGAGGACCTGACCGAGGGGCGGCTCGACGTGATCCTGTCGGGCGTCGGGCAGGAGACGCAGCATCCGCGCCTGATCGGCCGGAAGCTGGCGGTGGTGACAAACCACATCGTCGCCCGCGAGGACCATCCGCTCTTCGCGCTCGCCGGCGCCGACGGCCTGGTGCCGCACGCGGCGCTGCTCGACTATCCGTGGCTGGTCTACCTCGAATACGCGACCTATCGCGAGGCGACGATCCACGCCATCTACGAGCGGCTGGGCCGCGACCCGGACATCAAGCTGATCTGCGACAGCCTCAACACGACGATCGCGACGCTGCAGCGCAGCGACTATCTCGCCCACCTGCCCGAGCCGATCACCATGGCGGCGACGGCGCCGCGGCTGGTGCCGGTGCCGGTCGACCTCAAGCGGCGGCACGTCAATGTCGGCATGATCGTGCGCGAGGAGCTGGAGCACTGGGAGCCGGTGCGGGCGCTGGAGCGCGCCTGCGTGGCCGCGCTGTCCCGCATGGTCTGGCCCTGACGCATCCGGGAACGGCGCAGCGCCTGCGCTCGCCGGGCGAGCGCAGGCGCCGTGGCCGCTGCGGGTGGGAGGGAGATCCTGATGCAGCGGCGGCTGGCTGTCTCTATTTGGCGGCCGGCCGGTAGCTGAGCGGGAACGTCATGACGTTGCCGGGGATCGGCATCTCCTCGACGTCGGCGGTCATCAGGTTGATCGAATCGAGCCGGTACCACGGCACGAACCACGCATTCTCGACGAGATAGCGGTTCACCGCCTGGAAGGCCGCCTTCTGGTCCGCCGTCTTGGCCGTCTGGACGTTCTTCAGCAATTCGAGCAGCTTCGGATCGTTGGTGTGGAGCGGGTTCCAGGCCGAGTTCGGGAAGGCGAGCTTCTTCAGGTCTCCCCAGTCTGCCTGGTTGCCGAGCCGGAAGAAGAAGATGCCGTGCTTGCCGGCCGTCAGCTCGCTGATGAGGGCGTCGGGCGCCACCTTGACCCACTCGACCGCGATGCCGACGTCCTTCAACTGCTGCTCGATGATCGGGTCGTAGACGGCGAAGCCGGAAGACTGCGGCAGCTTCAGCGTCAGGCCCTCGCCGTAGCCCGCCTCCTTGAGCAGCGCACGGGCCTTCTCGGGATCGTAGGGATAGTAGTCGTCGAGCTCGGGCAGGTAGGCCTCGCTCGTCGAGGCGAAGATCTGGTCGCTGACGATGCCGTATCCCTGCTCGACGAACTTCAGGATCGAGGCGCCGTCGAAGGCCATGTTGAGGGCCTGGCGCACGCGCAGGTCCTTCAGCGCCGGGTTCGTCGTGCCGTCGCGGTCGGCGATGATGAAGCCCTGCCAGTTGACCGGGTTGCGGGTGACCTTGAGGCCGCTCGCCTCGGCGTCCTTGACCGACTGGGGCTCGGCCGGCGCGACGTCGATCTGGCCGGACTTCAGCGCGTTGACGCGGGCGGTGAGGTCGGTCATCGGCGTCAGCGTCATTCGCTCGTAGTGGATGGCGTCGGGGTTCCAGTAGCCCGGATTGCGCTCGTAGACATATTGCCGGCCGGGAACGCTCAGGTTCGCGTCGTAGAGATAGGGGCCGGTGCCGACCGGCACCTTGGCGCCCTGCTCGGTGCCGAGCGAGGAGGGAGCGGCGATGGCGCCGGCCACCAGCGTCAGGTCGCGCACCAGCGCCGGGTCCGGCTCCTTCAGCTTGATCCTGATCTCGGCCGGCGAGACGATCTCGTAGGAATCGATCGTGTTCACCATCCAGACGTTCTGGCCGGTGCCGGTGCGCAGCGCCTCGAGATTGGCCTTCACGGCCTCCGCATCGAACGGCGTCCCGTCGGTGAACTTCACGCCCTCGCGCAGCTTCAGCGTGAGCACCGTGTTGTCGTCGTTGTAGGCCCATTCGGTGGCGAGGTTCGGCGCGATCTTGCCGTCGGGCATGATCGTCAGCAGCGTCTCGAAGACCGGCGCCCAGTACATCAGACGGTTGCCGATCTCCAGCTTGTCGCGGGCGAAGCTGGTGTTGTCGATGCGACCGCCGATGGCGATCGTCTTGTCGTCGTTCTGCACCTGGGCCGACGACGACCCGGCCGACGCCAGCAGCGCCGTCGCTGCGACGAGAACATATTTCCGCATTGTCTCCTCCCAGGGCGGCCCGCGCCACCTTGTGATGGAGCGGAACGGCCACCCGGATCGACGCTACCATGGGGGAGACTTGCACTAAAATGCAAAGAGACGACGGCGCGATAAGCTGAAGTTTTCGCTCGGGCCCGGCCGACCGATGCGCCCGCTTTATTGCCGCGCGCCATATTCGCATTTCCGGCCCAGCGGCCGGCGGTGCTACGACCGGGCCCAGAGAGGGGGCCGCCATGGCGATGCGACCGAACATATTGTGCATCGTCAGCGAGGATTGCCCGCCGCGGCTCGGCGCCTATGGCGACCGGCTGGCACGCACGCCCAACCTCGACCGGCTCGCCGCCGGCGGCGTGGTCTACGAGGTCGCCAACTGCACCTCGCCCGTCTGCGCGCCGTCGCGCTTCGCCATCCTCACCGGCCGCCACGCCGAGAGCTGCCCGCGCGCGCAGCACATGCAGACGGTGGCGCACCTGCCCGACGGCTTCGACACCTATCCCGCGCTGATGCGCGCGGCGGGCTATTACTGCACCAACAACTTCAAGACCCACTACAATTGCGACGTCGACCCCACCCGCATCTGGGACGAATCGAGCCGGGCCGCACACTGGCGCGGACGGCGGCCGGGGCAGCCATTCCTGGCCGTGTTCAACGCCATGGTCACGCACGAATCCTGCAGTTTTCGCCCGCAGGACGGCGCTGTGCGGCCCGAGGATGTGAGCATGCCGTCCTACCTGCCCGACACGCCGGGCATGCGCGAGAGCCTGGCGCGGCAGTACAACGCCATCGCCAGAATGGACGCCGAGTTCGGGGCGCGGCTCGACGAGATCGAAGCGGACGGGCTCGCCGACGACACGATCGTCTTCTACTTCTCCGACCACGGCAGCGTGCTGCCGCGCTCCAAGCGCTATCTCTACGACGAGGGGCTGCGCGTGCCGCTGATCGTGCGCGTGCCGGAGAAATGGCGCCACCTGCTGCCGCATGCGCCCGGCACGCGGCTCGACGCGCCGGTCTCGCTGGTCGACCTGTTCCCGTCCTTCCTCGCCATCGCAGGCGCGCCGATGCCGGAAGGCCTGCAGGGCAGCGCCTTCGTCGGGCCGCGGCGGAGCGAGCGCGACCACGTCTTCGGCGGGCGCCACCGCATGGGAGAGCGCTACGACCTGTCGCGCACCGCCCGCTCGCGCCGCTACCGCTACATCCGCAACTACCAGCCGCACCGCATCCGCGGCCAGCACGTCGCCTATGAATGGCTCGGCCGCCACTACCAGGACTACGAGCAGGCCTTCCTCGACGGCCGCCTCGACGCGGCCGGCCGGCGCTTCTGGGAGCCAAAACCCTTCGAGGAATTCTACGACCTTTCGGCCGATCCCGACGCGACGGTGAATCTCGCCGGCGATCCCGGCCACGCGCAGGCGCTCGACGAACACCGGGCAGCCCTCGACCGCCACATGCTGGCGATCCACGACACCGGCTTCATCCCCGAGCACTCGCCGCTGGAGACGTGGGAGGCGGCGCACGATCCGGCGCTCTACCCGCTGCGCGAGGTGATGGCGCTCGCCGCGCGAGCGGCACGCCGCGACCCGGCCGGGATTCCCGATCTGGTCGCAGGCCTCGGCCATGCCTCGCCGGTCATGCGCTACTGGGCCGCGCAGGGTCTGCTCGGGCTGGCGGCCGATCGCCACGCCCTGCCGCCCGCCGTCGCCCGCCATTGCGAGGCCGAGACGGACCCGCATGTGACGATCGCGCTCGCCGAGGCGCTGGCCAACGGACCGCAGCCGCGGCCGTGGGTGGAGCGGCTGACGGCGATCCTGGAGGCCGGCCCCGATCCGCGCGTGCGGTTGCAGGCGCTGGAGGCGCTGACCTGCCTGCCGCCCTTCCCCGACATCTCGCTCGCTGCGGTCGAGGCCTTCAACGACGTCGACGACCAGTACCTGCGTACGTCCTCGATCTACCTGGCGCAGGTGCTGCGCGGCGAGTACCGGCCGCAGAACGTCATCTTCGACGTCGGCCGGCTGGACGAGGGCGTGCAGACGGGGCGGATGGGTGGCTGAAACGGCGCGCCTGCCCGCATTTGCGGCAATTGCGCCCAGCCGATGCCGAATCTTTCGGCTTGCGGGGCGCAGGCGGCAAAAATATTGTCGCGAGCGGAGGCCGGGGCATGCCTCCGCAACTCCAAGAGGCACTTCCATGCGAAAGACGATCCTGACACTCGCCGGCGCCACGGGCCTGGCGATCGCGATGAACGCCGCTCCGGCGCTGGCGCAGAACAAGACGCTGACCATCTCCTGGTGGGGCTACAATGGCGAGAAGATGGATGCCAACATCATCGCGCCGTTCAAGAAGATCTGCGGCTGCGACGTGGTGTTCGAGACCGGCAACAATGCCGACCGGCTGAACAAGCTGAAGGCGCGCGGCGGCTCCGGCGTCGACGTCATCTACCTGACCGACAGCTACTCGCAGCTCGGCATCGAGGACGGGCTGTTCCAGAAGCTCGACCGCTCGAAGCTGCCCAACATCGCCGGCCTCTACGACATCGCGCAGGACCCGCAGGGCGGCTACGGTCCGGCCTACACGATCGGCCGCATCGGCATGGTCTACGATTCGGCCAAGGTGAAGGCGCCGATCACGTCGTGGAACGACATGTGGCGCGAGGACCTGAAGAGCTCGATCTCGCTGCCCGGCATCACC
>Ga0066256_1004667_pt1 | contig 12007 bp, 4 predicted proteins | sample ThiBio_1000_biof_FD_87107 | JGI IMG/M metagenome (GOLD analysis project Ga0066256, IMG submission 87107) | Wastewater bioreactor microbial communities from Cape Town, South Africa - Thiocy_expt_1000_biof (version 2) | ecosystem: Engineered > Bioreactor > Thiocyanate-remediating >...
GTAGTATACAGTAAAAACGGCACGACCACGGGTGTAAGGCGGTGGTCGCGATTGGATATGCGCCGTTTTTTGAAATCTGACACACCGACGCGCAGCCGCTGGATCGCGGGCCACGCCACCGTGTAAATGAGGCACGCCACGCGGGCACCGGCTGCGCTGCATGTGTACTAGGGCTGACCCGCTTTATTTTGCGCGTAGGTAAGTGTTGGCTGCCCTAATTTCGCGCCCGAACAGCTCTCTTGTCGCCTACTGACGGCGTCCACTGATACCATAGCTAGTTAGTGACCACACTGTGGGGATAATAGTGGGTATTTGACGCAATTCTGGGCAACAGGTGCGGGTTTGGGGTTACTGGTGCGTGGGAGGCAGTGGTTAAGCGGTAGGAGTGGGTAGGTGTTGGTGGGAGAGGGTGGGGGTGGGGGGGGGGGGGGGGACGCCCCGGGAGGCCCCCCCGGGGGGGAGGGGGGGGGAATTTGGGGGCCGCTCTTTGCCGCCTTACCCAACCCTTGGGGGCTTGGGCCCCCCCCTTTTTTCTTCCCGGGGGCTCCCCCTTGTTTTCTTGGGTTTGTCCCTCTTCTACCTACTCCTTGGCCCCTCCTTGGCTGCTGTGGCAGGTTGCGGCGTGACTGTGTCGGTGGGGTATCAAGCGACTGCTGCTGCTGCTGCTGCTGCTGCTACTGGTCTGGTAGTCAGCTGGGTGGTGGTGGTGCTGTTGGTACTGGTGCTGGTGCTGCTAGGCCGGTACTGGTGCTGCGGCGGCAGGTTGCTGGGGGAGTGCGTGTGTGTGACACACCGTGACAGTGTAGGTGTGGGAGTAGCATCCTAGCGACCGCTGCTGCTGCTGGTCTTGTAGACTGCTGCTGCTGCTGCTGCTGCTGCTGCTGCTGCTGCTGCTGCTGCTGCTGCTGCTGCTGCTGCTACTGGTCTGGTAGTCAGCTGGGTGGTGGTGGTGCTGTTGGTACTGGTGCTGGTGCTGCTAGGCCGGTGCTACGGCGACAGGTTGGGGGGGAGTGTGGGGGTCGAGTAGGGAGCGACTCCTCTCTCGACTCCCTCTCACTTGTCGCTTGCTCCATTGCACCTGCTGCGGCTGCTGCTGCTACTGCTGGCCTGGTGCAAATACCAGTGTACTGGGTGGTGCTGGTGATGCTGCCGGTACTGGTGTTGCTTGGCTGCTGCTTGACTGCTGCTGCAGAAGGTTGGGGTAGACACCAACGACTCCCTTCGCTCCCAACTGCCGCTGCTACTGCTTGACGGCTGCTGCCTCTTTGCTACTGCTGCTGCTGACCTGCTACTTGCTCCTGCTTCCCTGCTGTTGCTGCTGCCTTTGCTTACCTGCTTTGCCCTCTACCGACGGTCCACCGTGTTTGCCGTTGCCCGGATCTTGACAGACCGACGGCGGCGAGCGGGCGGGGAGGCGTTTTCCGCGTAATTTACGCTGGCAACCACACGGCGAGGGCGCAGTACACGCGGAGCAACGCGGGTAGAACACCACCTGGTGTGCGCGGCCGCCGATCTGCTGCGCCGACGCGCCGTGCGCGGTTGTTGCCGCTCTGATCGATGACGATTGGTTTGCGCCCTGCCAGCGACAGTGTGTCGTGACAGCGACACGCAGACAGAGTCAGACAAAAGTCAGACAGTGGCTCTGTGGCAGCAAACGCGCACCACCAACGGCGGCACCAACCGCAGTGTGTTAGTAGTTGTAGTACGAGGCGGGCCGCTGTTTACTGTATTCCTCTCCGCGCTGCGCCAGGTCTGCTCTTCTCAGACACGCGCCAGGACACACCGCCAACAGCTACGTTTTGGTGCACTAACCACACCGACGCCCCCCTCCCTCCTCCCGTTTGGCAGGATCCCCTCACAGTAGCGGCTAGCGCCGGCCTCGCCGCCCCCAGGGCCCTGCCGGGCCCCCGCCCCCGGTCACAGAAGGCGCCGCCCCGGCGGGTGCCCGGTCCGCACCGGGCGGCCCCCCCCGACGGCCTCCCCCCCGGGCGCACCGGTCTGCGGCTCCACCCCGCTGCCCCCGGGCCCCGCCGCCGGCGTCTGGACCACGGCGGGTGCGCCCCCCGCCCGCCGCGGCCCCGTCAGGGGCGGGAGGTGTGCCGCCGCCCTCCACTCTTCCGCCGCCGCCAGTATCATCGACTCTCCCGCCGCCACCTGCTCCCGCGACTCTCCCGCTGCCGCCAGTTGCTCCCGCTGCGACTGTGCCGCCGCCAACCTCCCTGTCGCCGCCGCCGCCAGCTGGCTCCGCTGCGGCGCCAACATCCACGCTGCCGCCACTGGCACCGGGTGCCATCGGCGTGTCAAACCCACTGCGCGCCACCAACAATGGGGCAGACCTCCCCACTACCAGTGGGACCGCCGCCACCGGCACCGGCGGCAGGGGGGGTGGGAGCAACAACAGCAGCTCACGCGGATTCGGACTATCGGGAGCGCCACCGCCGTCCGCGACGCCGGCACCGGCGCCCGGGCCCGTCAACAATGTCAGCACGCGCGTGCTGCCGCCGGCGCCTGGCAGCGTGCCTACCAGCCCCGCCAGCACAGCCACCAGCACTGCTAACAACAGCGTGCGTGACGTTGTTGCTTCCCCGCTGCCGCCAGCGGCAGCGCCCGTACCCGCACTAGCGCCGCTGGTGGTGGCGAACAGCATGCGGCTGACAGCGCCGGCGGCGGCGGGCGGGCCAGCAGCAGCCGCTACCGCTACTGCCACTGCACGCACGGCGCCCGTGCCGCCGCCCACTGCGACGCCGTTGGAGTCGCCGACGGTGGCGCTGTCAGTGAACCCGCTGCGCGCCGCCGCCAGCACGACCGCCATGAAGGGCGGGGACGCGGGCGGCGTGGAGCTTACGTCGCTGACCTCACCACCCCCGGCGCCGGTGCCAGCGCCAGCACCCCCGCCGTCGGGTGCGGCGTCGTTGGACCCTGGGCCAGTGATCCGTGGCGAGTCCACCACCATGCGGAACCCGCTGCACACTGCAGCCGCAACCACCGGCAAGAGCAAGCCGGCGGGTGCCGCGTCCGCGCTGGCTGCAGAGCTGCCGCCGCCACCGCTGGCCCCACCGCCGCCGCCACCGCCGCCACCGCCGCCGTACTCACCGGACGCTGGTTTTATGTATGGCGGCGGGTATGGGTACGGCCAGATGCCGGCATATGGCAGTGTCGGTGGCGGGTATGACCCTTATGGCGGCGGGTATGGCGGCGGCGGGTATGACCCGTATGGCGGTGGTGGGTACAGCGGCGGCGGCATGAACTACTACGACATGGGGGTGGATGACCCTGAGGCGTTTGCTGGCGCGTACGGCGGCCTGGAGAACCCGGCATACGGGTACGGGTACGGGTCGGGCGGGTACATGGGCTCGGCACCCACGCCGCGCAGTGTCGGCACGCCGCTGCCTGACGGTGGGCTTGGCAGCCCGTCAGCGTTCCAGCTTGAGAACCCGCTGCACGCTGCCGCGTCCACCGGTGCCGGCGCCACTGGCGCAGGGACGGGAACGGGGACGGGTGCCGCCGATGCCGGCGGCATCCGTGAGGGGAAGGCTGCAGCGCCGGCGGCTGGCAAGGTGGACCACCTGGGCATGTACAAAGCGCTGCCACAGACGCTGGGCGCGGTGCCGCCCACCACGCCGGCGGCGGTGCGGTATGCGGAGAAGGAGGCGGCGCGGGAGGCGGGGAGCGGCGGCGGCGCTGGCGCTGCTGCCGCCGGGAAAGGCGCGCGGCGGGGGCCATGGAAGCCGCCGTCCATGGAGCTGGCGAAGCAGTTCCAGGACCAGCACCACCCGCGGAAGTGGGTGCCGGAGCCGGCGCCGGGTTCGCTGCGCCCATTTGGGCTGTGCGGCACGCGCGCGGGCCGGTTCTGGTGCGTGTGCTGCGGGTGCCTGGACCCGTTCCGGGAGGGCGTGGTGTCGGACCTTGCCATGTACGGCCCCGGCGTGGCGACGTACTTCAAGATGGTGAAGACGCTGTCGTGGCTGTTTTTTGCCATGACGGTGGCGGTGGCGCCCAACCTGCTGCTGAACTCGTACGGCGCGGGCAAGACGGCGGCGGCGGACAGCGGCATCAACCTGTTTGGTACCACGATGGGCAACCTGGGCGACTCGGCGAACGTGACGGTGCTCAACATCCCGATGTCGCGCTGCGCCACCACCACACCCAACGGCACGCACGTGTACGAGGCGTGCACCATGAGCAAGACGACGGGCGGCGTGGTGATTGCGACGTGCGACCTGCTCAGCGTGGTGGTGCTGCTACTGGGGTTCATCTGGGCGCGGTACTGGCAGGCGGCGGACGCGGCGAGCAGCGAGCGGCGGGGCGTGACGGTGGAGAAGTACAGCGTGATGGTGACGCACCTGCCGCGGCACTGCAACGAGGAGGGCGTGCGCGCGCACTTTGCGCGCGTGCTGCCTGGCCATGCCATCGCGGACGTCATTGTGGCGGAGGACGAGACGGAGCACGTGCGGCTGTTCATGCAGCGCGGCAAGCTGGTGAAGCAGCTGGAGCAGGTGGAGGAGGCGATCTGGCAGCACACGACGCTGATGCAGGAGGAGCGCGCCACGCGGTGGCGGCTGCAGCGCGACGCGCTGACGAAGCGCATCCGCGCCATCAACGACCTCACCAAGCGGCTGAAGCGGTCGCGCGGCGTGCTGGCGGCGTTTGTCACCTTTGACTCGGTGGTGGGCAAGGCGGCGGCGCAGGAGCTGTACTCTGACACCTGGGTGCGGCGCATGGCGCAGCGGCCGGCGGAGCGGTACACAGACCGCGACAGCAAGCAGTACCGGCTGGCGCTCACGCCCGCGCCCGCGCCGTCCGTCATCCTGTGGGAGAACCTGGGCGTGCCGAAGTGCGTGCGCCTGTCGGTGCGCGTCATCACGCTCTCCTTCTCCATCCTGCTGCTCGCCATCAGCTCCGCCTTCATCTTCTGGGCTTCCATCCAGACCAAGAAGTTTGAGGAGGCGACGAACCCGCGCGACTGCCCGTCGTTTGTGCCGGAATCGCTGGCGGCGGTGAACGCCAGCATGGCCACCTGCTACTGCGCGCACCTGCCTACCACGCAGGCGTTCAAGGAGTCGGTGTGCTCTGACTGGCTGCAAACGAGCGGCTACGCCGTCGTGGTACGCAACCTGTCGTCACTCATCACCGTGTTTGTGAATCTGGCGGCGCGCACCATCATGCGCGCGCTGACGGGCATCGAGCGGCACCAGAGCGTGGACAAGATGCAGCTGTCGCTGGCGCAGCGCCTGTTTGCGGTGCAGTTTGTCAACACCGCCATCCTGACGCTGGTGCTGCACACCGCCATCCCGCTGGTGCCGTCGTCCGGCGTGACGTACGACGACTTCTCGCCCGAGTGGTACTCCGGCGTGGGCGTGGGCATCATCGTCACCATGTTCCTGAACATCTTCTCGCCGCACCTGGTCCTGTGCGCTGGCTGCACGCATCGGGCGTGCCGCCTGCGGTACTGCGCGCAGCGGTCAGCGCGGTCGCAGCGCGACCTCAACATGTCGCTGCTGGGGCCCGAGTTTGACCTGTCGTCGCGGTGGGCGGCGGTGATGAACACGGTGGCATCCACCATGGTGTACAGCACCGGCCTGCCCGTCCTCATCCCCGTGGCGTGCATCCAGCTGGCGGTGACGTTCTGGGTGGACAAGTACATGTTCCTGCGCTACCACCGCACGCCGCCGCGCTACTCCATCGCGCTGGGCGCCACCATGTTTGAGCTGCTGCCGCTCGCCGTCATTGCGCACCTGCTGTTTGGCGTGTGGATGCTCACCAACCCCTCCATCTTCTCCGTGTCGTACGTGGGCATGGGCGAGGTGTCCACGACCTCCACCCTGCACCTGCCGTACGGCAACCGGCTGCAGCAGACGACCGCCGCGCCGCTGGGCGTGGTGGTTGCGCTGGTGGCGGGCGTCACGGTGCTGCGCGTCACCTTCAGCGTGCTGCGCGGCACCACCGTCAAGCTGTTCAGCCTGCTCACGTGCGGCCGCGTCACGTGCAAGGGCTGCCGCGCCGACCCCAAGGCGGTGGCGGCGCGCACCACCACCATGACCTTCAGCGACGCGCTCGCCAACCGCAAGGTGGTGGGCATCCCCTCCTACAGCATGCTCATGAACCCGCGCTTCGCGCACGCCTTTGCCATCTCCTCCGCCATGGCCGCCAAGTACGTACCGTTGTGTGTTTTTCGTATTCCTTTGTGGATGCGCCTTGTCCACCATTCGCCACACATCCACCACCCATTGCAGGGCGCGCCGCGTGTCTGATATTTCGCGGGAAGACGAGGGCGACGCTGGCGGCTCCATGCGGCGCTTCAAGGTGTAGTGCATGTGTATTGTATGTGTGGTGCGCTATCCACATGGTGGTACGCGCACGATGTGCCCTGCGGGGTGTGGTGGCGTTGGCTGTCATTGCGCTCGCGCGTCCACGCCGTCAGCGTCGCGCCGCCGCCTCGACAGCCGCTTCTGCGCCAACCCATCCCGCGGGTACCTCCCTCGCCCTCCTGCTTGTATCTGTATTGTCCGTTTTCACCCCCTTTGCTTTGCGCGCATCGCTGTTTCTGCTGCTGCTGCTCCAGCTTGCCTCGTTTTGCCGCCTGCCTGCGCATTTGCATCCACATCCGCGCCACCCATGATGGTGCCGCTGCAGTGTGACGACTTTGCGACTCGCGTTCGCGACTGCGCGCCGTGTGGTTTCCACTGGACTTTCCAGAAATCTACGCAAGTGAGCCGGCCTCGCATCTGATGCGGCCCGCCGCTGCCCCTATTTATTTATTTATTTAAAATGCACCCTGCTGCCATGCAGACGCGACTGACGTGCTGTGGCGGCGCCGCGGCGTGCAGAGTTGAGTGTTGCGCAGCACAGCCGCGCGGCCCGCGCCTCGGCCGCGGTCATGTAGGTAACTCTACCACCACAATCATGCACTTCTTTGGCAGTTCATTGCTATCATTCAGAATCAGAATCAGAAATAATAAATCGGTAGGCACCCTGTGTTCACGCACGGACTGCCACGGAGACAAACCATTCAATTATTGAAGTCCGCCACTTTTCACAAATTTCACCCTTTGAAACGTTTCAACAGGCTGTCACAGGCAGCGCGCGGCCGCCGGCGGCCGCAGCAGCACCGCGGGGGCGTGCGTCAATAATGACACATGTAATCGCATGGTCATAGACACATCCAGCGTTAGACTTGTTAATGAGCGTTCCAGGCGTGTGGCATGTGTGATAAAACGAGTTAATTATCGTTTTTCCACCTTGCGGAGTATTGTGGGCTGTGCCCGCCTACCGCGGCCAAGTGCAAGATCAAGGCGCCAGCGCCGCGGTTGCACGTGCAAGCGGTAAATTGCAGGCGTGCGGGCGAAGAGGAGGACTCCGAGGTTCGGCAATGTAGTGGGCCGCCAGTGTTCACCCTGAACTTGTCAGCGCGGTGAGGCAACGATCAGGATTTCCGGAGGACAGGCTGGATTCCCGCGCAGTGTGACTGGCTCCCAAAAGTCGGCGCTCGGTTGTAGCGCCGCATTGCGCAGTTGTGTCACTGGATTGCAGCAGCTGTTGCTTCAACAACACCAGGCAGCGCCTCGTGGTGCAGGCATTGCCGTAACGTGCAGCCTGGCCTGGCTCACCTTGGATTTCAACAAACTGCAGCAATAATGACGCAGCGCCGGCGGGCTGGGGGCGCGCGCCTCGACACCGTCACGGCCACGGCACTTGTGGCACTGGTATTGTTGCCCCACAATGTGGCCGCCGAGCGGCACGTGGCGGCGGCGGATGGGCACATGTGCCTAATTCGGGCGGGCGGCATCCCAGTGTGCTATGGCAGCGCCGCCACTACCACCGGCAAGTTGAGCCCCCCTGTAAACGTGACATACCATGCCGTGACGGCTGGCAACGACTTTACCTGCGGCCTGGCGGCGGATGGCAGCTTGCTGTGCTGGGGCGCGCTGCCGGGCGGCTCTGGGCCGCCAGCCGACCTCTTCTTCCTGGACGCGCATGCTGGCCCGCGTCATGTGTGCGGCCTGGTGCCAAATGGTACAGTGCTCTGCTACGGTGACGCAACGTCGCGCGGTGCCATCGACGTGCCGCGCGGTGTCGCCTTTCAGGGCGTGAGCGCGGGCACCGACTACACATGCGGCGTGGCGCGCAACCACAGTGTGGTGTGCTGGGGCGATGGCGACAACCCGGTGATGACAAATATGTCTGTTTGGCAGGCTATCACGGACGCGGAGCATGTGGCGGCGGGCGCTGACCATGCGTGCTACGTGCGGGTGAATGGCAGCGTTGCGTGCTGGGGGAGCAATGCCCGCGGTGCTGCGGCGCCGCCGGCAGGCCTGGTGACAAATGGCAGCGTGTGGTGGCTGGCTGCAGGCGCCGGCATGACGTGTGCCATTTCGGGGCCCAGCGTGCCGGGGCCGGTGACCTGCTGGGGTGCAGTGACTGGCACCATTGCGGCTGCCGGTTACGAGGTGGCATGCGCAGGGTGCGGGTGCGTGGCGTCAAGTGGCAGCGGGCGTGTGGTCGTAGCACAGGCAGTGGGCGGTTTGCCGCTGCCACAGAGTGTTGTTGGTGGTGACCGCGCGGTGGTCATCACGTTGGCGGGCGATGGCACAGCTGGGTACGCGGATGGTGTGGGTGGCGCGGCACGGTTCTACTACCCATTAGGTGTATCTCTGGATGGCGCCGGGGGGCTGTATGTGGCTGATCAAGAAAATAGCGTGATTCGACGGGTTGATTTAGCAAGCCAGGCAGTTATAACGGTGGCTGGTACGGCGGGTAGCAGCGGTACAACTGTTGGAGCAACGCCGCTGCAGTCCAAGTTCCACAAGCCTGTAGGTGTGGAGGTGGATGGCGCTGGCAACGTGTATGTGGCAGACCATCACAATCACGGTATACGCATGCTGTCAGGTGTGTGGGTGGCAGGCAGTATGTCTGGTACTACTACAGGGTCTACCAATGCAGCCGCCGGTACGAGCGCCACATTCTATTTCCCATGTGCGGTGCGTGCGGACGTGGCTGGTGGGCTGCTGTATGTGGCAGATGGCATCAACTCCCAAGTCCGCACCATTGCCATCGATGGAAGCCACGCTGTCAGCACGCTGGCTACGCTACCCACCTATCTAAGCGACATTGCACTGAACCTAGCGGCGCGCATTATGTATGTGTCAGTGGGCTGTTCAGTGTATGTCGTCACATACGCTGGAGCGTCCACGCTGCTGGTAGGCAGCGCCACCTCTACAGGCTACGCAGATGACGCCGGTAGCGCAGCGCGGTTTAATTACATCAATGGGTTGGTACTAGACTCTGGTGCTGAGGTGCTGTATGTGACAGACGGAAATAACAACCGCATTCGGCGTATTACTGCCAACGGTGGGATTGTCACCACAATTGCTGGCTCGGGGTCCGCCGCATGGGTGGACGGTATTGGCACGGCGGCGGCATTCAAGAGCCCGTATGGCATTGCGCTGAATGCTGTCAGCGGCGCTCTGTACATAAGCGAATTGTACAACCACGTCATCCGGCTGGTGCAGCTCCCACTCCCCGCCCCTATCGCCCTGGGCCTGGCGCCGTTGCCGCCGTTACCACTGGAGTCAACCCACCAGCTGGCAGCATGGCGCGCACTTGGCACTGCCAGCAACAGCAGCGGCGACGGTTTGCCGGTGTTGGACGCGCGCAACGCCACCTTCTTGGCAACCCTGGCAGCTGCCAACACAGCCGGCCTCAATCCCGCCATCCGCACGCTGCTGCTGGGCAACGTGACACTGGAACCGCGGAATGAAACCCTCGCGGCCGCCAGCAACACCAACACCACCTTCTCCACCTCAGCTCAGCGTGGCCTGCAGTCGCTCAGCTTGGCAACGCTCGCCATGCCGGCAGCCTCCCTTGCCCTGCCAGCGCTCACTAACCTCACTCTGGCTGCCCCCGTGCCAGCGCAGCAGCTGCAGCTGGCGGCTGGCAGTTTTGATGGGCTGTCAACGCTGACGTGTATCAACTGTGCTGGTGCTGTCGGGTTGGCCAACCTCTCTGGCCTGTTGTTTGGCAACCTGCTGACACAGCCGCTTGTCCTACCGCTCATCACAGCGCTGGATGCCAGCGCCACTGGCCTCACTGTAGTAAACGAGCACGCATTTGACGGCCTGCCGGCGCTGCGCTGGCTGTCGGTTGCGGACAATAACCTGACCTACTTCAGTGACGCCGTCTTCTCCGCCACCAAGCAGTCAGTACTTGCCATTGTGGACCAGTCGCGCACCTTGCTTGTCGCTGGCGGTGGCTGCCCAGCCACCATGTATCTGCGCACTTACAACCTGGCTGCCAGCGGGAACCCGTACTACGCATGCACAGCATGCCCCGCTGGTTCCTTCTGCGTCGGTGGCGCCGGGCTACCGGTGTCATGTGGCACTAACACGCTTGCGGTTGGCGGTGCCGCTGCTTGTTTGCCGTGCCCGCCAGGTACATTCGCCACAGGTGCCGCAAGACGATGCGTTGCCTGCCTGCCAGGGATAGTAGCCCCCGGCTGCAACGCCACCGCGTCGTGGCGCGACAGCATTACGCTGGTGGCCGACGGTGCTGGCAGCTGGATTAACGCCAACATTGTCCTCGTGCTTGCAGATGCACTTCACACCACCGCCAATGTGTCCTGCAGCCCAGTGATCGTGGTGTCTACCACCACCGTGTCGTGCGCGCTGCCATTCCTGCTACCCGCCGCTGCCACCGCGCCCGTACACACAACTGTGTGGGTGGCGCATGCCGGTACCGGGGGCATCCCACATCCGCTAAATGCAAGCGTCACCCTACTCCCGTCATCGCTTGTAGCACTTGCACCTGGTGGCAGCGACGGGCTGTTACCCCTCACGGCCGGCGGCGGCCGCATCGTGTTGCGCCTCCCAGCACCACGGCTGACGGCTGCTGATTGGAATGTTGCTGGGCTGCAGTCGCCACCGCAAGCAATCATTGACAGCCTGGCAGTGTGGATGGCCGGCTTGCCATGTAGCCAGCCGGCATGGGAGTCATCCACTACGCTGTCATGCGCCATTCCATCTGCTGATGGGGTTGGCATCCCCGTCATTGTGCTGTTATCTGGCCTGTTCAACGTCAGCGGCGTGCTGCCGTCGGTGTTCACACCGCCGGCGCTTGCAGTTGCGGCCACTGACTTGGCACTACTGCCACCTGCCGGCTCGGCTACCAGCGGCATAAACATTACGTTTACCGGCATGGCGCTGTGTGTTGGCCAGCTTCCCCGGCTGTCGGTTGCACACGTTGGCGGGCTTCCATGCCGTGCGCTGCAATGCATCGCAGGCCGCCCCGACACGGCGCTGTGCATTGGTTGGAATGTCACCGCGGCCACGGACGCGGGCCTGCTGCAGTATGCCAATCCCACCAACCTGCTGGATGCTACCGCGATGTGGGCTAACCGCGCCTCCCCACCTGTGAAATGCGAGGCATGCGTCTCGTTGGCTACTCGACCGGTGCTGACATCAATCACGCCCACCTCCATCGCTGCGGCAGCGGTGCCGGTGGTGGTGACTGGTACAGGCATGATGGATGCCTCCCACGCGCCACCCATCGTGCTCATTGGCGGCGAGGTGTGCAGCGGTGTGCAAGTCCTTCACACTCAGTTTGTGCAATGCAACGCACCGTCCGTTCAGCCATCCGCACCTGGCTACCCAGTGGTGCCCGTTGTGGTGGTTAATGCTGCCGGAGCCGCCTCCATCGACCTCATCAACCTCACGTATCCCGCCACGTTTGCTGTGTCATGGGCATCAACGCCGACGGTGACCGCGCTGCCGGGCGGTACGCTGTCGCCCGCGCCCACGCTGCGGGTGCTGTCGCGGCAGGTAGCGACCTGCAGCCTTGCCATCAATGTGAGCTCATGTGCCACGTCCAACCCGGCGCTTGCGTCACGGCCAACTGGCATGACCGTGTCGTCACCCGCCACGTTGCTATCAGTGGGCGCCAGCGGCGGGTTCAGCGCCCCGGCCCCCCCCCCTCTACCTGCATGACCTGCTGGGTGCGGGGGCGCCGCGCGGGT